>Ga0308309_10001898_pt1 | contig 12421 bp, 11 predicted proteins | sample HubBroMetageWFT5_FD_192491 | JGI IMG/M metagenome (GOLD analysis project Ga0308309, IMG submission 192491) | Warmed and freeze-thawed soil microbial communities from the Hubbard Brook experimental Forest, New Hampshire - Hubbard Brook CCASE Soil... | ecosystem: Environmental > Terrestrial >...
CAATCCAACGGTGCCGTTCGTCGTCCGGCTGGACGGGACCAACGACGTCGAAGGCCGCCAGCTGCTGGCCGAGGCGAACCTGCCGAACGTTTTCACCGAGTCGACGATGGACGGGGCCGCCCAGAAGGTCGTCGAGCTGGCCGCCGCTTCCGCATGAGCATCCTCGTCGATACCAACACGAGGCTGTGCGTGTCGGGGATCACCGGGCGCGAGGGCACGTTCCACTCGCTCCGCAACCGCGACTACGGCACCCAGGTGGTCGGCGGCGTCACGCCGGGCAAGGGCGGCCAGGACGTCGAGGGCATCCCGGTGTTCAACACCTTCCACGAGGCCGTCGCCCGCACAGATGCGAACACCGCGATGATCTTCGTGCCGCCTAGGTTCGCGGCGGACTCGATCCTCGAGGCCGAGGACGCGGGCGTTTCGCTGATCATCGCGATCACCGAGGGCATCCCCGCCCACGACGAGCTCCGCGCCTACTCCGTGATCAAGAAGAACGGCCGCGCCCGCCTGATCGGCCCCAACTGCCCCGGCATCCTGTCGCCGGGCAAGGCCAACGTGGGAATCATCCCCGCGGCGTTCTTCAAGCAGGGCAACGTCGGCGTGGTGTCGCGCTCGGGCACGCTGACCTACCAGATCGGCAACGTGCTCGCCCAGAGCGGCTTCGGCAACTCGACGATCGTCGGGATCGGCGGCGATCCGGTGCCCGGGTCCGACTTCATCGACATCATCGGGATGCTCCAGGACGACCCGGAGACCGAGCTGATCGTGATGTGCGGCGAGATCGGCGGCGACAACGAGGAGCGGGCGGCCGACTTCATCGCCGACAACGTGACCAAGCCGGTCGTCGCCTACATCGCCGGCTTCACCGCGCCGCCCGGCAAGACGATGGGTCACGCCGGCGCGATCGTGTCCGGCACGCGAGGCACCGCCAAGGCCAAGGCCGAGGCGCTCGAGAGTAAGGGCGTGCGTGTGGGGCGCACCCCGACCGAGGTCGCCGAGATCGCGGTGTCGCTGCTCGGCGCCGCGGCGTAGCCGCCGCCGTACCGCCCGCTAGGCTGGCGTCGCCCGTGGCGAGCGAACGAGCCAGCACCCTGGAAGCGCATCTGGCGGAGATGGACCGGATGTTGCGCGACGTCCAGGCGGAGCTCGCCCCGGACCGCGATCCGCGGCCCGCGCTCGTCCCGGACCGCGATCCGGGGCCCGCGCCTGTCCCGGACCGCGATCCGGGGCCCGCGCTCGTCCCGGAGGCACCCGAGGCCGCGATTCCCGACCCGCCGGTGCCCGCCCCGCCCCCTCCGCCGATCCCCGAGCCTCCACCGCCACCCCCGGTGCCCGGGCCGCCACCGCCACCGCCGGCCGAGCCGCCCGTGCCTGCCGAGCGACCCGTGCCTGCCGAGCCACCACCGCCGCCGCCCATCCCCGAGCCCGCGCTTGACGCCAGCGTCCAGATCCGGGCCCTCATCGAGCTCTCCGAGCGGCTGATCGCCTCGATGCGGGAACTGCTCGACGGTTACGCGCGCGTGCTGACGCTCCCGCATCGGCGACGCCCCGAGCCCAGCCATGTGTCCATGTCGGCCGGCCCGTTCCCGAGCATCGAGGCGCTCCACGACTTCGAAGCGGCGCTCGCGCGCGTGCGCGGTGTCCGCGACGTCGTCGTTCGAGGCTACGAGGGAACCGACCGGGCGATCATCGACGTGCGCCTCGCGTAACCTCCAGACCATGGCCAAAGCGATCTCCTTCGCCCGGGGCGCGCCGTCGCTCGACATCATCGACGTGGACGGCCTTCGTGCCGCCGCCGCGAGCGCGTTCGACGCCGACCCGGGCGGAATGACCGCGTACGGGACCGCAATCGGCTACGTGCCGCTGCGCGAATGGATCGCTGAGCGTCACCAGGTCGCGCCCGAGCAGGTTGTGGTCACGAACGGCTCCATGCAGGCCGACGCCTTCCTGTTCGACGCAATGGTGGAGCCGGGGGACTCGGTGATCGTCGAGCGCCCGACGTACGACCGAACGCTGCTCTCGCTCCGCAATCGGGGCGCCGACGTGCGAATGGTCCAGCTCGAGGACGACGGGATCGACGTGGCCGCGCTCGAGCGCGTGCTCGCGGCCGGGGCGCGCCCGAAGCTCGCCCACATCATTCCGAACTTCCAGAACCCCGCCGGCTACACGCTGTCGGAGCGGAAGCGCGAGCGGCTGCTCGAGCTCGCCCGCAACCACGAGTTCGCGATCTTCGAGGACGACCCCTACGTGTCGCTCCGCTTCGAGGGCGCGCCCCTCCCGACGATGCTCTCGATGGACCAGGGGGACACGGTCGTCTACGCGTCGTCGTTCTCCAAGACCGTGTGTCCGGGGATCCGCGTCGGCTATCTGGTGGGCCCGTCTGAGCTGATCGCGCGCGTGGTCAAGATCGCGACCCAGACATACATCTCGCCGAACATGGTCTCGCAGGCGATCGTCCATCAGTTCTGCGTCTCCGGCGCCATCGACAACTCGATCGAGGTCGTCCGCAAGGCCTTGCAGGAGCGCGCCGACACGTTGTGCGAGGCGCTCGAGCGCGAGCTTCCCGACGCCCGGTTCGTCAAGCCGGAAGGCGGCTACTTCCTGTGGCTCGACCTCCCCCGAGGCACCGACGTCGCGGCGCTGTTCGGCGCGGCCGCGGAGCGCGGCGTCCAGTTCGTCAAGGGCGCGGACTTCGTGCTCGAAGGCGCCGAGTCGAGCCTCCGGCTCGCGTACTCGGGTGTCACCCCCGAGGAGATCGAGGAGGGCGTCAAGCGCCTCGCCGGGGCCTACCAAGACCTGACCGGCCGCGTCGAAAGCGGGCATGCGGCCTGAGGAGATCGCCGCCCTCGGCGACCTCGCGAGCGAGGCGGCCGCCGGCGCCACCAGGCAGATCCAGGAGCTGCACTCGGGAATCGCCGGCCGCGTGTGGCGCCGGGTTGGACCGGCCGCGATCCCGGTCAAGCTCGCCCACGACCGGATCGCTCGCAGCGCCTACGCCGCCGCGGGCGAGCTGACCCGCACGGTCGTCCGCGCCGGCGCGCAGGCCGCGAGTGCCGCGCGGGCGCCCGATTCACCCTCGATCGAGCGGACGCCCGCCGGCCGCGCCGTGGTCAGCGCACTCAACGGCGCGTTCGGCGACACGCTCGAGCGCAACGGCAACCCGCTGGCGCTGACGATGAGCTTCCGGCGCCGTGGCCGCGATCTCGAGATCACGCGCGAGTCGCTCGCGGCCGCCTATCCCAACGCCAAGCCGAGGCTGGCCGTGTTCGTGCACGGCCTGTGCGAGACCGACGACGCCTGGAATGGGATACCCGCCCGCCCCGCGGCGCACCGCGTCCCCTACGGGCACCGGATGGAAATCGAGCTCGGCTACAGCCCGCTCTACCTCCGCTACAACACCGGCCGCCACATCTCCGAGAACGGGCGCGAGCTCGCGGGCCTACTCGAGGATCTCGTCGCGGCGTGGCCGATCGAGGTGCACGAGGTCGTGCTGATCGGCCACTCGATGGGCGGGCTCGTCTCCCGCAGCGCTTGCCACTACGGGGTGGACAGCAAATGCGTGGCCAAGGTGCGCCACGTGTTCACGCTCGGGACGCCCCACCGCGGCGCCCCGCTCGAGCAGGTGACGAACGCCGCCACCGCGGCGCTGGCCCGCCTGCCCGAGACCCGGCCGCTGGCGCGCGCGCTGAACCTCCGGAGCTCGGGGATCAAGGACCTCCGCTACGGCTACCTGGTCGACGAGTGCTGGGCCGACCAGGACTGCGACGCCTACCTGCAGGACACCTCGCGCGAGATCCCGTTCCTACCGAGCGCCCGCCACTACTTCATCTGCGCCACGCTGTCGCGCGAGGCCGATGCCCCCGTCGGCCGAATCATCGGCGACCTGCTCGTGCTCCAGCCGAGCGCTTGGGCCCATCCGGGACGCGGCCACCGTATGCAGTTCCCGATCGAGCACTACTACCACCTCGGCAAGGCCAACCACTTCGACCTGCTGAACCACCCGGCGATCTTCGACCAGATGCGCCGCTGCCTCCAGAGCCAGCGGGCGTTGCCGGCGCCTCGCGTCGCCTGATCGCCGGGCGCGCACGGGCGCCCAGGCCGAGCTCCGGGCGTCGCCTGATCGCCGGGCGCGCACGGGCGCCCAGGCCGACTCCGAGCGACGCTTAGCGCCCGTAACGCTCGCGCCCGAGCACGAGTTGCTCGGGGAGCGCGGTACGCGGCGGCGGCGAGGGATCGGCCAGCACCGACACGGTCTCGGCGACGCTCGCGGTGATGGTGGCGACCTCGCCGTCGGAGCGGACCGCCACGTTGTCGCCGTCGTTTGACTCGACCTCGCCCTCCAGCCCAGGCTCGATCCCCGCGTCCTTGAGGTAGTGCAACAGGTCCTCGGCCTCGTTCTCGAGGCGCAGAATCGTCACCTTGGCCCCGACCGAGCAGTCGGCGAGCGGCACACCGTCGATCCGCTCGTGGACCCGGATCGGGTGACCGTGCGGGCACGTCTTGGCGTCGCCCACGGACGCGCGCACGTAGGCCTCGAACCGCGGCGTCATCGCGTGCTCGAGCTTCTCGGCCTCCTCGTGTACGTCGTCCCACGGCACCCCGACGGTGTCGGTCAGGAAGCGCTCGATCATCCGGTGGCGGCTGACGAGCTGCTCGGCGTGCTCGCGCCCTGCGTCGGTGAACTCGATCGACCGCTCGGCGTTGCGCGCGATGTAACCGTCACGCTCGAGCCGGCCGAGCATCTCGTGCACCGTCGGCGCCGACAGCTGCATCGCCCGGGCGAGGTTGGCGCCGGTCATCGGCAGCCCAGCCTCGTACAGCCAGAACAGCATCTCGACGTATTCCTCTTCGGCGACGGTGGCGCGGGCGGGGGTCACGACCTCATCGTATCGACCCCGACCGGCCCCACCCGGGGGCCTCGCCGGCGTGCATCGCATAGCATCGCGGCCTGTGCCGAATCTGCCTTTGAAGCCGCCGGTCGAGCCGCAGCTCGCCCGCTCCCGCGCCGGCCTCCCCGTCGGCGAGCAGTGGTCGTACGAGCCCAAGTACGACGGCTTCCGGGCGATCGTGTTCGTCGACGACGAGCCGACCATGATCCAGTCGCGGAGCGGCAAGCCGCTCGGGCGGTACTTCCCCGAGCTGTCATTCCCGCCCGGTCGCTACGTGGTCGACGGCGAGATCGTGATCGATGACCCTGAGGGCGGCCAGGACTTCGGCGCGCTCCAGAACCGGATCCATCCCGCCAAATCGCGGATTGACATGCTGGCCGAGGAGACGCCGGCGCATTACGTCGCGTTCGACCTGCTCGCGCTCGACGACGAATCGTGGCTGGAGCGGCCCTTCACCGAACGACGAGCCCGGCTCGAGGAGCTGTGCGCGACGGGGATCGACTGCACGCCGCTCACGATGGACCCCGAGGAGGCCGAGCCTTGGCTCCGCAGCGGCGAGGGGGTCGTGGCCAAGGATGTGCGGGCGCCGTACCGGCCGGGCGAGCGCACCGGGATGATGAAGATCAAGCGCCAGCGGACCATCGATGCGGTGGTAGTCGGTTGGCGCCCGGGCAAGGAGCCGGACACGGTCGGCTCGCTGATCCTCGGGCTGTACGACGACGCCGGGAAGATGCACGTGGTCGGCCACTCCTCGGGTCTGAAGGCGTCCGAGAAGCGCGCACTGGTCGGCAAGCTCGCCGCGTACCAGACCGGCAACCGCGGCCACGGCGATCCCAGCCGCTGGCAGAGCGAGCGCGAGCTCGAGTGGATCGAGCTCCGCCCGGAGCTCGTCGTCGAGGTCACTTTCGACCACGCCAGCGGTGGCCGGATCCGCCACGGGACGAAGATCCTCCGCTGGCGCGAGGACAAGACTCCGAAGGAGTGCAAGCTGGAGCAGATGTCGCAGTGAGTCTTGCCGGGAGCGACGCCGATGTGATCGTGGTGGGCGGCGGGCTCGCCGGGCTCGTTGCCACCGCCGAGCTCGCCGACGCCGGCCGGCGCGTGATCCTGCTCGACCAGGAGCCCGAGGCCTCGCTCGGCGGCCAGGCGTTCTGGTCGCTCGGAGGCCTGTTCCTCGTCGACACGCCCGAGCAGCGGCGGGTGCGGATCCACGACTGCACCGACCTCGCGCTCCAGGACTGGCTCGGGAGCGCCGGCTTCGACCGCCCCGAGGACGCCTGGCCCCGCAAGTGGGCGGAGGCGTACGTCGAGTTCGCCGCCGGCGAGAAGCGCCAATGGCTGCACGACCAGGGCGTGCGCTTCGTCCCGACGCCGGGCTGGGCGGAGCGCGGCGGCTACCTCGCGACCCAGCACGGGAACTCCGTGCCGCGGTTCCATGTGACCCTGGGCGCCGGCCCGGGAGTGGTCGAGCCGTTCGAGCGCCGCGTGCGCGACGCCGTCGCCCGCGGCCTGGTGACGCTGAGGTTCCGCCACCGTGTCGACAAGCTGACGACGAACGGCGGCGCGCTCGCCGGCGTGGCCGGGACCGTGCTGGAGCCGAGTGCCGTGGCGCGCGGGCAGGCGAGCTCGCGCACGCCCGTCGGCGAGTTTGAGCTCTCCGCCCAGGCGGTGATCGTGACCTCGGGCGGGATCGGCGCCAACCACGAGCTGGTACGCGAGGCCTGGCCGTCGACGCTGGGCCATCCCCCGCAACGCATGCTGTCCGGCGTCCCCGACCACGTCGACGGGCGCATGCTGAAGATCACCGAAGACGCCGGCGCCAGCATCATCAATCCCGACCGGATGTGGCACTACACCGAGGGGATCGAGAACTGGAACCCGATCTGGACCCGCCACGGGATCCGCATCCTGCCCGGCCCCTCGCCGCTGTGGCTCGACGCGACGGGCCGGCGCCTGCCCGTGCCGCTGTTCCCGGGCTTCGACACCCTCGGCACGCTCGAGCACCTGATGAAGACCGGCCACGACTACAGCTGGTTCGTGCTCACCCAGAAGATGATCGAGCGCGAGTTCGCGCTGTCGGGATCCGAACAGAACCCCGACCTGACCTCGAAGAGCATGCGCCAGGTGATCGCCAGCCGGATCGGCAAGGGCGCACCGGCGCCGGTCGAGGCGTTCAAGCGCCACGGCGTCGACTTCATCGTCGAGCACGACCTGGGCTCGCTGGTACGGAGAATGAACGCCCTCACCGGCGACGACCTGATCGACGCCGGCGACCTCGAGCGAGAGATCCGCGCGCGCGACCGCGAGATGGCCAACCCCTACGCGAAGGACCTCCAGATCACCGCGATCCACGGGGCGCGCCGCTACCTGCCGGACCGGGTCAGCCGCGTCGCCAGCCCGCACCGGATCCTCGATCCGGGCGCCGGACCGCTGATCGCCGTGCGCCTGTGGATCCTCACCCGCAAGACGCTGGGGGGCCTCGAGACCGACCTCTCCGGGCGCGTGCTCAAGCCGGGCGGCGAGCCGCTCTCCGGTCTGTACGCCGCCGGCGAGGTCGCGGGATTCGGTGGCGGTGGCGTGCACGGCTACCGCTCGCTCGAGGGAACGTTCCTCGGCGGGTGCCTGTTCTCCGGTCGCATCGCCGGCCGGGCCGCGGCGCAGGCAGTGGTCTAGGGGCCTCGCTTCGCTCGGCGTCCGCGGGGCCACATTCCCCATCCGGACGGGCCCGCATGGCCCCATGGACGCCGCGCGTCAGCGCGGCCCCATCACCCCATTCCGGTTATCGCCACACTCGCCCTCCCCCAGAACGGTGAATTCAGATTCACCCGGCCCCGGCGCGGTTAACCCCCCACTCGCCGCGTTCGGGTCGTCGAGTGTGGACTTAACCGGATCGGAACGTGAACATCCGCTCGGCGTCGATCCGCATGTACACCGGACCGCTGTCGAGGAACTCCTCCCAGTCGGGGCCGTAGCGCGGCACGTAGACCTCGAGCAGCGTCTCGCGGAAGCCGCCGGTGACCTCGACGGGCAACGCCCGGCCGTGCACGTTGACGGCGAGCTCCTCTCGCGGCAGGTGCGTCGCGCTGACCTGCGGGCGCGCCAGCAGGTGGCGGTACCGGATCGAGTCGGGCGCGGTCCCGAAGTGCCACGCCCCGCGGTAGAAGATCCCGTCGAGTGGGCCGGCGATCGGCCGGCAATCCGAAGTCACGGTCGCGACCACGAGGAGGCACATCCCGGTCAGGATCTCGACCAACTCCTCGGCGCCGACTCGGCGCTCGGGCGTGGTGATGCTCGTCAGATGCGGCCCGGCGGCGGCGTAGCTGCGATCGAGCAGCTCCTGGAGCGCGGCGATGTCCTCTCGCGTCTCGTGCACCGATCACCGAAGATACTGCCGGCATGAGACCCGGCGTCCCGACCGTCGTCCTTGTCGCACCCGACTCGTTCAAAGGGACGCTGACCGCGACCCAGGTGGCGGACGCGATCGGCCGCGGGCTCTTGGATTCGGGCCCGCCCACCCGTCCGGTCGATCTGTGCCCGATCGCGGACGGAGGCGAGGGCACGCTCGACGCGCTCCTGCGCGCCCTCGACGGCGAGCGCCGAACGACGGTCGTGTCCGATCCGCTGGGCCGCCCGGTCGAGGCCGAGTTCGGGATCGGTGAGGCCGGCCGGGGGCGGGTGGTCGGGATCGTCGAGATGGCCTCGGCGAGCGGCCTCGGCCTGGTCGATCCGTCGGAGCGCGACGCAATCGCGGCGAGCACGTTCGGGACCGGCCAGCTGGTCATGGCTGCGGTCGAGGCGGGGGCCGACGTCGTGTACCTCGGCGCGGGTGGCAGCGCGACCACCGACGGCGGCGCCGGCGCGATCCGCGCGATCAACGAGCAGGGTGGTCTCGGCGGCGCCCGGATCAGCGTGCTGACCGACGTGCGCACGCCGTTCGAGCACGCCGCGCGGGTGTTCGGTCCGCAGAAGGGCGCAGCACCCGATGACGTGACCAAGCTGACCAAGCGGTTGAACGATCAGGCGAGGCGTTTGAAGCGCGATCCGCGAGGAGTGCCGATGACGGGCGCCGCCGGCGGGCTCTCCGGCGGACTGTGGGCCGAGTTCGACGCCGAGCTCGTCCCGGGTGCCCAGTTCGTTCTCGACGCCGTCGACTTCGACCGCCGCATGCGTGCGGCGCGAGCGGTGGTGACCGGCGAGGGCAAGCTCGACCAGCAGAGCCTCGCCGGCAAGCTCGTCTCCGAGGTCTCGACGCGGGCACGGCAGGGCGGCGTGCCGTGCCACGCGATCGTCGGTACCCGCGAGCTCGACTCGTTCGGCGTCCGCGTGCTCGATCTCCAGGCGGTGTTCGAGGCGAGCACGCCGCGCCAAATCAGCGCGGCGGCGCGGCGGCTGGCGGAAGTGCTCTAGGCACTCGCGCCAGTCGCCCTGACATGCCGTCTGTCGGTTAGGTGCCGCCGGTCAGCAGAGCTTTCGGGTCTGCGCTTGGGCGGCACCGCCCGCGCGGCGGTGTGTCCGTCAGCTTCTTCAGTGCGCGAACGCCGAGCGCTTCTCCTTCGCCACGGACGGCAGCGGCGCGTCCAGCGACTCGAGGAAGTGGGTCACAGCGCGCATGTCCGTGAGCAGGTGATCGGCCATTTCCATCGTCATCCCGGCACGGATCACTATCCGTAGCACGCTCAGGTCGTCGCGGTTCTTGGGGAACGTGTAGGCCGGCACCAGCCAGCCGAATTGGCGCAGGCGGTCGGACACGTCGAACACGCTGTAGTTGTCGACCTCGGGGGCGAGTCCAAACGCGAACACCGGGAGGTCCGTGCCCTCGGTGACCAGCCGGTACCGGCCCATCTTGGCGATCTCGCTCGAGAGGTGGGTCGCGACGTTCTGGGCCCCCTGCATGACGCGGCGGTAGCCCTCGCGGCCGAGGGTCGTGAACATGAAGTACTGGGCGACGACTTCGCTTCCGGGGCGCGAGAAGTTCAGCGCGAACGTGGGCATGTGGCCGCCGAGGTAGTTGACGTCGAACACCAGATCCTTCGGGAGCGCCTCCTCGTTGCGCCAGATCGCCCAGCCGACGCCCGGGTACACCAGGCCGTACTTGTGCCCCGAGGCGTTGATCGACTGCACCCTGGGGAGGCGGAAGTCCCACTCGAGGTCCGGCTGGAGCGTCGGCGCCACGAATCCGCCCGAGGCGGCGTCGACGTGCAGCGGCACGTACAGCCCCTTCTCGTCCTCGAGCTTGTCGAGTGCGGCTGCGATCTCCTTGACCGGCTCGTAGCTGCCGTCGAACGTCGAGCCGAGGATCGCCACCACGCCGATCGTGTTCTCGTCGCACTGCGCGACCGCCTCGTCGGGCCCGAGATGGAAGCGGTCACCTTCCATCGGCACGAGGCGCGGCTCGACGTCCCAGTAACGGCAGAACTTGTCCCAGCAGACCTGGACGTTGATGCCCATGACCAGGTTGGGTCGGTCGGTCGACTTGCCGGCCTTTTTCATCCGCTCCCGCCAGCGCCACTTGAGCGCCAGGCCGCCGAGCATCGCGGCCTCGCTCGAACCCGTCGTCGAGCAGCCGGTGGCCTGCTCGTGGGCGGGCGAGTTCCACATCTCGGCGATGATGTTCACGCAGCGGGCCTCGATCTCCGCGGTCTGCGGATACTCGTCCTTGTCGATCATGTTCTTGTCGGCGGTGTCCGACATCAGCCTCGCGGCCACCGACGGCATGTAGGTCGTCACGAACGTCGCGAGGTTCAGGCGCGCCTGCCCGTCGAGCAGGAGCTCGCTCGAGATCAGCTCGTATGCGGTCTCGCTGTCCAGGCCACTGTCGCCGATCTCGTGGATCGGCAGGGTCGCCGCCGCCGCCTCCATCCGCTCGGCGACTTCCGGGATGGGGTGGCGCGGGCGCTGCTTGGCTAGTGGCATCGAAGCTCCTCGGTCGGCGGGCGGACGAACATCATGCCTGAGCGGCTGAGCTCGCGTGCACGGGCGCGCACCACTGGCGCCGTCCTGCCGGCACTACTCTCGATCGGGTGGCGGCTGGCAGCCGAGCTCGATCAGATACCGGGCGAACGCCAGGCGGTCGCGATCGGGATGAAACGGCTCGCCGCCGTCCCTGAGCAGCGCAGCGATGCGCTCGAGGTCATAGAGCAACGCGAGCTTGCCGGGTGGGTCGTCCCACTCGCCCGAGTCGTAACGCTCGACCCATGCCGAGAGTGCGGCCAGCGCCTCAACCTGCACCTGGTCGAGCCACCAGCCGCTGCGCAGCGCCAGGCGGTAGCGAACCCGTAGTGCGCACACGTCGGACCACAGCTGCTCGAACCACATCCACCGCTCCTTCGGGTACAGCCCCTCGCAGCTGAGCGGCCAGCGCGGGGATATCGGCTCCTCCCAGTCGTTGTCGGGCTCGTTCCAGTCCTCGGGTTCGGGCCGGCTCACGTCGCACCTTTCGCCAGGCTGCGCAGGCGGCCGTCCTCGAACCAGAGCCGCAGCCGCAGGCGGGTGGGAGGGATCCGGCCGTAGAGCAGAAGGGCGTGCCGATCCGGGAGCTGGCGGAGCGCCTCGGGCGCGATCAGCGGGCGACGCCGGCGCGAGGTCGAGCGCGTCGTGCCGTCGGCGCCGGTCGTGTGCGAGCGGTCGCGTGCCTCCTCCTCGCCGGTGAGTCCGGCGAAGTAGCGCAGCGTCTCCAGGTCAGCTACGCCGGGCAGCAGCATGCGCGCCCGGTGACTGTTGACGACCGTCTCGGCCTGCTGTCCATACCGCGAGCGGGCCTGGGCGAGGTCGTGGAAGATCGTTACGAGCTGGATGTTGTGGCTGGGCGCGGTCGAGGCGATCTCGGCCAGATGGGGGAGCGGGGCCACGTTGCCCGCTTCGTCGAGGCATAGGAGCAATGGTTTGTCCAGACGCCCACCGGCGAGTGTCGCTCGCTCGTAGGCGCGGTCGACAACCTCGCCGAGCAGCGCGAGGAAGACCGGGCGAAGCAGCTTCGTGGCCTTGGCGTCGCCGATCAGGTAGAGCGTCGCCGGCCCGTCGAGGAGCCGGTCCGCGGTGATCTCGGACGACTCGGCCGAGCGGGCGACGCGGCCGAAACGGTACGCGCGCAGCAGCGTCTGAGCGGTCGCCTCGATCGAGGTTCGAGTGCGGTCGGCCTGGGCCTCGAACGCGCGGACGGCGTCGTAGGCCTCGTGGCCGCCCTCGCCCGCGCACAACAGCGCCTGGTCGAGCTCGCGCATCCCCTGGCCGTTGACCCAGCGCACGACGGCGTCCATCCCGGCGCCACTGACCGCGGCCGCGTACAGCAGCGGGGCGAGTCGCTGCTCGGCGGCGACGGCCCAGAAATCGCCGCCCTCCGTGCTCCGGCGGTCAAGTTCGCCGGCCGACGCTAGACGCCAGGCCACCTCGAGCGCTCCGTCCCACGTGTGCGCGGTGTGCAGCGGAGACCACATGTGCGCCCGTACGCCGGACAGCTCGAACGGGTCGAACACGAACACCTCGCCGAGCGCCCGTCGTCGCTCGATCGTGGCGCTCAGCAGGTCAGTCTT
>Ga0308309_10001899_pt1 | contig 12420 bp, 7 predicted proteins | sample HubBroMetageWFT5_FD_192491 | JGI IMG/M metagenome (GOLD analysis project Ga0308309, IMG submission 192491) | Warmed and freeze-thawed soil microbial communities from the Hubbard Brook experimental Forest, New Hampshire - Hubbard Brook CCASE Soil... | ecosystem: Environmental > Terrestrial > Soil...
TGCGAGGCTCGCGCGCAACGCTTCGACGTCACTCACATTCTCGCCGCGATACCGCAGCAGCAGCGCCGAGAGGAAGGTATCGAGCTGCAAGAATTTTTCGGCGAGCGCATGCCGGAGACTTTCCAGGGCCGTCGTAGGCAAGACGAATTCCGCCACCACCAGCGCGATGAGAATTCCGAAAGAAACTTCCAGGAAGCGGTTGAGCGCGGGTACCCACGGACGTCCGGTGTTCGGAACAAGCATGATGATCGCGATGGTGACGGCCGCGAGGCGTATTCCGTCCTCCAGGTGCAAAATCGTGCACAGAACTACCGTGACGAACACGGCCACGCCGAAGACCAAAAGCTTTTGTCCCGGGACTGCCATAAACGGAATCGAGACGGCGGCGCCAACGGCCGTGGCGGCGAAGCGAATCCAGGATTGCTTTACGGCAGCTCCGAGATTTATCTGCATCACGATCATGGCGCTGATCGCGGCCCAATAGGGCTGGGGCATGCGCAGGAGCGAAGCAAAATACATCCCCAGGCAGCCGGCGAGAGCTGTCTTGAGTGCGAGGCGAAAATTTGTGAACGGCGGATTCAGCATATTCGGCTTTCAAGCGCGCTGGGATTATGGCGCGAGATTAGCGTCTGGGATAGTGGAACGTTTTGGTTGCCAGAACGGGGCAGGCAGCAGCACACAACACCAAATGCGCCATATAGATAGGAGAAGGGCGGAGTTGTGCAAACTGTTGCATACTGAGACGATGGGGCCAAAAATACGGTATTCGATGTATTTCAATTCAAAGGGGTTATTTTTCACGATTCGGTTGTGGCTTGGCCTTGTACGTGCTATTGTCCCGTCGGTAGCTAGATGCGCGGAGGTGCGTGAGTGAGGATACATCGTTTTGCATACGGAGTTGCCGCTATTGCGTTGCTGGGGTTTGGCGCGAGCACTGCTCGAGCTAACTCACGTGCAGGGGTCGGAACCACAGGACCAGGTAGCCCCGATTGCAGCTCATTAGCACTCTCGCTCAACACATCAGGTGAGCTTGTTCCTATTGGCACTGGCCCAGACGAAATGAACTTTTGCGAAGCGGGCGTCAACATAGGTTCGATTGAAGTGATCGGAAGCCTCGGAGACCTTGCCGATCAATTCTCGCTTTACTCCCCGCTGCTTAGTGCTCCTACTGTGGATGGATCAGGCGGAGGTCTAACCGAGAGTCAAATCGACGCGCTACTTTCGAGCTTGGCGTGGACGCAAACCTGCGGCGCGGATGGCACCGGCTGGGAATGTACGCTCACCGCACCGAGGGAGAGCAGTGCAGAAGGTGCCATCTTGGCAACGCTTACGAAGGATGGCGTCATCAACGATGGCGATTGCGACCGCGACGACACCATATTGTTCGTGCCTAAAAACTGCGACCTCTTTTTCACCACCGGCGCGATCGGAAATCTTACAGGCCCCGACGAAGGGAACGGCAGTCCTTTTAACACCGCCGACGCACTCACTTCGCAGTCGTTTGGCGTTCCGGAACCTGGAACTATCGCGCTTTTGCTTGCTGGAATGGTCGGACTTTTCGCCTTCCGCCGCAAGTACGCGCTCTAGTTTACTGCGGCGACTGCCGCACTGACATCTGATGGACGCAGCGACAGCGAAGGTGTCGGGTTGCCTGTCACCCGGCACTTTCTTGTTCGGTTGGAATGGCAGCCCAAGCTTTGACATCCCCCGTAGTTTTCCGCAGACCTTGAAGCCGCGCTAATCCTGCCGCGTTTAAGCCACCGCTGAAGCGCTAGCCTGCAAAGTTCTCGAGTTCTGACGCAGGTTCCTCAGCCCTGTCCTTCCGATCCACCAAACACCGAGATAGCCTCTATTGCTGCGGCCGGCTGTACTGCTTGATTAGCGCCTGAAATTCCGGCCGTTTCGCCAAGTCGCTTAGATCCGGATCGTCCTGTATTTGTTTCACTGGGTATCCTTTGCTCAAAGCTTCACGGAGCGTGCGAATGGCATCATCAGGTCTATTCGCAAGGGCCTCGACGGTCGCCTGCGTATGAATGAGCTCAAGGTCAGTCTTGTCAATCGTGCGAGCGCGCTGGATGACTTCGATTGCTCGAGCCGACTCACCTCTCATGGCGAGATAGGAAGCCAAATCACCCATCACCTCCGTGTTCAGTGGGTTGACGCGAAGTTCCTGGTATCCCAGCGCGATGGCCTTTTCAAAGCTCGCATCAGCTTTGTCCTTCTGGCCGGAGTAGTGGTAGGCATACGCAAGATTCCCGACGGCTAGCTCTTGGTTGGGACCGAGCTCCACGGCCTTCTCCAGCGCCTGTATCGCTTGGGGATACTGCTTCATGAGATTAAAGACATTGCCGAGATCACAATAAGCGAGCCAGGTCGGGGCGAGTTGGATCGATTTCTGGTACGCCGCAATGCTCTCGGGGTATTGTTCCAGCCGGCTGTAGACGGTCGCCACGTTGGACCACCCTTCGGCATTCTCAGGTTGGAGTTCGGTGACCCGTTTGAATTCCTCCAGCGCCTTCTCATTTTGGCCTGTCGAGAAGTATGCATTTCCAAGGTCCCGATGCAGCACCCAGTAGTAGGGGTTGACTTCAAGTGCCTTCTGGAATGCGGCGATGGCCTCGGCATTCTGGCCACTCCGCAAATACGCATTTCCCAGGCGCACGTAACCCTGATCGGAGTTGGGAGCGAGCTGGAGACCGCGTTTTAGCTCTACAATCGCCTGGGCCGTCTTGCCAGTGGCAAAGTAAGCGCTGCCGAGGGAGAAATGTACTTCGGGCAGACTGTCCTTCAACTGCTCGGCGCGTTGCGCAGCGCCCACCGCCTGTTCCGCGAGGACGGTGTCTTTCGTTTCTCCATAGATGGCCAGGGAAGCGTCGGCTAGTCCGGTATAGGCCAGCGCGAATCCGGGATCCTTCTCGATCGCTTGCTTGTAATAGCTAATCGCAGTTTGAATGCCCTTGATGTTGTTACGGCTCCGATACGCCTGTTGACCGCGGAGATAGAGTTCGTAGGCGTCAGCATTGTCAGTGGGCCGCGCGGTGGTGCTGGCCAGCTCTTCGCTGGTGGGCTTGATATCCAATGCAGTAATCAGCTGGGCCGAGATCTGATCCTCAATCGTGAGCAAGTCTTTGGGCACGCCCGAAAACTGTTGGCTCCAAACTTTCTTGCCGTCGGCGACGTCTTGCAGGTTTACGATTACCGACATGCGATCCGCGCCGCCCTGGATTACCCCATCCACGATCAGATTCACCCCAAGACTTCGGGCGACCTTTTCGAGCGGATCCTTCGGTGAAACGTTGCTCACCGCCGAATCCGTCGCGAGCCGCAGATCCTTCAGTTGAAACAGCTTCGCGGTTAGAGCTTCATTCAGGCCTTCTGCCACGTAACCGAGCGATTGGTCGTCGCCCAGCACTTTGAACGGCAGAACCGCCACAAACTTGCCTTCCGACAGGGGCGGTACTCCCGATACTTTTGAGGTCGCAGCGGAAAACTTGCTCCGCAATATTGCGTGGCGCACCGGCGGAATCGCGAACGCGATCAGCACCAGCGCGACAACGCCCGCTACAATCCAAACCCAAAGATGGTTGGCGAATTCTGGGATTTGGATGATGACGCTTTGCGAGCCGGCACCGATGCGCGACATACCCACGCGCGAGACGCCGCTGCCGGATGCTCCGCCCTGAAGATCCGCCAGAATTTCGTAAGCATTTTGGTAACGATCGTTGGGATCGCGCTCCAAGCAGCACATGATAATTTTGACGAGCCAGTTCGGCAGGTCCGGACGCAAAACCTTGGGGCTCTTGGGCTTTTCCTGAATGCGTTGGTACATCACTTTCAGCGTGGATTCGCCGGTGAAGGGCACATCGCCGATCACCATTTCGTACAGGATCAGGCCGAAAGCGTAGAGGTCCGCGCGGCCGTCGGCGGGCTTCCCTTCCACCTGTTCGGGTGACATGTAGCGCGGCGTGCCCAGAAATGCGCCGGTGCGTGTCATGCCGATGGCGCCTTCTTCGAAAGATTTCGCCAGGCCGAAATCGCAGACGAAGATCTGGTCGTTCTTATCCACCAGCAGGTTCTGTGGTTTCAGGTCGCGATGGACCACGCCTTCGGCATGCGCCGCGGCCAAGGCTTCGGCGATCTGCCGCGCAAAATTCAGAATGCGCTCCAGCGGCATCTTTGGGTTTTCGCGGATAATGTGCTGCAGGTCCTTGCCTTCGACGAAGGCCATGGAAATAAAGCGCAGGCCGCCGACATCGCCCATGTCGTGAATGCGCAGAATATTCTTGTGGGAAATTTTGCTGGCTAGGACTAGTTCCTGCTTGAAGCGTTTCAGCGCGTCGGATTCGCCGATGGCGCCTTCGCGCACTACTTTGATGGCTACGGTGCGGTCCAGGTCTTTGTCATAGGCCTTATAAACGCGGCCCATGCCGCCCTGGCCTAAAAGCGCTTCGATGCGATAACGCGGACCGAAATCGCTGCCTGGAGCGATGACGGTGGCATCCACCATCTGAATCGTTTCGGACTCGCCCAATGGCATAGGAGTCCCGCAACGTGAGCAGGACTCAGCGAAGTCAGGGTTTACCGTGCTGCAGTGAGGGCAGTTAATCACGAAAAAGCCGCCAAGACGGCTCCAGATCGGGGACTACAATGGCGAATTATCGTGCATCCTTGCAAAGCCTGCAACTACTATGTAGTGAGAATGTACAATATCCGTCTTCGTTCGCGGTCGCTGCCCGGTTAGACTGGTGCACCATTTAAGAGCGCTGACATCGCGATGCTGGGAACGCCGATACATGTCTGGATAATCTTCGCCGTCACGACGGCCGCGGCCCTGGTGATTGACCTGGGCGTATTTCATCGCAAAAACCATACGATCGGCCTGCGCGAGGCATTGCTCGAGAGCGCTGGCTGGATTTCCGTGTCGCTGCTTTTCAACTTGTGGCTCTACTATTCGCAAGGGCCGCAGGTGGGCGTGGAATTTCTTACCGGTTATTTGGTCGAGAAATCGCTCAGTGTGGACAATATCTTTGTGTTCTTGTTGATTTTTCAGTCGTTTCATGTGCCGGCGCAATCGCAGCACCGGGTTTTGTTTCTGGGAGTCCTAGGGGCACTGGTGATGCGCGCTGTTTTCGTGTTGGCGGGCGTCGAGCTGCTGCAGTCGTTTCACGCGGTGTTATATGTTTTTGGGGCGCTGTTACTTTTGACGGGTTTGAAGATGTTTTGGCCGAGCAAGCGCGTGATGCGGCCAGATCGGAATCCGCTGGTGCTGATGGCGCGGCGGATTATTCCGGTAACGGATCACTTCGAAGGCGAGCGCTTCTTCGTGAAGCAGGCTGGAAAATGGATTGCCACGCCGTTATTTCTGGCGCTGGTGGCCGTCGAGGCCATGGATATTGTTTTCGCGGTGGATTCAGTGCCAGCGGTTTTGGCGATCACGCGTAATGCGTTTATTGTTTATTCGTCAAACGTGTTCGCGATTCTGGGTTTGCGTGCGCTGTATTTTGCGCTGGCGGATCTGCTGCCGCGCTTCCGCTTCCTGCATCAGGGGCTGGCAGGGATTCTGGTTTTTGTCGGCGCGAAGATGACGCTGAGCGAATGGTTCCCTGTCACGGCGCCAACTTCGCTAGGAGTGATCGTGGGGATTTTAGCGGTGACCGTGGCCGTGTCGTTGTTATTCCCAGCGGCGAGCGAGAAAACGAAATAACGCCGGCGATGAGCGCGCGCTATCCCAAGTTCAGGACGAGGATGCGCGGCTCGGTCATTTCTTCAATTGCGTAGCGCAATCCTTCGCGCCCGATGCCGGAATCTTTCACGCCGCCGTAAGGCATGTGATCAATTCGGAAGGCGGACATGTCGCCCGCGATCACGCCGCCCACTTCCAGATTTTCGAATGCGGAAAAGAGCAGCTTCGAATCGCGCGTGAAGACTCCCGCCTGCAATCCGAACGGCGAATCGTTCACGCGGCGGACGGCGTCGGCGAAGCCGTCGTACGGCTCCACGATCACCACCGGCGCAAAAACTTCCTGGCAGCGGACTTTCATGTCTGCGTGGACGTTCGTCAGCACGGTGGGCTGCAACACCGCACCTTTGCACGCCGCGCCACCCGCGTGGAGTTTCGCGTCGCCCGCGACAGCCTCTTCAATCCAGAAACTCGCGCGGCGCGCCGCATCCTCGCTGATCATCGGTCCGACGTCGGTGGCTTCATCGAGCGGATCGCCTACGTGCAGTTTCTTGACGCCGTCGAGCAGCCGCGCAAGGAACTGCTGCTCGACGCTGCGCTGCACGTAAATCCGCTGCACTGATATGCAGCTTTGCCCGGCGTATGAAAAGCCGCCCACGACGCAACGATCCGCGGCGACGTCTATATCCGCATCGGAGTGAACGATCACTCCGGCGTTGCCGCCCAGCTCCAGCGTTACTTTTTTCTTCCCGGACTTCCCTTTCAACGCCCAGCCTACCGGCACGCTGCCCGTGAACGTCAACATCTTCAGGCGATCGTCGCCTACTAATTTTTCCGCTTCTTGATTCGCGAGCGGCAACACGTTCAGGGCGCCGGCGGGCAGGCCGGCTTGCTCGATGACCTCTGCGAGCAGCAGCGACGTGAGCGGAGTTTGCGGAGCAGGCTTTAAAATCGTCGTGCAACCCGCGGCAATCGCCGGCGCCACTTTGTGCGCGACCAGATTCAGCGGAAAATTGAATGGCGTGATGGCCAGAATCGGCCCCAGCGCGAAACGGCGCACGATTCCGGCGCGACCTGCGGTGGAAGCCTGCCAATCGAGCGGCAGCCATTCTCCGCCGATGCGCGTAGCTTCTTCGGCCGCCACGGCAAAGGTGAAAATCGCGCGATCCACTTCCGCGCGCGCGGTGCGTATCGGCTTCCCTGCTTCCAGCGCGATCAAGCGCGCAAATTCTTCGCGGCGGGTTGTGATGCCTTCGGATATGGCGCGGAGGATGGCCTGCCGCTCGTATCCGGGCATCTTGCGTGTTATTTGAAACGCGCGCTGTGCGGCGCGCACGGCTTCTTCGGCATGGGCAGCTGTGGCGCGATAGGATGAGCCGACTACGGCGCGGTCGTACGGAGCGAGCACCTCGAAGCGCTCGCCTTCGCTGAGCCACTTGCCGTCGAGATAGAAGCCCCAGGTTTTTACCGGCGTTTTTGTTGCGGTTGCCATGAATCGTCCTCGAACTCAAAGTGCCACAAACCGAGAATTTGTGACCGATCATTTGTATCGAATAGAAAAGAGGAAGTGTTTTGTTTTCTGTGAGTTGAAAAATTGGCGCTGAAAGAAAAGGGCTTATTTGTATCGAATAGACATTGGCATTTTGGGAGGAGGCTGGTGGGAGAGGTCCTTCGGCCGACTTGAAACAAAGGCGTCGACCTCAGAATGCCGATGCTCGTCGCATCGTCAGCTGGGAGTGCGGGGGTGAGAGCGCTGGCTCGGCTGCGGGTTGTGTTCAACATCTTCACAGATTCATCATGCTCTTGCGGCGCGCGAAAAGCAAAACGTTGTGTGTGTACTATGCGTGGCGCGGCGCGGTTTCCACTTGTGACTCGGCTACGGTCGCGAGTGAGGCTTCCAAAACGTTCAGCCCCTCGTCGAATTGTTCAGTGGTGACAACCAACGGCACGAGGACGCGCAGCACGTTGCCGTAGGTTCCGGCGGAGAGCAGGATCAGACCGCGTTCGCGGCAGTGGCGCAGCACCTGCTCGGTTTCTTCCTTGGCGGGCTCGCGTTGGCCGGCGGAACGAACGAGCTCCAGAGCGCGCATCGCACCGAGCCCGCGCACGTCGCCAATCAGCGGCCAGCGCTTCTTCCATTCTTTGGCACGCGCTTCGAAGCGCGCGCCGAGTTGCTCTGCGCGCGCGGAGAGATTTTCGCGTTCGAGAATTTCGATAGCCGCCAGCGCTGCGGCGCACGCGAGCGGATTCCCGCCGTACGTGCCGCCCAGCCCGCCCACTCCGGACGCGTCCATGATTTCGGCGCGGCCGGTGACTGCGGCGAGCGGCATGCCTGCGCCGATGGACTTCGCACTCACCAGAATATCGGGCGTGATGCCGTAGCGATCCGAGGCAAACATCGCGCCAGTGCGTCCAAATCCGGTTTGCACCTCATCAGCGATGAAGAGAATCTCGTGGCGCTTGCAGATTTCGTGCAGCACGGAGAAAAATTCCGGCGGCGGCGCGACGAACCCGCCTTCCCCCAGCACCGGCTCGACGATCACGGCAGCGACCGCTTCGGAAGCCACCACACGCTTGAAAGTGTCTGCTAAATGGTGCGCGCAGAAAACATTACATCCCGGATATTGCAACGAATACGAGCAGCGGTAGCAATAGGCGTAGGGAATGCGATAGATGTCCGCCGCAAAAGGCTCGAAGCCGGCTTTGTACGGGTGCGTCTTGCTGGTGAGCGACATGGTCAGCATGGTGCGGCCGTGAAAAGCATCCTCGAAACAAATGATTGCCGGACGATGCGTGTAAGCGCGCGCGATTTTAATCGCGTTTTCGATGGCCTCGGCGCCGCTATTCAACAGAATTGTTTTCTTCGGGAAATTGCCTGGCACGAGCGTGTTCAGCTTTTCCGCCAGCGCGATATATTTTTCGTAGGGCGCGACGCTGAAGCAGGTGTGGATGAACGCGTCGAGCTGCTCGCGAATAGCTGCGACCACACCCGGCGCGCGATGGCCCACATTCTGCACGCCGATGCCGCCCGCGAAATCGAGAAAGCGATTGCCGTCCACGTCTTCCAGAATTGCACCTTCGGCGCGTGCGGCGAAAATCGGCGTGGCGTGGCCCACACCGCGCGGCACAGCGGCTTGACGCCGGCGCATCAGCTCTAGAGATTTGGGGCCTGGTATCGCGGTGCGCAGTTGGATCGTGGGCATGTCAGTACCATCCGATAGGTTGTTCGTTCAGATTGATATGCACTTGCTTGGTCTCGAGATATTCTTCGATGCCCCAGGGGCCGAGTTCGCGGCCGAAGCCGGATTGTTTGTATCCGCCCCAGGGAGCTTCGACGTACGTGGGCTGCATGTGATTCACCCAGACGATCCCGGCGCGCAGAGCTTTCACCACACGAAACGCTTTGAAAATATCGCGCGACCAGACGGCAGCGGCGAGGCCGTACGGAGTGTCGTTTGCGATTTTGATGGCGTCGGCTTCGTTCGTGAATGGGATGACGGTGGCCACCGGACCAAAGATTTCTTCGCGAGCAATGCGCGCCGAATTGTCCACGTCATAGAAAATCGTCGGCTCCACATAGTAGCCGTGCTTCATGGACGACGGGCGGCCGCCTCCCGCCGCGAGCTTCGCCTCTTTTTTTCCGATCTCCTGATAGGCGCTGACGCGGTCGAACTGCTCTTTGCTGACCAGCGGACCCATTTTCGTTTCGCGTTCGAGCGGCGGGCCGAGGCGGATCTTTTTGGCCTTAGCGGCCATGGCTTCCACAAATTTCGAATAAATCGGTTTTTCCACCAGGATGCGACTGCCGGCCGAGCAGACTTCGCCCTGATTAATGAAGACGCCGAACAGCGCGCCGTCAATCGCGGCCTCAAAATCGGCGTCCGCAAAAAATATGTTCGGCGATTTGCCACCCAGCTCCAGCGTGACGCGCTTCAAAGTGTCGGCCGCCATTTTTACGATGGCCTTGCCCACTGCGCCGCTGCCAGTAAACGCAACTTTGTTCACATCTGGATGTTTTACCAGCGGAGCGCCGGCGCCCTCGCCGAAGCCGGTGATGATATTCACCACTCCCGGCGGCAATCCCGCATCGGTGAGGTATCCGGCAAATTCCAGGGCCGTGAGCGGAGTCTGTTCGGCGGGTTTCAACACGCAGCAGCAGCCCGCGGCGATGGCGGGAGCGAGCTTCCATGCCGCCATCAGCAGCGGGTAATTCCACGGAATGATTTGCGCGGCGACGCCAATGGGCTCGCGCAGGGAAAGGCTGAGCGCGTTGTCCGGGACGGGATTTACGTGGCCCAAAACTTTTGTGGCCATTCCGCCATAATATTCAAAACAGGTGGCGGTGTCGGCGATGTCGTATTCGGCTTCGACGATGGGCTTGCCGGAATTACGGCACTCGAGATCAGCCAAGTGCGCCGCTTCTTTGCGAATGCGCTCGGCCAAGCGAAATAAAATGCGGCCGCGGTCCTGCGCGGTGGTTTGCGGCCACGCGCCGGAATTAAACGCAGCTTTCGCGGCGGCTACGGCGCGGTCCACATCCTTTTCATCCGCTTCGGGAACTTCCCCGATGATTTCCTCGGTGGAAGGATTGTACGCGGGGAAAAAGCCGCCGCTGTGCGCTTCGACAAATTCCCCGTTGATGTACATTTTATATTTCCGCGCGCCCGTTTTTGATTTCGCATTTTTTGCCGCGATCGCTTTAGCCTTGCTAGCCACGGAGCCTCCCTGCTAGTTCCATTCTAAATTAGATTCCGGTCGCTGCGGACGGCGCCACCTTGCGGCGACCATACACATAAAAGAAGAACACGGCCAGGCCGATAAAAAATGCCGTGCCGCCAAACATCCATCGCTCGTACGACCACAGCGAACTTATCTGCTGTGCCGGGAAAAATGCCAGCACGATGCCCAGAGTAGTCGTGAGAAGGCCACTTCCTCCAGCGAGAAACAAGGTCGTCTTGCTGTACAGCCCCTTCTCCGAATCGGGATTCGCGGCAATTTTCAGCAGCGCGCCGAACATATAAAGAAACGGGATGAGCTGCAGTACCACCGCAAGCGACAACAAGCGCTGAAAAGTTTCCTGCACGCCCGAACCCGCGGCATTCACTACCACCAAAATCATGGACACCACGCCCTGCACGATCAGCGCCGCGTACGGCGTGGCAAAACGCGGGTGCGTCTTCCCCAGCCAGCTGGGCATGTATGAATCCAGGCCCGCGACAAATGGAATGCGCGCCGAACCTGCCAGCCACGCCGAGCCGATCCCGGCAATCGAAATGCTCAGCATCAAAGCAAAAGGCGCGACGATCCAATTCGCGCCAACTCGCGCGGCCATGTGACTCACCGCCTGCACGATTCCCTGCAGCACGTTGATGTCGCTCTTGCTAACGGCGATCAGCAGCGTCAACGTCGTCGCAATGTACATCAGGCCCGAAAGCACGCCGCCCCAAGCCACCGCGCCCGGTAAAGTTTTCTGCGGGTCTTTAATTTCGTCGCCCATCACCGACGCCAGTTCGAGCCCCACCAATCCGAAACAAATCACGCCAAAAGAATTCAGCACAAATCGCGGATTCGCGGGAATTCGAAAATCCGCGGCTGTGATGGTGGTGCCAAAACGCGAATACATGATCAGCCCCAGGCCGATCAGCACCGCTGCGGCGATTCCCGTGCCGATTCCGCCGATGTTGTTGATCCATTTTCCGACTCCGAGGCCCACGATATTCAGAATCACCAGCAGGGCCATCAGCAGCAGCGACGCGATCACCGTGAACGCGCGATTGTCCGCGAGCCCCTGATGGCCCGGGCCGAGCACAAATACCGAAACGCCCACGAAATAGAGCATCACCGTCGGCACATACATCATATTGTTGGTCCAATAGCACCAACCGGAAAGAAAGCCGTGGAAGTCGCCGAAAACTTCCTTGGCCCACAAATACACGCCGCCTTCGCCGGGATAACGATGCGCCAACTCAATCACCGCGATTCCCTGCGGCCAAAAAAACAGCACCAGCGAAATCAGCCACAGCCAAACGGTGACTCCGCCATTCGCGGCGATGCTCGGCACCACGTTGAGGTTGAACACCGCGACAACGAAGAGCGCGACGAGGTCCCAACGGCCGAGCGAGCGCTTCAGATGAACCGTTTCAGTAGCGGCTGCGACTGGATCGGCCAAATGGACTCCTCGTCAACTTCGCATAGTTCGCGCGTGAAGCGTTCGAACGGATCACCTCTCGCCTATTGCGTGCCGCGGGAGACGCCCGAACGCTTTCGCAGGCGACGGATGCAAAACTCAGTGGCCCGCAGTGGCCGCCACGTGCGGCTCTTTCTGCGCCTTCGCCAGAGCTGGCGCGACTTCGGCGAACGTGGCGATGTGTCGATCAATGTCCGCTTCGGTGTGCGCCACGGAAATGGTCCACTGTTCGTCCCACCAATACGGCTGGGCCATCACGCCGCGATTCACCATGGCGAACCAATAGTGGCGCCACAATTCGCTGTCTGCATTCAGCCAATCGCGGTAATTGCGGATCGGCTTATCGAAGAACATCAGCGCGCCGTTCGAGCCCGCGCCGATGACGTAGGCGTTCAACCCGGACTTGCCGATTTCCTTGTTGTAGCCATCGAGCAATTTTTTATTCAGCCGCGTGACGTGGGTGTAGGCGTCTTTCGTCAACACCTCGCGAAAAGTGGCAAGGCCCGCGGCCATGGCGACGGGGTTGGTGTTGTAGGTTCCGCCGTGAAAAACT
>Ga0308309_10001904_pt1 | contig 12414 bp, 8 predicted proteins | sample HubBroMetageWFT5_FD_192491 | JGI IMG/M metagenome (GOLD analysis project Ga0308309, IMG submission 192491) | Warmed and freeze-thawed soil microbial communities from the Hubbard Brook experimental Forest, New Hampshire - Hubbard Brook CCASE Soil... | ecosystem: Environmental > Terrestrial > Soil...
GCTTTCTACTTCGTTCAAGCTTGGCTGGGCGGAAACCAAGAGCGCGTTCGTGCTCGAAAAAACAGGCGAAGATCTTTTTCAGGTTATCAGCCGCGTCGTTTCCCAGCAGCTTGGCACGCAGGTCAAACTATGAAATCCGCCGCCGTCGCTTTCGCGTGCGTCCTGCTATTGGTGGCCGTCGCAGCTCTGCCTTCCGCGCCGCAACAGGTTCCTTCGCCGAAGGACGTCGTCGCTCCTACAGTCTATGTTTCGCTAGATCCCGTTGGGCGCGGCAGCCAATTTCAAATAGCGGCAGTCCTGAAAATTCGGCCGGGCTTCCACATCAATGCGCGCGAAAAATCGGAAGACTATCTGATCGCCACCGATCTTCGTGCCGAGGCGCCAGCCGGGTTTCAATTGGGCGAAGTTTCTTACCCCAAAGGGGCGCTGCACTCCTTCACTTTTTCCAAGAAGCCGCTGAACGTCTACGAGGAGACCATCACTCTGCGTCTCCCGGTCACTGCGCTAGCGAGCGCTCCTCTCGGCGCGCAGCACATCCCGCTCAAACTTCGCTACCAGGCCTGCAGCACGGAAATCTGCCTGCCTCCGGTCACGCTTACGCTAGACGCTGCTCTCAACGTAGCAACAGCAGGCTCGGCGTCCAAACCTGCTCACCCTGAATTGTTTCCGCCGAAATAGGTCTCGGGCCGCTGGATTCAGACTTTTTCTCCCGTTCATCCCTTTAAACGACGTTTATTACAGAACCAAACCAGGGTCTCTACACTCTTCTCGGTAGGCGCGAAACTTGCTGATTTTGCGAGAATCTGGGAATGAGCGTCCGTGGAACTCGCTCTCGAAAATGGTTCCTCATTCCCGCAATTCTGCTGGGAGTGACTCTCCTGGCTGCTGGCCTTCTCTCCTGGCGTGCGCGAAAAATGGACGACCTCGTTCACCGCTTGATGGTTCGCGCTCTGAGCGAACAATTCCAAGGTCGCGTCGAACTCGGCACGGTTCACGTAACCGGATTCCCTCGACTAGTCGTTACCGGCGAAGACCTGTCGATTCATTTCGACGATCGCACGGATCTTCCGCCGCTCATTCATATTGAGAAACTTACCTTCAGTCTTGGCTGGCTCGGCATCCTTCGACTTCCACGGCATATTTCCACGGTGAAACTCGAGGGCATGACCCTCACGATTCCACCTCGCGGAGAAAAAAGGACTTCCAATCCCCGCGGCTCCGAAAAATCGCACCGGCTGCTGCCGTCCATAATCCTCGACCAAGTTATCTGCAAGGACGCCGTCTTCATCACTTTGCCCAAGAATCCGGACGCTGGTAAGCCGCAAAAGACGCCACTCGAATGGGACATCCACGACCTCAACTTGACGGCAGCCGGCGCGGACAAGCCTTTCCACTTCCAGGGAACGCTGACGAATGCCAAACCAAAAGGAGAAATCGACACGAGCGGTGAGTTCGGTCCCTGGGACCTTGATGATCCGGGTTCCACGCCCGTTTCCGGATCGTACAAATTCACCGATGCTGATCTTGGCCCGTTTCCTGGAATCGCAGGAATCTTGTCTTCAAACGGGAAATACACTGGCGAGATTTCCGAGCTTGAGGTCAATGGCGAGACGGATACGCCTGATTTCTCACTCGATGGGGTCGGCAAGACTGTGCCGCTTCACACCGATTTCTCAGCCACCGTCGATGGCACAAATGGCGACACGCTTCTCCATCCCGTGCGCGCTACGCTTATCCGCTCGGTGATCATCGCCGAAGGCAGCGTCATTCGGGAGCCCGAGAATAAAGGGCATAGGATCATCGTGAACTTTGTAGCACCGGACGCTCGTATTCAGGACATCCTCAGCCTGGGGGTGAAGTCCGACAGGCCTTTCCTGACCGGCACCGTCAAGATCAAAGGCAAATTAGTTGTCCCTCCCTCGGGTTCGAAGGCTCTGGAAAAACTAATTCTCGATGGAGAGTTTGGTCTGGAAGACGCGCACTGGGCCAGTCAAGAGGTCCGGGACAAACTGCAGGCGCTCAGCCGCCGCGCCGAGGGCAAGCCGCGGGACGAAGACGCAGGGAGTGCGGCCTCCGATCTGCGTGGCAAGTTCCACGTGGAAAAAGGTGTGGCTAACTTTTCAAGCCTGTCTTTCGGCATTCCCGGCGCGACTATCGACCTCTCAGGCACCTACAATCTCGTTGGCGGCGACCTGGACTTCAACGGCCACGTTCGTCTTCAAGCGAGGCTCTCGCAAACCGTCACGGGCGCAAAATCTCTTTTGCTGAAACCCGTCGATCCCTTCTTGAAGAAAGATGGCGCGGGCGCGGTGATTCCGATTTCTATCAGGGGCAACCGAGAACATCCGACCATCAGCGTTACCATCCTTCACAAAACGGTCGAGAAAAAGATCGCTGGCGCCAAATCTTCCTTCGAGTAGATTTCCGGACGGGTAATTCGAAGATGGCTGCCGACTGAATGACCTTTTCTTGTACCCGTCTGAAAAACGAGGAACCTTTTTGCCCTTGTAACGTCTTCTACGGCATGAACCTCTCCGCCTATCTTCGCTCCGCGTTCCGCCAAATGAGGCGAAATCCGGGCTTTTTCGCTATAGCACTGGCAGCCCTCGCGCTGGGAATCGGCGCCAACACGGCTATTTTCAGCGCGGTAGAAGGCGTCCTCCTCCGTCCGCTGCCCTATGCCAATCCGGGCCAGCTCGTGATGCTTTGGGAAGACGCATCCTACGTGGGCTTCCCGCAAAACAATCTGTCGGCGGCGGACTACGTGGACTGGCGGGCGCAGAACGAGGTCTTTACAGACGTGGTGGCAATCCGCTACGCGAATGCCTCCTTCAACGGCGATCAGGCACCAGAGCAGGCCCTAGGGAGGCGCGTCACTCCGAACTTTTTCGATGTGCTGGGAGTTCAGCCCGCCATCGGTCGGCCTTTTACCGCCGAGGAAGATGCGGCGAAGCGCAAGGTCGTGGTTCTAAGCTTTGCCCTCTGGCAGAGGCGCTTCGGAGGCAACCCCTCCGTCGTCGGCCGCTCCATCTTGATGGACGACGAGGCCACGACGGTCGTGGGAGTGATGCCGCGCGGATTTTTCTTTCCGGACAACGCGACCGACTATTGGCAGCCGGCTTCTTTCACACCTGAGGATCTCGCGCGGCGCACTCGTCACAACCTGGAAGTCATCGCGCGCATGAAGCCTGGCGTTACATGCGAGCGAGCACAGCGTGATGTGGACGTGATCGCCAAGCGCCTGCAGCTGCAGTATCCCGACTCCAACACAAATATTGGTGCTGTGGTCGTTCCCATTCGCGAACAGTTTGCCGGCGAGACGGCGACGGGCCTTTGGGTACTACAAATCGCGGCTGTACTTGTTCTCCTTATCGCGTGCTCGAACCTGGCGAATCTTCTCTTGGCGCGCGCCGCCGGACGCCGGCGGGAAATTGCGGTGCGCATCGCTTTGGGCGCGAGCCGTGGGCAAATCGCCGCGCAACTTGTTACGGAAAGCTTGTTGCTTTCGGTTGGTGGCGGAGTGGCGGGCCTGCTTGTTGGCAGGCTTTGCTGGGGCGTCTTCAAGAACCTCGTTCCTACGCAAATTGCGGGAGAAGGTTTTAGCCTGAACGCGCCCGTGCTGCTTTTTACGGCGACCGTCTCCATTCTGGCGGGTGTATTTTTTGGGCTGGTGCCGGCTCTGCGAGCTACGGATGTTTCTTTGAACGAGTCGCTAAAGGAAGGCGCGCGCGCCGGTGAATCCCGCGGCGGTGTGAGACTGCGGGACACTTTGGTAGTCGCGCAATTCGCGATGGCCTTTGCGCTTCTGGTGGGCGCGGCTTTGATGATCGAGACTTTGTGGAACCTGCGTCGCGTTGATCTGGGTTTTCGCTCCGACCATCTTCTGACCATGGGCGTGCCGCTGCCCGACAAGAAATACAACACCAACGAAAAGATTCGGGCGTTTTATCGAGACGTGCTGGATCGGACGCGAACGCTTCCCGGCGTGAAGAGCGTGGGCTTTGGCTCGGATGTGCCGTTCACTTCCATCGGCGACACAGAAGGCTACGCGATCGAGGGCGCGCCGCCTACCTTGCCGGGGCAGGACAATGACGCGCTGTATCGCGAAGTGACGGCGGGCTATCTCGAGACAATCGGTGGAACTCTTCAGGAAGGGCGGCTTCTGGAGGATCGTGACATCGAGTCCAGCCAGCCGGTCGTCGTGGTGAACGAATTTCTTGCGAGGCGTCATTGGCCCGGTCAGGATCCTGTGGGAAAACGTCTCAAGCTCACGGGCTCTAAAGAGCCGTGGCGAACTGTGGTGGGAGTGGTGAAAGATATTCGCGAGCGAGGCCTTTTGTTGGACATGAAGCCGGCGGTTTACGTGCCGGTGAATCAGGTGGATAACCCGTCGCCGTATTACCTGATAGCGAGAACTGGGCAAGATCCTGCGAGCGTGATCAATGCGTTGCGCGGAGCGGTTTGGTCCGTGGATGCGGATCGACCGGTTGCTTTCATTCGCACCATGGATCAGCTCATGGAGCAAAACGTTGCTGACCGTGCGCGGCCGATGATGTTGCTGGGCATTTTCGCGGGACTCGCGTTAGTTTTGGCGTGTATCGGGGTTTACGGCGTGCTGGCCTATTCCGTGGCGCAACGCACGCGCGAAATCGGCGTGCGCATGGCGTTGGGCGCGAGGCCGCTCGACGTTACGCGCATGATTCTGGGGCGGGGGTTGAAACTGAGCGCCGTCGGGTTGGTGGCGGGCGCGGCGCTGGCGGGCATTCTTGGAATATTGCTGCGGACTTTGCTATTCGGCGTGACGCCGGCGGCACCGCTCGTTTATGCAGGCACGGCAGCATCGCTGATTATTGTGGCGCTCGCCGCTTGCGTGATTCCTGCGCAGCGAGCGGCACGGGTGGATCCCGTCGTGGCCCTGCGCGACGAATAATCAACGAATAAAAACATCGAGAAAAATGCGGAGCGTTTTGTTCAAACAATATTTTGGGGAATTAAGCGAACGCCCTACGCAATCGACTTACGACTCGCTCTTGCCCAAGCGCCACCATGGTATCGAAGAGTGGGGGCGCTACTGCTTGCCCCACGATTGCCACGCGGCAGGCGTTGATCAGCAGGCCGGCTTTCACGCTGGCCGCTTCCGCCACCGCTCTCGAAGCGTGGTCGCATGCGTCGTGATTCCATTCGGGCAGGGCCGCAAGTGCATCCGCCAGCTTTGCGAGCAGCTCCGGAACTTTCGGATCTTTCCAGAACTTTTCCTTGGCCGCCGGATCGATCGGAAAATCTTCGCTGAAAAACGCACGCGACCATGACGAAAAATCCGGCAACAGGCGGATTCGGGGCCGCAGCAGATCCACGGTGCGCGAAAACCACGCGTGATCTCTTCCGTCCGGGCCTGGAGCGGCGCCCGCGGCCCATTCCTCTTTCCACAATTTGCTGCGCTTCAATTCGGCTTCCACTTCCGGGAGCAGATTCTCGATAGGGAGTTTCTGCAGATATTGCGTGTTGAACCATTCGAGCTTGGGCTTGTCAAAAACACCATTGGTGCGGCTCACGCCTTCGAGCGAAAATCTTTCAATCAATTCCTTCGTACGCAGATATTCGTCATCGTTTCCGGGCGACCACCCGAGCAGCACCAGGAAATTGCGGAACGCCTCCGGCAGAAATCCCTCGGTGCGGTACATGTTGACGTCCGTCGCCCCATGGCGCTTTGACAGGCGCTTCTTGTCCGGTCCGAGAATCAGCGGCACATGAGCGAACAATGGCGGCTCTGTTCCGAGTGCGCGGTAGAGCAGCACCTGCTTCGGGGTATTGGAAATATGGTCCGCGCCGCGAATCACGTGGGTGATGCGCATGTCGATGTCGTCGACCACCACTCCCAGTTGATACATCGACTGGCCGAACTCTTCGTCGCCTTTGCCGGAGCGCAGAAGGACGAAATCTTCGATCTCGTCATTCGAGAATTCCGTCTCGCCGAAGACAACATCTGTAAATTTTGTTGTTCCACCCAAGGGCACCTTGAAGCGCACTGCCGGTTTCGCGCCAGGAGTCGACGGCTTGCCGCCGCGGCAACTGCAACGCGTAACTCGCCGCGCACCGCCACCTTTCGGCTCTTCGTCTTGGGCTGGCTCCGCGTGGTCGCCGCCTGCGTACTTTTCCGGTGGGCAGTAGCACAAAAACGCGCTCCCATTGGCCAGGCACTTTTTTGCGGCGTCGCGATAAAGTTCCGTCCGCTGCGATTGGTAAAACGGCCCTTCATCCCACTCGACGCCGAGCCATTTCAATCCATCCAGAATTCCCGTCACCAGCTCCGGCTTGTTTCGCTCTGCGTCGGTGTCTTCAATCCGCAGGATCATCGTGCCGTGCTGCCGACGTGCAAACAGCCAATTAAACAGCGCCGTACGAGCACCGCCAACGTGCAAGTAGCCTGTTGGCGAAGGCGCAAACCGTACCCGTACGCTGTCCTTTGTTTTGTTAGTCATTTCGGTCATGCTGCTGGCGCTTCCCGCGCTCCTATTTCAAACTTCCAGTTTAGCGAAACGCCTATATTGCGTCCAATGTGGCTCTCGTCCGCCCAAAACGGGCGACGCCAACCCGAGGCCCGGGGCGTCCCTGCTCACCTTGTATGGAAACCGTTACCCCTACCCTGCTGCCTCTTTGGCAACCGGTACCGCGGTACACTTGCTTCCTGAAATTCCCATCATCCATAATCACAAGTACTTTGTTCTGTGCATCGCGGTGGGTCCCTGCGCTGCCGCACGGTTGTCCCCGCGCGTCGGTCAACGCAGTCGTTCCGCGCTGAGGCACATTCGCGTTGCCGTCTTTGCACGGCGCAACGGAGCCGTCCGCGCGTGGGACGGAGAATTGACCGAGGCCTTGACCAACCAGAGCTTCATCGCACTGGCTTTGCTGGCGGCTACCTCTTTGGTGGCCGGCTTCTTCGCCTATATTTACCAGCTCAAGCGACGCCCCTATTTGCTCTACTGGACAGCCGGATGGGCCCTCGTCTCCCTGAGTTATTTGGGGCCCGTTCTCTCGCGCGTTACCGACGCTTGGCCGCTGCAGACAGCGCTCGATCAGCTTCTCTATGCCGCCGCAGGAATCTTTTTCTTTCTCGGCGCCCAGCTTTATGCGCAACGCCCGCTCTGGAGTGTGCCTGCGGCGGCCGCCGGCGGTGTCCTGGTTTTCTGGGCAGGGGCCGTCGCCTTGCGCTGGTTTAACTTCCCGCTGATTCTTCCTGCAGCGGCGATTTTTCTCGCCGTGGCCTATGTCTTCTGGCTAGAGAGCCGCCGTCAGGAGACTCTCGCAGACTGGCTCCTTGCCGTTTCTTTTGTCGTGTGGGCCGCAGTGGGAGTTACTTTCTCCTTCTTCCGCGCAGCTCCCTTCTTCCGCGACATCAGTTTCCAAACAGCAGCCGCCGTGCCCTCCGCTTTCGTCGCCATGCTCATGGTCATGGCGTTGTACGAGGAAGAAAAGCGGCGCGTCGAACGCAACATGCTGGCGCTCTCCAACCTCAATCTCGCCACGTCGAGTTTTGTCGGCGGAGAAATTCAGCGCATGCTTTCTCAGGCCCTCGACCGCGTCCTTGGGGTGGTACGCCTTCCCGCCGGAGCGCTCTTTCTCCATCATGGCGACCCGCTGGGTCCCACTTCCGTCGTCGCCGTAGGCCTGAGCGATAACTTCTGCCGCACGGCGCAGGAGCAAGGGCTGGACGATTATCTCGTTGGCCTGGTCTCGCGCCTTGGCGGACTGCTAGGCTTCCGCGATCTTCGCAATGACGACACTGTAGCCGCTCTCGAACGCGAAGAGCCCATTCGCCGCTTTCGCCAGCTCGCTCTCGCGCAAGGTCTTCGCAGTATCGTGGCCATCAGCCTTCAGGCTAAGGAGCACGCCTTTGGCGTTCTTCTCCTTGGCACTCCAGACAGCCGCCGCTTTACCCCCGCGGAATACCGCCTCCTTCTCGCTCTCGGGCACCAAATCGGCATGGCCGTCGAGAATAGCTACCTCATCCAGCAAACTTCCCGCCGGTCGGAGGAGCTTCACGTCCTCAACGAAATTGGCCGCGCTCTCAGCTCCACCCTCAACAAGGAAGACTTGCTCCGCAAAGTTTGGGAAGAGCTCCGCCGCCTTTTTGACGTCGAGAACTTTTACATCGCCTCGCTCGATCCTCTCCGCGATGAAATGCAGTTCGATATTGAGATAATTGGAGGCGCGCCCAAGCCTTCGCGCAGCCGGCCCATCGGCAACTACATCACGGAATACATCATCCGCACGCGGCAACCCGTCCTTATCCGCGACAATTACGTCGCCGAAGTTAAAAAACTCGGGGTCGAGCCCCTGCGCGACCGAGGCTGCTACTGCGGCGTGCCCCTTGTCGCTTATGACCACACGATTGGGGCCATGGCCGTTTTCTCCGATCACGAGCGTGCTTTTGACGAAGGACATCTCGAGCTCCTGCGCGTCCTCGCCAGCGAAGCGAGCATCGCCATCGAAAATGCGCGGCTCTTCCACGAAGAGCGCACCAAGGCGCGCCATCTCTCGCTCTTGAACACCATTTCCCGCAATGCCATCGCCACTCTCAACCCCGACGAAATGCTGGCCAAAATCGCGGAGCAATTGGAAGCCGGCCTCACCTACGATCACATCGGCATCTGCGTTCTGGAATATTCCACACGCGAACTGATCGTCCAAGCCGAAGCCGGCGCTCGACGCGGCGCCCTCGGGCGGCGCATTCCGCTCGGCAACGGCCTTATCGGCCATGTCGCCCGCAGCGGCCAATTGGCCGACTTTCAGTCTTCCCCATCCGGTGACTCCCCTCACAAACCGCTCTTGACGGATTCCGCTGCCGCCATCGCTCTGCCGGTGTTTTACGCGGAACAGCTTCACGGCGTGCTGTACGTCGAGTCTTCGTTCCACGTCGAATTCTCCGAAGAAGAAATTCTCCTCCTGCGTACCCTCGCTGACCTCATCGCCGGCGCACTCCATAACGCTCTCTCCTTCCAGAAGGCCCAGGAGCAGGCCATCACCGACGGCCTCACCGGCGTCAAAACCCACCGCTTTTTCATGGAAGCTCTTTCTGCCGAGTGGAAGCGCTCGACCCGCGCCGGCCGCGCCTTCGCCCTCGTCCTCATGGATCTCGACCGCTTCAAGTTCGTCAATGATTTTTACGGCCACCTCGAAGGGGATCTTGTTCTCCAGCGGGTGGGGCACATCCTGGAGACGAATTGCCGCCGCTCCGATGTCGTGGCTCGCTACGGTGGTGACGAATTCGTCATTCTCATGCCGGAAACCAACATGGAGCACGCCCGCCAGCTTGCGACAAAGCTTCGCGGATGGGTTTCCGCCGATCCGCTTCTCCGCGAAAAAAATATCAGCGCCAGCTTTGGTATCGCCTGCTATCCACTCCACGGCTCTTCGCCGCAAGAGCTTATCCAGGTGGCCGACGCCTCGATGTATTTGTCCAAGCACCAGGGCGGCAATGCCGTCTCAACGGCCGATCATTTCGATCCCAACGAAGCTAAAAAGTGGAAACGCGATGTCCTCGAAGCCTATCTCGGGGTAACCCTAAAGCGCCTTTTTGCCACCGGCCCGGAAGCCTTTGATGAAATCTACTCGCGCCTCAAGCAGTTCACTGAGTCGCTCTCCTCGACCGAAAGCGCCGGCGATAAATCCATGGCACCCTCGACCTCGCGCGGCCCAGAAGGTCTTCCTCAGGCGGTCCTGGACACCGTCACTTCGCTGGCCTTCGCCATCGACGCGAAGGACCACTACACGCAGGGACATTCGCAAAAAGTCTCCGCCTACGCCGCGCTTATCGCCGAGTCTCTCAACATGACCGACATGGAGATCGAGGAGATTCGCCTTGGCGGCGTTCTTCACGACATCGGCAAAGTCGCCATCCCCGAAAATATTTTGAACAAAAGTGGCCCGCTCAATCCTGACGAATGGGAAACCATGAAGGCCCACGTAAAATTTGGCGCCAAGATCCTCGATCCCCTCACTCCGCTCGCGCGCATCCGCGAGATGGTTCTCCATCATCACGAATTTTTCGATGGCTCCGGCTATCCCGACGCTCTCTCCGGCGAAGGCATTCCTCTCGGCGCACGCATCATCGCCGTGGCCGATGCCTACGACACCATCACCAGCGATCGCACGTACAAAAAAGGCCGAAGTTCTCCGGAAGCCCTCGCCGAACTCGAACGTTGCGCCAATGCCCAGTTTGACGGCGCCATCGTCCAGGTCTTCGTCCGCACCATGCGCCAGCTTCCTAACCCCATCATTGAAGTCGCCACCTCCGCCCCGCGGAACTCCTGACTCCTCTGCCTGGCCTCCCCCTAGCGCTATCTTTTCTTCTTCTCTATCCGTCAAAGCGTACAGTCCAGGCTGAAGGTCGTTATCGTCCACGTAAAGACCGCAATCGGAGTTGTATGGAATCGTTAGTTCAGACAGCACGAAGGCCGTAGTTCATCCTGGTGTCCTGGGCTGGAATGCCTGTCGTGCGGAGCCCGGCGCTTCTCTCTCGGGAGGAAATTTATGAACTGCCGCAAACTCGTATTGCCGCTGGTTTTCTTCACGTTCATCGCGGCCTTGCCGCTTTTCGCCTCACCCCATTCCACTGCGGCGTTCAAGAAGCTGCTCTCCCTCGCCGGTGAATGGGAAGGAAAAGACGAACACGCCATGGTTGCGAAAACGAGCTTCAAGGCCATGGCATCGAATACCGCGGTCATGGAAACGCTCGCAGCTTCCGGTATGGACGAAATGGTCTCTCTCTATAGCGTCGACCAGGATTCCGTCGCTCTCGTCCACTATTGTCCTACGAACAACCAACCCCGCATGCGTGCCACTCCCGACTCGGACGACGTCAAGGAGCTCAGTTTTGAATTTCAGGGCGCCGGAAACCTCAAATATCCTTCGGAGGGGCATCAGCATCATCTTGTCATCCGTTTCGAGGACGCCAACCACATCACGGAAATCTGGACCTGGCGTCGGAACGACAAAGATACGCTCATGGTCTTTCACCTCACGCGCAAATAAGCCGGATAGCCGGACACTTGTTGCCTTACGGTGTTGCCTGGACTCCACTTGGCGTTAGCCTTTTGGGAAGGCAGACATTCCCATTTCGGGAACATACGACCACTAAAGTTTGGCCCCACAGCTGCTCATAAAAATAGCGTGAAACTGTGGCCATGAACCCCACTGATCTTCAGCCTATCAACAAGATGATGCAGATACGCCGCAGCCAGCGTGTCTGCCTCGCGCTCCCTATCGTAGTACTCAGAGAGGGACCTGGATCAAACGTGGCCTCGGAGGAAACGCAAACTCTTATCGTGAACGCTCACGGGGCGCTCATACAGCTGGCCTTGACGGTCGAGATCGGCCAGCTCCTGGAAATCAAAAACGGACAAACCCAGGAGCAGCTTGCCTGCCGCGTCGTCCATCTCGGCCCAGATCGTACGGGCAAGCGAGAAGTAGGCGTCGAATTTGAAGATCCTTCGCCGCGATTCTGGCGAATCGCCTTCCCACCAACCGATTGGAGTCCTCGCAGTGCCGAAGCAAAAGCTCCCACAAAGCACGTGCCTGGCGGGCGAGCATCCGTAAAGAAAAGTGATGTCGCTGCGCCAGAGGTTGAAAAGAAACAAATGAACAAGTGACTGGGGTCGGCCCAGAGCTGAGGATCCTTTAATTTCCCGTTTGACCGCTGGCGTTCCAATTTGGGCTTCCCTGCGAATTCTCTTCGCCTGTCGCTCTTCCCCGACGATCTCTCGAAGACCACGTGTTTCTCACCGCCCGTCGAGATCGACTTCCTTGATCGGCAAATCCCAGTGTCCGTCCAGAATCTCGAATCGCCTCTGTTCTTCCTTCTTGTACAATTCCTGATCCGGAAAAAGCTGTTTGATCAATGGCCCGCTGTCGAAATTATCATTCGCGATCGCCGCATTCTTGAACACGATCGTCACCCGGAAGTCCCACCGCCCATCTTCCGTCGTGTGATAGCGTGGCGCCGCCATGCTTACCTTCAACATGCGTCCCAATTCGATCTCCTTCTTCAGCACCGGGTAGTGATTCTTCTTGAACAGCGCCAGGAACTCGTCGGCATGTCCCCATTTCGCTTTGTAATAGTACTCGATCACGAACGGCTGGCCGTTCCCTTCGCTCCCCGACCCGCTCTGCGCCGCTTTCGCCCGGTAGTGCCCCGCCCCCAGCATCACCATCATCACAAGTGCGACGATTCCCGCCCACCTCACCACACGCTCTTTTCTCATTTTCATAAGTTTCCTCCGTCCCGTCTCCCTGCCAAGCCACCTATCCTAACCTCAATTCCAATCGTGCGTGGACTCGCGCGAACTTTAGAGGGCACCTGAGAACAACCTCTACACGTCGCTCTTGCTGCTGCTCGTCCACGTTGACTTGGCTACG
>Ga0308309_10001905_pt1 | contig 12411 bp, 13 predicted proteins | sample HubBroMetageWFT5_FD_192491 | JGI IMG/M metagenome (GOLD analysis project Ga0308309, IMG submission 192491) | Warmed and freeze-thawed soil microbial communities from the Hubbard Brook experimental Forest, New Hampshire - Hubbard Brook CCASE Soil... | ecosystem: Environmental > Terrestrial >...
CTGCTCGAGGCGGCTCGGATAGCTGAAAGCCGGGCTGCTCGCCCCAACCCCGAGTGTCGAAGAGGAGCCCATCGCGACGATCGTAAGCGGCTGCCCGGACAGGATGCGGGATGAGGTACGGTCCAGTGCGGCTTCGATCGCCAAAAGCGCCGGCGGGGCCGCGCAATGTGGCGGGACCGGTGCCGCCATGTTGTCGGCAAACGCGGGACTCCTGGCGACCAAGGCGATGGCGAGTGCCGCAGCAAAACGGCCGATGGCAGGAATCGCAGTCATCGGAGCGCAACTCGAATAGCTTCCGCGAGCTTGCCGGCGATGCACTCGTAAACTTTAGCCGCGAGGCCGGCCCGTTCGTCTTTGGCGACCCCGTCGAAGTTGAACACGTTCTGCTCGCTCCAATAGCGCATCATTTCGAAGCGCGGAAAGACAGTCACGTCATTGACGTCACCGACCCGGTGAAGCGCGTTCAAATATTGCTCGAAGTCAATGACGGTCGTGGTGCTGTGCGAGAATTGCAGGTCAACGAGCATGATGTCGATACCGTGCGCCTTGAGCTCGTCTATGCCGGTTTGCAGTGTCGCCGCAAAATCGTCGACCCCAACCCCACGCACGGCATCGGTGGTGCCGGTTTCCCAGATCACCAGAACCGGGTCTTCTGGTATGACATCGGTGGGGAACCGTTCCAGCATTTGTCGGGCGGTCTGGCGCGGAACCCCGCGATTGACAACCGTGATCGAAGAGGAAGGATACCACCGGGCGAGGATCTCCTGCAGACGATGGGGGTAGGCGAGATCCGACGACCCGGCCGCCAACCCGGTCGTCGACGCTCCACCGATCGCGATGATCCTGACGGGCTGCTCCGCGCGCAACCGCTCGGCCAAATGCGGCAGCGTGTCGTCGACTTGCATCAACTCGTCCGGCACATCGCAGGGGAGCGCGCCGCCGAAGGCCGGTGAGAAGGCTGGGGGAACAGTCAAGGCGAGCCCCGCCGCAAGCAGTGCCAGCTGCCCCAACCCGCCCGCCGAGACGCGCCACCTCATTTGCCGAGATGATTGCCACGACCGGATTGGGCAGCCGCGAACCGCGGTACCTGCGTTCGACCCATGGTTTTATACCAATCCAACATTCCCGCAGTTAGGCACATCACGAGAATGCCCGCAAGATTAACGAGGAGCTGGATGCTGATCGCTGAATCGTATTCCGAAAGAACGAAATGCCCGAGTGCCGATAGCAGGATGCCGAGGCAGAAGATCTCCAGCGATTGTTGACCGCACAGGACCAGCGGTTTCGCTGCCGGCGAACGCAAAATAGGCGAATTGGCGGTCATCGCGATGGCAATGACCGCGACTGCGGCAAAGAAGGGGATGACCCGGATCGGGGACAAGTTGTTCTTGTTCACCGGCCACAACTCCTTGAGGAGGAGGCCGGGAAACGGGTCCCAAATTCCGTGGATCGTCCAGCTGAGCTTGACGACAAACCCTGCCGCGACAACGACCGCTGCTAGCGGCAATGCCGGCCGAGCCCACCTCGACCATCGCTGCTCGTGCCGCCCAGGAAAACCGAGCGCAGCTCCGGTGATGAACAGAAGCTGCCAGGCCAAAGGGTTGAAATACCACACGTGACCCTCCGGATAAGCCGGAACCGACAGGTTGGTGGCCTGGACGACGAGATAAAGCATGAAGGACGGCAATAAGACGGTCAGCGGCCGCGAGCGCAAGCCGAGCAAGACTATCGGGAAGACCACCAGAAGCGAAATATAGAGCGGCAAGATATCGAGAAAGGTCGGCTGAAACTCGAGGAGAAGTGCCTTGACGATCGCGACGTGCGGCTCGTAGAGAAAATCGCCTACCCGCATTTCATCGTTGTACATTAGATTATTGAAGGTCGTGACGGTATAAGACACTTCGGCGGTGAACATGACGAACAAGAAAATGTGAGCGACGTAAAGCTGCCAGGAACGGCCGAGAATTCGCGCCGTCGCATATAACGCTCCTTGCGAGACGAGCGTCTGCCCATAGACGAGCGCCGCGGTGTAACCCGAGATGAATATGAAGACCTCGGCTGCATCAAAGAATTCGACTGCCTGGATGGTAAAATAGCTGAGGATATTCTCCGGGATGTGATCGACGAATATAAATATCAGAGCAAGACCACGGAAGAAATCAAGACGGAGATCGCGCGACGAAGTGGGCACGGGCGGGCTCGAAAACTGCAGCGTTAATCGCAGCGCGCTGCGTAATGTTAGTTTAGCAAAAACGACGCTCGCGGTCGATGAAAGCGGCACTGCCAGTCGTAATATCACGCGGCGAGGGCGTGACGGGCAGGGAAGTCAGACGGGGGCGGTGACCGGAGACGGGGCCGGAGCCGCCTAACCGGCGCGGGCGATCAGCGGACGCCGGAGGTCACCGTGAAGGATGCCTCGGTCTTTTGCCGGATATCGTTGAGCGGCACGCCAGGCGCCAGTTCCGTCAAACGCATCCCGGAACCATCGATCGTAAAGACACCGAGATCGGTGATCACCATGCCGACCACCCCCTTGCCGGTCAGCGGGAGCGTGCAGCGATGCAGCAATTTCGGCTCGCCCCGCGCGGTATGCTCCATCAGCACGATCACCCGCTTGACGCCGGCGACGAGGTCCATCGCGCCACCCATACCTTTGACCATGCGGCCTGGAATCATCCAATTGGCGAGATCGCCGTTTTCCGCCACCTGCATAGCCCCCAGGATCGACAGGTCGATATGCCCGCCGCGGATCATCCCGAAAGACTGAGCGCTGTCGAAGTAGCTCGTCGAGGGCGACTCGGTGATCGTCTGCTTGCCGGCATTGATCAAGTCCGGGTCCTCTTCTCCCTCGAACGGGAACGGACCCATACCCAGCATTCCGTTCTCGCTTTGCAGCTGAACCGTGATCCCCGGCGGAATGAAATTCGAGACCAGGGTCGGGATACCGATGCCGAGATTGACATAAAAGCCGTCCTCGAGCTCTGCCGCCGCGCGGCGCGCCATGTCGTCGCGTGACCAAGCCATGCCACTTTTCTCCTCTGCCTCAATTGCCCCGCTTTCGGACAGTGCGCTGCTCGATGCGCTTCTCGTAAGACGGGCAGCGCACGACGCGTTTGACAAAAATGCCGGGCGTGTGGATGTGGTCGGGGTCGATGATTCCGGGCTCGACCAGATGCTCGACCTCTGCAACGGTGACCTTCGCGGCCGTCGCCATCACCGGGTTGAAGTTGCGCGCGGTCTTTCGGTAAACGAGGTTCCCTTCGCGATCGGCTCTCCAAGCATGAATGATCGCAAGATCGGCGACCAGGCCACGCTCCATGACATAGCTCTCTCCGTCGAAGTCGCGGATTTCTTTGCCCTCCGCCACCAGGGTGCCGACACCTGTCTTGGTGAAGAATGCCGGAACGCCGGCGCCGCCGGCCCGTATCCGCTCCGCGAGAGTGCCTTGGGGATTGAATTCAAGTTCGAGCTCGCCACTGAGATAAAGATCTGCAAAGAGCTTGTTTTCGCCGACATAAGACGAGACCATTTTGCGGATCTGGCGGCTCTCGAGGAGCAGCCCGAGCCCGGCCCCGTCGATGCCGGCGTTGTTAGAGATCACAGTCAGGCCATTGACCCCGGATTCCCGGATCGCGACGATCAGCGCCTCCGGAATCCCGCAGAGGCCGAACCCGCCCGACATAACCGTCATGCCGTCCTTCAACAGGCCGGCGAGCGCGGCTTGGGCGTCGGGGTAGACTTTCTCCATCGTGTACTCCTGCGCTGAGCGGGCGACGGATCATACCGGTTCCATCAATTTCGGCCACCTTCCCGCAGCGGGTCTCCCAACCCGCCGAGCCGCCGTCGAGTCTCGGCATCTACGACGCCAGTCACGTTCAGACCATTCTGCTTTTGAAAACGCGCAACTGCGCCGGCTGTGGCCGAGTTGTACTCGCCATCCTGCTCGACGGAAATCTTTGCGGCCGCGAGAGCGCGTTGGACCCTCGTAACATCGCTCCCGTGCATGGGCGGATCGGACGGCCTCAACAAGCGCGGCTGACCCGCCGCCGTCTCGGTCCCGTCGAACCAAGCGCTGACATCGTTACTGTTGATCGCGATCCGATCCGACGGCGCGGAGGTGATATGGAATTGCAGCCGCGGCGTCCCGTCCGGCGCCGTCCCCTCGACCCCAATTTCCCGGAGCACCGGGAGGTATTCCGCGAACGGTATCCCGCCGCTCAGTTTCGGGATCGCGTCAAACCCCCGGACCGCCAAGTCTCCCGAGGCAGCGTAACCTTTCGGTGCCAGCGGCGAACCGTGGGCTTCGGCCGTCAGGTCCACCCCGACTTCCTCGGTGTCGATTGTGATGTCGTAAACATGGAAGGTCGGGTTGAGCATAGCTGCGGCTCCGAGCGCCTGCTGAAGAGCCTCCTGCTTATTTGCTTCACGCTCGCTCTCCCCGGATAACCGCTGGTCAGTCGCGGTGATGAAGGCGTGGAGTAGGTTCGTCATCGCTTGCGTGCTGAGGTCGGCGACCCCGAAATCGAGCATCATCCGGCGGGGCACCTTCCCGCTCTCGAGAACCGATGGCGCGAGGTTGAGACCCTCGTGGCTAATGCTGAACCGTAGCGCCGCCTGTTCCGTATTTAGGCCGGTGACCTCCGTGGTGCTGCCCGCTTTCGCCAGGGCTACGAGCGTCTCACCGGTCACGCCTCTGACCGTCAGACCATGCAACGCGACTTCACCCCGTATCGTGCTGAACGGTTGTGAGATTGTCGAGACAGCCGCCAGGAAAGCGGCGCCGCGGGCTTGCGGTGATTTGCCGTCGTCAGCTTGCAGTCCGTCGATCGCGCTGCGGAGCTTGTCGAGCTCTTTCAGCCTGGGACCGGCGCTTTTGCCAATGAACGCGATCCGATCGATCGCGCCGCCGACCGGACCTTGCGGCAGAAAGTATTCTATCCCCTTGACCTCGAATTCAACTGGTCCGCTCCACCCGCCATTCGGCTCGGTAACGAGCTTCGAGGACATCGAGAGCGGTCCGAGGCTGACCCATGTGCCGGTCTTGGGTTGCTCGATGCGCGCACTCGCGATCTCGACAAGAGTTTCCCGGCCGCGCCCCGACTCGGCCTCTACCACCGCGTTTGCTCTCGCAGCCGTCAGGCTAATCTTGGTTTCTGTGCCGTCGGTCTCCCTGAGTATCATGTCTGTTGGCAATGTGAGGGCGAGCTCGATCAGCTTGCCCTCGTCTTTTCGGGCGATCTCTCGAATCTCGACGCGGTCGAGAGAGAGCTGGCCGGGTTGCGGCGTGTTTAGCGACAGCCGAGCATTCTCGATGATCGCCAGCAAAACTTCGCCGTCGCGCCGGAGTTCGTAAGGATCCGAACCGACCCATTCGACCGCGCCGTTTGAGCTCGGTCCGAGTCGCCCGAGAAACGCGTCGATCTCGGTCTTGAAACGATCGAGATCCGACTCGGCCGCTCGAGCGGATCCCGAGAGGAAGAAAGCCACCGCCGTAGCGGCGACCGCTAGTCTGCGCCGCGAAACTGAACTCATGAGCTGATGTCCCATACGCCTCCGGCCCGCTTTAGCTATAATCCCGGTCTAGCTATAATATTGTGTTGCCGTCGCCGGACCATGCGCCATGTCCGGACCGGCTTGCCGGCTCACGATATCGACGGCGGCGTTAATAGGCGGCGTTAATAGAGTGCCTGTGCACCCGGGGGAATTCAGTGAGGTAACGCACACCATCCCTCAGGATTGGGCTTCTCTGGCACATTATCTCGCACGCCGCGGTATCCTGCTCGGACCAGCTCCGCCGCGGCAGTTTGCCGGCGGCTACGGGAATCTCAACTATCTGATCGAGATAGACGGCGAGCGGGCGGTGTTGCGCCGGCCGCCGGGCGGACCGCTGCCATATGGGGCCAACGATATGGCGCGCGAATACCGCATCCTCTCATCGCTGTGGCGAGAATACCCGCTAGCCCCGCGGGCTATGTTCTTCTGCGACGAGGCAAACGTGCTCGGCACGCCGTTCCAGATCATCGAGTACCGCCCTGGGGCGGTTATCCGCGACACTCTGCCGCCGGACTTGGCCGGCCGGCCCGGGGTCGGAACGTTGCTGAGCCGTCAATTGGTCGAGAGCCTTGCCGCTCTGCATGCCGTCGACCCCGCGCAAGTTGGCTTGGAGACCCTCGGGCGTCCAGAGGGTTTCCTCGCCCGAACCGTCGACGGCTGGGCAGCCCGCAGTGCTGCCGTCGCAGATTTGATCAATTCTCGAGCGCTATCCGAGGTGGTCGACTGGCTGCGCCGCCGGGTGCCGGCGGACGCGCCGCCGAGCTTTATTCATTCCGACTTCAAGCTCGACAACATGATCCTCGCTCCGGAGGCGCTCGCGCCGCTCGCGGTGATCGACTGGGACATGGGAACACGTGGTGATCCGCTGTGGGATCTCGCGGTCATGTTGAGCTACTGGGCCGAGCCCGAGGATCCCGCGTGCCTCCACCGGATGCGACAAATGCCGACCGCGCAGCCCGGGTTCTGGCGCCGCAACGAAGTTCTCTCCGCCTATTTGCGTCTCAGCTCTCGCGCCGTCGGTGACTTCACCTTTTATCGTGTCCTATCATTATTCCGCTCGGCTGTCGTTTTTCTTCAACTGTACGATCGGTTTCGCCGATCGCCCGGGCAGAATATGAGGTGCGCCGAGTTCGATACACTGGGGTGCGAGCTAATCGACCATTCCTTCGAAATCATCCGCGGGCGCGCCGAGTAACCGACGCCGAATCCGGGGCGTGCAATTTTCCGCGTTCCATCCCAGCGCGTGGGGCTACGTCAGAATGTAAACGGCCCCGCTGTATATCTCGCAACATGTGATGCTGGTCAACGTGAATTGATCGCGCAGCAATACTCTTCCGGAGCTATCCCGTTACGTTACCAATCTCTTTGATTTTCCTGCGGAATTTAGCTGCTTCTCGTTCGATTAATACGATAAGAACGCCGCCGGTTTGAGAGGATAGGCCGCGCCGATGTTCGTGCCTTGCGAGCAATGTCAGCTCAGACGAAGGACTTTGTTTAGGCCCTTCTCGGAGCATGAGCTCGGCTTCATCACCGAGATGAAGACGGACCACATCGTTGTTGCGCCGCGCGGCGATATCATTCGACAGGACGAGGTTGGGGGGCCGGTCTACACGCTGTTCGAAGGATGGGCGATCCGCTACCAATGCCTTCCGCACGGTGCGCGTCAGATCCTCGATGTCGTGCTCCCCGGCGACACGGTCGGGATGGCCTCGGCGGTGCTGGGCAGGGTCAAGCACTCCGTTCAGGCGATCACCACCGCTACCCTCTGTGTTCTTCAGGGCAAAGGTTTTTCAGATCTGTTCGCCGGTCACCCGGCTCTGGCGCTCAATATCCTGCAGACGCGCGTCGAGGAGGAGCAGCGGATGGATGTCCGGCTTTCGCTGCTCGGGCGCAGCACCGCGGAACAGCGGATCGCCTATCTGATGCTCGAAACTTTCGACCGCTTGCGACAACGCGCTATGGTCAACGGCGGCTCGACCTGCCGCTTCCCGTTGCAGCGGCGCGATCTGGCCGACGCTGCCGGCCTGTCGCGTGTGCATGTCGCTCGAACGCTCGAGTCCCTTCGCGAGCGCCGGCTAGCCGAAATCCAAAACGGCACACTCGTCATTTTCGACCGGCCGAGGCTGACCGACCTTGCCGGCTATGTCCCGCTGGCGACGGCGGCAGGCAAAAGAGCACTACTGTAGCGGACTACGGATATCTCAGCCGCGATTATCGCGGTTGTGCAAGGTGCGCGCGATCAGCTTGTCGAGACTGGTCAGTCGAAATGGCTTGGCTAAGAAGGGAAAAGGATGCTCCGCAAGTGTCTCGATGTACTGGGGATCGCCGCTGGTCAGAATGGTTGGGACGCCCAGCTTTGAGGCGTGCTCGGCGAGCGAATTGCCTTGCTCGCCACTCATCAGGCAATCGATTAGGGCGATATCGACCGGCTCTCTGGCAAGAAAGAGCCGCGCCTGCTCCGCCGATGACGCGCAGGTCAACCGGTGCCCGAGGGTGACGAGAAACTCCGATATGACTGATTGCACGTCCGCGTCATCTTCCACGAGTAGGATATGCGCCATGGCTGACATCGAAGCATAATGGATGGCCGTAAAGGTAGCACGGGAGCCACATATGTTAAAGCGGCAATTTACATTTGTCCGCATGCATTGATCGGCAGCTCGTCCCCCGCGCAGCCGACTACGCAGCCCGGCCCAACAAAGTCCTTGCATCCGCAACGCCTTGATCCGAAATTGGCGGGAGGCTGGGGTGCTGGCCGGCCGCGCAGTCGAGTTTGCGCAGCCGGGTCGGCTGAGATCAGACCCACTGAACCTGGCCGGGCGTGCCCGGCGAAGGGAGTCCGCTATCACCGCGTCCATCTCGGTATCGCCCTTTCGCCCGAAGACCGTCATCATCGGCGCCGGGGTCATGGGGTTGGGGATTGCCTGGCGGCTGGCCCAAGCGGGTTGCTCGGTTGCCGTTTACGACCGCGCCGAGGCCGGACGCGGTGCGAGCTGGGCGGCTGCCGGAATGCTCGCCGCCGCGGTCGAAACCGAGCCCGGCGAGCAGGCGCTGCTTGCCTTGACGCTCGAGAGCCAGCGCATGTGGCCTTATTTTGCGCACGAACTCGAGGCGGTATCCGGCATCTCGGTCGGTTATCGCGACGAGGGTACAATCGTCGTCGCTCTGACCCGCGACGATGCCGAGCAGCTGCGCTTCACGTTTGACTTTCAGAAAAGTCTCGGGCTCGATCTCGAATGGCTGTCAGGGGCGGAGGCGCGGCGGCGAGAGCCGCATCTGCGGCCAGGCATCTCCGGCGCAGTCTTCAGCCCGCGAGATCATCAAGTCGACAACCGGCGGCTCGCCCGAGCTCTCGCGGAGGCGGCCCGCAAGGCCGGGGCCGCACTTTACGAGCATAATCCGGTCCGCGAGGTTGAGATCACCGGCGGGCGTATAACCGCGGCCGTGACGGAGCACCACCGCGAACGTGCGGATGTTATCGTGCTGGCTGCCGGGGCGTGGTCGCGCGAAATCGCTGGGATTCCAGCGGCTCACCTCCCCTTGGTCCGTCCAATAAAAGGTCAGATGCTGGCGCTGGAGATGGATCCGGCGAACCCGCTGCTGCACCATGTCGTCTGGCTTCCGCGGGGCTATTTGGTGCCGCGCCGGGACGGACGGCTCGTGGTTGGCGGTACCGTTGAGGAGCGCGGCTTCGACGACAGGATCACGGCAGGCGGCTTGTTGGCGCTGATCGAGGGCGCGTGGCGCGCCGTGCCGGGCATAGAGGAGCTTCCGGTGGCCGAGACTTGGGTAGGCTTTCGTCCGGGTTCGCGAGACGATGCTCCAATACTGGGGCCGAGCGGGATAGACGGGCTGGTCGTCGCAACGGGACATCATCGCAACGGAATTCTGCTGACGCCGCTGACGGCCGGAACAATCAGCGACTTCGTATTGACAGGCCAGCTGCCGGAGGCGGTTCGGCCGTTCACTCCCGAGCGATTCAGCGATAACGGCCGCCACTTTGGCACAACTGTAGGGTACGACATCGCCGCGGAGGTCCGATGATGCGGCTCAAGGTAAACGGGGTGGAAGAGGAGTTCGCGGTGACCACCGTGAGTGAACTGCTGGCGTTCCGCGGCATCGATCCCGTTGCCCGGTTTGTCGCCGTTGCTGTGAACGGTTCCGTGGTCCGCCGTTCCGAATGGCCGTCGAAACCTCTCGGACCCGGCGACGATGTCGAGATCGTCCGTCCGTTTTCGGGCGGTTGAGGCCGGCTCCAAGCCAAGAGAATTTCAGCAGGACAATGCGCGATGACCGATCCGTTTACCATTGCCGGCACATCCTTCTCCTCCCGGCTCATCGTCGGCACGGCTCGTTATCCGAACCAGCAGGTGATGCTCGATTGCCTCGAAGCGAGCGGCGCGGAATTGGTCACTGCCTCGATCCGCCGCATCAGCCTGGAGGGCTATGCCGAGAGCCTGGTCGATGTTCTCGGCGGCAGATACCGCTTGTTGCCGAACACCGCCGGGTGCGTCACCGGACGAGACGCCATTCTAACCGCCGAGTTGGCGCGCGAAGCTCTCGAAACGAATTGGGTCAAGCTCGAACTGATCGGCGACCGTGAATTGCTTTACCCCGATGTCGAGCAGCTCGTTCATGCCGCCGAGGAACTGGTCCGCAAAGGCTTTACGGTGCTCCCCTATTGCAACGAAGACCCGGTTACCTGCCAAAAACTGGCCGATGTCGGATGCGCGGCGGTAATGCCGCTCGGATCGCTGATCGGTTCGGGCATGGGCATTGCCAATCCGACAGCGATCGAGCTGATCTGCTCGCGCAGCCCGGTCCCCGTGGTGCTCGACGCCGGCATCGGGACTGCTTCCGATGCCGCCTTTGCAATGGAGCTCGGATGCGACGCGGTGATGGTCGACACCGCGATTGCCCAATCCCGGGATCCGCGCCGGATGGCTGCTGCGATGCGCGCCGCAGTCGAGGCCGGACACCTTGCACGGCTCGCCGGCCGCATACCGAAGCGCCGTTTTGCCGAACCGTCGAGCCCGCAGCTCGGCCTCGTCGGCTCCTGACCGCACAGACGCCCGCCGAGGCATCCGGGCCGTCGGCGGTTCCTCGGCATGATCTTTGCCGTCCCGCTGTCTGACGACAACCCGACCGTCAACCCGCCGATCCTCACCTATTTCCTGATCGGTGCGTGCGTCGGGGCATTCCTATGGCAGCTCGGTCACAACGAGCGCTTCATTCTTTATGCCTACGGCATGATCCCGGCCGAGCTGTTCGGGCTCTGGCATCCGCCACGGAGCTACCAAGTCTTGGCGCCCTGGGCGACGGTGCTGACCAGCATGTTTCTGCACGGCGGCTGGTTCCATCTTCTCGGTAACATGCTTTATTTGTGGATTTTCGGAAATAACGTAGAGGACGTGCTCGGACGCGGGCGCTATCTGCTCCTTTATCTGACGTGCGGCATCGTGGCGGCGCTCGCCCAAGCGTTCTCGAACCCTACTTCGCACATTCCGATGGTCGGGGCGAGCGGCGCGATCGCCGGGGTCCTCGGCGCCTATCTTCTGCTCCACCCCGGCGCGAATGTGCGCTGCTTTGTCTGGATCGTGATCTTCTTTCGGATCGTCAACGTGCCGGCCTGGGCGATGCTCGGTCTCTGGTTCACGATGCAGCTGGTGAGCGGCCTGATGGCGGCCCCCGGCCGGCCGGGCGTGGCGTTCTGGGCGCATGTCGGCGGCTTCGCCACCGGATTGGTTCTGGTCATGGTGTTGCGCCCGAGCGGCGTAACACTGCTGCAGCCGCCTCGCAGCCAAGCCTTCGCCACCTCTCCGCCGGGCCCCTTCGTCGGCCGCCGCTCTTCCTACCGCGGCTCGGTGCCGCAAGCCGGCCGCCGGCCGCGCAGTCCTTGGCAATGAGGTGTCATTGGAGGGCAAGATTGTCATTCCGGGACGGCCCTCGGGCCGGGCCCGGAAGGCGAGCGCTATTGGCGGATTGGCGCGTAATGCCCCACCCGGATCCGAGCAGTGGCGCGACCCTCACCCACCAGCCCTGGCGGGCTGGGTCCCCCCTCTCCTGCACTGCGGGAGAGGGTGGCGAGCGCAGCGAGACGGGTGAGGGTAGTGCCGCGCTTCAGGTACCGGTGCGCCGCCCTCGTGAACCCTCACTGCTCTGCCGGCGCCAGGTGGCCAGCTCGGCCCAGCTGTCGGCTTCCATGAATTGGGCCCAGCGCCGGTAGAGGTTGCGCATCGGCTCCTCGCTCGACTGGGCCTGGGTGATTTCGACGACGCGGCTCGGCATGCGCAGCCCGTCCCATTCCCAGTCCTCGACCGCGCAGCCCACCACCCCCTGCTCGTAGCAATAGGGTTAGCGGCGGGCGATTGTGCCCCGGCTCGCGGCATGGGCGTAGTTCCAGTTTTCCATGTGTCCTGCTCGGTGAGGCCCGCCGGACCCGAATAGCGGATGTAATGTTCGGGAAGATCTCGGCGGGCGCACCAATCAGCCGCCGTGCTAATCGTCGAGGATAATCGACGGGTACTTCCGCTGTTTCTGCAGCGAATCTGCAGCGAAAAGTTCTCTCCTCGCACAAACCGGTTCCGCTTCCGCGTCTGACCATGGCGCCATAGTACGCCACGATTGTGGCGACATTGCCGCCATCGCGTTGGCCCTGGCGAGGGATGCCGCCCAGGTAGCTCTAGCCAAAAATATTTGAAATTTTCCGATCAACCGATCTGGCTCAGCTTATCGGTCGGGTAACCGAGGATGGTGGCGACCCGGCCGGTATCGTGATCGGAGTAAACGGAAGGCCGGCCCGTCGATGCGATAGCGGCCCTTCCAACCGATCGCGAACGTGGCATCGGTTTTCTCGAT
>Ga0308309_10001907_pt1 | contig 12404 bp, 11 predicted proteins | sample HubBroMetageWFT5_FD_192491 | JGI IMG/M metagenome (GOLD analysis project Ga0308309, IMG submission 192491) | Warmed and freeze-thawed soil microbial communities from the Hubbard Brook experimental Forest, New Hampshire - Hubbard Brook CCASE Soil... | ecosystem: Environmental > Terrestrial >...
CGTCTATGGACTGGACTCCATCGTCCGTCATCCGCTGGCTTTTTGATTCGCGAAACGGTCCCACTGATCGCTTCCTGTCCCGTTGGCTATTCCTGCGCGCGCTTGGCTTGATTTATTTTTCTGCGTTTTTCTCGCTCGCTTTTCAGATTCGTGGACTGATCGGCCCCTCCGGCATTCTCCCGGCCAGCGAATACTTAAAAAGTGTCGCGCAGCAGGTCGGCCCCGCCCGGTATTGGTACGTGCCAAGTGTTTTGTGGTTTTCCAGCGGCTCGCACATGTTAATGGGCCTTTGCTGGGTTGGCATCACCGCAGCGGTATTGCTCGTCCTCAATATTTGGCCGCGCGGGATGCTTGCCATCTGCTTTGCCTGTTTTCTTTCCTTTGTAAGCGCGGCGGGAGATTTCTCGGGCTACCAATCCGATGGAATGCTCCTCGAAGCCGGCTTCCTCTCCCTCTTTCTCGCGCCGGGTGGATTTCGACCAGGCCTTGGCGAAAAGCAGCCTCCCGTTCGTGCTGCGCTCTATCTGCTTCTTTGGGAATGGTTCCGCATCTACTTCGAATCTGGCATAGCGAAGATCATAGGCGGCGACCCAGAGTGGCGGAATTTTACAGCCCTGGATGAGTATTACCAAAATGGACCGCTTCCAACATGGATCGGCTGGTATGTGCAACACTTGCCGCACTGGTTTCACATCGCAACCACGTTCTTCACGCTCGCGCTCGAACTGGTCCTAATCTGTGCAGCGTTTTTGCCGCGGCCTTTTCGAATTGCGCTCTTCTTCGTCGTGACGCCGTGGCAGATCGGCATCATCCTCACGGCTAACTACACCTTCTTAAATTATCTCGTGCTCATCCTCGCGTTTCTTCTCCTCGACGACCGCTTCTTGATGCGGTTTTTCCGCGCGAAATGGGAACAGCCGCTTGTCGCTCGATCTGACATGCCTCCGATTGAGTCTCATTCGCGAGTGGCTGACCATCTCTCGATTCTGGCGTCGCCATCGAGTCCATCCTCAGACGAAGCTCCCTCAACGAAGGACACTCCACGCGACGTGCGGCAGAACATCCAACTCTGGCTTGCTCCGCTACGTGTATCCGCAACCGCGGTTTTGCTCGTGTGGATCTTTTACGCGACCACCGTGCAAATGATTTGGATGATCACGCCCGCGCCGCTTCCAACCTTGCCGGTGACTCTGCTCGATCCCTTTCGAATTGCCAACCGCTACGGCCTCTTCGCCGTGATGACGCGCGGCCGCTATGAAATCGAATTTCAAGGCTCCAACGATGGACAAACCTGGATCGCGTATCCGTTCCGCCATAAACCGCAGGAGTTAGACAAGCCTCCCCGCATTTACGCGCCCTATCAGCCGCGATTAGACTGGAATTTGTGGTTCGCATCGCTCGGCGAGTGGCGCGACAATCCCATGGTGTTGCGCACGGAGAGAAGACTGCTCTCCAACGACCCCGACATGCTTACGCTATTTGCTCGCAATCCTTTCCCGCAGGGACCTCCACGCCAGGTGCGCGCGGTCCTCTGGCAATACTGGTTCACGTCGATGGCGGAAAAACGAGACCACGGATTGTGGTGGCGGCGCGAACTGCTCGGACTTTACGCCCCAGCGATTCAACTGGAGCCCGACGGTAGGATCAGCGTCACGCAGTGGCCGGAGCCGATACCTCCGCACGAATAAGCCGCACGTTTTTCGCCCTCGCAAAATGAACTCGTCAGCGGCGAAGCCGAAGTATGAGAATCGCGCCCGCGAAAAACAAAACGGCCGAAGTGGCGAACGCCGCTTGCACAGAAACAGCGCTCCAAAGAAAGCCCACCAGCAGGCTTGAGAGGAAATCACCGACCGCGTTGACGGCGGCTAGTGTGCCGAACGCCATGCCGTGCTGTTCTTTGGGCACAAGCTCAGCCGCGACGGTGTCTTCGAGAGCGTCCACAACTCCAAAGTAGAGACCACCCAAAACAAAAATTACGCCGAGTAGCGAGATGGAATGCGTGCTGGTGCAAAGCAGAATCGCGTCGACTGTGGCTAGAAAGTAGCCTGCGGCAAGGACGATTTTTCGATGCGGAATGCGGTCGCTCAACCAGCCGCTGCCATAGGCGGAGCCGGCGGAAAATACGTTGTGCACTGTGTAAAGTACGACGGCGATGCTGGCCGCGCGCGCGAGTCCGACTTCGGGCGCGAGCATGCGCGAAGCATAAAGAATGAGCAGCGAATGAGAAAAATCGCCCGCGCCGAACACGCCCACGCCGAGAAGAAACCGCCGGAACGGCGCCGGCAAGTCGCGAATCCCCATGAAGAATGAACGCTTCGGCTTCGAAGCGATCGGACGCTCCCGTACCAGCAGCCAGAACGCGCCAACGGCAACGAGGCCAGGCAAAAGTGTCCAAAGAAAAACTTTCTGGTAATTGTGCCCCGTTTTCTCCAGCAGCCAGAGAGCCGTGAGCGGACCGGCAATCGCTCCGATCGTATCCATCAGACGCTCGAGACCAAACGCGCGGCCGTAAGCACCCGGTGGGACGTCCGCCGCGAGCAGCGCCTTCTTGGCCGGTGAACGGACGCCGCGGCCGAGCCAGGCCAGCGATCGGCCGATGAGCACCTGATGCGCGCTCGTGGCAAACGCGAAAGAAGCCGTCGCAATCGCCGTAACGGCGTAACCAAATACGGCAAGCGGCTTGCGACGCTTTAGGTTGTCGGTGTAGTGGCCGGCGGCAAGCTTCGCGAAACTAGACAGCCCGTCGGCGATCCCCTCGATCAAGCCGAGCCACGCAGGTCCCGCTCCAATCGCGGCAAGAAATGCGGGAAGTACCGCCGTAGCGGTTTCGTGGCTCCAGTCGCTAAAAAGGCTGGTGAGGCCTACGCCGAGGACCGTGCGGTTCAACCAGGATTGTTTTTCTGCGCCGCCAGCCATGACACAGCAGTTTACAGTCGAAAGCGGAGGCTGGAAAGTTTTGAGAGGAGTTGAAGTGGCGCCGCTCCTGGACTGGTATCAAAGCCTTGCTGGAGAGGGCACAAATTACCGCCGTTATATTGACGCGGCGGAATCGCCGGTTTGTACTGATTATACTGACAAAATGCCTTGTGACTCCCGCGCATCCACTTATTTACTGAATCACGCGCGAAATGGGGAAGTGAAGTGCCAAACCGCCTAACTGAAATGTTGATAAGTGCCGCTAAACAAATCGTTTGCGTCCTCATGATTTTGTTTGGATCTCTGCTCGCGTCCAATGTGAGTGTGGGACCTTGCGGGGGAACAGCGCTTGCCGTTGAGCCCTTCCCCGCCATCTTCGTGGCCATCTTTGGTTTGGAGCTGATCGTCTGCAGCTACTTCCTGGTGAAGAAACTCAAAGTCGAATCGGACTTCCGGGTAGTCATCTACCTTTTCCTTGGCATGTGGTCGCTGACTCTGGTGCTGTCGGTCGTCATGTTTATAAAGGCCGGCTCGACCCCGGCGCGCGAGGACATAGACGATTTCTACTTTTCGTTGCTTCGAGGGCTTACCGCGGTTGCCAACCTCGTCGTGTTCTACCGTTGGACCGGCGTGAAAAAAATGATTACCCGGCTAATCTAATTCTCACTGCCACCGCTCTTCGGTCTGAATTCTGATCTCGGATTATTTCTTGGTGGCGCGATATAGAATAACGCGGACTTTTTCGAGCGTGATCAAACCTCCTTCGACCATTTCGTCCAGCCGGGGAAGAATCTTCTCAATCCGCTCTGTAGATTCGATCACTTCCACAATTATGGGCAAATCCTGCGACATGCGAAGAAGCTTATCCGTATGGTAGACGCTCGATCCGCCGTAGCCAGCCACGCCCCGCAGGACGGTCGCCCCCGAAAAGCCCTCTTTGCGCAGCAGTTCAACGATGGCGTCATGCAGCGGCTTGCTGTGCCATTTGTCGGATTCGCCGATGTGGATGCGCATCAACGTGCGCTCGCCCTCGAATTTTTCGTGTGTCATCGCGGCTCCCTAAAACCGGTTCGCCAGCCGAATTCCTGCTACGGACAAGAACAAACCTGCAATCACGCTAGCGGCTACATATGTCGTCGCGCGCAGCCACTCGCCGTCTTCCAGCATTTTCGCGGTCTCCCACCCGAAGCTCGAAAACGTCGTATAGCCGCCGAAAAAGCCGATGGCGATGGCCATGCGCCAGTCCGGCGAGATGACCATGCGGTTCAGCGTAAACTGCCCAATCAAGCCCAGAAAAAAACAGCCGGTGAGATTGACGATCAGAGTGCCGTGCGGAAACGTGCTTCCAGCGCGCGTTTGCACGAAGCCCTGCAATCCATAGCGAGCCAGAGTACCGACGGCTCCGAAAATCGCGATCATTAGGACCCGCAAAATAGCTCCAATCTGGCGGCAACGCGGCGCTCAACAAAAAACTCCTGGAGCCGCATGGCTGCCAGGAGTCATCAGAGCCAGCGGCCCGCGCCAGCCCAGTTTAGGCGAACTCCATCGCCTTCAAAATTTCGTCGCCAAAGTTTACTTCCTCCCGCCCTCCGAAGCAACACGCTAAATTCCCCGTCGTGTGCCGGCTCGTAATGCCCCGTAGGGGCACGGCACGCCGTGCCCGTCCCGTCTAACGCCGACCGATACAAAACTCGGTTCACACCGCGACCTCGATGGAATTATCCAGCCTCTCTTAAGGCCGGTTGGCGGCAGTGACGCTCCTCCCCTGGAAAACCACCGCGCGCACCTTCTCCAGCGCATGAATATTGCTCAAAGGATCGCCCTCGACGGCCACAAGATCTCCTTCTTTGCCCGTCTCAATCGTCCCCAGCTGCTCAAGCCCCAGCAATGCCGCGCTAGTCTTGGTCCCCGAAACAAGCGCCTGTTGCGCCGTCATTCCGTATTTCACTTCCGTGATCATCTCGTCGCGCACTGTTCCTGTTCCAGGGGCGTACGAATGGTCCGAACCGGCCGCAATCGTCACGCCCAAGCGCAGCGCAAGCTGGAAGCTTGGAAAATGCGTCTTAGCCAGCGCGTTGACTTTCGTGATCACGTACTCCGGGAAATGCATTTTCACGCCGTTCGCCACACTCTCTTCCACCACAAAAACGGTCGGAACAAAAACGATGCCGTGGCTCTTCATGAAGTCCGCCGCCGCTTGGTCTATTTCCGACCCATGTTCGATCGAATCCACGCCCGCCTCAAGCGACGCGCGGATGCTACGAATATTCTCCGCATGCGACCCCACTTTGACGTGAGCCATGTGCGCCTGCTGTACAATCACTTTCAATTCTTCCGGCGAAAGCTGTTCGGACGTCGGCGAATCCAGCGGCGAGAGCACTCCCCCAGAAGCCATAACCTTGATCACCCTTGCTCCATACTTGAGTTGCAAGTGCACAGCTTTCTCGGCCTCAGCAGTCGAGTTGATAAATCCGTGCAACGGTGTATAGAAATCGTCCATCGGCAGGTAAGGAGGCTGCGCATGGAAATCGCCGTGGCCGCCAGGAATGGAAATCGCATGCGCGGCAGGCACCAGATGTGGCCCCGGAATCGTGCCGTCCTCAATCGCATCCTTAAGAGCAACATCAATGAATCCTTGGGTGGCCATCACACGAGCGCCCACGACACCAGAAGAAAGCGCGTAGCTCATCGCCCTGCTGCCACGCAGAGCCGCAAGCGGTTCCGAAACTGGCTGCCCAAATGGTCCGGACCAGATGTGAATGTGCGCATCCACAAATCCCGGCAGCACGGTGTAACTCGACAGATCGATTTGCTCGGCTCCTGCAGGCACCGCGATGTCCTTGCCGACAGCGGTCACCTTTCCGTCCGTGATCACCACCACCGCCACCGCCATCGGGGGCTTCTCCGCGTCGTAAATGAGCTTCCCGCAGCGAACATAGACCACCTTCGGCGGAGCCGCGAGCGCTACGAGCGATCCAAACAAGGACACCACCGCAGCCATCAAGATTCTTGGCATCAAACTCTCCTTAGAGCGTCGCGAATGGCAAGCTTCGCCGCCGCCGATGAGTTCACCGCGCGCCAGACTAAATCGCAGAGAGGCTGAAGTCAAATTGCGTTCGCGGGATGCAGACCGTGAGTCGGGCAGGAGGGCAACAGTTCGTGGCAGCCCTCCTGCGATACAGGCGCCCGCAATGGGTCAGTAGTGAAAACGAAAGCGCAATTGAACGAAGATTTCGCGTGGATTGATGAAATGCGTTCCTCCGAACGTGAAGCTGTTGTCCAGCAGCACGCGCCGGTTGGCCACGTTAAGCCCCTGCACGTTCACCGAAAACCGTTCGCCGAAATTCTTTCCGAGCGACAGATCAAACGTCGTGTGCGGCTGAAGATGATCCCCTGGGATCGCCGGATTGCTGTTGGAGAAGCCCGACGCGTAATAAACATCTGTTGAAGCGTACGCCCGCCATGGCAACGTGTACTGGCCGCCAAGGTGCAAAGTGTCGCGCTGGTCGTGGTCGAGAAAGAAAAATCCCGGCGGGGGCGTAGCGCACGAACCGATCAGGCCCCCGATGACGCAGCCGAAGCCAAGCCCCAGCTGGTTGGAATAGGTGACATAAACTTGCGCTCGATTTCGGATGCGCGGCGAACGCAGTGTTAGTTCCCAGCCGTTGATTCGCGCGCCCTGTACATCGACAGGGAAAAACACGTTGGAACTATTCAAGCTGTTATGGTCGAAGAAGTTTTTCGCACGAGTCAAAAAGTTGTCTGCATCGAGCGTCCAGCCCTTGAAGGGAATGGTGACCCCGAATTGGTGCTCTTCGTCGCGTTCTCCCCGCAACGGGACGAAGTCAAGCTGTTGTTGAGTCTGGATATCGTTTAGCGTCGGGCCAGACAGCGTGCCCAGAGGGGGCGCCTGATAAAAATGGCCGTAGAAGCCACGGAACACCCAGTTTAATTTGGGAATTCGCACGGATCCGCCGACCCGCGGGCTGGTGGCATTTTCCACTACTCCTCCGGAAAAATGTGTCTGGCGGAGCCCGCCGTTGAGCGTCAACCAGGAATTGACTTTGATTTGATCTTCGACGTAGACCGCGATCAGGCTGCCGTCTGGATTTTGTGACAGCGGCGTGATCGTAGCACTCCCATCGTTGTAAATCACATGGAAGAATTGATCGTCCTGCTGAGCGAAGCTGTAGAAGCCTGCACGCGCGTTATTCGGCCCTGCAATCCAAGACACTGTCCCTTGCCCCCCTTCATATTTGGACGAGCGGTTCTGTGTGGTGGCGCTCGGGAAATCGTTTGGATTGCTTACGTAGCTGACGCTGTTGTAGTGGAAGAAGGGTGAAACGGTCAGCACCAGCCCCGGGCTAAACGTGCGCACCCACGAAAATGCGGCAAAAGAGTCGTTTTCTCGGTTGGCATCGAGGAGCGTTGCGCCGGGACTATTCAGTGGATTGTTCGGGTCAAAGGGCACTTGGTAATAGTCCCGCCGCGCTTGCGCAACGAAGCGAAACTGGTCTTGGGAATCCGCGTTGTAAATCAATGAGACAAACCCGCCATAGCCGTTCGCGGCGTCGTGCAGTACTGCCGATGTCGGAGTCTGCAGGCCCAGATTCGTCCGGTTTCCGTTCGCACTGGCATAATACGCAAACCGGTTTGTGTGTCCCCCGAAATTGATTTGGTCGTCCGTTTGATAGAAATTTCCGGCGCTAAGCACCAGCTCCGCTTCATCGTTGCGCTCGAAGCCCGTGCGTGGCAAAACATCGAAGATACCGTAGGTGCGATCGCCAAAATCCGCTGCATAACTCCCACGTTGCATCTCGATAGCATCGATATCTTTAGGGTCGACCTGTGGTCCAAGGTTGCTGGCGATATTGGTGTTGGGAATCGATACGCCGTCAATCAGCCAACTTACCTGATGGCCTCCTCGAACATGTAGCTGATCGTGCGTAAAGTATGCTCCGGGAACATAGTCCGTGATGATCGCAAGGCTATTCGTTTTTGTCGCGCCGGCCGTTTCCTGAATCTGCATTCGATCAACAAGCGTCGTCGGCGTAACCGATTCAGTCTGCCCGGGTGCGGCTTCGGCGGAAACCGTGACGGATTCACTCTGAGACGCGATGTGCATCTCGAAATGCAGAATCGGCGCCGTTCCCGAAAGCACGGTCACGCTCTGCTCCAGGCCAGCAAAAGCAGCGTCCGTCACGGTAACGGTGTACGTCCCAAGCGGCACGGCATCGAAGTGGAATTCCCCGTTCGCATCGGTTTGCGTCTTTTGCGTGTAGTCGGACGACTTCGCCTTCAGAACAACTTCGCCGCCAGAAACGGGCCGGTGCTGCGGATCATGCACAATTCCTCTTACAGTGCCAAACACCGTGGCGTAAGCCGCAGTTCCAAGCAACAGCAATGCCGCAAATACCTGCAAGACTCTTCGCATAAACTCTTTCTCTCCTCGTGGAATGGTTCCATCGCGGCTGCAAGACCGCGGCGTGGGTGAATAAGCGTGCGTGGAGAACGACCAGTCCTTTACAGGACGGAGGCAGAGAATCGAGGAGGAGGAGAAAGGGGTTTGACGAAACGGGAAAGCTCTGAAGAGCTTGCCAACTGCACGGGACGCAACACTTCACCGTCCACCGGCACAAAACTCGATGGAGGCAACACAAACGCTCCCGGTAACAGCGCCGGTCGCGCCGGATCATTGCAACAAGACATCGAGCACGACGTCATCCCGCTCATATCGTGCCCGCAATCCATCGGAGACGACTTTTGTGAGGGAACGGGTTTCTGCTTGTGGTGATGATGCTCGGGGACGTTGCAAAAGCCCCCAACGCAACAGTCCACACCGTGCGCCAACAGGGCAGCCTCCGCCAGCGGCGCGTACAAAAGCGCCACCGCCAGCAGGCAGAGCCATGCTGCGGCCGATCGATTCCGCTCTTGGCTTTTCGTACTCACGAGGACGCGATACCACCTAATGATACCCCACTTAGACGCGCCGACGAGCCCCCAGGTAGCCAAATATTGTGAAAGAACTCGACGCAATACAGCCATGCGCCTTTTCGCTAACTCCCCGTGAACGACGCCGCTCCTGCCAACTTGACTTGCCAGCGCCTGCATCGCAAACTAATTTTATGGCTCACACGTACATCCTCTTTGATTTCGGCACTGACGAAGAGAAAGCTCAGCTGGCCCGCCACAAACTCGAGGGCTGGAAGCAGGCCTTCCGCCTCGACAAGAAGCTGCAATATAAGCTCGAACGCGCCGATGACGAGGCGAACGCCGAGTCAGAGCACGCCCACAAGGCCTCCGAGACGCCGAAAGCCGAAAAGCCAAAGTCAAAGACCAAGGCCAAACACAAATCCAAGGAAGCGGAAGCTTCCGAAGAGGCTCCGCCCGCGAATGGCAAGGTGAATTTGCTCGTCCGGCTCTATTTTTCCGGCCACGAAAAGCTCACCGAGCAGCGCTGGCTCGATCGCATTCCGTCGGAGGAGCCTTTCAAAGAAGCTTCCCCCCGCGTTGTTCGCCAGGGCGAAGACCAGTTCGATGAAGTCGTGAAACAGTTCGATTCTCTGGGATAGCTTTGCCAAATTATCTGGCTGCGTCCAGACTTCGGGTATAATAAATTCCCGCAGAGGCAAAACCCCGCTTCACAACGAGGGCAGAACGAATGGCGTTACAAACCCGCGTCAAACTTGCCAAGCTTGACGCACCCAAGTTGCACGGCCTCGACCGCGACACTCTCATCCGTATCTACCGCACGATGTATCTTTCCCGCAAGCTGGACGACCGCGAAATCCAGCTAAAACGCCAAAACAAGATTTTCTTTCAGATTTCCGGCGCGGGCCACGAGGCAGTGACCGCGGTTATGGGGCTTCTTCTTCGTCCGGGCATAGATTGGCTCTACTCCTACTACCGTGACCGCGCGCTATGCCTGATGCTTGGCGTCAAGCCGCTTGACATGCTCCTGCAAGCGGTTGGCGCAAAAGACGATCCCAGCTCCGGTGGCCGCCAGATGCCGTCTCACTGGGGCCTTCCCAGTCTGAACATCGTTAACAAATCCTCCTGCACCGGCACACAGTTTGTGCAGGCCGTAGGCGCTGCCGAAGCTGCGCTTTACTACGCGAATCATCCAAAGGCCTTGGCGCAGGCAAAGAAAGCGCCTCTCGGCGAGCACGTTCGCCACGAGCCCGACGAAATCGTTTATGTCTCTGCGGGCGATGGTGCCACCAGCGAAGGCGAATTTTGGGAGTCATTGAACGCCGCCTGCGCCAAACAACTTCCTTTGCTCTACCTCATTGAAGACAACGGCTACGCCATTTCCGTACCCGTGGAAGTACAAACGGCTGGCGGCAGCATCTCGAAACTCACGCGCAGTTTCCCGGGCTTGCACGTTGCGGAATGCGATGGCACAGATCCTCTCGAAAGCTATGCGATCTGCAAAACCGCCGTTCAATATTGTCGCGAGAGGCGCGGGCCTGCTCTTGTCCATGCGCACGTCACGCGGCCCTATTCCCATTCTCTTTCCGACGACGAAAAGCTCTACAAAACGCCTGAAGAACGCGAAGACGAGGCGCACCGCGATCCGATTTCAAAGTTCTCGCTCTTTCTCGTTCGCGAAGGCATCCTCGACCAAAAAGAAATCGAAGCCCTCGAAGCCGAAGTCGACCAGGAAGTCCGCAACGCGGCCGATGAAGCTCTGGCTGCCGAAGAACCGCAAATTGATTCGATTCGCGTAAACATTTATTCGCCCGATGTCGATCCCACCTCTTCCGAGTTTGAAGCGCAACCGCAGCTTCACGGCGCGCCGAAAACCATGGTCGAGATGGTCGCCGCAACGCTCTCCGACGAAATGGCTCGCGATGACCGCATCACCGTTTTCGGCGAAGACGTCGCCGACGCCAGCCGCGAAGAAACCTTGAAGCAAGTGAAAGGGAAGGGCGGCGTCTTCAAAGCCACTTCCGGCCTCCAGCGCAAGTATGGAAACGATCGCGTCTTCAACACGCCTCTGGCAGAAGCCGCCATCGTTGGCCGCGGCATCGGCATGGCCACGCGCGGGCTGAAGCCCGTCGCGGAAATCCAATTCTTCGACTACATCTGGCCCGCCATGATGCAAATCCGTGACGAGCTATGTGTCATGCGCTGGCGCTCGAATGGCGTCTTCAAGGCTCCTGTTGTCCTTCGCGTCGCAATCGGTGGCTACCTCACCGGCGGCGCCATCTACCACAGCCAAAGCGGCGAATCCATTTTCACGCATTGCCCCGGCCTCCGCGTTGTCATGCCTTCAACGGCTCTCGATGTTGCCGGTCTTCTCCGCACCGCCATACGCTGCGACGATCCGGTCATGTTCCTCGAGCACAAGCACCTCTATCGCCAGCCCTACAATCGCTCCGAGTATCCCGGCCCCGATTACACCGTGCCATTCGGCAAAGCTCGCATAGTCACAGAAGGCACCGCAGTCAGCATCATTACGTACGGCGCGCTCGTTCACCGCGCCGAAGTAGCAGCTGCCCAATTGCTGCGCGAAGGCATCTCTGTCGAAATCGTGGACCTGCGTTCGCTCTCTCCGTACGACTGGGAAGCCATCGCCAAGACCGTCCGGAAAACACACCGCGTCATCGTCGCCTACGAAGACATGTTGAGTTGGGGCTACGGCGCTGAACTCGCCGCGCGCATTGCCGATGAACTCTTCGAAGAACTCGATGCCCCTGTGAAGCGCGTCGCTGCCATGGACACCTTCTGCGCCTACCAGCCCAAACTGGAAGACGTGATCCTCCCTCAAACAAGCCACATTACGGCTGCAGTCAAGCATCTTCTGGAATACTGACCGCGCCCCCCCGTCCCATACACGGCCATCTCCAAGGTCGAGGAAACTTTTTCACCCAGTTTGTCGTATTCTATTGTAGGTTAGGCTAGAAACACTGCCATTTTGGGGGTACGCCAATGACTTGCCCAAGCTGCAGCAAAAACATCGCCATCGGTTCCAAGTATTGTTACAACTGCGGTGCAAAACAGCCCGAAACCGGCGCGCCGGGTCTCTCTCCGGCCACCGGCGCTCCCAAGCGTCTCATGCGCTCCAGCACCGACAAAAAAATCGCCGGAGTCTGCGCTGGCCTCGCCGAGTACTTCGACATGGATCCAACCATCATCCGTGTACTCTGGCTGTTGTTCCTGATCTGCGGAGGCACAGGCCTTCTCGCCTATCTAATCCTCTGGATCGTCCTGCCTGTTGCCCCAGGCGGAGTTGTGCCCACGTCGGCAACCACCGTCACCACCACCTAACGCCATCTGTCTTCTTAAAGAGTTGTAGGGTCGGGGCTTGTTACCCTGAGCCTCGAGGGGCACCGCCATGGCAACCTCATGCCGGTTTCTCTTCTTCCACCCTCTGTGATCTCAGCGTCCTCCGTGTTAAAAAAAACCGTTAGCCCGTGCCAGAATCGAAGCGACGTAGGCCGACCACTATTTGTTCTGCTTTGAATTCCGCGGTGCGCGGGACC
>Ga0308309_10001909_pt1 | contig 12402 bp, 12 predicted proteins | sample HubBroMetageWFT5_FD_192491 | JGI IMG/M metagenome (GOLD analysis project Ga0308309, IMG submission 192491) | Warmed and freeze-thawed soil microbial communities from the Hubbard Brook experimental Forest, New Hampshire - Hubbard Brook CCASE Soil... | ecosystem: Environmental > Terrestrial >...
TGGTCCATATAGAAGTCGAACCCGAACTTTCGGCCGAGCTCGCCTTCCATTATGACGCCAGTGTCATCGGTGTTGAGGAACGTCGAGAATGCCGGCAACGCCAGCGCGTTGGCTTCCGCGTTCGGATCCAGAACGAAGCGCCGATTCTGGCTGGGGCAGAGCTGCTGACCCAGGATCTTCCGGACGTTCGTTGCGTCAGTCGGCGCATTGGGGAAGTTGCCGGTCCCGATCTGAAACGGAGTCGTAGCCGGCGTACCCGAAAAGCCGAAACTATTGACGTAGAGGTTGAGCAGGTCGAGATTGAGCTTTTGAGCAAGGCCGATGATGGCTTCAGACGCCGACATCGGGAAATAGGATTGATTCTTGTCAATGTTGGACAGGTCCTGGTCGGTCAGGAAGAAGTTGGTTTTCTCCCACGAGTTGAGCGCGACAGGAACGGTCGGGATCGTCTGGGCGGTAGGGGCAGGCGGTATATTGCTCGGGGTCACCGCCGATGCGGTGTTCGGCACCGGAACGGGCACCGTGATAACCGAGCCGAATTTCGCGGCGTCCGCGCTGTAGTCCCCGTTCACAAGCCGGGGCATCACGGCATTCTTTCTGAGCGCCAACAGTCCCTTGGCCAGAATGGTCGGGATGATGGCTGTAATGTTGTTAGCCATAAGATTTACCTCTGATTGAAAGTCCTTGGTTTATGTTTGCGCTCAGGTCGGGAATCTGGTGCTACTGTACTATGACGGAACCGTCAGCAATACCCTCCACATTCGCGTTGAGCGCCGCTTGATCGCCCCTTGAAACAACCTTCTTTGCGCCAGACCCGCCGGCGCCCCCCGGCCTTGCGCCAGACCCGCCGGCGCCGCCCGCTTCGAAGGCTCGCCCGAAAGTCGGGTCTGCCTGCATTTCAGTTACGAGGTCCTGGATGGTGAACGGGTCGCCCTTGCCGTTTGCGATGCGTGGCTGGCCGTCCTTGCCAATAACCTGGACCGAGAATTTGCCGTCCCGTTCGGTCACCTTCACTTGGCGTTTGACGTGCGGAAGCAATAGCACCGGTTCGCCCTTCGCGGAGGTGATGGCAGCCGTAGCCTGGGCGTCGACCAGGAATTCTTCGACCGCCCCCAGCAGTCCGGTTATGCGGTCATCGCGTTTCTTGAGTTCGCCGTTGTGCGCGTCGATTAGCTGGGTCTTGAGAGTTTCCCAGGCGCCTTTGCCTTCGAGCTTGGCCTTGTCAGCGTCCTCTTGGGCCTTGAGCATTTCTTTGTGCTTGACCGGGTCGATTCCCTCGAACGCGGCCAGGGCTTCCTTTGCTTTGCGCCTTTCTTCCTTTTCAGAATTGAGCGCGTTCTTAAGACCGGAGACGTCCTCAACGCCATCAGCGTCGAGAAAGTACTTGTCACCTTTGAGGACATACAGTTCCTGGAGCGGCTCTGGAATCCCGTCCAGGCTGTCCACGATTGCTTTGAGTCTTGGCATTGTCTTTTCTCCCGGCCTCGAGCCCGTCGAGGCCTGTTAGTGCCCGGCACCCGGCCGGACGTGGTTTGGGGCGTTATTGCTGACGGTTTAGGCCACGGCCCGCGTATTTATCGCAGCCACGCGACTTGTGCCTGGACTAAGTTCGACAAGATGGTGCGCGTTTCGTCCAGCGGGTGTCAGCGATACTCAAATCCGCAACGACAGCGGACCATACAATTACAATCCCCGATCTCTTTTAGGGTCCCGATCGGCTGCCATTTCTTTGCAGACTCAGCCGCGCAGCCGTCGCACACCTTGTCATCGCCGGCATCAACTCGCCTCTCTTCGGTGAACTCGCCGCTCTTGATGTTGAGCGCGCGGACCGCGTTGGCGTAGGTGCTGTAACCGGCGTGCGCATAAAGCTGGGCGCGGGCTGCGATTTCCGCCGCTGATAATTCACCGCGCTCGACCTGAAGCCAAAAGTCCCGAAGATACTCATACTGCTCTTTAAGGACCGAGCCGAGCTTTCCATAAGCCGCCGAATCCATTTGGCCAACTCCACCGTTGGCGAGAACCATCAGAGCCGTATGTTCCTGCTTGATCTCATAGGCGATCCCAAGCTGCCACTCCGCGATGCTTATCTGGCCGCTGGTATATTCGGCGGTGAGCTGCTCGATATATTGGGCTGAGGCCTGGACGGTCTCCTCTACGTCATCCAGGAGCTGGGCCCCGGTGACCGTCTGCCCATCGAACAGATAGTCCCGTGCTATAGGGTTCCAGGTGATTGGCTCTGGCGTCATTTCTTAGCTGTCGCATCAAACAACTTCGCAAGCTTGGGATTTCTCTTCTTGAGCCATTCCCTGGCCGCGTCGATATCGACCTTTACGTCGGTCCTGGAAAGGTCCGCGATCGTATCGTCATCAAGCGCCAGGCCCTTCGTTGGTTTCGTCGGTTTAGCCGTCTTACTAGGGAGGCTCCGACGTGGCGGCCAGCTTCTTGAGCGCGTCCCCTGGGGTCATTCCAGCCTCAGTCATCAGCCGGAGCGTCTTACGGGCCGCGGCCATCTTTGAAGCCCCGCTGGCCTGGACTCCGCCCATCCCGCCGGCGAGAACGCTGGCAATCGACGCCAGGGCCTTCTTGTAGATCGGCCCTCCCGGCTTCATACGATAGGGCAACTTGCACTTGTCTTTGACCTTCGGTTCGCCCGGGTCGTTTTCGTCGATCATGCAGACCTTGGCATAATCGGCGGCGCTCAGTTTGGATACCGGGTTTGACCACGGCGCATCGCTGAATTGGTTGCTCATTTTTGGCTCTCCGTTTTTGCGCGATCGGCGGCGATCCGCATTCCGAGCAGGACGAGCTCGGCGCTATAGGTGTCGGCGCCGGGGTCCGCTCCGGACGACTTTAGAAGCCCGGCTAGAAGTTCGAGCTGCTGGGTGCTCGGCGCCGGTGACCGTAGTCCCCGGAGGGCCGTCAAGATCTCCATTGGCGTCGGTAGCTTGATGTCCATTCGAGGCCTCCCCGGATAGCAACGTCCGCTCGTGAACGTAGATGCGCTCGGCGATATCCTGGACCGCGGCTTCGCTCTTCTCGCGCAGAATTCCTTTGAGATAATCCCGGAGCTTTTCGTCCGCGACTTCCCTGCCTAGAATTCCGCGGAAGAAATCAACCAACGGATTGACAGACAAGTGAACCAGCTCGTGGATTAGATCCAAACGCCGCTCGTCGTCAGGCTCCTCCATCCATCCGCCGTAGATCCGCACCGAGCCCCACCGATAGTCGCGCTCGACAATTATGTCGGCAGCGACTCCTGAATTAGCGTCGGATACCTGTGGGCTGTCCCCGATGTATCGGACAAAGACCCGCTGGCACCAGCGCGGAACGAGCCACGCATAGGGCTCAAGAAACGGCTCTATGACGGCCTGCACGTCCGGGGGCATCTCGCGATAAACAAACATCAGCATCCTTTCGGACTGCCGCTTGTCGGATGCGGCACCGGTCTGTTTTCGTGACCGACCTGGATCGGCTGCTTCGGTTGCGACTTCGGAGCGCTCCCTTTCATCGGGGGCGGCTGAGGTTTACCCGTTGACTTTGCCATTTTTGTGCTTTCTCCTTTCCGAAAATTTCCCGTAGAATCCCGGGGGCTTCTTCCAAATGCATTGATGCCAAATGACGATAGGCGCCGGCTTCGGCATCACTTGCGTCTTTGGCTGCTCGATCGTCATGAACGGCGCGCCGAGCGGCTCAAAGCCGCCCTCAATCCAGAAATTGACGTTGGCTACCAGTTCCACCAGAGACGGGGCAATGACGATGCGATAGCCGCTGTCCGCCCTGCACTTCGCTTTGGGGTCCTCGGCTACTGCGGGCGCGGCGCCATTAGATTGCGCGGCATGATTAAATGCCCGGTCCTGATCTTTGGTCAGGGGCGGCGGAAGTAACTGAAGGGGCTCTGGCTTTTGCATTCTTCCTCACACCACAGTCGGATCGTTCGGCTTGATAATCGAGCGCGTTGGCGGCAACGAGTCCGGCGGAATCGTTGGCTCGGCCGTGGCCTTGTTCGCGTTGGCAGCCGCGATCAGCTTGCGCTCATTGGTCGGATCGAAGTCGGCCGGCAGCATTTCGGACTGTTGCATCAGATCCCACAAAGTGTCGATAGACAGATTGCGAGTCAGAACCATATTCATCAGCGAGTTGAACGTTTGCGGATCGAGCGTGGTCTGGCTGAAATTCGTGTTCATCTCCACGCTTCCGCCAGGCTTAGTGGAACCGCTCGACTTCAGGCCCAAGTATGCGGCGTGAACGGCCAGGCCCTGCTCGATCGCGTCGATCAGCCCGCGCGCCATCGCGGCCAGTTGACTCGACTCGGCTTCATAGTCGAGGGCCGACTGAGTCGCGGTCTTTTGGACCTGCGGAGCGCCGCGGAGTAACAACAAGCCCAGCGTGGCCATTTGGGCCTCGGTCTGCTTTATCTCCGCTTGGGCCAGCTCGATACCGTGACCGCTTGGCTCGACATACTTCAGGTCCCCGTCCTTGTCCACGTCGATTAGGGTGTTCGGACTGATGACCTGCTCGGAGCTGGCTGTGTCGCCTTCGATAACCGCTGTCCGTCTGTTCTTGGCGACGAGCAGCGGAACGCTGCACTTATGCAGTATGTTATCCAGGTCCGATTGGAGCCGGTAATGGCGCAGATTCAAAAGGGCCAGATCCAGCAACGGTGGCTGCGATTGGAGAAATGCCGTCCGGTTGGTATAGACCGGGATGAGCGGAATAAACTTCAACGATGTCGGACCTGAATCTACGACGCTCCAGGTCTTATCCTGCTGATTCTGCCGATAGACCTTGAATGCCCCGGGCGTCAAAACCCGATACTGCGTAATTAGCACTTCGCCGAACTCGCCGAAGGGTTCCACCATATTTTCGATGATGGTGGCCTGGGTCAAAACAAGCTGGCCATCGGCTGTCGTCGTCGAGCGCCAGTTGATCACCGAGCCTTTGTTGATCAACATCCAGTACGGACGCCGGCCCGCTTCGTCCGCTTTCGTGGCGCCGGGGTTATCGATTAAGACCGACACCGGCATATCGATGTAGATAAAACAGTGTCCGTCGTTAAGGCCGGTCTTAAACACCTCGCGGGCGAACACGTCACCATGGGTTCCTTCAAGGTCCAAGTTTTCCCACTGGGCTTTGATGGGCTGCGGAACGTCACCGCTCAAGTGCGGGTCGCGGCGAAAGACCATGCCGGTAAGGCCCTGGATCGTCCGTTTGTAGGCATTCCAGAAAACCGACTTCTTGAGCCTGACCTGGTAGTCTGAATTTGTCTCCCTGGGCTCTTGAGGCAGGTACTTTATCGTGGCCAGGTGAAGGTGCCGCGTGCCCTTGACGACGTCGTTGACCAGTTGCCAGTCGTGATACTGATCGTCGTAGCCGCGACAGGTCAGAGCCGGGTTGTCCGCCTGGTCCGCCGGCGCCGCAGCCGATTGAGCCGCTCGCCGGGCCGTCTTTTTCTGTGCCGCTGCCTTAGCCATTTCGCCCTAGAATGGAAAGTGCGTCGCTTGCCAGCTCGGAGTACTCGGATTCAGCCAGCCTACGATGTAACGTTCCGCGTCCATATGGTGAAAGCTCGATTTGTTGTCGATTCCAGGCAAGACGTTCCCCTGGTCGTCGACCTCGCGCGAGTAAGCTTCCTTCTCGTCGAGATAGCCTGCGCACGAACTGAAAACCTTGATTTCATGGCGCTTGTGGGCGCCGTAGACGCGATCGATTCCGATTTCAACTTCCTTGACGTCGGGCTCGCGGATCGGGAGGCCGCCGGCGGCGAATTCTTGCCGCCACTGGCCCTCTGACTTTGACCCGCCAACGCAGGTTGGAATCTGCGGCTCGCCGTCGAGCAGGTATCGAACGTGCTCGCCGGCGGTTCGGCCGCCTGCCTTGTACTCGCGATAGAGATAGAGCGTCTTGGTGCCAGGCTCGCGAGCATAGAACAAGCCGACCGTATTAACGCCCCCAAAATCCAGGCCCAGGAACCGCGGCCAGTTAGCGGGGACCTTAAACGGTGGAACCTTGTCTTCTCGCGCGCTGAAGCTGTCATAGATCAGACCCGCAGGTCGGGTCCACAGGGCCTTGTGGACAAGGTTGAATTTCCACTTCGGCATGTCGAGCGAGGCCCGCTCGAATTCCTGTCGAGGGAATGCTGGATTTTCGATACTGTCGAAGCGAATGCCGTCATAGTCAACGTCCCCGGCCTCAAACCGATCCCATACCAATTGCTTGAGCCAGCCGAGATAATAGGGTGTAGTGGTTAGAAGGATTCGGCCTTCGTTGATCATCAGCCGGCGATTGACGGCTTCCCAGGATCCCAGCAAGAATTTCTTTTGGCCTGCTTCGTCGAGCCACGCGGCTTTTGCGGTTATCGATTCAAGGGTGTCCGGATCCCTGCCATATCCAAAATGGATTACGGTCTCGATCGAAGGGGAATAGTCAGGCCCGAACAGCCGCCGCGCGCCCGTGTCCGAAATCTCAAGCCGCCTGGTGGGCCCGGAAAAATACTTACCAAGCTGCAAGGTTGTTTCAAACCAACGCCGAAGCATTGGGAGCGCCTGCTTATCGAGCAGCGTGAAGGTCGGTGTGACGACGAGATAATTGCCAGGCCCGCAGCGCTGCATCTCCCGCCACAGCCAGATAGGGCCGAACGAGGTCTTCCCGCCTTGTGCGCCGGCGAGCACGGTGACGAATCGCTTTTGCGAGTCCCAGGCCCGGAGCTGCCCGGGGTGGAAGTAAAGACTAAGCTTGCCCTTATCGACTTCGTACAGGTCATGCTTCATCGCCCTTCGGCTTTTCTCTCACGACTTCGATCAGCGCGATCGGCGAGTCAGCCGTGATAGTAGTCCTCTCTGACCATTGCCCCAATTCCCTCGCCGCCTGCTCGTCCGTCGCCCGAATCTCTTTCAACAGCCCGACGTCAACTGCAAATTCCTCCACGATCACACCAGAAGCAATTTTGATTTGCCGGACAACTAAACCGGTCTCGCCGCCGGCGCCGATACCCGGCAAGCCTCTGATTAGCTTCGCCGCACCGTCCGGATCCGTCTTAGCCAGCTTTTCGGCTTTCCGATGGGTCGCTGCGATCCTGCTATGTTCCGCGGCCCTGGCCTTGATCACCGCCAGCATTCCATTCTTGCGATCGTCCAGGCCTTCGACCCGCTTGACCCTATCCGCGATCCCCTTCTGGAGAATCGCCTCGCGTGTGGCCTCGACGATGCCCTTGATCCGTTCCTGGAAATCTGGGTGTAGCTTCCAGTCGGCAAGGGTTCGTCGGGACACCTTCAGCTTGGCGGCGATCTTCTCATCGGACAGATCGTCTGCCGCGAGATAGCCGGCTGCTCGCTCCCGCTTCTTGTTCCACTTGAACGGCGGAATCATTTGAGGTTCGGCGCCCATCTTTTTGGTAAGGTTTCGTGAAGCCCGGCCGATTATGAGCTGGCATCGATGCCAGCTCAAGTTTTACCGTGCGTGCTCGAAAGGTAGATACGCAGCCCAGGCCCTCGTCAACCTTTGGCGCGCGGGTATACTGAAATCCGTGTATAAGGCCTCGGCGGCCGATTTCAATTCAAGATAAGCTTGCTTCATAAAATTCCTCTTTGTTTGCGGCATCGCTCTGGGTTTGTGCTGCATTTGGATAACGAATCCGCTGAAAGACCCCTTCCACGCTACAGGCGGCCAGGTTTACAATACGGCCGATTTCTTCGTGCGAGTATCCCGCCATTCGCAGGCCCACTATTCGGCGATCTCGGTCGGACAACCGGGCTAAGATCTCGCGATGGAAAACCAATTCCTCAACACTGGCCCCTCGCGTCGTAGTGCAGCCTCGCTCGACGAAGGCGGCACCTTTCATTCTTTGCGCGTGATAGCTCCCAGGCCTCATATTCGGCGACCGCAGCCTGTCAATTATGCGCGCGTGCGAATCGAAGATCTCTCTCGTGGCCGCACTGGCGGCCGTATTCAGCTCCCGATCGTCATAGACCGGGTACTGACATCTTTGCACCGCTAGGAGCCTTCGCCACTCCTTGGCTTTTAGCTGATTTAGCTTCCGATACATCAACGTGAGGGACGTTAGCGGGTGCTTGGGATTTTCCAGAATCCAGACGGCCAGTTCTTGAACTAAGTCCTCCTCGTCCATCGTCCACACCGTCGGAGCCTTTCCAGCAACCCGGCGTAGCCTTCGTAGGTTTTCGATGAAAATGGTCCATATTTGCGGATCCACTTCGGGTTTGGAGGTTGCTGCTTTTGTCATAGGGGGGGGCATAGGAACGAAGGGCTAAAACCGCCGGGAAGCCTACAAGAAACTTTAGCGAGATCCTCTTAAGCTTCCCGGCGGTATAAGAGCGCCTCGCCTAAAAAGACGCGGCGCCGGTAGCGGAAACCCACTACCCACTTATAGAAACCGATCTCAATTTACTCGGTCGTAAAGGGCCCGGAGGAGCGCGCTTAGGAATTCGTCCAAGGTGCCCGCTTTACACTCCTCCGCGGCGCCCTTGATCAGCTCAAACGGAACCATCTTTCCGTATCGCCCAATCGACTCCAGTACCGTGGTTATTGAGGGTCTCGTTGCGCCGAGAACTCCGCGGCCCTCCTTGTGGGCGTTGTAGCCACTGGGCACCGCCGGTGTGATCACCGGGCCCTGTGGGGCCGGAGGTGGATCAGGACCTGGACCCAAATTCGACACGGTGTCGAATTTGACCGCTGCTGAAGAATCGGCAACGTCGTTTTCCGGGCCTTCTGGGTCTTCGTCCTGGCGCAGGCTCCGTTTCCAGTCGTAGGCGGCCGTGTATAACTGGGTCAACTCGACGCTGGCCAGGTCCGGGTTTGTGGTCCCGACGTACTCCGCCGCGTTCATAAACCTCTGCGCTCGCAGCGGTGTCCATTTTAAGCGATCGGTGACGAACGGCAGCCACCCGCCGTGGCCCAGCTGGGCCTTGATTTCGATCAACCGTTTGCCGATCTCGATCGCTTCGGACACCAGCAGCCGCTCGAATCTGGTGAACTGGCCGTATTTCACCAGGATATCCTTTGCGGCTGCGTCCAGGTCGAACGGCTTAGGCGCCGTTAAGCGCAGCGCTGGATTGGATTTAGCTGTGCCTTCCTGCGCTCTCAATCAAATCCCTCACGGTGTCGAATTTGAAAATTACGAAATTTGAAAATTACGATTCGCTTCTAGCCCCCAGGCTCATCACCAGGCCTGTCATACAGCGGCTGCGAGTGTGCCGGCTTAGCTCGACAGGAATCCCGGAGATCAACCACCAGTCTTTAAATCCGGCCAGCGGAATAGTCGAATAAAACACCGCCGCAATCAGCCGACGCTTGGGCTTTAGGGTCGCCAGTAACCGGGCCTTGGAAGCGTCCGCCTCGGCCTGGTTGATACAAGCGACGGCTATGCCGACAACCCTGGCACACCGCGACCGCGCGCGGATCTCCCTACGTTTTCGAGTCTGAAGATTTCGGGCCATGTGTGTTTTCCCTGGGGGCTATAGAGACGGCTATGCCAGCTTGTGGCGGTGCCGGCCTAATACGACCCTTGCGAGGATTTTCCGGCGGTTGAAGTTGGGGCGATTGTGGCACAGCTCGCTTGGCGATGTCAAGAGGTTTGTTCTGACGAGCGCTTTGTTCAATAGAGTCAAAGAATTCCGCCCTTGCGCGCCTCGCTCGCCTCGCGCGCGCAACGCGCTCAGGCAGACACGCCGTGCAGAACGGGTTTTGTTCGTATTCAAGTGGCGGACAGGTCATTTCTCTCCCACAGTAGCGGCAACGTCGAACCCTAGCCGGAATCATTGCCGCGCGCCTCGCGCGCGCTTCCTTGCGCTGTTTATTCGTTCGATGTCTAGCCATTGAGGGCGTCCCTCCGGATTGTTTTGTTTAACGAATGAACGGTTTCGTTTAGCCGAGCCGTGGTACGTGAATGGAATCGCTGGCGACTCGGCTGCAATAGCTACATAGCTCGGTGTCTACTTGGAAGACGAAGGCGCCGGTCCTGTAACGTGCGCGATAACTCGTAGTCGTCGTTGTCGTCAGAGCACATGACGGCCAGGTCCGTTTCCAGCGCTTGTCGTCGGGCCTCGAGGTACCGGATCAGGACCTCGTAATTACCGATGTCCTCGCGCATGCGGTTCTCGCTTAGCTGTGTTCGCCGCTCCTCCGGAGGTAGGCCGAGCTGATGGTTTATTGCCTTGATCCATTGCCGGGACCTGCGGACGAGCTGGACCAGTTCCTCGTCGACGAATTCGGCGGCGGTTTTATTCTGGGCCTCTAGGCCTCGTGCGAGTTTTTGGGCGGCTCTAGCTGAAATAGCCATAAATCATTCCCCTTTCGGTTGGTAGTTGCCGTAAAGTTCATCGAAAGACGGGTCGAGTTCATTGGACCCGCGCTGGCCGTTTCTATCGCCATCGGTGTCGGCACTATCACCCGAGACTATCACTCCCCCCTCTAAGAGGGGGGAGGAAGTGATGATAGTCTCAGGTGAGAGCCGGTGCAGGTCTATCAAAGGATCTTGATAGGCTTGTGATGGGGTGATAGAGTCGGCTTGTAAGTCGTTTAATTTATTAGATTTTCGCCTACTAACCTGAATAGGCAAAGTGATAGCCTGGTGATAGGGCATTTCTGCGCCACGCTGCAAAGCCTCGAATTGGGTCCTATTGACCCATCGATGGCTGTGATAGTTAGGCGCCTTACTATCACGGCCGGTGATAGTCATCATTCCGATGTCGGTAATCATGTATTTTGAATTCGAAGACCTTATAGCTGCGCGACTTACAAGGGAATTAAGCGCTCGATGGATTGAGCCCTCCGGAACATGGGACGCTTTCCTGATTTCAGCCGGCGTGGCGCCGTATTTAAACACTTCCATAGCCAGCGCTTGGAGAACTTTTCGCTGGTTACTTTGGAGCGGCCCGAGCTCGTCGGCTACCTCGCCGGCCTGAAGTAGGACTAGCGAAGATTGCTCGTCCTGCTCGATCGTCTCTTCGGCGAGGACTACCTTGATCGGCCGAAGGCTATAAGGAACAAAGCTCTCGGAGTCCTTCGCTTTATCACATGAGACCTCGATCAAGCCGTCCGTCGCGGTTATCTCTATTAGAAAATCAACCGCGCCTTTGAGGGACGAGTGGCCACGGTAGCCCTCGCCGCTTTTGGTCATGTGATGAATCAACCAAACCGAACAGCCTAATTGGTCTATGATCGATTCAACGCCCTTGATCGCAAGCGTCATGTCTCGCGACGAGTTCTCATCGCCACCGGCCATGCATCTACTCAAAGTGTCGAGGACTATCGTATTAGGAGCGAATTCCATCGCTGAATCAATAAAGATTTGGACGGCGCCGGCGTCCATTAATTCGACCGGTGATAACCGAAATCTGATCTGTCCCGGCTTTTGGCCTGTATGCTTCATCCAGGCCCCAACCCGAAGTTTGTACCCAGACTGGCCTTCAGCGGCGACGTACAGGACTCGGAATTCATCACAGGATTCAAGCATGCACTGGAGAGCGTAAAAACTTTTGTAGGAGCCGCTTGGGCCGACCAGGAGCGTGGTTGCACGATCGGCGCTGTGTTGCTTGATTTGCCACTTAATAGGAGGGAGGGCGAACAGCTCTTCGACGGTATAAAGTCGGGTCCGGCTAAACACGGGCTCGGGTTCTTTTGCCGGTTCAGCCTCCGGAGCTGCCGGCGCTGGAGCCTGCATGATTAAAGCAAGTAGGTCCTCGCGGGAATGACCGGCGTCCAGGAAGTCCGACAGGTCCCCTTTTTCCGGGAGGCCTGGCAGCTCGACGACTCTAACGCTGGCCGCAACTTCCGCGACGAGACTGGCGACCTGCCTCGCGTGCTCATGGCCGGGCTTATCGTTATCCGGGATGATGACAACGTTGTGGCCCCGAAGGGCCTCGACCAGGCTTGACGTAAATTTCCCAGCACCTCCAGCATTCGTCGTTGCGATGAAGTGTAACGACCTGGCCCGCTCAACATCCTTCTCGCCTTCAAGGATCAGGACCGGCTGTGGCGCGCTGTAGGTTGCGCTTCTCAGTTCCGGCAATCGGTAGAGTATCCGCCGAACCCCCTGCAGGTTATTGATCCATCCTCCAGCGCCATCCGGTCGCCGCTGAAAGAACTGCTTTCGACCGTCCTTGTAGCGCCGACAGGCCTGGTATAAGAGCTTGCCGGTTTCGTCGATGTAATCATAATCCGCGTCACGATAGTCCCGGCCGCGCCCGTTGCCTCTGTGCCCCAGGGCCTCTAGGACCTGCTGTTGGGTGCATCCAACCTGGCAGTGTACGACGAATTCTTGCTTCTCACCGCGGGAGATCGATAGGCTGGGATTGTGATCATCATGCGAGGGGCACAGCGCGGTCCAGCCGCTACCCACCCGCTTGAGTTTCGCGAGACGGTTCAGGACGTCATTTAGAGTGAGCGCTG
>Ga0308309_10001913_pt1 | contig 12396 bp, 10 predicted proteins | sample HubBroMetageWFT5_FD_192491 | JGI IMG/M metagenome (GOLD analysis project Ga0308309, IMG submission 192491) | Warmed and freeze-thawed soil microbial communities from the Hubbard Brook experimental Forest, New Hampshire - Hubbard Brook CCASE Soil... | ecosystem: Environmental > Terrestrial >...
TTCCGCTCGGCATTCTGATCACCCGCTGGCCTAGTCTAAACAAACCTGTGCTCGGCGCCGCCAATATTATTCAAACCATCCCCAGCCTCGCCCTCTTCGGATTCCTGCTGCCTGCGCCCTGGATCGGAGCCCGCGCCGACCGGCTCGCCATCCTTGCGCTCGCTCTCTACGCGCTGCTGCCGCTGATTCGCAACACTTACGCCGGCATCCAGGGCGTAGACCACTCCATCGTCGAAGCCGGACGAGGCATGGGCATGACCGATCGCCAACTCCTCTGGCAAGTCGAACTCCCGCTGGCGCTGGGAGTAATCATCGCCGGGGTTCGCGTGGCTACGGTGATTTCAGTCGGCCTGGCTACGATCGCCGCCGCCATCGGCGCAGGCGGGCTGGGAGAGTATATTTTTCGCGGCCTGGCCATGGTCAACAATCAAGTCATCCTGGCCGGAGCCATCCCAGCGGCCGCCATGGCATTGCTTGCTGACGTAGGTCTAGGGTGGCTGGAGAAACGCTTGAGCCCGCGCTAGCGGACACTGTACAAACATTGCTCGCAACGTCTCGTTCCTGAAAACGAATGCCGCGCCAAACCATATTCGTTGTGCTTCTCGCGATCTTCAGCGCCTGCGGCCCCTCCCGCGAGAATCGTGTAGTCGTCGGATCTAAGAATTTCACCGAGCAATTAATCCTCGGAGAAATCATCGCTCAACAAATCGAAAGCAAAACTCATCTTCCCGTTGAACGCCGCTTTTATCTAGCTGGCACTTACATCTGTCACCAGGCCATTCTCGGAGGCCGCATCGACATCTATCCCGAATACACCGGTACCGCGCTCACTGCGGTGCTGAAGGAAAAGCCCCGCGCCGATCGCGAAAAAGTTTATGACGAGGTCAAGACAGAATATGAGAAGCGCTTCAACCTGGCCGTGGGCGCTCCGTTCGGCTTCGACGATACCTTCGCCATCGAAATCCGCGGCGACGACGCTCGCCGTCTGGGGCTGAAGACCATCTCGCAAGCGGCACCGTACACTTCCGAGTGGCGTGCCGGATTCGGCTACGAATTCATGGAGCGCCCCGACGGCTACAAAGGACTCGCCGCAACCTACGGCCTGCATTTCGCCGATGCCCCACGAATCATGGATCTCGGCCTCCTGACTCGCGCCTTGAAAGACAAACAATTGGACCTGATCGCCGGCAACACCACCGACGGCCTGATCCCGGCCCTCGACCTGTTCGTGCTCGAAGACGACAAACATTATTTCCCTCCGTATGAGGCTGTACCCATCATTCGCCAGGAAGCGCTAACCCGCCATCCCGAGGTGAAACAAGCCCTCGATGAACTCTCCGGAAGAATCTCCAACGACACCATGCGTCAACTGAACTACGCCGTCGACGGCCAGCACCGCGACGTAAAAGAAGTAGTGCGCGAATTCCTGAATAAACATTGAAAACGGAAAACGAGCATCCCCGCCTTAGCGAAGGACGAGATCGCAGTCGTCGTCATTCCGCCTACAGCAAGGTTTCCGCCGTGGTAGATTTGATGAAGCACCATGAAAGACATTTCCTCCTGGGCTCTGAACATCGCCACCCAACGCGGTGCTTCCTACGCTGACGCGCGCGTTGCCGACGACCGCAGCCGTGCGCTTTCTACCAAGAACGGAAAAGTCGGAGGCGCATCGGATTCGGAGTCATTCGGCATTGGTATTCGCGTGATCGCGGACGGGGCTTGGGGATTTGCCGCCTCCGACGATTTGAGCCGATCCGCGGTTGAGGCCACGGCCGCGCGCGCCGTCGATATCGCGAGAGCCTCTGCGCGGGTGAAGCAACACGACATAAAACTGGCTCCAGAAAAACCCGTGACCGCCGAGTGGACGACGCCTTTCCAGATTGATCCTTTTACGATCTCGGTCGAACAGAATATTGACCTACTGCTTCAAATTGACTCCGAACTCCGCTCGGTTGCCGGAGTCACGCTGGCCGAGACCAACATGAATTTCCGCCGCGAGGAGCAATGGTTCGTTTCTTCTGAAGACGCTAACATTCATCAGACGAAATACACCACGGGAGTGGGCTATGCCGCCTACGCCTTCGCGGGAAGCGAAATTCAGAAACGTTCGTATCCCAATTCCTACGGTGGACAGTGGCAGAACAAAGGATACGAACTGATCGGCGAGCTGAAGCTGTTGGAAAATGCTCGCCGCGTGGGTGAAGAAGCCGTCGCACTGCTTAAAGCTGACCAGTGTCCGGAAGGTGCGTTCAACATCATTCTCGATGGCTCGCAACTCGGGCTGCAGATTCACGAATCGGTGGGCCACCCTATTGAACTCGACCGTGTCCTCGGTATGGAAGCGAATTTCGCCGGAACCTCTTTTCTCACCTTCGACAAACTCCGCACTTTGCGTTATGGAAGCGACCTGGTCAACGTCGTAGCCGACGCCCGCCAGGAGCATGGACCGGGACTTGGAACTTTTGCTTTCGACGAAGAAGGTGTGCCTGCGCAATGCACGCCCATCATCAGCAACGGCTTGTTCACCGGATATCTGAGTTCGCGCGAAACGGCGCATACCATCGGGATGAATCGATCGGGTGGAACCTTGCGCGCCGAAAGCTGGAACCGCTTGCCGATTATCCGCATGACCAACGTCAGCATTCTTCCCAGCGAACAACCGCTCAGCCGCGAGCAACTTATCGCCGATACTGACGGCGTCTATATGGAAACTAACAAATCGTGGTCGATTGATGACAAGCGCTACAACTTCCAGTTCAGCTGCGAAATGGGATGGGAGCTCAAGAACGGCAAGCGCACCCGCATGCTGAAGAACCCGTCGTATTCTGGGATCACGACGGAATTCTGGAACGCGATGGATGCGATCTGCTCGCGAGATGAGTGGGTGGTGTGGGGCACCCCGCATTGCGGCAAAGGCCAACCTCAGCAGGTAATGGGAACGGGACATGGGGCAGCGCCGGCGAGATTTCGCAATATTAAGGTGGGGAGTGCGTATAAGGGAACGTGATCGAACAGTAATCAGCAATCAGCACTCAGCATTCAGTCTCGCATCGTTACGCCAATAAGGCTGAGGCTTCGCGGCTGAGTGTTGAATGCTGAGTGCTGAATGCTGAATCAATCAAAAGCCGCCGAGATCTTCGAGCGCATCAGGAAGCATTCGACCGCCGACGAAGTCGAAGTCCTCTTCTCTGGCGGAAAGAGCGCGCTTACCCGCTTTGCCAATAACATCATTCATCAGAATGTTGCGGAAGAGAACTACGTGGTTTCGGTCCGAACAGCGTTTGGCGGACGGACGGCGCGTTCGACGACCAACAAACTTGACGACGAAAGCTTGAAACGGGTTGTGCAATCCTCAGAGAAACTGGCGAAGGTTCAACATCCCGATCCTGATCTGTTGCCTATTCCGAAAGCCGGCGAGGGCGCCGGCTCTGCACCGGCGATTCCCACGCGTCACTTTGCCGAAACTGCCGCCATCACGCCAGCTGAGCGCGCGGAAACCGTCGAGAAGATTGTGTCGATCGCAGAGAAACACAAGCTCACTACAGCCGGCATCGTCTCAACCGCTGAAACGATAGAAGCAGTTTTCAACTCGCGCGGCCTGGGCGATTGGCACTCGCAGACTTCATCGGAAATTTCAATCACCATGCTGGCCGCCGATTCCTCGGGCTGGCAAAAAGCTAATTCCCCGAACGTGGCGAATCTGAATCCCGCGGGGCTCGCGGAAACTGCGGCCCGCAAGGCATTCGAATCCGCAAGCCCGCGCGAGATTCCTGCGGGAAAGTACACCGTGATTCTCGAACCGGCCGCCGTGCTCGACATCGTTGGCTTCATGTTCTTCGACTTCGGCGGTCTGTCGATTCTCGACCAGCGCTCGTTCCTAAATAACCGCGTCGAGACCAAACTTTTCGGCGCGAACATCGATATCTCGGACGATGTTGCTCATCCTCTGCAATCGGGCGCGCCGTTTGATGGCGAAGGAGTGCGCCGCGAGAAAGTACAACTGGTCGAAAACGGAGTGATCAAGCGCCTGGTTTACGCGCGCGCCACCGCCGAGAAGATGATGCGCTCAGAGCACAAAGATAAAGTCGGCCCCATCGCGCCGACTGGACACGGCTTTCCGTTGCCCAACGAAATGGGCGAAGCTCCAATGAACATCGTGTTCGGCGCGTCGCCCCAGGCTACATCTGTTGAGCAAATGATCGCCTCGACCGAGCGCGGCGTACTGGTCACCCGTCTCTGGTACATCCGCGAAGTCGATCCTTACGAAAAGATTCTCACCGGCATGACTCGAGACGGCACCTTTCTGGTGGAGGATGGCAAGATCCGCCACGGAGTCCGTAATTTCCGTTTCAACCAGAGCCTGATTCAAATGCTGTCGAATGTGGAATCCATGGGAACTCCAGTGCGCGCCAGCGGCGAAGAGTCGTTCGACATGGTTGTACCCGCGATGAAAGTCCTGGACTTTAACTTTACGGAAGTGACAAAGTTTTAAGGGCAGCAATCAGCAATTGGCACTTGGCATTTAGCATGCCAGGCGTTCGCTTTGTACTTTCTGAAGCAACGACGTGAGCATTTTTCTCAATTGCAACAATTCGCCCGCGAGGCGGCGATAATCTACGTCCTCGAAGAACCCCAAGTCACGCGCCAAGAGGAAGTGGTAATCCAATTCGCTGGCGGAGCCTGATGCGATCTGCAGACAGCGCTGGAATTCGTTGTTTCCCAGCTTGCCACAGCCTTCCGAAATATTTGCGCCGATGGATGCGCTGCACCGACGCATCTGGCTGGTTAACCCAAAAGTTCTTGCCGTGGCAATCGACCAGTGGCTTTATAAACTGCTCTCGTTAACGAATGCGCTTTCTCCTAAAGTTTCAAGTTTCTGAAGTCCTTCACGAGGGCACCTCGGCTCAAGGCTAAATGCTAACTGCTAAATGCCAAGTGCTTTGTGACGGCGCTCACAGAGCATCCACAAATGACGCGCAAGTTCATGACCCGCAAGAATTTAACCCTGTTAGTTCCATGACTTCGGTAACTTTGCAGGGCTGGTGCGGGGGTGTAGTCTTCGCTCGTAATGTCCAACATTGGCCCATTCGTCAAGAAGGCGAATCCGGATATACTCCCGGAGAAGACAGATGGCTCGCTCGGCGCACCCGAATCAGGGAATGTCGAAACGGCGGAGCGCAAGCCCAGCCGTGGACGCTATACCGAAGTGCAGAGTGCGAAGCGCTTTCCGATCAAGCTGCCGATTTCTGTAAAATCGAAGACGGGCGAGAGTCATACTGAAACCCAGAACATTTCCGCCAATGGCGTTTTGTTTCAAATGGTCGATTCCGAAATGCCGGTCGGCTCCATGGTGGATTTCACCATTTCGCTCCCGGCCGATATCGTGGGCGCGGAGGCCGACGTCCGACTGGATTGTCGCGGCCGCGTAGTCCGCAGTTTTGAAGACAGTGGCCGGCGCGGAGTAGGCGTGGTCATTGATGAGTATCGCTTCGACCGCGCTGAACAGCGAGGAGACTGATGGCGAGCACGCCGGTTACTGCGAGAGTCGACGCCGCATCCCCTCACCCGGTTGAGGGCAACGGCCAGTTCATCCGCGTGATCGTGGCGGACACGCAGGCCATCTTTCGCGCCGGTTTGCGCAAGATTTTCGCTCTCGAGGACGATGTCCGGGTTGTGGGACAAGCCGAAACCCTGGCCCAGACCTTAACCGCCGCCAAAAAGTTCACCGCCGACGTCCTGCTCTTCGAAGCCGCCATCGCTCCAAACCCCATCGAAGCAGTTGCCGACCTGCTGCGCCAGAACCCGTCCTTGCGCCTGGTGGTTGTGACCACGGAGCCTGATCAGGACCTCACCCTCGAATTGTTTCGGCGGGGTGTGCATGCGATTGTCTCCCGCGAGGTTGAGCCCGAGTTGCTGGTCGACTGCCTGCGTAAAGTATCAAAGGGTGAGCCCTGGTTGGACGGCCGCGCCACTCAGTGGGTCCTCGATGCCTATCGCACCCAAGGCTCGCGCGCCGGAGCCCCTCGGCCCAAGGTGCAACTGACCCCCAAAGAAACTCTGATTGTTTCCTGCGTGACCCAGGGCATGAAGAACAAAGAAATCGCCCTGCGCGTCGGAACCACCGAACAGGTGGTCAAGAACTATCTCCGCAAGGTGTACGACAAGCTGGGCGTCGCCGATCGTCTGGAACTGGCGCTCTACTGCCTGAACAGCCGCATCCTAGATAGTTCAGTGAAGCCGCCAGCCATGCCCGAACCTGCACCCCACAACGGTACAGCAGCTGCCATTGTTCCCGCGACCCCGCCCGCTCCAGAAGACATTTCCTAGCACAGATACGAGCATTCTCGCTTAGGCGCCGCCGGTTTTTCCACGGCCAGCTAAATCGGTTTGCCTCGAAAAAAGTAGACCAGTTCGATAATCAGAATAATCACCACCATGAGTTCGAGCACGAAGGCGCGGCTCTGATTGAACTGGTCGACCATGAAACGATAGAGTTCCTCGGCGGTTTGCACTTTCTGCGTGACCAGGTCTGTGTAATCAGGCACGCCAACCTTGGAGGCAGAGAGCTTGTACAAGCGGGCGGAAAACATGTCGCTGAGAAATTTGATGGCGTTGTCGGCGTGCTCGGTGAGTTCGTTGACGTCGAGCAGAACGGTGTGCAGCTTGGTGGCGGCGCGGGCCAGACGCCACCGCGCCAGCATTCCCGTGCCCTCGTCGAAAGATGCGTAAACGCTCTCCAGTTCGCGGGTGAGGAACTCATCGTAATGGCGGAATTCGAGCAGCTGCGAGTTGGCATACTCGAGCAGCTGAATGGCGGTCTCCGCGCCCACTTCGGTGTCATACAGAAAGGCCGCGTTCCAACTGATGACGGTCAGATCGTTGGGATAGTACGAGATTCGCGCCTGCAGAATTTCGTTTTGTTCACCTTCCGAGAGCTGCGCCGTTTCTCCGCGAACGATCTGGGAGATGCTCGCGCCATGCGAAGACACCAGTTCATGGGCAGAAGGAGAGCCGTTGATCTCACGCACATGAAAGATGAAATAGTCTTCACTAAGCCACTCCGCATAAGGCTTCACCAGCGCCGAGGCAGCACGTTCCAGCTTCTGGCGCGCAATGCGGGAAGCGTGCCCCGCAAAATCGACATCCGACACCCAGCGGTTGCCCTGGCGGATCAACGTGTCCCAGTCGCCGTCGAAAGGCAGTTCTAAGACCACACTCACCACGCCATAATCGTAAAACTTGATCTGGCCTTCGAGGCGCTCGCCGCTCTCGAGAATCAACGGTTCAATGGGCTCGACCACCGGCGGCCGCTGGTAACGGACATACCCTGGGGCTGCATGTTTGAGTTTGGGCTGTTCCAGGGTGCGGGCTCCAAAAATTTCCCGCAGTTGGTCGAGACGAATCTCTTCACACACGTCGAATTGAATGAGCACCAGAACCGAGCCGTGCAGGCACGTGTCCACCGCCGGGGCAATTCTATTCTGCCCCGAAGTATCAGCGACGGTCAGTGACGATTCGCTATCCCGGATCATAGTTTGAACCAACGTTCGAACCAACGCGCACATCGACCTTGCAGCTGTATTGGATATTCTCCCAGAATCGGAGCACTCTGGCGAGGCGCCCGAACAAAGCACAGTTGTATCAATGACTTACGGACTTCAGCGCCGGCGACTGAGCGCCCATAACAGCGCGCCTCCGGCAACCATTCCGGCCACGCCGAGGCCGGCGCGGGTCATGGACTGGCTCAGTTGCATTTGTCTGCTTTCAACTTGGGCGCGCTCTGGGAACTGGCCCTCAATCCCTCCCGAACCATCTCTGGCCGCCATCTGAATCACTTCCGCCAGGTGGAGAGCGTGGCGATTGGTGCACTGTGAGATTTGCTCGCGACAACTGAAGCCGTCGGCGATGATCAGGCATTCCGGCGAAGCTTTGCGGACCGCCGGCAAGAGTTCGAGTTCGCCAATCGCGACTGAGACTTCATATTTATCCGATTCAAACCCGAAGGCTCCGGCCATACCGCAGCAACCGGGCGCGGGAGTTTGGAAATCGATTTCCATTTTTCGCAGGACCGCTTCCTCGTCGGACATTCGCATCACCGACTTGTGATGACAGTGTCCGTGGACCAGAGCTTTACGCGGAAATTTTGGCAATTGGAAATGCTTGGCTTTCTTCTCCAGGAACTCGCTCAATAAAAATGTTTGCCGCGAAAGGCGCTGGGCTTGCTCGTCTTTGGGAAACAGGTTCAGAAGTTCGTCGCGAAATACCGTGGCACAACTCGGCTCTAGGACAACGATCGGAATCTGCTGTTCGATCTCGGTACGAAGTGCAGCAAGAATCTGCAGCAGCCGATGTTTGGCGCGATCCAACATGCCCCAATCGTAAAGTGGGCGACCGCAACACAGTTGGGCTCTGGGTAATCTCACGCTGAAGCCTGCGGACTCCAGTACCTCTACTGCGGCCTTGGTGGTGTCAGGAAGAAAGTAATTGTTGAATGTGTCCGGCCAAAGCAGCACGGGTGCGCCGTCGTGATTTCGAAGCTTTCGCCGGCGGAACCACTGCCGGAAGGTTTGCGGGGCGAAGGCGGGTATGTTGCGCTCCTGCGGAATCCCTGCCGCCAACTTCGCGATATCGCGCAAGAAAGGAAGCTGCGTCGTCAGGTTGATGAGGCCCGGTATTTGCGAAGCCAGCCGCGCCCAAACGTCGATGTTGCCGAAAGCATATGCACCGCGCGGACGGAGCCGGCCTTCGTAGTAGTGCGAGAGGAACTCCGCCTTGTACGTGGCTACATCGACGCCGACGGGGCAATCGCTCTTGCAGCCCTTGCACGCGAGGCACAAATCGAGCGAATCCTTTACGTGCTGATCGCGCCATCCGTCGCGAATCACGTCGCCTTTAGTCATCTCCCACAGCAGGTGGGCGCGGCCACGGGTTGAGTGCTGTTCTTCGCGAGTCGCGCGGTAGCTAGGACACATGACGCCGCCTTCTTCGTGACGGCACTTTCCCACTCCCACACAACGCAAGGCGGCATGCGCCAAGCTGCCATGGTCCTCGGGAAACTTGAAATGCGTTTCCGGCTCCCACGGTTTGTACTCGGCGCCCAGACGCAGATTCTCATCCAGTTTGTAGGGCTCAACAACCTTGCCCGGATTCATCTTCCAATTCGGATCCCACAAAGCTTTGAACTCGCGGAACGCCTGGATCAGTTCCGAGCCGAACATTCTTGGTAGCAGTTCGGCGCGCGATTGTCCGTCGCCGTGTTCGCCGGAGAGCGATCCGCCGTAGCTGACGACTAAATCCGCAGCTTCTTCCACGAACTTTCGGTAATTGGCGATGCCTGCCTTCGATTGCAGATCGAAGTTGATCCGCATGTGCACGCAGGCGTGCCCGAAGTGTCCGTAAAGCGCGCTGCGGTAGCCGTAGCCCTGCATCAATTTAAATAGATCACGCAGATAGCTGCCGAGCTTTTCCGGAGTGACGGCAGCATCTTCCCAACCTTCCCAGCCCGGCGGCTCATCGGGAACGTGAGAAGTGGCTCCCAGAGCCGACTCGCGCACTTCCCAGACTCGCTTGGATTGCTGCTTGTCGGTGAACAGACGCATCTGCGGCGGATTTGTACTGCGTCCGAGGGACTGTATGAGTTCGCGTGCTTGCGATTCCGCTTCGGAAGTTGTAGCTGCACCGAACTCAACGAAGAGCCAACCGCCGCCTTCAGGAAGCTGAGCGAGTCCTTCTGGGCTCAATCCCTTGCGGCGGGTGAATTGTACGAGCAATTCGTCGATGCCTTCCAAGCCGATGGGATGGTGAGCCATTATTTCGGGCACGCGATCGGCGCATTGGAAAACATCGGGATAGGCGACCACGAGCAGCACGCGCTCGGGCGGACTCTCCACCAGACGGCACGAGGCTTCCAGGATAGTAACGCAGGTGCCTTCCGATCCCACTAACGCTCGAGCTACATGAAAGCCATTCTCCGGCAGCAGGTAATTTAAGTTGAAGCCAGAAACACGCCGCGGAATATTAGGGTAGCGTTTGCGAATGAGGTCGGAGTATGCCTCGCGCAGCTTTCTGAGTCCTGCGTAAATCTCGCCGCGACGGCCGCCCTCCGCAATGATCTTTTCGAGTTGCGCGTCGCTGGTCTGGCCCACCCTTATGCGCAGGCCATCGTAAGTGAGGATTTCCAGTTCTTCGATGTTGTCGTCGGTCTTGCCCGCCATTACCGAGTGCACGCCACAAGAGTTGTTGCCAATCATGCCGCCGAGGGTGCAGCGATCGTGAGTTGCAGGATCTGGAGCAAATGTCAGATGGTGTTTTTCGGCGGCGTTGCGCAGATTATCGAGGACCACTCCCGGCTGTACTCGCGCAATCCGCTTCGCCGGATCGATCTCGAGAATCTCCGACATGTACTTGCTGAAATCGAGAATTACAGCGACATTGCAGCACTGTCCGGCAAGCGAAGTGCCGCCGCCGCGGCAAAGGATGGGCGCACCAAATTCGCGAGCCAGCGAAATCGTTGCAACGACATCGTCGACCTCGTGAGGAAGAACTACTCCGATCGGCACCTGGCGATAGTTAGAGCCATCGGTGGCGTAAAGCGCGCGGCTGCCCTTGTCGAAGCGTACTTCACCCCGTACGTGTCGGGCCAAAGCAGCGGCAAGTCCGTTGGCATCGACTACCGCGGATTTGGCAGCGCGGGCGAGTTCGGCGAAGTTGTTTTGCATGGAACCAAGCGCCCCTAGTTCGAGGAATTGCCGCCGGTCATGTTCTTGCCTGTGACACTTGCAATCTTAATTCCGGTCTTGCTGTCTTCCGGTTGAATCGTGATCGTGATCAGGTTGTTGTTATCGGTAGAGACAATGCTGTAATGGTTCTGATCCTTGGTAGTGACGTTGGCATTGGGTAATTTCGAGGAGTAAAACGCCATCACCTTTTCTGCTGAGTCGTCGGTTTCAAATTCTGCCTCGACGGTGTGCATGCCTCCGATGATTGCGGTATTGCCTTTCAGCACGCGCGCCCCGGGATACGGGTCGATACCGAGATTGCGCGAAGCTTCATCGGGATTATTCGTGCTTTGAACCGTGCCGAAGGGAGTTTCTACGCGAACGTTGCCATCTCTATTTTGTATGTGGCTGTTGTGGGCAATACGCCGGACGACGAACACCATCGTGCCTATCCCCAGAACACCCAGCGCGATGATGACGGCCACGATAACCAGGATAATCTTAAGCGCGCCGCTGCCTTGCTGTGACGGGGCCGAAGTCGAAGGAGCGACCGACGGTACGGCCGCCGGAATAGGCACGGGCATGGGTACGGTGGCACCGCATTTAGGACAGAATCGTGCGCCTGGTTCCAGAGTCGCGCCGCAAGAATTGCAGAAAGCCATCGATTACCTCGTCTATTCACTCTCGGTAAAAGAGTCTCGTCGACAGCGGAGTATATCGCAAAATCGAGCTGAATACGCGGTGCAGGGTGGCGTTAACTCAGGAAACGCGTGGCGTAGTCGGCCATACTGAGCGCCAGCAAAAGAAACAGCCAGAAAATCGCGGAGACAATGACGATCTTGGTTAATTTTTCGCTGGTGTATTTGACGTGCATGAAGAATAAAACTACGAGCAGGGCTTTGACCGTGGCGATAACCAGCGCTACGATCGTGTTGAACGGCCCGAGGTCCACGAAGGAGACAGCGGCGGTGATCACAGTGAGACACATCAGCGTGATCCAGATGGCGTAGTAAAGCTTGCTCGACATTATGTGTTCAGACATGTTGGCTCACCTTAGCGGCTTGCGATCGATCAAATACAACAGCGGAAACAAATAAATCCAGACGATGTCGACGAAGTGCCAGTAGAGACCGCCGATTTCCACAGGGGTGTAATACTTCGGCGTGTAACGTCCTTTCCATGCGTAGTATGTGAGAAAAACGAAAATGCCGATGCCGATGATCATGTGCAGCGCGTGTAATCCAGTCATCGCAAAGTATAGGGAGAAGTAAATTTGTTCGTGCCGCTGGTCGATTTCTCCATGTGAGTACGGAGGCTTCTCAAGATCACTCGCGTTGAAGGAGTTGCCTGGGACGTGATGCTCCTCAAATTTCTGATACCACTCGACGCCCTTGATTCCCAAGAATGCGAGCCCAAAGACAATCGTAATCAGCAAAAGAGTGACAAGTAATTTGCGCTTTCCCATCTGCGCCGCGCGTACTCCAAGCGCGACCGTCAAACTGCTGCAGATGAGCACGACCGTGTTGATAGTGCCCAACCAGATGTCAATGCTGCGACTGCCGGCGGCAAATTCGTTGTAATAGGCATAGCGGTAGATCAGGTAGGCCAGGAACATGCCGCCGAAGAACATGATCTCGGTGGCGAGGAACAGCCACATGCCTAGCGATGCGGCATCGCG
>Ga0308309_10001914_pt1 | contig 12390 bp, 6 predicted proteins | sample HubBroMetageWFT5_FD_192491 | JGI IMG/M metagenome (GOLD analysis project Ga0308309, IMG submission 192491) | Warmed and freeze-thawed soil microbial communities from the Hubbard Brook experimental Forest, New Hampshire - Hubbard Brook CCASE Soil... | ecosystem: Environmental > Terrestrial > Soil...
GCCGAGCGCGCCAGTGATGTGTCCCATCGAGCGCCGGCAACAGAAACTCGAACCGAGGAGCGAACGATCGTGATCAAACTGATTGACGTCGAAAAATTCTACGAATCCGGCGCGGGCAAGACGTGGGTGCTGCGCCGCATTAACCTGGAAATCCGCGAAGGTGATTTCATCACGGTCATGGGGCCTTCGGGCGCTGGAAAATCCACCTTGATGGGCATCATCGGCATGCTGGACGGCGCCTGGAAGGGCGAATATCACCTGCTCGATAATCCGGTGCACAAGCTGGATAATCGCCGCCGCGTCGAGCTGCACAAGAAATATATTGGTTTCGTTTTTCAGCAGTACCACCTGCTGGACAATCTGACCGTGGCCGAGAATCTGGATCTGCCGCTTTCCTATCGCGATATCAAAAAGGCCGAGCGCGAAGGCATGGTTGCGGACGCTCTGGATCGCTTCCAGATTGTCGGCAAGAAAGCGCTTTTCCCGAATCAGCTTTCCGGCGGACAACAGCAGCTGGTGGCCGTCGCGCGAGCAGTGATTGGCAAGCCCAAACTGATTCTGGCGGACGAGCCCACCGGCAGCCTGCATTCCAGCCAGGGAAAAATGATCATGGACATGCTGAAGAAATTAAATGACGGCGGCACGACGATCATCCAGGTGACGCACAACAACGATTGGGCTGCCTACGGAAATCGCATCATTCAACTCGCCGATGGCTGGATCGTCGATGGCCAGCCCGTGGCGGGCGGAGCTGCGGCCAGCCGTTAGCGCGCAGCTAAGGAGTCCCAGTTGCAGGACACGCAGTTCTTTGAAAATTTGCTGCAGGATATCCGCTACGCATTCCGCATGTTGCGGCGCAGCCCGGGATTTACGGCCACGGCGATCGCTGCATTGGCCTTGGGCATCGGCGCCAACACCGCCATATTCACCGTGGTCAACACCGTTCTGCTGCAACCGCTCGCCTATCCGCAGCCAGACCGCCTGGTGCAGCTGGAACTGAGCGGTGCGGGCGGAAATGGAAATGTCACCTCGATTCCGAAGTACACAATCTGGCGCGAACAGACGCAGGTCTTCCAGGATGTGGCGGCTTACGATCGCGGCGGCCCGGGCGTAAACCTCACCGGCGGTGATCGCCCCGAGCAGCTGAAGGGCGTGCACGTCTCGGCCAGCTTTTTCCCGCTGTTCGGCGCGAGCATGGCGGCTGGCCGCGCGTTTTCCGAGGACGAAGATCGTCCGGGCGGCGCGCGCTTGGTGGTCATTGGCAACGGATTGTGGCGCAGGCGATTCGCGGCGGATCCCGGCCTGGTCGGCAAAGACATCGAGCTTGGCGGTGAGCCCTACCTGGTGACGGGCGTGCTCGCGGCAACATTTTCTTCCGATCCGCCGGCGGATATTTACTTGCCGTTGCAAGCGGATCCCAACAGCACGGACCAGGCGCACTACTTGACCTCGGCGGCGCGCTTGAAACCTGGCGTCACGCTCGCGCAGGCACAGGCAGCGATGAAACTCGCCGCCGATCAATATAAGCGAAAGTTTCCCGGCACCATGGGTCCGCAGGACAGCTTTGCCGCCGCGCCGCTGCGCGACGCGGTCATCGGCGACGTTCGCAAGTCGCTACTCATCCTGCTGGGCGCAGTCGGCATGGTGCTGTTGATTGCCTGCGCCAACGTAGCCAATTTGCTGCTGGTGCGCGCCACCATACGCAGACGCGAAATCGCCATTCGCGCCGCGATGGGCGCAGGACGCGGACGCATCATTCGCCAGCTGCTCACGGAAAGCGTCCTGCTGGCTCTGGGCGGCGGCGTGCTCGGCCTGGCTCTAGGTTATTTCGGCGTGCGCGCGCTGCTGGCGATCAATCCCGGCAACATCCCTCGCATTGGCGAACAAGGCGCTGCCATCGCACTCGATTGGCGCGTGCTGGCATATACCCTGCTCGTCTCGGTCGGCACTGGAATTGTATTCGGCTTGATACCCGCCTTTAGCGCATCCCAGGCGGATCTTGGTCTCACGCTGAAAGAAAGTAGCGTGCGCTCTGGCAGCGGACTGAGCCAGAACAAAGCTCGCGCGACTCTCATCGTCACGGAAGTGGCGCTCGCGCTGGTACTGCTGATCGGCGCGGCTTTGCTCATTCGCACTTTTGCCGCATTGCGCGCAGTGAATCCCGGTTTCTCGACCGACAAAATTCTCACGATGGAGATGTCCCTCACCGGCACGCGCTTTGACACCTCTGCTGCGGTCAATCAGCTCGTGCGCGATTCGCAGCGCCGCGTGGAAAGCCTGCCGGGCGTTGTGGCGTTTGCCTCGACGTGCTGCCTTCCTCTGGAAGGCGGCTTCGGACTTCCGTTCATCATCGAAGGGCGCCCGCTCGCCGACGGGCCCTATCACGGAGGAGCGGGCTATCGCCCGTTGTCTCCGCGCTATTTTGACGTATTCCAAATTCCGCTGCTGCGCGGCCGCATGTTTAGCGACCACGATGACGGCGGCGCCGAGCCCGTCGTGCTGATCAACGAAGGCATGGCCAAGAAATATTGGCAGAACGCCGACCCGGTGGGCCAGCGCATCACCATCGGTAAAGGCGTGGGGCCTGAATTCGCAGAGGCAGCGCGCGAAATTGTTGGAATCGTGGGCGACGTCAGAAACGGCGGGCTCGACAACGATCCCGAGCCAATTATGTACATCCCCGTGGCGCAGATGCCCAACGGAGTGACCGCGCTCAACAACCGCATCATTCCGATTACCTGGATCGTGCGCACCCGGGTCGAACCGTTTTCGCTCAGCAGCGAAATTCAGGAAGAACTTCGCACGGCGAGCGGTGGCTTGCCCGTCTCGCATATCCGCTCCATGGATCAAGTGCGTTCGGAATCCACGCAGCGCACGGATTTCAATATGACGCTGCTCGTGGTCTTCGCGGGCGTCGCGCTGCTGCTGGCCGCCATCGGAATCTACGGCCTGATGGCGTATTCGGTGCAGCTGCGCACACAGGAAATCGGCATTCGCATGGCGCTGGGCGCGGGCCCGCAAGACGTGCGCAGGATGGTCGTCCGCCAGGGCATGCGCCTGGCGTTGATCGGAGTTTTCCTGGGAATAGCCGCCGCGCTTGCGCTGACCAGACTCATGGCCAGCCTGTTGTATGGCGTGAAGCCGTGGGATCCCGCGGCGATTGTCTCAGTCGCTGTGCTGCTCAGCGCGGTGGCTTTGCTTGCGACGTACTTTCCCGCGCGGCGAGCTTCGCGCGTCGATCCGATGATCGCCTTGCGCTACGAATAGGAGAAATCGTGCGAATCTTGTTTCAGGATATCCGCTACGGCCTTCGCATGATGGCGAAAAATCCCGGCTTCACATTTTTTGTGGTCGCCGTGCTGGCTCTGGGCATCGCGGCGAATGCGGCCATCTTCAGTATCGCGGACACGGTGCTGCTGCGCCCGCTTCCCTACCGCCAGGCAGATCGGCTGGTGATGGTATGGGAGGACGCCTCCTCGTACGGATTTCCGCGCGATACGCCGGCAGCTGGAAATTTCGCCGATTGGAAAGCGCGCAATCAGGTGTTTGAGGATATGGCCGCTTCGACATTCAGTGCTTCGTTCAACCTCACCGGCGATGGCAATCCCGAAGAGATTCCCGGCGACTTCGTTACCGCGAATCTTTTCTCCGTGCTGGGCGCTCGACCCGCGCTTGGCCGCGACTTCAGCGCCTCCGATGATATTCCAGGAGCGCCGCATGTCGTGATTTTGAGCCAGGGACTTTTCCTGCGCAGATTTGGCGGTGATCCGCAGATCATCGGCAAGCAGTTGTGGCTCAATTACGAAAAATACGACGTGGTCGGCGTGATGCCGCGCGGTTTTCAATTTCCGGATCGCGATCCCCAGCTTTGGGCGCCCGTGCAATTCACGGCAGAGCAATTGGCCAATCGCGGCAATCATCACCTCCAAGTCGTTGCGCGGCTGAAGCCCGGCGTGTCGCTGCAAGTCGCGAATGCAAACCTTTCTGCAATCGCCAAGCAAGCGGAGGAAGAGAATCCGTCGTCGAACGCCAAGGTTGGAGCCTACGCTGTCCCGCTGCGCGAGGAACTCGCAGGCAAGACGCGTCCTGCGCTTCTGGTCCTGATCGGAGCCGTTTGCTTCGTGCTGCTGATAGCCTGCGCCAACGTGGCCAACCTGCTGCTGGCGCGCGCTTCCGGCAGGCGGCGCGAGGTTGCCATGCGCCTGACGCTCGGTGCGAGCCGCTCGCGAATTGCGCGGCAATTATTGACCGAGAGCCTGTTGCTCGCCGGGCTGGCTGGCGCCGCCGGACTGATCCTGTCGACGTTCGCGACGCAGTTGTTCGCAAGCCTGATTCCCGAAGGCATCGCGCCCATGAACGGTTCGGGTATGGATAGCCACGTTCTGCTTGCTACCGTAATCATTTCGCTCGCCACCGGAATTCTTTTCGGCGTTCTGCCGGCTTTCAGGGTGTCACGGCTGGATCTGGTTACATCCTTAAATCAGGGCGGACGCAGCGGCATCGGCTCGGGCCGGCGCTTGCGAGACGCGCTGGTGGTTTCGGAAGTGGCCCTGGCGATCGTTCTACTTGCGGGCGCAGCGCTGATGCTGCGCAGTTTCGAAAAATTGCTGCATCTCGATCCCGGTTTTCGCGCCGACCATGTCCTGGTGGTCCGTACGCCTTTGCCGCGGCAGAAATACGAAGCGTTTGCTCGGCGAGCTGCTTTCTATAGCGATGTGCTCGCACGCGTCGAGCGCCTGCCCGGCGCGAGCGGGGCGGGATACACGACCTGGGTTCCGTTAACCAACCAGGGCGGGGCGACGGGCATCACCGTCGAGGGCCGCCCGCAACCTGCACCCGGTGAAATTCCGATTCCGAATTGCCGCATCGTCAGCGATGGCTACATTCGCGCGCTGGGCATGAAGCTGATTGACGGGCGCGCATTCGATCGCCGCGACGGTACCTCGGCGCCACCGGTTGCGTTGATCAACCAGACCATGGCGCGAAATTTGTGGCCGGGAGAAAACGCCGTTGGCAGGCGCTTCAAACAGGGCAGCTTCCAGGAGCATTCGCCCTGGATCACGATCGTGGGCATTGTGGGCGACGTGCACCAGGCAGGCCTTGATTCTCCGGCCAGGCCCGAGATGTACCTGCCCTACCTGCAGCAGGACTTCGGATTTGAACCCGAGTATCTGGTCGTGCGCACGCTGGGGGAACCGATGCGCATGGCAGACGCGGTTCGGCAGCAGGTGTGGGCCGTAGATAAAGAGCAGCCCGTTGCGGGAGCGATGCCGCTCGAAGAGTTGGTGGACGATACGCTGGCGCCGCGCAAGACACAAGCCGGCTTGCTTGGCGCCTTCGCGGTGCTCGCGCTGCTGCTTTCCGCGTTGGGAATTTACGCGGTGTTGTCTTTCACCGTCACGCAGCGCACTCAGGAATTCGGCGTGCGCATGGCCCTGGGAGCGCAGCCCGGCGATGTTCTGCAGATGGTATTGTCACAGGGCGCGCGGCTTTTTATTTTGGGAGCGGTCATCGGATTGGCGGCGGCGTTCGCACTTTCGCGCACGCTCGAGCATCTGTTGTATGGCGTAAGCGCAACCGATCCGATCTCGTTTGCGCTGGTCACGCTGCTTCTAGCCGGCGTTACGGCGCTGGCCTGCTATTTTCCGGCGCGGCGCGCCATGCGCGTGGATCCGATGATCGCGCTGCGCTACGAATAAGCTGTAGGGACGAAGAGGACGCCCAGGGGATGACACGTTCGACGCGCGGAATACATTAGCCCGATAGGTGGACATCAAGTGACGACGCAGTAAAATAGCCTGTCACTTGGACGCTTCTTGGGGGCGAAAACTATGGAAACACTTTGGCAGGATTTGCGTTATGGCGCGCGCATGCTGCGGCGAAACCCGGGTTTCGCGGCGGTCGCGATTTTGACTCTGGCGATCGGCATCGGCGCGAACATCATCATCTTCAGCGTTGTGAACGGCATTTTGCTGAAACCGCTGCCGTTTCCCGATTCGCAAAGTGTCGTCACCATCTGGGAGACGTTCGCAAACCGCAATGTCACGCGCGGTACCGCCTCGGCCGCCGAATACCTGGATTGGCGCGACATGAATCACGTCTTCCAGGAACTTTCCGCCTCGCGCGCGCTGTCCTTCTCGATTACCGGCGGCGGCGATCCCGAACGAGTCTGGGGTTCGCAAGTATCCGGGAATTTCTTTCGAATGTTGCGCGTCACTCCGGTAATCGGCCGGGATTTCACACCGGAAGACGAACAGATCGGCCATGAGCAGGTCGTGCTGTTGAGTTACGGCTTGTGGCAACGCCGCTTCGGCGGCGATTCCAGAATCCTCGGCAAGACGATTCTGCTCGATGAAAAGCCGTTCACTGTCATCGGGGTGCTGCCGCACAGCTTCTCTCTCTACGGCACGTTGCCCGATTTCGAACTGTGGAAACCATTTGCATTTAATCGCGCTCTGCTCGACCGCGAAGATCACGAACTGGTAATTTTCGCGCGGCTCAAAGACGGCGTTCCCATTTCCCAGGCCAACGCCGAAATGATAACCATTCAAGAGGAACTCAAGAAACAATATCCAGGCTTCGACCAGAAGAATGGAATTCGCGTGATCGGCTTCCACGACGAGCTCGTCAGCACGCTGCGTCCCGGCCTGCTGCTACTTCTGGCGGCCGTGGCGTTTGTTCTGCTCATTGCCTGCGCGAATGTCGCGAACCTGATGCTGGCGCGCGCCGCGGTCCGCGAACGTGAAATCGCGCTGCGAATTTCCCTGGGCGCGGGCCGGCCGCGAATTTTCCGCCAACTCTTGACGGAAAGCGCGCTGCTCTCCCTGGTCGGTGCGGCGCTGGGCATTTTGTTTGCCTTCGGCGGCATTCACATCGTGCGCGAGGCCGTCATCTCCGGACAAGGCTCGCGGATTCCTCATCCGGAATGGATCGCGATTGACTCCACCGTGCTCGGCTTCACGATCCTGATCGCGGTGGCGACGGGAGTACTTTTTGGTTTTGCCCCGGCAATGCAGATTTCCCGCTCTGCGTTGTTCGAATCGCTCAAGGAAGGGAGCCGCGGCTCGACGGCCGGACGCCACAACCAATTGGCGCGGTCGGTGCTGGTCGTCTCCGAAGTGGCTTTTTCGCTGATGCTTCTGGTGGGAGCGGGCCTTTTGGTGCGCAGCTTTGCGCTGATGCTGGCTGAACCTCTGGGATTCGATCCCGAACGTTTGTTGACCGGCCAGATGCTTCTGCCCGACGCGCACTACGCGGACGGTCCGCACATTTCTAGTTTCTATCAGGCTGTCGTCGAACGCGTGAATGCGATTCCCGGCGTGACCTCCGCAAGCGCCGCAAATTTCTTGCCCTTGACGCGCTGGAACGCTTACTGCGATTTCGATATCGCCGGCCGCGCGACTCCGCCCTCGGGCGAACATTTCACCGGTCTATACCGCGTCGCGGACTGGCGCTACTTGCAAACGATGGGCGTGCCGGTAAAGGAAGGGCGCGGCTTCACCGCTTCTGACGGTCCGGATTCTCAGGGCGTCGCGCTCGTCAATGAAACTCTGGCGCGCCGCTATTGGCCCAACGCGGATCCTCTGGGCCAGCAGATCCGTCTGGTGTTTTCCGCTACCCGCACGCCTTGGGAGCCGATTCCGCACCAGGGCTGGCTCACCATCGTGGGAGTCGCAGGCGACGTAAGGGACTGGGCATGGTCTGAACCCAAGTCCGGCCAACTTTATTTGCTCGACACACAGAATCCTTCGCGCCTCATGAGTCTGGTGGTGCGTTCGAGCCGCGATCGCGCGCAGTTAACCGGCGCCGTGCGCCGCGCCATCGAAAGCGTTGATCCAGACCAGCCCATGACCGACGTAAAGACGATGGAAGAGTATCTCGCGGTGGCCTTCTCGCAGCGCCGCCTGAATATGTCGCTGCTGGCATTCTTCGCGGTCGTCGCCGCGCTGCTCGCCGCCATCGGAATTTATGGCGTGATGGGCTACGCCGTCACGCAGCGCTCGCACGAAATCGGCATTCGCATGGCCCTGGGCGCCGAGCCCTCCGACGTGTTGCGCATGATCGTCGGCGACGGCATGAAACTGGCGCTGCTGGGCCTGGTGATCGGCATCACTGCTTCGCTGCTGTTGATGAAATACCTGGAGAGCCAGCTCTACGGCGTCAAGGCCCGCGACCCGCTCACGTTTATCGGGGTGGCGGCCGGCCTGGCGCTGGTAGCGCTAGCCGCCTGCTATTTTCCCGCGCGGCGCGCCACGAAAGTGGATCCGTTGGTGGCGCTGCGCTATGAATGAGGAAACCATATGACTTATGCATCCGATGTTTCAATGAACGAGACCGGCGGTAAAATCCAGGGAGAATCCTTTCGCGCCATGATGCCAGCCAACGCACCACGAACCCGAATTCTCGTTGCCGATGACCAGCCAGACATTCGCGAGGCTTTGCGATTGCTGTTGAAAGGCGAAAAATTTGAGACGGAGACGGTTGCATCGCCCGCCGCGGTCATGTCTGCTCTGGAAGCTCGCGAATTCGATGCGCTCTTGATGGACCTCAACTACGCGCGCGACACGACCTCCGGCCAGGAAGGCCTCGATCTGCTTTCGAATATTCGCGCGAAAGACAGCACGCTTCCCATCATCGTCATGACCGCATGGGGCAGCCTGGAGCTCGCCGTCGAAGCCATGCGCCGCGGCGCGAAAGATTTCGTGCAGAAGCCGTGGGAAAACGCGCGATTGCTGGCCATCCTAAAAACGCAGATCGAGCTTTCGCAAGCGTTGCGCAAAGGCCAGCGCCTCGAAGCGGAAAATCGCCTCTTGCGCGCCGACGGCCGCCCGGTGATGATCGCCGAATCCGCTTCCATGCGTCCGGTGATGGACCTGATCGCGCGCGTAGGCCCGTCGGATGCGAACGTGCTGATCACGGGCGAGCACGGCAGCGGCAAAGAAGTGGTAGCGCGAACTCTCTACGCGCTCTCTTCGCGCTCGGGCCGGCCGCTGGTCACGGTGAATGCCGGCGGATTGCCCGAAGGCGTTTTCGAAAGCGAATTGTTCGGCCATGTGAAAGGAGCGTTCACCGATGCCAAGGCCGATCGCGTGGGCCGCTTCGAACTGGCCGACGGCGGCACGCTGTTCCTGGACGAAATCGCCAATGTGCCGATGAACCTGCAGGCCAAGCTGCTGCGCGCGCTGGAAACGGGCGAGCTGGAACGCGTCGGCTCCTCCACCACGCGCCGCGTCGACGTGCGCATTATTTCGGCGACAAACGCGGACGTGCAAACCGAAGTGAGCGGCGGACGCTTCCGTGAAGATTTGCTGTTTCGCTTGAACACCATCGAGATCCATCTGCCGCCTTTGCGTGAACGAAAAGAAGACATTCCGCTGCTGGCGCATCATTTCTTGCGGCAATCGGCGCAGCGCTATCGCAAGCAGCTGGAAGGATTCGAGCCGGTGGCGTTGCAGATCCTGCTGGATCATCCCTGGCCCGGAAATATTCGCGAGCTGGACCATTCCGTGGAGCGCGCGGTGCTGATGGCTGAAGGTTCGGCCGTGCGTGCCAGCGATTTGGGCTTGCGTCCCGCGCGCGAAGCCTCGCTGCGGCTGGACGAAATGAGCATCGAAGACGTGGAGCGCGTGCTGATTCAGAAAGCGCTGGCGCGTTTTGGCGGCAATGTCAGTCACGCCAGCAAAGCCTTGGGCTTGAGCCGCAGCGCTCTCTACCGCCGCTTGCAGAAATATAGCCTTTGACTCCTCTGCTCTATGAACGCCGAATCCTACTGCTGGCCCTGGCCGCCGGGTTGGGAGGCACGGCTGTAGCTTTGATTCTGCTGTGGACGGGAAGTTTTTCCTCCAAGCTGCAGTGGACCCTCACGGTGGCGATGGTCATCGCATGGCTCAGCTTTGCATTTTCCGCGCAGAGCCGCGTCATGTTCCCCTTGCGCACGCTTTCCAACCTGCTTGCCGCATTACGCGAAGGAGATTTTTCCATTCGCGCGCGCGGCGCGAATCGCGAGGACGTGCTCGGTGAAGTCTTGTGGGAAGTAAACGCGCTGGGCGAAACCCTGCGCAAGCAAAGGCTGGGCGCACTGGAAGCCACCGCGCTGCTGCGCAAGGTGATGGAAGAAATTGACGTCGCTGTTTTTGCTTTCGATGGCGCGGGCTGTCTGCGCCTGGTGAATCGCGCGGGCGAACGTATTCTCAGCCAGCCGGAGGATCGCATCCTGGGACACACCGCGATGGAACTGGGTCTGTCGGAATGCCTCGAAGGCGAAACACCGCGCATCGCGCAAATCGCCTTTCCCGGGAAATCCGGGCGCTGGGAAATTCATCGCGGAAGCTTTCGCGAAGCCGGCCTGCCGCACCAGTTGCTGGTGATCACCGATCTAAGCCGCGCCTTGCGTGACGAAGAGCGCCAGGCGTGGCAGCGCCTGATCCGCGTTCTCGGCCACGAGCTGAATAATTCCCTGGCGCCAATCAAATCCGTCGCGGAAAATTTGGGCAGCATGCTCGGTCGCGAGGATCGCGCGCCGGATTGGCAGGAAGATATGCGCAGCGGACTCAACGTGATTGCTGCGCGTACCGATGGTCTGGCGCGTTTCATGAACGCCTACGCGCGGCTGGCCAAGCTTCCACCGCCGGTCTTTCAGCCGATGAGCGTCGGAGTATGGGTTCGCCGGGTGGTGGGGCTCGAACCGCGTCTTCCCGTGCAGCTGCAGGCCGGCCCTGACACCGAAATTCAAGCCGATCCCGACCAACTCGAACAATTATTGATTAATCTGCTGCACAACGCCGTGGACGCGGCGCTGGAAACCGGTGGTGGAGTGCGCGTCGGCTGGGAGCGCCAGAACGGCAGCATCGAAGTGTGGGTGCAGGATGACGGGCCGGGGATTCCCAGCGCCGCGAATCTTTTCGTGCCATTTTTCACAACCAAGCAGGGCGGCTCGGGAATCGGCCTGGTGCTGAGCCGGCAGATCGCCGAAGCCCACGGCGGCTCACTCACTTTGGAAAATCGCCCCACCGAGCGCGGCTCGGAAGCCCGTCTGCGCCTGCCGCTGAATAATTAGAGGCTTCTGGAGCGGATCGCTCGCCGCTGCGCCGATCCATCGAACTTCACCGGCGCAAAAAAAAACGGCGGTTGGAGGCCGTCCAACCGCCGGCATGCAGAGGGAGAAAGCGGGCTTACTGCTGCTGTTGTTGTTGCGGCGCTTGCGGATCCTTCTTCGCCAAGTCCGCTTTCGTCGGGTCCGCCGAGATGCCCGTCCCAGGCTTCTGGTACCGCGTCAGGAACGGCATGAAGGGCGTGACTTCGAACGGCATTTTTTCACGCGCCGAGAGCAGGGGAATCGGTTTGGCCTTCACCAGATCGACGTGATCGTTCCAGGGATCCAGTTTGATGCGCGCGCCTACCGGAAGCGCGGAGATCTGGTCAATCTTCGTGGGATCGAGCGTGGGAGCGGCGCTCAACAGCGATGCGCTCAGAGACACGCGATTGCCGAGGTGCGGATTAATCAGCGCCGGCAAATTCTTCGACTGCGCATCCAGCTGTTTTAGGAAAAGTCCGGCGCTGCCGAGCTTGTCCTTGTAAGGAGAATTCTTCAGCAGTTCCAGCGCCTTGTCGTTGGCCATCTGAATTTGCGCCGGGCTGTCCTTGAAGGAAAAATGCGCCAGCGCTTCCGTTGTGGTTACGTTTGTGGTGTCGTTAAATCCCCACTGATCGGTGGAAGGCTTGGTCACGATGATGTCGGCCAATTCCTGCGCGAGCATGGTGGCCAGGCTGGCTTCATCCGGCAGCACGTCCAACAAGCCGCGGCTCAGCACGATCGTGTGGCCGATCGAGAACATTTCCAGAGTTCCGGTGAGCAGCACGCGGCAGTGCACTTCCGGTTGCACGTCCAGGTTGTTCGTCACTTCCAGGTTGTTCACGACCGTTTCCAGTACTTTGTCCACTTCTCCTGGAGGCGCGAGCAATCCGATGCGCTGCAGGCGGTCCAGCACATTGATTTCCGCCACATGTTGCCATTCGCGCTGTGCTTCGATGGGTGAACGATCCTGCGATTGCGCGGCCTGGTCCTGAATCGTGGGCGATTCGATGGTCATCTCGCTGAATTCTTCCTGACGGCCCACATTCTTCAGGTTATAGCCCCACAGACGCGTCTGTGCTTTGAAGCGAATGTCGCCGCCGAAGAAGTCGCGGAGGTCCGATTCCTGGCTATAGATGTATGCCGGCAGCCAAAGTCCCGGCTGAACGTTCAAACGCCAGCTATCGAAATGCAGGTTGAACGAATTGATACCTGCGATGGGCGTGTACACGCCGTTAAAACGGACAATCGTGAAAGTTTGATCGTCGGCCCAGACTCGCCCCTTGAAGCGTCCTTTTCCTGATTTCGGCAGCGGGGTA
>Ga0308309_10001915_pt1 | contig 12386 bp, 12 predicted proteins | sample HubBroMetageWFT5_FD_192491 | JGI IMG/M metagenome (GOLD analysis project Ga0308309, IMG submission 192491) | Warmed and freeze-thawed soil microbial communities from the Hubbard Brook experimental Forest, New Hampshire - Hubbard Brook CCASE Soil... | ecosystem: Environmental > Terrestrial >...
CGAGTTTGCAACATTGGAATGGGTTGATTGGTTCAACAATCGCCGGCTGCTGGAGCCCATCGGCAACATCCCGCCGGCCGAGGCCGAGGAGCACTACTACGCCACGCTGGATCAACCAGCTATGGCGGCGTGACTCAAACGAAACAGCCTCCGGAAAACCCGGGGCGGTTCATTACGGCCATTTTGAGCAAGCTTTTTCAACTATTAACCGAGGCTTTTCGTTGACTAAAGACAGTTTGAGCGACATGCTTCCCCGCGTCCAAGTGCCTCCCGGCAGCTGGATTGATACGCCAGCGGTGGGCTGATTGAAGGAACGCTGGGTTGTGTGGCCTCGTAAAATTTGTCTGCGAGCGGTGGTGTGTGCAGGTGCGCCGCTTTTATTCGGCATAGCACCCACGTCGGCGCAACTACTTGGAATCCCTCAAGTCAACGTACCCTTGCCTCCAGGCGAGGTGTCGGACCCGGGCCCCGTCGGTGTCCTCGAGCGTCCGCGCCCTCAACTACAACCGCAAGGTTTTCAACTCAGCGGGGTAAAGGTACTTCCTTCATTTACGGTCGGCTCGACCTATGACAGCAATGTTTTTGCAACTGGCTCTAATCCAGCTGGCGATATACTATTCGACGAACATCCCGCAATAAACCTCGACAGCGCACCTGGCCTCGTGTCCTTTAGGTTTATTGGTTATGGCGATTTCGCTCAGTACGCCAACAACAGTCAGCTTTCCAATGCGAACGGCGGCGCGTTGCTAGGTATTCGAGGCGACCTTGCTCCTACCTTGCTCTTTGAGTCACAAACAGGGTTGGTTTACGGCCACCAAGATCCTGCTACCTTCTCGAGCTCAATCGCGAATGGCCCTGTCCCCTACCTTCCTGAGTACACTCTGCTCAGCCAGACGCTCTCCGCAACGCGCGAGGTGGGTGTGTTGGGCGCCTCACTCTCTGGCACGTTTCAGCGATCCACCTATCAAGACGTCTTTATGAATGGTGTATTTTTCAATCAGACGCAATTCAACGGAAACACCTACACAGTAAGTCCAAGGGTGAGTTATCTCATTTCGCCGCCGACCCGCATGTACGTTCAGGCGGCCTATCAACGTAACGCCTACGACGGAGGCGGCATTGATTCCAATTCCTACACAGGCGTGTTTGGCACTCAATTCGAATTTCGCCGTTTGATCCGTGGCAACGTCTACGCCGGCTATAGAGACCGGGCCTTTGATTCATCCGCTATCGGGACGGTTGGTGGCTTCACTTACGGGTTAGACGTTGTTTGGTATCCAACAGAGGTCCTGACAGCAAAGCTCTCCGGTAAGCAGGATTTCTCCGACTCCGCCGTTCCGGGAGCTACCGCCGCTGCTTCTGTGGTAAACGTAAAGACACTCCAGGGCCAGCTCGATTATGAGGCGAGAAATAACGTCATTCTCAGCGCGGTGGCAGCCTACGAAAACGATAACTACCAGGGGATAGCGCGTATTGACAACATCGTGAGAGCCGGCGCAACTGCAAGGTATATGCTGAATTCCAGCGCGAGCATTGAATTGCTATATCTGTATAGTACCAGACAATCATCTCAAGCCGGCGTCAGCTTCGACCGACAACAAGTTGGCCTAGCCCTTAGACTTCAATATTAATCGGCAATGGATTGATTGGTTAGTGGAACGTCGCCCCCAAACGTCACTGAATGGGGCATCGATATTCATCTCCCTATGCGCACACGTAGTAATAATCGCGGGCGATCCGAATATGGCACTGACACCTAACGAGCCGCATCCAATGATCCCAGAAATTCATCTAGTTGCCGCGGCGCGGCCGAATTTCATGAAAATAGCGCCATTGCTCCATGCATTGAGGGATGTCGATTGGTGCGTTCCTACGCTGGTGCATACGGGACAGCACTATGATCCCCAAATGTCAGACGTGTTTTTCCGGCAATTCGACTTGCCCTCGCCCGACATTCATTTGGGAGTTGGTTCGGGTTCACACGCTGAGCAAACTGCCGGAGTTATGGTTGCCTACGAGAGGACTTGTTTGACGCGCCGCCCATCGTTGGTCATCGTTGTAGGTGATGTCAACTCAACAATGGCTTGCGCGCTAGTGGCAAAAAAACTGTGTCTTCCGCTTGTTCATCTAGAAGCGGGTTTGCGTAGCGGGGATCGCACTATGCCGGAGGAGATAAATCGGATTGTGACAGACTCGATCGCCGACGTGCTGTGGACCCATTCTCCGGATGCGGACGCGAATCTTCTGAGAGAAGGCATCGCCGCGGATAAAATCGATCGAGTCGGCAACATCATGATCGATTGCTTCGAAATGATGCGACAAAGGATTTCCGAACGGCGCTATTTCGACGAGCTCGGACTCAAGCGAGGATCGTTCGGCGTGATTACCCTTCACAGACCATCGAATGTCGATGATAAGGAGACCTTCGCGACGCTTGTCGGGCAACTTGAATCAAGCGCACGACAGCTGCCATTGGTGTTCCCCATCCATCCTCGGACACGTCGCCGTATGGAGGAATTCAGGGTCGCCGACCGTGTCAAGAATTTGTTCTTAACAGAACCACTGGGCTATGTAGAATTTATGAGCCTAGTTTCGGGAGCCCAGATGGTTATCACCGATTCTGGGGGTGTTCAGGAGGAAACAACCTATCTTGGCATTCCATGTCTGACAGTGCGCGATACCACGGAACGGCCGATCACGATCACACACGGCACCAACCGTCTGATACGACCCACCGAAATTGACCAAAGCGTCAAGCAAGTTCTTGACGGCGCCTGGACACGCCGTGGCCCACCAGAGCTCTGGGATGGTGGCACCGCGCAGCGCATTGCAAGGAACCTGCGCAAGCGGCTTGGCAATTAATCATTGCTTCGTCGAGCCACCGATACCACCGCCTAAAAAAAACGGCCTGGAACGCGAACAATGTCACCCGGATAGACGGGTGCTGCGGACAAGGTCGGCAACGCAATCTCAGATGTTTGGCCTCGCCGACGAACAAAGACCTTGTCTTGATCGGCACGATAGCGAAAGCCGCCAGCTGTCGCGATCGCGCTGACTACATTCAACCCCGGATGATATGGATATTCGCCCGACTTCTCGACTTCACCCAAGACATAAAATGGACTTGCAGCCACCAGATCAACGCTAACCTGAGGGTCTTGCATGATGCTTTCCTTTCGCAGACTTTGGGCAATCTCCTTCTTTAGTTCAGGCGCCGTTAGACCCTCGGCTTTCACTACTCCAACCAGAGGTAGATCAATCGAACCACTGAGATCGACTGGGAATTCGCCGCTAATTTGATCCGCTCCATATACCCGGACACGTACCTTATCGCCGAGCCCGAGGCGATACTCCGAAGGCTGTCGAACATCCGCTGTCGCGATGCTCATGGAAGTGGATTCGGCGGGACCAGCCGGCGCGTTGGCACAGGAGGTAACGCTTAGGAGCAGAAACGCCAACGCAAGACGCTTAAATGTCCTAGCCTTAGGTTTCATTGTCACAACCTGTCTCTATTCTCCACTCAGGTTCAAGCCCAAACCTAGCAGATAAAAGGCTCATGAACCTAGTGGGTTCGAGCCGATCCGCCTCGCGTCATGCGAGGCAGCAGCCCAAGCAAATATTGGCCGTACGAATTTCCTTTGTATCCGGCAGCCACGGTCTCGAGCTGCCGGTCATCTATCCACCCCTTGCGCCAGGCGACCTCCTCCGGACAGGCGACTTTAAGGCCTTGGCGTGCCTCGATCGTCGCCACATATTCTCCGGCCTGTAGCAACGTCTCCGGCGTGCCTGTGTCGAGCCAGGCAAAGCCTCGACCGAAGGTCTCCACTGTCAGGCGATTTTCAAGCAGGTAGTGATTATTGACATCTGTGATTTCGAGTTCGCCCCGCGCTGAAGGCTTGAGTCCGGCGGCAATGTCGGACACTCGCTCGTCGTAGAAGTACAGACCAGTCACCGCATAATTTGAAGGCGGTTTCTTCGGCTTCTCTATAATCGCCCGCACTTTCCCATCGGGGTCGAAATCAACAACACCGTATAGACTAGGCTCGCGTACCCAGTAGGGAAAGATGACAGCGCCAAAAGGCTGAGCGGCGGCTCTCATCAACTTACTTGTCAATCCTTCGCCATAAAAAATATTGTCACCCAAGGCGAGAGCCGTTCGCTGGCCAGCTATGAAATTGCGGCCAATAAGAAATGCCTGAGCCAAGCCATCAGGGCTCGGCTGAACAGCATATTGAAGATCGATACCCCACGATCTGCCATCGCCGAGCAGCGCGCGAAACTGCGCCGCATCATTGGGAGTGGTAATGATTAGTATTTCCCTGATGCCAGACAGCATGAGTGTCGTAAGCGGATAGAAAATCATCGGCTTGTCATGCACGGGAAGAAGTTGTTTGCTTACTGCCCGAGTGATAGGCCAGAGCCTACTGCCGGTGCCACCCGCCAGAATAATGCCCTTCATTCTCTTAGCTCTCCGAGTGCCTTGAGGACTCGCGATAGCCCAATCCGCCAGTCAGGCTGAGCGACAGCGAAGACGCGCTGAATCTTACCGCAATCCAGAACTGAATTGGCAGGCCGCCTCGCAGGCGTCGGATATTCGCTGCTGGAGATTGGAACAACATGCGGCGAGGGCATTTTGGTACGCTCGAAAATAGCTTGTGCAAACCCATACCATGTGGTGCTTGGCGAACCGCTGAAATGATATTCGCCCCACGCATCAAACGTAGGCTTAAGGCACGCAGCGGCCATCGTTAAGACCGCATCCGCGATATCGCTCGCCTCGGTCGGTCCGCCAGTTTGGTCGTCGACAATGGATAGCTCGCTGCGCTCACGCCCGAGACGCAGCATTGTCTTGACGAAATTCGACCCATAAATTCCGAACACCCACGAAACGCGGAGCACGAGATGGGCTGGATTCTCTGATGCTACCGCCACATCACCTTCTGCCTTCGAGGAGCCGTAGACATTGACCGGTGCAATCGGGTTGTCCTCGGAGTGTGCGCCAATGCAATTGCCGGCATAGACATAGTCGGTCGATAGCTGGATCAGCGGCAGTGAACGCGCCGCGGCTGCACGGGCCACAATGGCAGCACCCTTGGCATTGACTGCATATGCTTGCTCGCACTCCCCTTCGGCCCTGTCGACTGCCGTGAAGCCCGCGCAATTAACGACGACTGCAATCCCTTCTGCTGACATTGCATGAGCAACAGCGTCAGCATCGCAAATATCACAAGCCGCTCGATCCGCACCGGTAGCTCGGCTACCCGCACGTTCAATGAGCGCGCGTCCGACCTGTCCCCCTGCCCCAAGCACAAGTAGAGACACGCTAAGATTCCCCATCCTGCACGACAGGCAAAACGCTATCACTCACGGCCGCCCTCACAGCTCATATTTGAATAGATCGCGTTGTTGAGCGAGCACAGGGTGCTGGCGGTCGCGATCCGAGAGCCTCGCCGTATCCCCCGTCACCGGCCAATTTATACGCAGGTCGGGGTCATCCCAGGCAACGCCGCGATCCTGTACGGGATCATAAAAGTCAGTGGTTTTGTATTGCACTTCAGTGTCATCCTCGAGCGTGCAATAGCCGTGGGCAAACCCTGCCGGTATCCAGAGCTGGTACCAATTGTCGGCACTCAGCACGGCGTTCGCGTGCCTTCCGAATGTCGGGGAACCTTGTCGAATGTCGACAGCGACATCAAAGATGGCACCCCGGGTGACACGAAGTAACTTGCCTTGCGCCGATGGCGCGATTTGGTAGTGCAAACCCCGCACGGTTCCCTTGAGAGGGTTTCGAACGTGATTATCCTGAACAAAGGTTGACTGAATGCCCGCCGCTGCGAAATCCCGGGCATTCCAAACCTCGGAAAAGAAGCCGCGAGCATCACCAATGCGCGATGGCAACGCAATCTTAACTTCAGGTAAGGCCGTATCCATGAGTTGCATAATAACGATTCTACCTTGAGCCTTATGTCACCATCTCGCATTGTCATTTGCCGCATGCGCGAGGTGCTGACTTCACAGTGAAGGATAGGCTAGCGGAGCAGCGACATGCCTCTGAACTCAGCCGCCGTCACAATGCTCCCCGAAGATCTTGGGGAGCCCCTTCGAATAGCGTCGTCCTTGGACCACGACAGCCCTGCCCTACTCCGGCCCACCACTTTCGCGGTTGCAGCGATTGCTAACTCGAAATCAAAAATCGGCGCCCACCTGATTCGTCAACTTTCGGCTCGATTTGGCGTCCGCAGTTTCTGGAATGCGTTCGGACGGCACTCCTGCAACTGGGAGCCAAGCCCTGCTTGCGAGCGCTGGTACCGCCTGCAAGAGCAAATCCCGAAAACCCTGCCAAAGCGGCAAGATGCGGTCGTCATAGGCGAGATGTCGACACAGTGCACCATGACCTTGTTCGGAGTCGCTATCGAATCGCACGTGCTCGGAAAGGAAATGCCGGAATGCACGCAGCAGGTCGCTATCCCATTGTGTGAAGGTCAAAATGGACCTGAACACGCGCTCAAGCCCGCCGTCCTCATAACTAACGAGGCTAGCGGCCCGTATCTCTGGCTCAAGTGCATGTGTCGCGGCTAAATAACGCCGGCCGATCGCCTCGTGTGTTGCGACTCGCGCTGGCGCGAAAGACATCAGCGCTAGTGTGCGACGCATGAACTCGTCATGGTTCATTCGCTCTCCAACCGCGGCGACCCCAGGCCACGGTGAGAGATTGCTGGTGTCGCACTCTTCTGCCTCGATCTTCTGAAGACTTACATCCGTCGGATAAAGTCGTCGCGCCTCGCCAAGGCTCTCGCGGAACTGGATTGAAAAGAAATAATATGCCCAAGCGACGTCAACCATGTCGTCGCTGGACAAAGATGTCCAAGGAAATGCACAGATTTCGTCAACAACGAGATCGATTGGCTTTTGATTAAAACCCATGTCCATAGACGTACTCCTTTGTACGCGAACCTTAAACCAGCCGGGCAAAGTATGGTGTGATCTAAGTCACGCCTGCTATCGAATAGCGTAGAAACCTTTTCCCTCAGCTTGGCGGCTCTTAGGCATTGTCCACCCTTCAGCTACCACAACGGCCAGTGGATCCGTACCCACCGCCACCCCGAGTGGATTTCACTAAGGCCGAAAGGATTCGTTGCTTTCCATCCATCGCGAGTAATCAGGGTGGTGTTGAACTTCGAGCTCGCAATTCGTCTTAGGGCGATTGCTTCGAGTCGGACGCGGCAAGAAGAGCTGTTGATGCACGTGTCGATTTTAAGGAAGGCCGTAGGTGCGCGGGCACCTCGGTCGCGGGCGGCGATTCCGGATCCTGAACGTGATCGACGACTTCAACAGCGGGCGCCTGGCAGCGGTACCGGAGTTCTCATTGCAGGGGCTGCGGGTGGTCCGCGAGCTCAAGCTTGTCGTGGCGATGCGAGGTAAACGAGCGATGATTGTCTCCGACGATGGCGCCGAACTTGCCAGCGATGCCGTCCTGTGCTGGGCGGCCGAGCGCAGGATCGAATGCACTGCATCGCGCCCGGCAGCCGACCCAGAACGCCTTCGTTGAATCCTTCAATGGCCGGCCGCGCGATGAGTGTCTGCTGGGCGACCCCCGACGGATCATCGACGCGTGCCAGATCTACAAGCGTGGCGCCATCTGGTTGTCGGCCATCAAGGTGACTGAGGCGGTCCCTTTTTCTTAAGTTGCGGGCCGAGTTTAGGTAGCAGTAGCTATTTGTTCTTGTTTGCCCCACAGATAAGTTAACCAGTTGCGATACAGCTGTACGGCGCCTTCCCGCCAGGTGTTTTCGATACCGATGGTCGCCTGGGTAACAGGAAAACTCGACAGCAGCTCAGCACGCCGGTCCTGCATCGCGCGCTCACGGAATTCCAGCAAAACTTGCCGTATTGACTCGCTAAAGTAGTGTTGCGGCATCGTCGGATAGATGTCGCTCTCACCTCTCAGAAAGCGGCCGACATCGCGGCGATATTCGCCCAGAAGGCTGAGCGCCTCGTACTCCGGATGGCCCTGCAGAAACACGAACAGACTACGAGCCTGCCGCTTGACGAAAGTATCGACACCAGACTCGACCGATCGCGTCAGCACCTCGTAGCCATGTGAGCGCAGCGATTCCTCAGGAATCTCGTTCCAGCGCGAATGCGGCATCAATAGCTTCTGCGGCACGCCGTCTAGCAAAGCGTGCTTTGTTGCCCGAGTCTGCTCGAATATGCCGATGCATTTCCCGGCGAGCGGCCTTCGGTCGATGCCATCGAGATGGCGTACAGCGGCGTGGACAGCGAGGCATGACCAGATCGTGGAGCTGGCGCCGCTCTTGGCCCAGTCGATGACTTGTCCCAGATCTGACCAATAGGGTTCCTCGGTCAGTTGTGATGCCAGCGGCTCTGCGCCAGTTACGATCAGTCCGTCGAGCGTGCCGCCGCAGAGGGCGTTAACCCCGAAATAGGACCGGTTGACATATTCCCGTCCCCGGTCAGAGCGAACCACAGTAGGCAGCGCATAGAAGCGTAATCGAACCGGGAGATCCTCACTCGCCGCTTGCAGCAGGTCGAACAACTGGCGCTCGGTCGAGACAAGCGCTCCGTCTGGCATGTTGTTGACCAACCCGATAGTGAGAGGATTCTTGGGCCAAGCACGCGCTTGCTCCGTCTCCGCATACAGGTGGTGCCCTTGAGCGATATTGTCGACAAAGACTGTCATATCAGGTTGCCGCACCTAAGGCCTGGTCAAGATCACCTAGGATGTCGTCGATGTGCTCAATGCCCACACTAAGGCGAATCGTTTCGGGCTTCACCCCAGCTTTCAGCTGCTCCTCGGCCGACATTTGTCGATGCGTCGTAGAGGCGGGATGGCAGGCGAGAGACTTGGCGTCGCCAATGTTAACTAGGCGTCGGAAGAGATTCAGCGCATCATAGAATTTCTTGCCGGCAGCAAACCCTCCAGCAACGCCAAACGTCATAAGTGAGGTTGCACGGCCCTTCAGATACTTCTGGGCCAACGTATGGTACGGGCTGTCGGCGAAGCCCGAGTAGTTAACCCAGTCGACCCGACGATGACTGCGCAAGAATTCTGCAACTCGTCTTCCATTCTCAACATGACGTTCAACCCTGAGCGCTACTGTCTCGATGCCCTGCAAAAGCATGAACGCGCTCATAGGAGAAATCACGGAGCCGGTGGTACGCTGGCAAACCGCGCGGCAGCGTGCAATGTAGGCAGTTTCGGGATAGCGGTCGGCGAAGATCATCCCGTGATAGGACGCTTCAGGTTTGTTGATCATTGGGAAACGCTCGGCGTGCGTCTTCCAGGGAAAATTGCCGCTGTCGACGATAGCTCCGCCCAAAGTCGTGCCGTGACCGCCCATAAACTTGGTGAGTGACTGAATTACGATGTCCGCACCGTACTCGATCGGCCGCAGGAGGATCGGCGTCGGCACTGTGTTATCGACGATGAGGGGAACGCCGTGCTTGTGCGCAACGGCGGCCAGCCCCTCGATGTCGCAGATATTGCCAGCGGGATTTCCCACACTCTCGCAAAAGACCGCCCGCGTATTCCTGTCGATGAGTTTGTCGATGGAGCTGGGCCGATCCGAATCCGCAAACAACACGTCAATGCCCTGACGCGGCAAGATATGTGCGAACAGGGTGTGCGTTGTGCCGTAGAGCTGGGGCACCGAAACAATATTCGAGCCCATCTCAGCGATGTTCACGATCGAATAATTGGTCGCGGCCTGCCCTGTGGCAACGCTTAGCGCTTCGCGGCCGCCTTCGAGCATGGCGACTCGCTTTTCGAGCACGGTGGTGGTGGGGTTGGCAATTCGGGTGTAGCGGAATCCGTCTGCCTCGAGGTTGAACAGTGCGGCACCATGGTCGGCACTGTCGAAAGCGTAGGCAACTGTCTGGTAGATTGGGACAGCCACCGCCTTCGTTGCGGGATCAACCTCATAGCCGCCATGAATGGCGACGGTTTCGCTTTTCATAATCACCCCGCAGAGCACCCAACGGCGATGTGTATCATACCGCCCAAAGGAAAACTCTGGAGCAATTTGGAGAAACTTGGCGCATTGGTGGTAGTGAAACTAGATTCAGTCAACAAAGATTAGACAGACTTAAGGCTAGTTTCGTGGTCTTTCGACTCAATAGATTGCATCACGGCTAAGTCGCCTGGGGCAGCTTCACTTGCGGGCGGCGAGCCTGTAAACCCCGATTTCTGTCACACCTGTTCCCCTCTGTAGGCTAAGGTCTTCCAGTTCTTTCATCAGCTCGGCAATGTGCGCTACTTGCAGTTCGACGATTTGCATGTTGCGGGCTTCGGACACGTAGTCCGTTGGCCCAGTACCCGCGAAGAGTCTTTCGAACCGCGGCCCGCAGGAGCGCAGCGTGGTACGGTTTGTTCGCGCGAGAGCTGGTCTCGCTTGAAGTCGCGTTGGCTTTGAAAATAAATAATCTTCTCTATCATTGTCCCAGTCCGTTGGACAAACATTTGATCAAGAATCGAGAGAAGTCGGAATGATGAATGCCATGTTGAAAAACCGTCCCCAGCGAAATCAAAAGTGTGCCACGCAAGTGGCATGGTCTCGGCAGGGCTTAAGCTACCCATCCCACGACCCACTACACGTTCCCCATAGCGAAGTACCCCCTTTTTTGTTGACGTGATCTGCATCACACCGACTCATCACAAGATTTATGATGAGAGAGTGCGCAATCCACCTTCGCAGCCAGAGGGGCCAACACCCGCGGCTACTTTGCTAGCAGAATCACTCGCGCGAGCATCAGAGCGAACAAGAACGCTCCGCAAATCACAGCGACATGATGAAGGCAATTGTCGCCTGCAAGTCTTCACTCAAATAATCATCCTCGTAATCCCACAGAAACAGATCCACCACACCGTAGAACAGACCCACCTCAACCCCCGTTAACCGATCCGGAGGGTATTTTCATCTCTTTGTCATTTCTGGCCCTTCTGGGGAAGTCCTGCGGCCACTATGTCTGAGGTCGCCCCCCAGATGCACGACGCTAAAAGCGGGATGATTCTAGGTTCGAGCATATCCGGCGTGAGCGAAGTAGTTTGCGCATTCAGTTGAGGCGACGGTAGGCAGAAGGTCGACGACTGCGTCGTAGACGGCCTGCTCGGTGCGTTTGGCGGCTTTGCGCAAGCCCTGCTTGAGCTTGGCGAAGAGCCTCTCGATGGGGTTGAGGTCTGGTGAGTACTTGGGCAGGAAGAAGAGCTTGGCCCCGACTGCTCTGAGGGCCTGACGAACGGCGCTGCTCCTGTGGGATCCGAGGTTATCCATGACGACGATGTCGCCAGGTCGCAGCGTCGGGATAAGGACCTTGTCGATGTAGAGGCGGAAGCTTTGGCCGTTGATCGGGCCATCGATGAGCCATGGCGCCTCGACGCGATCATGACGCAGCGCGGCGAGGAAGGTCATGGTCGTCCAGCGGCCATGCGGCACCTTGGCTGTGAGGCGCTGACCACACGGGCTCCAGCCGCGCAGCGGCGCCATATTGGTCTTGGTCCAGGTCTCGTCGATGAAGACGAGGCGGGCAGGGTCGATCCGATCCTGGTAGGCCATCCATTGCTGGCGGCGCCGGGCGACGTCGGGACGGTCGCGCTCGCTGGCGATCAGCGTCTTTTTTTGTAACTGAGCTTCTCGTCGTGGACGAATGTCCAGACCACGCGATAGTCGACGCTCAGGCCTCGTTGAGCCAGCTCGGCGACCAGCCCCCGTAAGGTGAAGTCGCTGTCCGGGCAGCGCTGTAGGAGCCAGTCCCGACACTCACCGACCAGCTTCTTCGGCCGATTACCTCCCATTCGGTCGGGCGCCACGCTGCCGGTCCGGCGAAACCGGTTGATCCAGCCGATCGCCGTGCTGACCGCCACTTCGAAGCGAGCCGCAGCCTGGTTACACGACAAGCCGTCGCGCTCGACTGCCTCAACCACCCGCTCGCGAAGGTCCATTGAATAGGGTTTCGCCATCCAATGCTGGCCTCCTGCCCAGCCAGCATGTTGAATCAGACCAGGCTCAATTTGGGAATCCCCTTCGATTCCTTCCTAAGTCATCCCGCTCTAGGCAAATGCATCGGGCTTCACGCGCTTGGCCTCATTGGTTAGCCACTGCTCGCTTCGCCGAAGTGGCCCTCAGGGAATTGGGTTTCGGAGTAGCGGCCGCTTTGTCTGGCCGCCAATCCAGCCGACGTCAAAAAACGTCTCACCGCAATTGACTTCGCGCCGGTAAATCTCGGCGATGGCTTCGTCCAACGGTAGTGTCCAGAATCTTTCGCACTTTTGGTCGGTGGCCTGCTCCGGTTAAGCGATCATGACGTTGCGCTGCCTGAGCAGCTCCATATTCAGATACCGTTTGGTCGACCAGCGCGTGCCGGCGATA
>Ga0308309_10001916_pt1 | contig 12383 bp, 12 predicted proteins | sample HubBroMetageWFT5_FD_192491 | JGI IMG/M metagenome (GOLD analysis project Ga0308309, IMG submission 192491) | Warmed and freeze-thawed soil microbial communities from the Hubbard Brook experimental Forest, New Hampshire - Hubbard Brook CCASE Soil... | ecosystem: Environmental > Terrestrial >...
CGGCTCGCGGTTCTCAGCCAGCCCGAACTCCTTGATCGCTGCTCCGGTGAGGTGGCCCCAACAGCCCTCGGCGAGCACCGTGACGCGCGCGGTGACATCCGAGCCCGGCTCGAAGTTGCCGAGCGGCTCGCCGTCCTTGCCGCGGCCCTTGTCGCCCGAGCGAATCCCCACGACCCGACCATCATCGACCAGCAGCTGGGCGGCGCTCGTCTCGGTGAGGATGTAGGCGCCGCCCTCCTCGGCCTGCCGCTGTTGGTAGCGCGCCAGCGCGGAGACCGACACCACCTCGTTGCCGTGGTTCTTGAAGTTCGGCACGGCCGGAATCGGCACCCTGAGCTTCGTCTTGGGGCCGGTGAGCATGTACACCGACTCCTTCGTCACTTCCCCAAAGGCGAAGCGCTCCTTGCGCCAGTCCTCTCGGGTCAGCTCCGGGAAGAGCTCCTGGAGCGGCCCCGGGCGCATTACCGCGCCGGACAGGTTGTGGCCGCCGCACGTCTTGGCCTTCTCGATCACGGCCACCGGTACCTCGCCCAGCTTCTCCATCGTCTCGGGGTCGTCCGCGAGCAGCTGGAGCAGCCGGTTGGCGCAGGCCAGGCCGGCCGTCCCGCCGCCCACGATCGCCACGCCAACCTCGATCCGCTCGTCCTCCGAATCGAGGTCGCGCTTGATGAACTCGTGGACTGGGTCGACCGGCGGTGGGAACTCGCTCGGCGCCGGCGCGCGTCCGTTCCTCGTCATGGTCGCCTCCGCGGGGCATCCAGCCCCGCGTTCTGACACCGAGCTCGGCCTCCGGCCTCGCTTAACCGTTCGCTGGCGCTCACTCGGGTCAGCTTCCCTTCTTCGCCTTGATCGCTTCGGTCAGCTTGGGCAGGATCTTGTTGAGGTCGCCGACAACGCCGAAGTCGGAGAACTCGAAGATCGGCGCGTTCGCGTCCTTGTTGATCGCGACGATGTTCTCCGAGGACTGCATCCCGACCTTGTGCTGGATCGCGCCCGAGATTCCGGCCGCGAGGTACAGCTTCGGCGACACCGTCTTTCCGGTCTGGCCGATCTGCGCGGCGTAGGGGTACCAGCCGGCGTCGACCACGGCGCGCGTCGCCGCCACCGCACTGTTCCCGCCGAACGCGGCGGCAAGCTCCTCGGCCAGCTTGAAGCCCTCGGCCTTGCCGAGTCCGCGGCCGCCGGCGACGAGGATGTCCGCGCCCTCGATGTCGACGTCCGCGCCCCGCTGCTCGCCGCGCTGAACCATCTTGGCCTGGTTGGACCACGGCGAGTATTCGATGTCGACGTCGACCACTTCTGCCGACGCGCCGTCCTGGGAGGCCGCCTCGAACGCATTGATGCGTCCGATGATGATTCCGAGGTCGCCCTGGTAGCGAGACACCGAGATCTGCGAGTCCTGCAGGATGGGGCGCTCGGCCACGAGCTTGCCGTCCTCGGCGCGGACCTGAACCACCTCCATCGTCACCCCGGCCTGCTTGCGCGCGGCCAGGCCGGCACCGATCTCGAACCCGAGTAGTCCGCCGCCGAACAGCGCGTACGAGTGCCCGTGCTCGTCGATCACCTTCGCCATCACGTCGATGACCGGCTGCGCCAGGCCCTCTTCGCCCTTGGCGCGGAATACCTTGGTGGCGCCGTAGGCGCCGAGTGACTGGCACAGCTCGTCGCTCAGGTCGTCACCGCCGACGACCACGGCGTGGCACTCGCCGCCGATCTCCTTGGCGCGGGCCGCGCCTTCGGACACGGCTCCGAGCGAGTTCTTGTTGAACGCGCCCTCGTAGTGGAGGACGTAGGTCAGGACATCAGCCATGAGTCGTCTCCTTCGTGCGTGCGGAACCGGGCGTCTGTACGAAGGCGACCACTTAGATCAGCTTCCTTTCCTCGAGCCACGCGACGATTTTCTCGACGGTCTCGTTGGTGTCCTCGTCCTCGATGATCTGGCCCGCCGGCTTGGCCTCCGGGGCGTGGAAGTCGCCGCACTGGACGCGCGACCCGTCGGCCCCGACCATCGAGCCTTCGATCCCGACGTCGCCGGCCGCGACCTTCTCGAGCGGCTTCTTGCGGGCGCCCATGATCGCCTTCAGGGACGGGTAGCGCGGCTCGTTGATCGCGTCCCCAACCGAGATCACCGCCGGCAGCGAGATCTGGACGGTGTCGTAGCCGTACTCGGCCTGGCGCTCGCAGCGGAGCGCGTCCTCCTCGACGTCCATCTTGATCACCTGCGTCAGCGAGGGCATCTTGAGGTGGTCGGCGACCACCGCGCCGATCGTGTAACACTCGCCGTCGTCCGACTGCTGGCCCAGCAGCACCAGGTCCGGCGCCTCGGACTCGAGCACCTTCGACAGCGCGTATCCGGTCGCGGCCACGTCCGACCCGGCGAGCGCGTCGTCGCTCAGGTGAAGCGAGCGGTCGGCGCCCAGCGACACCGCCTTGTGGAGCGCGCGCATCGCGGATTCGGGGCCCATCGTCACGGCCACGATCTCGTCTACCTCGACCGTTCCGCCCTCGCGGATCTGCATCGCCGCCTCGATGGCGTGGGTGTCATAGGGGTTGAGGTTCTTCTCCCCTGAACGGTCCAGACGGCCCGTGGAGGGATCGATGCGTTTTTCAACCGCCGCGTCTGGGACCTCTTTGACGAGGACGCAAATCTTCAAGTGAAGCCTCCTAAAGGTTCAGAGGGGTCGCATATTACCCGGTTGACTGACGAGTCAATCAGCCAGAGAACGGGCGCTAATCAGGCGCGTACAGCGCCGCGAATGAACTCAACCGCCTCCTGAGTGGACGCGCCAGGCGTGAACACCTCCGCCACGCCGAGGTTCTTGAGTTCCTGCACGTCGTCCGACGGAATAGTCCCCCCGAGCGTGACGATCACGTCGTCGGCCCCCTGCTCCTTGAGCAGTTCCATGACCCGAGGCACCAGCGTCATGTGCGCGCCGGACAGGATCGACAGGCCGACCGCGTCGGCGTCCTCCTGGATCACGGTTTCGACGATCTGCTCGGGCGTCTGGTGAAGCCCGGTGTAGATCACTTCCATGCCCGCGTCCCGGAGCGCCCGCGCGATGATCTTGGCGCCGCGATCGTGGCCGTCGAGACCGGGCTTGGCGACGACGACGCGGATCTTTTTCTCGCTGGCTGCGGGCATTGGCGGCGCCGGGATTGTAGGGCTAGTGGTCTCCGGTGTAGGTACGGGGCGCCTCGAATGCGACCGCCCTGGCCTTGGCGGCCACTTAGAAGACCGGCGCTTCGCTATAGCTCCCGAACACCGTCTGGAGCGCCTTGACGATCTCGCCCTCGGTCGCCTCGCAGCGGGCTGCCTCGAGCAGCAGCGGCATCAGGTTCTCGTCGGGATCGCGCGCCGCCTGGACGAGCTTCTCGAGGGTGTGCGCCACCGCATCGGAGTCGCGCCGCGCGCGGATCGCCTCGATGCGGCGCACCTGCTGGACCTCGAGCGCGGGATCGATCCGCAGGATCGGCGTGGACAGATCGTCGCCCTCGGTGTAGGCGTTGACGCCAACGACTTTGCGCTCGCCCGCCTCGACCTCCTGCTGGTAGCGGAACGCGGCGTCGGCGATCTCGCGCTGCGGAAACCCGCGCTTGACCGCCTCGACCATCCCACCGAGCCCGTCGATCTTCTCGAAGTATTCGTACGCCTGCTCCTCCATCCGATCGGTCAGCGCCTCGACCAGGTAGGAGCCGCCGAGCGGGTCGATCGAGTTCGCGACCCCGGTCTCCTCGGCGATGATCTGCTGGGTCCGGAGCGCGACGCGGACCGCCTGCTCGGTCGGGAGCGCGAGCGCCTCGTCGAACGAGTTCGTATGCAGCGATTGCGTCCCGCCGAGGACGCCGGCTAAGGCCTCGATCGCCGTGCGGACGATGTTGTTCAGCGGCTGCTGGGCCGTGAGCGACACGCCCGCGGTCTGGGTGTGGAAGCGCATCCGCCACGACTCGGGCTTCTTGGCGCCGAACGTGTCACGAAGCTCGCGGGCCCAGATCCTGCGGGCCGCGCGGTACTTGGCGATCTCCTCGAAGAAGTCGATGTGGGCGTTGAAGAAGAAGCTGAGGCGCGGTGCGAAATCGTCCACGTCAAGCCCGCGACCCACCGCCTGTTCGACATACGTCAGACCATCCTTGAGCGTGAATGCCAGCTCCTGGGCGGCGGTCGATCCAGCCTCACGGATGTGGTAGCCGCTGATGCTGATCGGATGCCAGCGCGGCATGTGCACCGAGCACCACTCGATCATGTCGCCGACCAGCCGCATCGCCGGGTCGACCGGGAAGCACCACTCCTTCTGAGCGATGTACTCCTTGAGAATGTCGGTCTGGATCGTTCCGCCGAGCCGCTCGGGCGACACGCCCTGGCGCTCGGCGGCCACGACGTAGAAGGCGAGCATGATCGCCGCCGGCGCGTTGATCGTCATCGACACGGTGACCTGGTCGAGCGGGATCCCGTCGAACAGGGTCTCCATGTCATCGAGCGAATCGACCGCCACGCCCTCCCGTCCGACCTCGCCCAGCGAGCGCGGGTGGTCCGAGTCGAGGCCCATCAGCGACGGCATGTCGAACGCCGTCGACAGGCCCGTCTGCCCGTGGTCGAGCAGGTATCGGAAGCGCCCGTTCGTCTCCCGCGCGGTGCCGAACCCGGCGAACTGGCGCATCGTCCACAACCGTCCGCGGTACATCGAGCCGTACACGCCGCGGGTGTATGGGTACTCGCCCGGGAACCCGATCGCCGCATCCGGATCCGCGGGCATATCCGCGTCCGTGTACAGCGGCTTGATCGGCTCACCCGAGATCGTCGAGAACGGCGCGTCGCGCTCGGCAGCGCGGGCAAACGTCTCGCGTTCCCACCGCTCCTGCTCCGTGAGCCGCTCTCCGGTCGCCATGCCCAAAGTCTAGGACCGCCGGCCTGGGATGAGCGGAGCCTTGGCCAGCAGGCCGCGCCGGCGCCGGTGATGCGCGGCCAGCGCCGCCGAGCCGGCGCCGCCCGCGATCGCGGCGCCCGCCAATCCCACCGCGGCCTTCAGCCGCCGGCCGAGCCGGTCGAAACGGAGTACCTCCCAGCGCTCCTCGCGCGCCGCCTTCGTCAACTCCGAGTCCGGGTTCACGGCAACGGGATGGCCGACGAGGCGCAGCATCGGCAGATCCGAGGCGGAGTCAGAGTAGGCGTAGGAGGTCGCGAGGTCGATCCCCTCGCGCTGGGCGAGGTGCTCGATCGCGGTCGCCTTCGCGCGGCCGTAGACGAACGGCTCGCTCGGCGTCCCCGTGTACACCCCGTCGACGACCTCGGAGAACTGCGAGCCGATCGCGCCGTCGAACGCGAGCACGCCCGCCAGCATCGAGGCGAGCTCCTGGGAGGCCGCGGTGACGATGTACACGCGTACTCCGTCGTCCTGGTGCCGGTAGGCGATCTCGAGCACCTGCGGATAGATCCTGGGGAGCACCCCCGCCAGCACGTCGACGCCGAGGCGCTCCATGTCCCGGACCCGGGTGCCCTCGAGCGACTCCGAGATGCGCAGGCGCAGCTCGTGCGAGGACTCATCGCTCGCTCCGCGCAGGCGGAACACCAGATTGGCCCACCCGTCGGCGATCAGCTGGCGCCGGCTGAGCAGTCCGGCCTTGTAGGCGGCGCGACCGAACTGGAAGGCCGAGGAGCCCTCCATCAGCGTCCGGTCGAGGTCGAAGAAAGCCGCTGGCGACCCGTCAGCCGCCATTGACCTCGATGATGACCGCGTCGCCCTGGCCGCCGCCGGAGCAGATCGCCGCGCACCCGAGGCCGCCGCCGCGGCGCCTAAGCTCGAGCATGAGCGAGCCGAGGATGCGGGCGCCGGAAGCGCCAATCGGATGTCCGAGCGCGACCGCGCCACCGTTGACATTGACCTTGTCCTCGTCGATGCCGAGCATCCGCATCGAGTTGAGCGTCACCGAAGCGAACGCCTCGTTGATCTCCCACAGATCGATGTCGTCGACGTTCAGGCCGGCCTTCGCAAGCGCGTTCTTGGCGGCGTTCGCCGGAGTCCGGGCGAGATACGGGAAGTCGTCGGCCACCTGGGCGTGGGCGACGATCGTGGCCAGCGCCGGCTTTCCGTTGGCCTTGGCCCACTCGTCGCTGGCGACGACGAGCGCGCCGGCGCCGTCGTTGACGCCCGGCGAGTTGCCGGCGGTGTGGGAGCCGTCCTTCATGAAAATCGGGGGGAGCTTGGCCAGCGACTCGAGGCTCGCATCGCGCCGCGGCGCCTCGTCGATCTCGACCACCGTGTCGCCCTTCTTGCCCTTGACGGTCACCGGCACGATCTCCTCGGGGAGCCGACCCTCATCGGTGGCCTTGATTGCGAGCTGATGTGAGCGGAGCGCCCAGCGATCGAGGTCCGGCCGAGTCAGCTCTAGCTCGGCGGCGACCTCGCTGGCCTCCTGGGCCATGTGCTTGCCGCTGAACGGGTTGGTGAGACCGTCGTTGATCATCGCGTCGATCGCCTTGCCGTCGCCCATGCGGAAGCCGAACCGCGCCTCTTTCAGGAGGTATGGAGACTTAGACATCGACTCCATCCCACCGGCGAGCCCCACGTCGAGGTCGCCCACGCGGATCGCGTTGTCGAGCAGACAGGCCGAGCGGATACCCGACGCGCACACCTTGTTGATCGTCTCCGAAGAGATCTCCCTCGGGATCCCGCCCTTGATCTGGGCCTGGCGCGAGGGAATCTGACCCTGGCCGGCCTGCAGCACCTGCCCCATGACCACGTGCTGGATCTGATCGGGCTCCACGTCGGCGCGCTCGAGCGCCGCGGTGATCGCCGTGCCGCCAAGGTCGGTGGCGTCAAGGGTGGACAGGCCGCCGCCCAGCTTGCCGATGGGTGTGCGGGCGGCTGAGAGGATCACCGTCTTGGGCATCTTGTCTCGCTCTCCTCGGGGAACTAGGGCGGAACCTCAATCCTAGACGCACTTGTATGCTCGCCCCGTGAACGTCGAGGCGACGACCGGGAGTCCACTCGCCACCGGCGCGGACACGATCGTCGTGGGGGTGTTCGAGGGCGAGGACATCGCCCACGACCTCTCGGGCCGCGCGCTCGGCACCCTACTCGACTCCGGGGAGGCCCAGCGCGACTTCAAGCGGCTCGCGGTCACGCACGCCGACGGGGTCCGCGCGATCCTCGTCGGACTCGGCGCCCGCACGAAGTTCGGCGCCGAGCGGGCGCGGACCGCGGCGGGCGTGGTCCATCGGCGAGCGACCGAGATCGGCGCGCGCACGCTGTGCTGGGAGGTGCCGCACCACGTCGGCGACGACGTGGTGGAGGGGCTCGTCGAGGGAACGCTGCTCCATGCCTACCGGTTCGAGCGCTACAAGCCGAGCGAGGATTCGCGCCGCGTGGAGCGACTGGTGGTGAGTGCCCACCACGACCTGTCGGCTCCGGTCCGCACCGCGACGATCGTGACGGCCGCCCAGAACCGCGCCCGCGATCTGGGGAATACCGCGTCCAACGACCTGCCGCCGTCCGCCCTTGCGGAGTACGCGCTCGAGCTGGCGGCCAGACTGGAAATCGGAGCGTCGGTCCTCGACGGAGACGCGATCCGCGAGATGGGCATGGGCGCGTTCGCCGCGGTCTCGCAGGGCTCAGAGCAACCCGCCCGGCTGATTCGACTCGACTATGACGGCGGCGGCGATGCCGGCGAAGCCGAGGCGCCGCTGATCGCGCTGATCGGCAAGGCGGTGACGTTCGATTCCGGCGGCATCTCACTGAAGCCGGCCGGAACGATGTTCGAGATGAAGTTCGACATGTGCGGCGGCGCGGCCGTGCTCGAGGCGATCGGAGCACTCGCCGAGCTGCGCGCACCCGTTCGCGTGCTCGGGCTGATCGGCGCCACCGAGAATCTGCCGAGCGGCAACGCCGTCAAGCCGGGCGACATCGTGCGCGCCCTCGACGGTACGACGGTCGAGGTCAACAACACCGACGCCGAGGGCCGCCTCGTGCTCGGCGACTGCATCGCGTACGCCCGGCGCGAGGGAGCGGAGCGGCTCGTCGACGTCGCCACCCTGACCGGCGGAATCGTGGTCGCGCTCGGATCGACGTACGCCGGGCTGATGAGCAACGACGATGCGTGGGCCGATGACGTGCTGGCGGCGGGGCAGCGGACGGGCGAGCTCCTATGGCGCATGCCTCTCCACGACGACTACGCCGAGATGATCAAGGGCCGCTACGGCCAGATCGTGAACTCCACCACCAAGCGCGAGGCGACAGCGCTCACCGCCGGCGAGTTCCTGCACCACTTCGCGGGCACCGTGCCGTGGGCCCATCTTGACATCGCCGGCACGGCCTTCGACGTGCGCCGGCCGTACTTCGCCGACAAGGGCGCCACCGGATACGGGGTGCGGCTCTTGGTCGACCTGGCGCGCGGTGGCGGGTCGCCGGCGGGCGGTGGCGGGTCGCCGGCGGCGCCGACTGGCTGACCGCCCGACCGACCTGCATCGCCTGACAATCGGCGCGGCTTGACGAGACCGTGGCAGACGGCGCATGCACCACATGCGTGCCCTGCCAGGGTCGGCGCGGAAGGTCGCGATTGGCAGGGTTTGCAGGTCGGAGCGTTCCCTACAGGCGGATCAGGCTGACGAAGCTCCGCATCAAGCCCATGCGGCCCTGAATCCGGACCCGCCGGGAGGCGAACATCCCGAGGGCGGCGCGGCCGCGGGCGTCGATCGGGTTCGGCACGCCGCCCCACATGGGCGTGACCAGCAGCGCCACCAGGTCCGGCAGCGCCCCGCTGATCCGGAGGGCCGGCGACTCCCCCGGCCCGTCTTCGACGAGCACTCCGTCCTCGCCGAACACGATCCGCACGGGCGGATAGGTCCCCTCCATCCGCAGCTCGACCTCGATCCCGAGCGCCCGGGCCTGGTCGGGGCGGCGAGCCACACCGCGCTCGACGATCGCCATGATCGCGGGCGCGAGCCCGCCCTCGGCAAGCGCGCCGAGTCGCACCTCGGGCGCGCGACCGTCTGCGGGCTGTGAGAATCCGGGCATGGAGTTCGATCTACCCGACCATCACCGGCTGCTGCAGCAAACGGTCCGCGAGTTCGCCGAACAGGAGATCGCGCCCGTCGCCGAGGAGCTCGACCGGACGCACACCTTCCCGTACGACATCGTCCGCCGCCTGGCCGAGCTCGACCTGATGGGGATCCCGTTCCCCGAGGAGTACGGCGGCGCCGGCAGCGACTCGCTCGCCTACGCGCTCGCGGTCGAGGAGCTGGCGCGCGTCGACTCGTCGGTGGCGATCACGCTGTGCGCGCATACCTCGCTCGGGACGCAGCCGATCTATCTGTTCGGCTCGGAGGACCAGAAACGGGAGTGGATGCCGCGGCTGTGCAGCGGCGAACGACTCGGCGCTTTCGGACTCACCGAACCCGAGGCCGGGTCGGACGCCGGCAACACGCGGACGCGCGCCTCGCTGCAAGATGGGGACTGGGTGATCAACGGCACCAAGCAGTTCATCACGAACGCCGGCACCGACATCTCGGGCATGGTCGTGATCACAGCGGTGACCGGTACCGGGCGCGGTGAGGACGGCCGGGGAGGCGAGCGGTCGCCGAACGAGCGCGAGATCTCGAACCTGATCGTCCCCAACGGCACCCCGGGGTACGAGCCGGGAACGCCCTACCGCAAGATGGGCTGGAACGCCTCGGACACCCGCCCGCTGAGCTTCGACGACTGCCGTGTACCCGAGGGCAACTTGCTCGGCCAGCGCGGCGCGGGCTTCCGCCAGTTCCTGCACGTGCTCGACATCGGCCGGATCGGCGTCGCCGCGATGGGCGTCGGCCTCGCCCAGGGCGCGCTCGATCAGGCCCTGGCCTATGCCAAGGAGCGTCGTGCATTCGGACGGCCGATCTCGAAGTTCCAGGCGATCCAGAGCAAGCTCGCGAACATGGCGACGGAGATCGAGGCCACCCGGCTGCTCGTCTACAAGTCGGCATACCTCAAGGACCGGGGCGCGAACTTCTCGTTGACCGCCGCCCAGGCCAAGCTCAAGAGCGGCCGGCTGGCGGTGCGCGCCGCTGACGAGGCGGTCCAGATCCACGGCGGCTACGGCTACATCGAGGAGTACCCGGTGTGCCGCTTCTATCGCGACGCGAAGATCCTCACGATCGGCGAGGGCACCGACGAGGTGCAGGAGATGGTGATCGCACGCGCGCTGGGGGCATGAGCACGCGGGCTCGCGTGGCGGCGGCACTGGCGGTTGCCATGGTGCCCGTGGGCGGCGCCGCAATTGCAACCGCGGGCGGTGCCGCAATCGCCACCGGGACCGCAGCCGCGGCCGCGGCCGCGCAGCCGACTCCAACTGCGTCGCGCCTCGCCGGCACCTACCAGATGTCCGGTCGCATCACCGCCGCCAAATACGTCCGTGGCGAGCAGGTCGGCGAGACGCTTCAGCGCACGTGGACGTTCACGCCCCTGTGCGTCACCGGACCGTGCGCCCAGGTCCGCGTGTATCGCGGGCGCCGGACCGCCACCGACACGCTGATCCTGACCAAGACCACCCCAGGGAAATACGCCGGCACCGGCGTCTTCTATGCGCCGCTCGAGTGCGCGGGGAAGGTCTACAGCTCGGGCGAGGAGGTCCCGTTCACGATCAAGGTCGCGATCACCGCGACCACGACGGCTCCGGACGGCACGATCCTCGCGAGCCAGATCACTGCCAGATACATCAATGCCTCGCGCACGAACCGGACTCCGTGCGTGATCGTCCTCGGCCACGACGCCGCGCGCTACACCGGGGTCGACGTCACGCACTGATCCGCAGCGAGCGCAGCACGACACCGAGCGTGGCGAGTTGCCTGCGGCGCTCGCCCCGCGCGCCCGAGATCACGACGTACAGGCAGAACGGGCGACCGGCGGTGGTGAAGAAGTGCTGCGTCCCTGCCTGGTCCGGGCGCGGGTGAGCCAACCCCCGCACGCTGAAGCTGGTCGGGTCGAGCGTGGTCGGGATCCGGCGGGAAGCGAACAGGCCCTTGCCCGGTTCGAGGCCGGCACCTGATCGGTACTCGGTCAGCGCGAGGAACGACGCGCCCACGGGCATGACGCCCGTGCTCTCATCACCGAACTCGCCGTCGTCGAGCGGGAGCTGGAAATCGCCGGCGTGGAGTGTGGCGCCGCCGGCCGGACGCTTGAACACCCGTCCGCTCCAACCCCGCGGGAGTTCGATCCTCAGCCCGTGGGCCTCGAGTGCGGTCACGACAAGGCGAGCGCGAGAACGAGCATCCCGGTCTGCGTCGCCACCGCGCCCCACCTGACCGGACCGCGCCACCGTCCCAGCGCTCGGTGGAACTCGACCAGCCGGCGCGGACTCCGGACGCCGGCGGCCGCGAGCGGGGTGAGACCACGTACGACCCCGAAGCTGCCGAGAACGATCGCCCCGCCGGGAGCGCTCGCCGTCAGGAAAGCCGCCAGCAACGCCACGTACGTCGCCGCGCTCGACACGATCGTGGTCACCCCGAGCCCGAGCTGCGCGCCGTAACCGGCGCCGTACACCCAGCCCCGGTACCGGTCGAGCCACCGCTCGTCGACCTGCCGCCGAGGACCGGGAACCGCGACGGGCAGTCCGTCGAGCACGATCGCGACCCCGATCGCCGCCAGCAGCACCGCGATTCCCGGGCGTGAGGGCAACACGACCGAGCCGAGCGCGCCGAGCGCCGCGCCGGCGGCGGCCGCCGCCGCGGTGGCGCCGATCAGGAACGCGGTCACCGTCACCCGCCAGTCCGAACGCCGGCCCCGCTCACCGAGCGGGGTGATGCTCGCGAGCATCGATTCGCCTCAGGGCGACCAGGCGGACGCCACCGCGGCCGTGACCGCAGCCGCGCAACCGAGGACCAGCAGCGCGCTCAGGGCCGTCCCTCCGGATACAGGCTCGAGTGGTCGGGCCCGACCCCGGCCGCCGCCAGCCGCTCGTCGAGCCCTCGCTCGTCCTCGATCGCATCGCCGACCAATGACGCGAGCGCGGTCCATGTGGTGGCGACTCCCTCGCCCCTGATCGCGCTGTCCTCGACGAGCACGAAGTACGGCGTGCCGGGGACGGCGTAGTCCTGCCACGCCTGCGAGGACATCACGACCGGTACGTCGTCCGGGGCGAGCCGGCGCAGCTTGGCGACCTGCTCGCGGTCCGTTCCGCGGGTCACGATCACCGTGCGCAGCTCGGACGCGGGTCGGCTGTCCCCGAGCTTTTCCCAGAACGCGCCGCAGCTCGTGCAGCCGCTGCTCAGGAACGCCAGCAACGTCGAGGTTCCGCGGAAGGCCAGCTTGACGGCATCACCTGTGGGGGTGACGCCGGCCAGCTCGGGCGCGGCCGTGTCGGTGCGGATGCGCTCGGGGGGAGCCGGCACGCCCGAGTCGCCCTCCGGGCCGAGC
>Ga0308309_10001917_pt1 | contig 12380 bp, 7 predicted proteins | sample HubBroMetageWFT5_FD_192491 | JGI IMG/M metagenome (GOLD analysis project Ga0308309, IMG submission 192491) | Warmed and freeze-thawed soil microbial communities from the Hubbard Brook experimental Forest, New Hampshire - Hubbard Brook CCASE Soil... | ecosystem: Environmental > Terrestrial > Soil...
CCGGCAGGCGAAACTCCGGCTGCGATCTCGGCTCGATTCGACGGGAAGGTTTGTAGGCTTTCCATGCAGAAGGGAATTGCACCCCGTGGGCCAGCCGAACCCAAGTGCAAGATACTGATTTCACAGGGAATAGCGGCTTGAAGGAAGATCAAACTTAGGGTTCGACTGTGCGAGCCCGGAACTACCTGTCCGAAAACGGACAGATATCCCACGGAACTTTGAACCTTAACCGGCAAACTCGGACCAGCCAGACGGCGGTCACCCTAGGCAAAGCGAAGGATCCACCGCTGCTTTTACAGATAGCCTGTGGAAGGGTATGGCTTCCAGCCCTGTCGCCGAGACCCGCTATTGAGCAAGGTAGTAGTGTTGATAACCTTACGTTATATTGGGACTAGTCACGAATGGTGACTACAGTGTTCACTGTATTGCCCGCAGCCGACTCATTGGCTATCTTTAGTCCAAGGTTCAACCTTAGCGGTCATGGGTTAGCGCCGGTGGCATCGACATTCGACCCTCACGATCGCTCTACAACCCTGACTAAAAACCGCACGTTTCAGGCCGGACCTACGGAGGGTCGGGCCTTTTTCTTTCTCAGATGCACCGATGATTGCGTTAACGGCTCACCTCCCTCGTATTCCTGTGCACTGACCCAATACATGCGCCGGAAATCAATTTCCCGGAAAGCGGGTCCCCGATTAGTAGCTGAAGGACTGGATTTCGCTGACTCCGGAATCGGGACCATCCACATACCCACCCCGAACGCTAGGGTGCAGGGCAATGTGAGTCGGGATCACATTGAAAGTATTTGAAAAATTGAAACCGTTGAGCGTTTCCTGCAGATCACCCTTCGTGTCGTAGACGTAAATCGTGCTGCCGCTTGACGACGAACTTGAATTTGGTTGGGCAATCAAGAACAGCTTGTGCAAGGAATCAAACTCGACGTCCGCTCCGCTGAAAAATTGTTGTTCCCCCGAGTTCGGCAAAACTACGGTGAAACCGGTCTGCTTCTTCAGGTCGTATAACTCCACGCTGGCATCGTCTTCCGTGGTCGTGCAAGCAATGCCGTCCGCTGAATCGATCGCGATACCGTTGATGAAGCCAAACCCGATCCCGGTGAACTCCGAGAACGTGCCCTTGACCAGGTCAACCACGCCGATTACGGGCCGACAGCCAAAGCATCCATTTCCGCCTCCCAAAACCGCGACGTTCGTCTTGCTATCGTATGCGATCGGCGGAGGAACACTGCCAAAGTTGTTGGAGTCCGTGATTTTGACGACACGACCAAACGTATTTGCAGCCACGTCAGAACTGAATACCAGCGGGATAAAATTTCCACTATTATCAAAGTCGAAGACTGCGACCTTCGCGACTCCCTGGCTGCGACTCACGCCCGTTGGCATAATGATGTGCTTAGATCCAATCGGCGGCGTCCAAAGGCCGGTAAACTTGTTCGTGGCAAGGGGATCCAAAGTGTGGAATATCCGCTTGACGACGAATCCGCCTTCGACATGCTCGCGCTCGACCAGGCCCACGCTGCTGCCGACGATTCCCATGGCGACGAAGTCGTCCTGTGATTCTAGTTTGTCCACCACCTTGAGAATCTTGCCGGTCTTTTGGTCAAACGTCTCGACGGCGGCCAGTATGTTCCCGTCGGCCAGCGTCTTCGCCTCACTCAGCAAGCCTTCTGTGCCGTTCTGATCGATGTCAAATCCGAAAATCTGTCCGCCGAACTTGCTGCGAACTAGAACCTTGCCGGCGCCAACATCGTGGGTCGCCTGCGACTCGTTTGTCTGCCCGAACAGACCGGTGACAGCAAGAAGCATCAGCGCCGAAGAAAAGAGCAGTTGCCTGACGAAAGTAAAATGTCGATGTGGCCTATATCTCCACTCCATTTGCATATTATTTCTCTCCCGAACTATACGTATCAATTCTGTCCCGGACGGCCTTCTGAAAACGGACTCGGGCCGCCCAATCACACTAGGCCAGCCAACTCCTCGCGATGTCAGCTCCTTGTCAAAGATTTGTAAAACCATTCCAAGCCGATCAGTCATCCTCAATGCTCGATTGCCCCAAACGCTATCACTCTGAGCGGAGTGAGATGGTGAGCGAAGGGAACGATCTCGCGCAGTCGAAGGACCCCGGCCTAGGGTCCGTTCGGTCTAACGGGCCGACGGGCCGCTGCTCGGGGAAGGCCTCGCAGGCTGAGGAGTTTCTACAGGAACCAGAACAATCGCGCATTCGGAAGCGCCGCAGGACAGAGTCCCTTTGCGGACAATCTTTATCGACGAGACATCCGGGAACTTAACAGCGAAGTGCTGAGCGCGCAACTGGTCGCTGGCGGTGCGGAGAGCGACGTCGCCCTCCAGGTATTCGGCCCGTTCGGGTTGGCTCGAGTTGTCAAAAACGAGGGCGAATTGTGCGGAGACAGTGGCACCGGTGATCACAGGCAGTTTTACCGTACGCATTTGCAACAGCTCCGCAGCCGCGTCACTAATCTCCTTGTCCGCTGCCTCTGGATCGGTGGAAAGTCGCAATACTGCCTGTTTTGATTCCTGAGCATCACCGCCGCCGGCAGCGACGGACAGAGCAAACATATGACGTGCTTTGTCGTGCTGATTCTCCTTCTCCAACACACGGGCCAGACGGTTGCCGACGGTTCCTGACTGGTCCAGCATCCACGCTGACGTCAAAAATTGCATCGCGTCCAAAATTTCCCCCTGCTGAAACCTTGCCCAGCCGATCCGCGCCCATGCAAGGGCGACAAGACTCATGGATGAAAACGCCGATGGTCCCAGCCGGTCATATTCGCCGGAGTCGAATTGGTCACCAATGTTGTCGAGTATCTGCCGGGCATCGTGTAACGCCTGGGTCGGATTCACATCACTGCGAAGTGCGGCAGCAAACATATCCGCTCCAGGGGAGATCGCGGTTCCACCGGTCACGCTCTTCATCAGTGCTTCGGCTTTCCCTGGATTCCCCATGCGCGAATACACCTCCGCCAACGCAATTGTCACTTGGGGGTCCTCCGGCGGAATCGCCGCTGCGGCTTCGAGTTCAGTAAGAGCCTGGTCGTCATGCTTCATCTGGATTAGAAGCAAACCCAGGTTCTTATGGGCCACTTTGTCCGATGGCGTAATCTCGAGCTGTTTGCGATAGGCGGCGATGGCGTCATCGGATTTCCCTTGTTGTTGCAGTTCTATGGCGAGATCGCTGTTGGCGCGCGAGTTATAGGGATCTACCTCAATCTGCTTGCGAAAAGCGCGAATAGCTTCATCGCGATTGTTGAGTCCCGCGTAAGCGCGTCCCAGATCGTCCCATGCATCTTTCTGGGTCGCGTCTTGATCAAGGGAGCGCTTCAGCAGAGTTGCGGCCGTCGTAAAGTCCTGGCGCTGCAGTGCGGCAGACCCAGCCTTTCGGATTTGCTCGGGCGTGCCTGTCGTATTGGCCGCCGCCGCAATCGCCGCCGCCGAGGCAGGCGCGATGCTGCACCAGAGGCCCTGCTCGACCGTGCTACCGCTCGTGGTGCGGAAGCTTTCGTAATCGGCGCGCCGGGGGGCGGGGAGTTCATTCACCTTCAGCAGCATTCGGCGCTCGGCGTCAAGAACATTCCGGGTGAGTTGATAGGAGGAAGAATACTCGCCGAAGTCACGCGTCATTTTGACTGCCGGCGGAATATGAACCGTAAAGTTGGATGGAAACTGAATGTGGGCGCGGTAGATTAGCTCCTGAGCGGGGCCAACGTCAAGCGGTTGCGAAGGTCTCTTCTTGTTCACCGGCGCGGGAACGCGCAGGGGGAGGGGCGGGAGAATGCCGAAATTGATGCCCGAGTTAGGAACCGTGAAGTAGTTATCCCGATGAAAATGGTAAGTCAGATGAAAGGGCTTGCTGGTGTCCTCCAGAGAATCAAAGTGGATATCAGACACATCCCCGGCAAGTCCCCATGCCTTGGACAGGTACTCCAATGCTCGTTGCCAGTCGGCTTGCGAAACGCGGCGTAAGACGGCTCGCAGGGGAATATCGCTGTCGCCCTGAGCGGTCAAATCAATGGCAGCATCCAGCGCCCCGGTTTCGGTGAATTTGCCGTCGATTTTCATAACCACCACATCCTTCAAAGGTGAATCGGCCGGAGTGCGGACCAGACCAGCAAATGAATCATCCGACGCCAATACTGCTTGCTTATTCCGCAATTGATACATGATCAGGCCGTAGGGTGCTACTTCGGCGGTTGAGTCCAGCCAGGTGAAGTCTCCATTCTGGCCCAGCCGAACGGCGGTAATCACGTGATCAAACTGTGCGGGCGATGGCACGTCCGGGTCGAGTTTGCGGAAGCTATCAATCAGCACCGGGTAGGACGAAATGCCCTCAGCACGTAAGAGGGTCTCGAGCAACGTGTGCTTATCCTTGCAGTCTCCATAGCCGTTCTGTAAGACCTCGGAAGGCAAATGCGGCTGGTATCGGCCCACACCAAAAGAGAGACTGACATAGCGAATGTTGCGGGCAACGTAATCGTAGATCCGGCGCGTTTTCTCGGTGGGCGTGGTGGCGCCACGGGTCAGTTCATCGGCTTTCTTGCGGATGCTCCCATCCACCACGACGCGCTCTCCCTGAAGCTTGGCGTACCAGTGCGCCACCTGCTGCCAATCGGCGAAAGTAGACAGCTGCACATCGGCCTCGAAGTCGCTGCCATCGAGCGCGTCTTCTTCCCGGTTGGGCTTCCTGTTCGGAGTGAAATCTTTGATCGTCCAGATGTAAATGCGGCGGTCACCCGCCTCCCGCATTTCGTATTTGTGATCTGGACTCTTCAGCCTTATTTCTCTCAACTTGGGGATGTCAACTTCCAGGCTTTCATCCTGGACTGCATCGCGTTTGGGAAAAACATGCTCGTACCAGAATTAGCCCGGCGCAAGAGGCTTTATCTGCGTGATGGTGTGGTACTCCAGGACGTCGCCAGGCTGAAGGCCGACAACCGAGATGTGCCGCTGCCGGTAGTCGCTGTACATCGGAGCCTCTTTGAGTACGTCGGGCGCGAAATCCTGCGCGCTCGAAGGCGGCGTGTCCACCACTTGCCCGCCCGGTTTGCGCACCCGAACGTAGTCAATCTGCAAGTTCTCGGTAGCTGAGGAGTATCCGAAGATGAGCTGTCCCAGTTCCTGAATGGCGGCTTGACTTTGAATCCGGATCACCGCCGTGGTGTCCCGCACACCTGTGCCGTCGTTTTCAAAACGCACTAGGTCATGTAGGCGCTCAAAAACCAGGGCTTCCTGCGAAATGTCTGGCTGACCGGTCCGAGGCGATGTCTGCCCAAGTAGGGAAATACTGAGAGCTATGCAGAAAAGGACTACCAAGAGACGCCGTGGCATGGATGGTTTCTAATACGAAGCCAGGAAAAAATCAATCAAGAACGGCTTTTCGGGGCCAGCGGACAGCCAAGAGGGCTGCAAAACCCCAAAAAACGCTCTGCTGCCGAAAAGTTGTCAAGCCCCCTAAACCATCCATTTCCTCCTAAGCCACTGATTCATTTGCAAATATAAATTTCAAAATTTGGCGGGTTTACCCCCTCCAATTTGCTAATCTGGAAATAGAAGCAAATTAAACAGGCGCGACCGGAAACCCGGCTCGCGCCTTTTTTATCGGAGCGCAAAATGAAAAAGGCTCGAGAATCAGGCAAGCAGCGCCCGCCACTGACACCATTTATACGCGGAAACCGAACCTGCAAACAGAGAGGGGAACTCGCCGAAATCGCCTTCCTGCACAAGGCCTCAGGCTTGGGATTCGGTGTCGCCAAACCCTACGGAGACAGCGAACGATACGACTTCATCCTCGATTCGGGCGAACGCCTGTGGCGGGTCCAGGTGAAATCGATAGCCACCAACTATCCCCCCGGCAGCCACGGATATCGCGCCGCCAGCTGTCACAGTCGCGCGGAAGTTATAAAGACCTGCCTTACACCGCCAACGATATTGACTTCTTCGTAGCCCACATCGTTCCACTGGATATTTGGTACGTGGTGCCGGTCGAACTGGTCACGCCAGTCCTCGGCTTGTGCTTTTATCCCTCGGGATGCCGGCTCGGCGGTCGCTTCGAACCCTATCGCGAAGCTTGGCACCTCATGGCCCCAGGCGGAGACCTAAACCCGCAATCGCCATTACCGATGCGTAGGCCAGCCTTACCTCGCCTCCGCAAAGAGTTTGTGAAGCTCCAAGCCCACCCAAAGCCCAGGAAGTGAAGCGTCCCCAAACGATGGAGGCCGGGCGTCTCCCCCGTCCACCATCCGCGACGTCGACTGATCCCAACGTCGTTTCCTAGCTAAGTTTCTCAACCGAATTTTCGGTGCTCGAATTGGGAGCCTTTGACACGCGCTGCTCTTTCGATTGCAACAGCCGGTCAATCTCTCCGATCAGTGCCATCAGCTTGGTTGGATCTTTCTCCTGCGCGGCCAACTCGCACAGTTCCATCCAGCTTTCTTTCTTGTCCCAGGCCATAAATATCTCCTCCGGGATCGGTGAATGACGTATAGCACATTTGTTAGAACAAGTCTGTTACATAACGAACCCTCGGAATCTCCTAATTGCCCACCCGAATGGGCTTTAGGATTTGACCTAGCGGATCTCAGCCTCTATTGAGTTCGGAGGCGGCGTATCGGTCGATCGCCGCTCGGGACGGGCCATGACGGGAAATCCGGCAGCCAGCTTTCGCATACGTTTTGTATGTTCTGCAAGGGCAGCCTTCAGGCGCTGAAGAGTGTCGGTTAACTCAGGAGACTCCGGAGTCGCGGCAGCCTTGTGGCAAAGCGCTTTGATCCGGTCTTCTAGTCGCTGAAACATGGCCAGAGGCTAAAGAGCTCGAAATATCGTCCCACAAACCGGGCGGGTGTTCGATACAGTGCATACTGTAGTCATCTTGAGTGACATCAGACGCAGCCCGTTGCACGGCCGCAGTAAGCTGGAAGACTGGAATCAAGAAGGGAAGACCGGAATCTGCGGTCGTGCGGTTGGGCACGGACCCTCTTCAAACTCATCCGCCCGCGAACGAAACAAGTCCTGACCACGGAGGACGGGCGTCTCGCGAGCCTACCCTGAGCGAAGTCGAAAGGGGTCCAGCCGGGCGAGGACGCCCGGCCTCCATCGTCAAATGGAATCGAACGAATCACCTACAGCGCGGTGCAGACTGCTTTGACTTCGGTGTATTGCTCCAACACTTCGTGTCCCATTTCGCGGCCCCAGCCGGACTGCTTGTATCCGCCGAAGGGCAGGGCAGCATCGAAAATGTTGTAGCAGTTAATCCAGACCGTACCTGCCCGGAGTTGGGAAGCCAGACGATGTGCCTTTGAGATATCACGCGTCCAGATTCCCGCAGCCAAGCCGTAAACCGAATCGTTAGCCTGCGCGAGCACCTCTGCCGGATCGCTGAACGGAATGGCCGTGACCACCGGTCCGAAGATTTCCTCCTGCACAACCTTCATCTTTTCGTTGGTATTCACCAGAACCGTCGGCTTGACGAAGTAGCCTTTATCGCCATGCCGGCCTCCTCCGACCACGGCCTTGGCGCCTTCGGAGAATCCCGACTCGAGATATCCACAGACGCGATTCATTTGTTCAGCGGAAACCAACGGACCCATGTCGGTTGACTCATCCTGCCCCGATCCCACGTTGATCTTCTTCGCGTGTTCGGCCACACCTTCGACGACCTTGTCGAAAATCTTGTTCTCGACATAGAGTCGCGAGCCCGCGCAGCAGCACTGTCCGTGGTTGAAGAAGATGGCGCTGGCAGCTCCAGCAATCGCAGTATCGAGGTCAACGTCAGCAAAAACAACATTCGGAGACTTGCCACCCAATTCGAGCGAAACCTTTTTCAGATTCCCCGCGGCCGCCTGCAAAATAAGTTTGCCGACTTCCGTCGAGCCCGTGAACGCAACCTTGTCCACGCCCGGATGAGCAGCTAGCGCGGCCCCGGCAGTCTCGCCGAAGCCCGGGACGATGTTTACGACTCCATCCGGGATTCCGGCTTCCTGAATCAGTTCACCCAAGCGCAACGCCGTTAGCGGCGTTTGCTCCGCCGGTTTAAGCACAACAGTGTTCCCCGTAGCCAACGCCGGACCCAACTTCCACGCAGCCATCAGCAAGGGAAAATTCCACGGAATAATCTGGCCCACCACACCCACCGGCTCGCGCAAGGTGTAAGCCAGAAATTTCGCCCCAGGCGCATAAGGCACCGAAATTGGAATGGTATTCCCCTCAATCTTCGTCGCCCAGCCAGCAAAGTACCTGAATAGGTCTACGGCTAGGGGGACATCGGCTGCGCGGGCTACTTTTAGGGGTTTTCCGTTGTCGAGAGATTCCAGTTCGGCGAACTCTTCCAGATTCTCTTCGAGCAGGTCGGCGAGCTTCCAGATGGCGCGGCCGCGCTCGGATGGAGTCAACTGCGACCATCGGCCGGTCTCGAATGCGTTGCGAGCGGCTTTGACGGCACGGTCGATGTCCTCGTGATTACCCTCGGCTACGTGCGCGAGAACCTCTCCGGTTGCCGGGTTATAAGTGGCGAAGGTTTGGCCAGACAGCGCTTCCACCCACTTGCCGTTGATCAACATCTTGTGGGTTCGGGAAATAAAGTTGTGGATTTTGTCTTCTAGTGGATCGATCTTCAAAGCTGTTGCCATAATGTCCTCCTGGCGTGCGGATATCTAATTGTTTCGGATGGGCATGCGATTCAGCAACCTTGGCCTCAGCGGCTCAAGCCCGGACTGTGTGAGGGTGCGATCGGCACGGCTGAAGCCGTGCCCTCCCAGCCGCCGTTGCAAATTGTAGCTCATTTCACTGGCTGAGGGATGCCCCTTTCTCTCCGATCATGATTGCTTCCTGCATCTGGCGGAACAGGTCGCCGATGGCTGCCGGTGAATGAGACACGAATATAGTGTTGCTCTTGTCATTGGCGCCAATCTCTTTCATAGTGTCAAGATACTGAGTCACGAGCACTAACATCATCACGTCGTGCGGTGTAGAGCCCTCGACCGCCTTGGAGAAGGCCTCGACCGAGTCTTTCAGGCCTTCAATGATTGCTTTGCGCTGGTTGGCGATGCCCTGGCCTTGCAAAGCTTTGCTCTGGGCCTCGGCTTCCGCCTGCTTCACTTTCAGAATCTTCTCGGCCTCTCCACGGGCAGTGGCTGCGACCTGCTCGCGCTGGGCCGCGTTAATGTCGTTCATCGCGGCCTTTACTTTTTCATCGGGCTCGATGTCGGTCACCAGGGCCTGGTCGATGGCGTATCCGTAAGTTTTCATCACATCGTCCAAGCCTTCTTTGATCGCAATTGCAATATCAGATTGCTGCAAGAAGGCATCGTCAAGAATCATCTTGGGGACGTGGCCGAGAATGACGTTGAACACGTAGGAAGAAATCTGCTGCTTGGGATTCGCCAGCTTATAGAAGGCCTCATACACTTTTTCTGGAATCACGTGATACTGGACGGAGACGGGAATTTTTACGAATACGTTGTCTTTGGTTTTAGTTTCGACGTCGAGGGCCAGTTGCTGGACACGCAGGTCGATGCGGCCGGCGATCTGATCGAGCCATGGCAACTTGAAATTGATGCCGGCATTGGCAACGCGAAGGAACTTACCCATGCGCTGGATCACGACGGCTTCAGCGGTTCTTACCTGGAAGAAGCCGCTGAGGATCGTGCCAACCGCGAAAATAGCCACTATCGCGTACAAGAAAGCCGCGAAGCCTTGCGAAACGTCCATCGGTAGTCCTCCTCAGAGTTCCTTGCGTTTCCTGGAGACGGCCACGACAAAGCACAACCAGAATCGGAAGCATGATAGCGGTTAGGAGGACTTCCCACAATTCCTAAATGGCAGTTGCGCTATTTGTTTTGCCAGTGGTCTGGCTGCGCCGCGTGGATTACAAAGGATGGCCTGGCTAGACAAATTCTGATTAAATATGAACTTCGATTCGTGCCCTAAGGGCGTGGACGCCCGCGCCTACATTGGAAAGGAAGGTCGATCATGAAGGATCTGTCGAAAGTTTCCCGACGTGAGTTCGTCACACTAGCTGCGGCAGGATTGACTCTGGCCGGTTCCGGGGGGTTGTTTGCCTTGGCTCAAAAGGAAGGGGCGGCTAAGGCGCGGCCACCCATCAGCGCGGACGAAGCGTTGCGCCAGCTTCTCGATGGCAATGCACGTTTTGTAAAAGGGCAACCCGCGAGTCCGCGACGCAGTCCTGAAGATTTCCGGGCGCTGACTGAAGCCCAGTATCCGGAGGCGGTGATCGTTAGCTGCGCGGATTCCCGGGTGGCGCCGGAGATCTTGTTCGATGTCGGTGTGGGTGACATCTTTGTCGTGCGTATAGCCGGCAATGTAGTGAGCGGTGCGGGGGTTACGGTCAAAGGTAGCATTGAGTATGGGATTGCCGAGCTGAATGCGCCGCTTATCGTCGTTTTGGGCCACAGCGGTTGCGGCGCGCTTAAAGCCGCTATGAAGCACATTGATGCCAAGGATTCGCTGCCGGGCGCGATCGATGGCCTGGTGGAACTCATTAAACCCGCCGTTGCCCAGAGTAAGGGCGAACCCGGCGACGCTCTGGAAAACGCGATTCGGAAGAATGTAGAGATCGGAGTCGAGCGCCTCAAGGAACTGCAGCCGATCCTGGCGCCGCGTGTTAAGGACGGAAAGTTGAAGGTCGTGGGTGGTGTGTACGACCTGCGCACCGGGAAGGTGACCATGCTGTAGCATCCAACGTCATGAGACAGCTGGAACGCCGTAAGTCAGACTGCCGATGTTGCTCGCGCAGGGCGGCTGCGGGCGCGATGTATAGGTCCTTCGCTTCGCTCAGCATGACAGTGTTGGGGGCGACGCCCGCGCGTACATTGAATTTATTGGGGAAGCGGTGGCGGGCTTGTTTCGGTCAATATCTTTCCTGGCGGTGGGACTGGAACCACTACGTAGCAGGGCAGAGGGCTCGACCCTGGTAGCGTAGTAGAAGGGAAATTCTGGGCGTACGTAAGAGAGTACTTCGTTTCCACGAAGTGACCGTATCGATCAAAAATGGAGCGCCTCGAAATATTCTCCAGAGTATCGTCGCAGGTGACGTCCCTTACCGCAGTAAGTTTATAGAGCTTTGAATAGTCGAGGCCCCAGACCGGCAGGTGGGGCTGATAGATGAGAAATGTGTTGGAGAGGGTCACGAACTGAGATCCGGTGGGCGAGAACATTTCAAAGACATAGGATTCGCGATTCATCCCAAAACCGGTCAACGGAGGGCCGTCGACCCGGGCCACAAACTTACCCGTCAGGACTGTCCCTGGATGCTTTGCTGAGCGGGCAGCAGAATTAATCGCCGTGGTGGCGCAAAACATCAGCAGGAATATCACAGCCCACGTTCGCAGGCGTTGCGTATGGTATGGGTTTATCGCCAATTTAAGTTCCAAATATAAAGATTCGATAGCGAACTTCAATATGCTACTGAAGTTCGCTATCGAGGTGGAATTTAATTCCCAGCGGACAGTCCTTTGTTTACCAGCACCTTTACTTCGACCCGGCGATTTTGTGCCCGGCCAGAAGCCGTCTCGTTGGGTGCTGCCGGATCTGCCGTGCCCATAGCTCCGGGCGCTACGATGTGCCGAACGGGCACATTGCAGTCCTGCAACAGAAACGCGATGACTTCCTGAGCGCGCTCCATGCTCAGATTTTGGTTCATGGCCGCATTCCCTGACGAGTCCGCAAATCCCTTAACCTGGATGATGTATCCGGTAAGGCCTGTGGCACTTTGGGCTAATTGCTTGAGTGTGGCCTTGTCTGACGCTGAAATTACGGAGCTTCCTACTGGGAAGTTGACCACGACGTCGCCCTTTGTGTCATATTCAGAAAGCTCTGAGAAACGCTTCGTGGTTGCCTGAATCTCCTGCTGGTTAGCGTCGATCTGCTCCTGATTGTTAGCAATCTGCTGCTTGTTGGCCGCAGTCTGTACCTGGTTCGCTGCAATGTTCTGGGCATTGGTCTGCGTGGCTTCTTTGTTCGCCGCAATGTTTTGCTGGTTGGTCGCGACCGCCTGTTTGGTCGGGTTCAAGCCGGCCTGAATCATCTCGGCCATCTCCAGGTCGTCCGAGCTGAAGTTGATGGTTTTGGCAACGACGTGGCTTTGGGCATCGCCGACGCCGTCGACTGAGATTTTCAGCCCCGGAACCAGAACGGTGGCCGACATCTGCTTCTTGCGGAGGCCGAGACCTTTCGGCTGTTGCACTTTGGTGTCATCGTTGAGGACAACGGTGACGGTGCTGCCGTCAGTGGTTTTGATGGTCACCGATTCCCCGGTTCTTCCGGTAATCATTCCCTGGACTTTGACCTTCTCGCCGTTTGATGCGCCGTAGGCCAGTCCGACTGCGAGGCAAC
>Ga0308309_10001919_pt1 | contig 12370 bp, 8 predicted proteins | sample HubBroMetageWFT5_FD_192491 | JGI IMG/M metagenome (GOLD analysis project Ga0308309, IMG submission 192491) | Warmed and freeze-thawed soil microbial communities from the Hubbard Brook experimental Forest, New Hampshire - Hubbard Brook CCASE Soil... | ecosystem: Environmental > Terrestrial > Soil...
TCGGCAAGGAAAACGCCAAGGCCATAAAGGGTGGTAATGCGCTCCAGCTCACCGGCACCGCCGCCACCGTGCGAGTCCGCGGTGGTAAGCGCCTAACGACCGACGGCCCTTTCGCAGAAACCAAAGAACAGCTTGGCGGCTACTATCTTATCGATGCCGCCGACAAGGACGAGGCGGTTGGCATCGCCGCCAAAATCCCCGGAGCGCGCTTTGGGTCCATTGAAGTTCGCCCAATCATGAAGTTTTCCTGACCATCGGCTTCGCGATCTATGGCAGCTTCGAAATCAACACGGGCGATTCCGGGACTCATCCGAGCCCCGGAATCCCCGATCGGAAATGCTGGCACATCCGCGTAGCTCTGATCAGTGCCAAGCTTCCCAATGGAGAAACGGGATGAAATCCTGGATCTGGCTGCGCGCTGCATCTCTCGTACTTTTCTTGCTTGGCGTCGGCCACGGAATCGGCCAAATTCACCCGGCGCCCCCGCCGCCGCGAGCCGCGCCCGTGCTCGCTGCGATGAAGGACGTTCATTTCCAGATGGAGGGGCTGACCCGGACGGTTTGGGATTTCTACAATGGTTTCAGTATCGCCTCCGTCATTTCCGTTATTGCGCTTGCCATCGTCGTCTGGCAACTCAGCGGCCTCGCCCGAACCCAGGCCACACTCATCCGGCCCATCATCATCACGCTTGTAGCCGGCCAGGCCTTGTTTTCCTATGTCTGCTGGACCGACTTGATTTATCCGCCCGCGATTTTCAGCACTCTGGCGACAATCTGTCTATTATTCGCAGCAATCGGTACCTAGGAAAATCGTGGTCCCAGTGGCGGACGCAAAGACGATTGCGGAAAAAACTTTCCGGGAGGAGTCCGGCCGGATCATTTCCAGCCTGATCCGCATTTCCGGTTCCTTTGATTTGGCTGAAGAAGCGATCCAGGATGCCTTCGCCTCTGCGCTTGTAAATTGGCCGGATCGAGGAATCCCCGCGAAGCCCGCGGCATGGATCACCGCCGTGGCGCACCGGAAAATAATCGACTACGCGCGCCGCCGCGGGACACGAAACGAGAAGCAGGATGCTCTGCGGTACGAGACTGAGAAAAGCACCGCGGAAGATGAAGTCACATCCGACGAAATGTCCATAACTTATCCCGACGACCGGCTGCGCTTAATATTCACATGCTGCCATCCGGCGCTTAACCGCGAAGCGCAAGTCGCCCTGACGCTCCGCACCCTCGGCGGCCTCACCACCTCCGAAATTGCCCGCGCATTTCTCGTCGGGGAGACAACGCTGGCGCAAAGGCTCGTCCGCGCCCAACAAAAAATCCGAGACGCGAATATTCCCTACGAAGTTCCCGCCGCGGCCCTGCTGGGCGAACGCCTGGAACCAGTCCAGGCGGTCCTCTATCTGATCTTCAACGAAGGATATCTGGCCACATCTGGCGCGCAACTGGTTCGCGGCGATCTGTGCGCGGAAGCCATTCGCCTCTGTCGTGTCCTATGCGAACTCCTGCCAAAGAATTCGGAAAACATGGGGCTGCTCGCGCTCATGTTGCTTCATGATTCGCGCCGCGCCGCTCGTCTTGATTCTCACGGCGAACTGATCGCGCTCGAGGAACAGGACCGCACGCTCTGGAACGCGGAGCAAATCCGCGAGGGCATGCAGCTCGTCGAGGAGGCTTTGCGATTGCGCCCCGTCGGCCCGTATCAATTGCAGGCCGCGATTGCAGCCCTTCATGCCCAAGCCCCCACGCCGGAAGCCACCGACTGGCGCCAAATCGCGGCGCTATATGGCGAACTGGCAAAATATTCGCCCACGCCCGTCGTCGCGCTTAATCATGCCGTGGCCGTGGCGATGAGCGAAGGTCTCTCCCAAGGCCTCGCCACGATTGACGCCCTCGGCGCCTCAGGCGAATTGGACGGCTACTACCTCTTCCACGCGGCCCGCGCGGACATCCTCCGTCGCATGAGCAATCGCAAAGATGCGGCCGCTGCGTACCAGCGCGCCCTCGCGTTAACCACAAACCAGGTGGAACGAAATTATTTATCCCGCCGCTTGCAGGAAGTAAACCAAAAGTAATTCAACGCCTTCAAGTGGTCCCGTAGACATCGCCGAATTTCAAATCATGGAAACGCGGATTCGAGGCGCGGGCACTATTTCGCCAATCCAGCCGTAGCGTTCAGCACGACGTGAATGGGCGCAACGTGCGCTGGCTTGGCGTAGCGGTTTACGAGGAATCGCTGGCCGTCTTTGGTCACATCATAAGAAAACGAATCCGTGGAGGACACTTGGGCACGCAGCTGCGTGCGAAAAAGTGGTGTCGGATTGCCAGGGGAGAAAGTGCCCTCGGTGCTTATCGGCACGGCCGTCAAGACGCTCTTGGGCCCAAAATAATAAATCTCTTTGCCGTCTCCGCGCCAGCGCGGCTCTACACCTCCTCCGCGCGAGATTTGCCACTGGCCGCCCGGCGTGGGAAACGTCGTCACATAAATTTCCCAATCCCCCGATTCATTCGATGCGTACGCCAGCCATTTTCCGTCCGGTGAAATTTGCCCGTTGGACTGGCTGAATTTCCCGTCGATGAGCGGTTTCATTTTTCCGTCCGCCGGTGTAACCACCTCAAGCCTTGAGCCTCCCTCGTCGGGCAACGACGTGCAAACGATCTCCTTCCCATCCGGGGACCACGAATTGGGCACGATGTCGAATGTGTTGGCGGCGCTCAGAACCGAATGCCCATTCTGCAGACCCGCCGCCTGTTTCAAATAGATGTGCACTCCGCCCGGCACGGAGCGGTAAGCGATTGTGCTTCCGTCCCGGGACCAAATACCGGCCACGTCCTCTGCAGCATCGAAGGTGAACCGCGAACTTGTCCCTTTCTTTAAATCCGCAACCCACACATTGATGCTGTTGGCTTTCGTGTCCGTCACGTCCATCGTCACATGGTTGCCGTCCGGCGAGAATGTTGGATTCGCCAACACTCCCGGCTCGCCCAAATGGCCGAGTTCCTTCCCCGACCGGTCATACCATGTCATCGTGGAAAGCGCTGCGCCCACCGTCTCGTCGTATACAACCGTTCCGTTTTCCGCCACCGCAAACGAACCGAAGTATGTGGACGGCTGAAAGCCCACGCGACTCGCGAGAATTTGCGCCTCTCCTGATGTGCCTCCAGATGTGGGGTCCATTTTCACTGCGCGCAACGATCCCTTTTCATCCACATAAAACAAATAACCGTTTGTGTATCCAGGGTTCGAGTGCTTCAACAGGATTGGTTTCTTCTCTTTATTCGAAATAGAAGTCAGGTAGAGGCCGCTATTGTGGTCATCGGGAAGGTTTGCAAAACTTCCCGCAAAAAAAAGGAACCTGTCGCCATCCGGCAGAAACACGGGCCAACGGTGCGAATCTTCGTTCGGGATTACGAACTGCTTCTGCGTGAGCGACCCGTTGTTTGTACCGTCCGCATTCACGCTCCACAACCACGATGTTGCGTCCGGCGCGTAGACGATTACGTTCCGTTTCCCCCAGGTCCCGCCGCGCCCGGCCGTCGCTGTTGCAAGAACCTGCGGCAACCCGCCCGTGGACGACATCTTCTTCAATTTGCCATCGGCAAAAAAAGCGACGTTGGCTCCGTCCGGCGAAAAAAATGGATAGCTCGCGCCCTCCGTTCCGGCCAGCACGGTCAGCTCCGGCGAGCCGATCTTTTGAACGTTTACCATCGGCTTGCCGGACTCCTGATCCGGCGCCACGAATGCGAGCATCCGGCCGTCTGCCGAAATGTTGATGTGGCTCGCTTCTTCCTCCACGGGTATCGCAAACTCCATGCGCTCCAGTTGAGTCTTTTGCGGCCACAAAAGAAGCAGAACCACAATTGCCGCCGCAAGCGCGATCACCGCTGCGCCGAGGAGCTTGCCGGCATTGGTTCGCCGCGGCGACGCGGCTGGCAGTTGTAATGTTCCAATGTCCGAAATTCCGCTCGACTCCTTAATCCAGTCGAGCTCCAGCTTCAAATCATGCGCGCTCTGCGGACGCTCGTCCGGATCTTTCGCGAGGCACGCCTTGACGACATGTTCCAACATCGGCGGCGCCGCCACCTGCACTTCCCGCATCGGCCGCGGGTCTTCTCTTAAAATGGCGGCGATCAGGCTCGCCTGGCTCTTGGTTTCGAATGCCTTTTTGCCCGTGGCCATTTCGTAGAGCACTGATCCAAACGAAAATATATCGCTCCGCGCGTCCGCCTCTTTCCCTTCCAATTGCTCGGGAGACATGTACTGCATCGTGCCGATGATCATTCCCTTCGCTGTGAGCGCGTTGGTCACGGTCGGCGAAGAAGCTACATCTCCCTGCACGATTTCTCCGCTCTTCGCCAAACCAAAATCCAGCAGCTTCGCGCCGGACTTCGTCAGCATCACGTTCCCCGGCTTCAGGTCGCGATGCACGATTCCCTGCCGGTGCGCTTTATCGAGAGCGTTCGCAATCTGCGACGCGTAGCGCAGCAGGTCTGCCATTGGCAGCGGGCCTTTCGCGATTCGCGCGGCGAGCGTCTCGCCCTCGATGTATTCCATCACCAGATAATCAACACCGCTCTGGTGGCCCACGTCGTAAAGCGCGCAAATGTGTGGATGGTTCAGGCTGGAGACGGCTCTCGCTTCGCGGTCGAACCTCTGCCGGACTTCCGGCGCGTCGCCTACACCCTGGGGAAGGACTTTGATCGCCACGGTCCTGTCCAGGCGAGTGTCTTTCGCGCGGTAGACTTCGCCCATGCCGCCCGCGCCCAGTAGCGACTGAATTTCATACGGCCCAAGTTTTGTTCCAGAGGTAAGTGACATCGCGGAGCGCCATTATAGACCACCGAAGCCAGCAGAAGCGACGAAACGCCGGAAGGGCGATTTACTGCGGATCAAGAAATGCTTTCTCCTTTATTTTGTGATACTTAGAGAACGAACTAATCCCTGCACCGGGGATTAGAACCACGCAATTCTTGAAATTTTCGAAGCGCGTAGTTTGATGATTTCCGATCGAAATTGATTTCCGAGCTAGGATTCACATCGCTCTGGTCGAAAATCAACCTCACAATCCATTGGGGGAAAATATGTTCGACCACAAGGCTGCACAATTTTTTCGCGTGTTCGGATTATCGTTACTCTGCACGTTGCTGATTTCATCGCCGCTGAATATGGCGGCGAGCGCGGCGGGCGACGAGCAGGCCGTATGGAATCTGGAACACGATTATTGGCGCTACGTTGAGGCAAACGATTTGACCGCTTACCTTAATCTCTGGCACAAGAATTTTCTTGGCTGGCCGTCGATGAGCGACGCGCCTGCGCGCAAAGACCACATCACGGACTCGATCACTTCGCAAAGAAGCAAGGGACTCACGTTCAAAGCGGGCGAATTCAAACCCGCCGACATTCAAATTACGGGAAACATCGCCGTGGCGTGCTACTGGATGACATTTGAGTGGCGCGACAAGAACGGCCACGGTGATGAGATTACATCCCGCATCGAGCACACGTGGGTGAAGGACGGCGCAGACTGGCACATCCTGAGTGGGATGAGCATGAGCGTGCCCGCGGCGCCAGCGAAATAACTTCGCCCATCGAGCTCGTTCCGTCGGCTTGTGGCAACCTCCCGCGTCGAGTATGCTTTTATATTCCCGATGACAGCCAAACGAATGGCGAGTTTGCCTGAATCCACCGACCGGCGCATTGACGCGCTGCTTACGCTGCTGGCCGAGAATTCGACGATTGTGATCAGCGGCGCGAAGATTGCAAAGGAAATCGGGGTAACGCGGCAGCAGGTTTGGCGCTGGATCGAGAAGCTGCGCGAGCTGGGTGTGCGAGTGAAGGGACATCCGCACACCGGCTATCACATCGAACGCATGCCGGACATCCTGGTCCCGCAGCTGCTGAGCCACCGGCTTTACGGGACGGCGTTTGCCCGGCGCATCTACCACTATTTCAAGGCAGGCTCCACAAACACGATCGCGATGCACCTTGGCGAGCAAGGCGAACCGCACGGAGCTATCGTGCTGGCTGAGGAGCAAACCGCGGGACGCGGCCGGGCGGGGCGTTCCTGGCTTGCGGAGAAATCGGCCGGGATTACCTGCAGCATCCTGCTGCGCCCGGAAATTCCACCGGCGTACGCGCCGCTGCTCACGCTGGTCGCCGGATTAGCCGCGCGGGATGCCGCGGCGGAAGAACTCGACGCCCTGCCGGACATTCGTTGGCCGAACGACCTGCTGGTCCACGGCCGCAAATTCTGCGGCATTCTTACAGAAATGCACGCGGAACCCGATCGCGTTCATTACGCGGTGGTGGGCATCGGCATGAACGTGAACCAAACGAAAATGCCCGCCGAGCTGGAGGACAACGCCACATCGCTGCGCATGGACACGGGCAAAATGCATTCGCGCCTCGAGCTGCTGATTCGTTTGCTCCGCCACTTCGACCGCTATTACAATCAATTCATGGCCGAGGGCGCCGCGCCGATCCTGCGGCGGTTCGCAGAAGTTTCCAGCTATTCGCAAGGCAAGCGGGTGCGGATCACGACTGCGGCGGAGGTTTTTACGGGCACCACGTCGGGGCTTGAGCCGAGCGGGGTGCTGCGCGTAACACGCGATGATGGACGCGGCGTCGAATCGGTGCTTTCAGGCGACGTCGCGGAGGCGGATTGATGCTTCTCACCGTTGATGCCGGAAACACGAACACCGTGCTGGGCGTATTCCGTGGGGAAAAACTTGCCGCGAACTGGCGGCTCACGACCGCGCGCGATCAGACGATTGACGAGTACGGCATCCTGACCCGCGACCTTTTCACGCTTGCCGAGCTCGAGCCGCGCGAAATTGGCGGGGTCATCATCAGCTCGGTTGTGCCGTCACTCAACGCGACGCTCGCGGGAATGGCCGAGCGGTATTTTGGACGGAAGGCGCTTTTCGTCGAGCCGGGAATCAAGACCGGTATGCCCGTGCACTACGACAATCCGCAGGAAGTAGGAGCGGATCGAATTGTGAACAGCGTGGCGGCGTTCGACAAATACGGCGGCCCCTGCATCATCGTGGATTTCGGCACGGCGATCAATTTCGACGCCGTATCCGCTCGCGGCGAATATCTGGGAGGCGTCCTTGCCCCCGGGATTGGAATTTCCGCGGACGCACTTTTTGCGCGCGCCGCTCGCCTGTTCCGCGTGGAAATCAAAGACCCCGGCAAAATAATCGGCACGAACACTGCTGCGTCCATGCAGGCGGGGCTTTTTTACGGCTACACGGACATGGTGGATGGAATCCTGACGCGCATGAAGCAGGTGCCGGTGCTGGGCGCGAACGCGAAAGTGATCGCCACGGGCGGGCAGGCCGCACTGATTGGCGGCGCTTCGCGGCACATCGAAACGATCGACGAATTTTTGACACTCGAAGGCCTGCGCATCATCTGGGAGCGCAATCAGGCCGGCGCAGCCGATTCCTCGCACAGGGCAGCGCCCAAGAAATTGCCCATTTCCATCCGCCCGAAGAAGTGACCTTTTGTTTTTAACTTTTGCTGCGCGACGAAATTAGCTGAAACGCACCACATCATGGAAGCATTCAACTACTTCAATTATTTCACGGAGATTGAAGAATATTTCTGGCGGAAGCGCGGGGCGCACCTGCTCGTCTCACCGCTCGATTGGGCGATTGTCGAGACGTGGCGGAAAGCGGGCGTTCCCCTTCCGGCGGTGCTCAAGGGGATTGACCGAGCTTTCGAAAGCTGGGGGCGCTCGCGGCGCGCTGCGGGAGGACGCCAGTTGAAGAGTCTGGCGTATTGCGTGGACGCGGTGCTGGATGCCGCGGCGGAGGCGCAGGAAGGATTGGCGGGCGCAGGCCCGGAGTTGAAACGTACCGCTCCGGCTGCGGAGCCTTTTTCGCGTGAGGAGCTGAAGAAATATCTGGAGCGCAACGCGGCGCGATTGCGCGCGGCCGCTGGAAAACAAAGCGCGCGTGCGAGTGAGCCCCGTCGGGCGCTGGCTACGCGCTTCGTAGAGACCGCGAGCCGTCTCGATGAGATGCTGCCGGTCATCGACGTTCCCGGCACGCTCGATCTGGAAGATCTCGAACGCCGCCTCACGGTGCTGGAAGAAAAGCTGGGCGCCGCGCTTGCCGCCGACGCGGACGAAGAAGCCATGCTCGCCATTCGCCGCGAAATGGATCGCTCGCTCGCACCCTACCGGCGTAAGATGTCCGCGGAACAATTGACGCAGCTCGAACGCCAGTACAAACAGAAACGATTGTTCGAATATTTCGAAGTGCCGCGGCTGAGCCTTTTCTATCTTGTGTAAAAAACAGCTTTTGTTTTCTAAAACTTGCCGTCAGACCCTTACCCCATGAAACCTATCGATATCACAGTGGAGAAATTGATTTACGGCGGCGAAGGACTTGCGCACCACGATGGCTCGACGGTTTTCGTTCCGTTTGTGTTGCCGGCCGAGCGCGTGACGGCCACTCCTATCGAGCAGAAGAAGAAATTTGTTCGCGCGAGGGTGGATAAAGTGCTTGAGCCCTCCGCCGAACGCGTGACGGCGCCCTGCCCCCATTTCGGAGTTTGCGGCGGATGCGATTATCAGCACATCGCGTATGATGCGCAGCTCAAGTTCAAGACGGAAATTCTGCGCGAAACTTTGCGCCGGATCGGCCGCGTGGATTGGACCGGCAACATCGTAGCGCACGCTTCTCCACCGTGGGGCTATCGCAATCGCGCGCAATGGAAAGTGCGTCCGATTGCCGACGCCGCTGCGGCAGCCAAACCGAACGCGCCCGCTTCGCCCGACGCTCCGAAAGGCGGGACGCGGGGATCGGCAAGCGCGCCCGCGCCGCTTGCCATCGGCTACTTTCGCGCGAACTCTACGGCACTTTGCGCTGTGCACGACTGCCAGATTCTGGCGCCGCCGCTGCTGAAGGCAATGCTCGCCATCCGTGAAGCAGCCGCGGCGAGCTTGCTTCCGAAGACGCTGCGCGAAATCGAAGCGTTCGCTGCTCCTGGCGTTGACGGCGGCGCGCCGAAGGTCCAGCTGACGGCTACTTTTGCCGGATTCCCTTCCCAAGCGCAGGAAACCGCCGCGCTGCTGCGGAAAATCGTGCCCGACCTGGAAAGCCTTCTCTTCCACGACCCCAGCCACGAACGGATGGAGCTGGATGGGCCGGGCTTCGTCGAATATTCCACCGGTGGGCACGCCTATCGCGTAGGGCATTTTTCTTTTTTTCAGGTGAATGATTTTCTTGTTGAGGCGCTCGTACAAGAAACCGCCGCGAGCGAAGAACCCGGCCGGCTGGCATTCGATCTTTTCGCGGGCGTGGGGCTTTTCTCCGTCCCGCTGGCCGCGCGATTTCAACGCGTTGTTGCCGTGGAAGCAAATCCCGCAGCAACAAGGGACCTAGATGCAAACGCCGACGGCCAGGGAAAGATCGAAGTGCGCACGGCAGACGTGGAGCGCTTCCTCGATAGATCCAAAGAGAAACCGGATCTTGTTTTTCTCGATCCGCCGCGCGCTGGGTTGGAACCTGGCGCCGTGAATCGCATAGCGCGGATGGCGCCTGCGCGCATTACGTATATTTCCTGCGAGCCACCGACGCTTGCGCGCGATATCGCGGCGCTGATGAAGGGCGGCTTCGAAATCGCGGAGATGCATATGTTCGATCTATTTCCTCAGACATTCCATATGGAGGCGGTAGTCCGGCTGCGCCGGGGCAAATGAAATTACCCGCACTTTGGATCGCCGCTGCTTTCGCCGCGGGAATCGCCGCGGCAAGCCGATGGACGGCGTCGCCAAAAGTGTGGGCTGTTGCCGCTGCAGGCGCAATCGCGATGGCCGCTATTCTGTGTTGGAAAAATTCCTGGCTGAAGCTACTCCCTGCGGCTTGGGCGCTTGCGCTGATCGCTTGGGTGGCGCTCGGCGGCCTGGCGATGAGCATTCAACGCACGACGATTCCTGCGAACCACGTAACGCGACTGCTTGCCTCAGGACGCCTCGATTCCGCCGAACCACTGCGATGGCGCGGACGACTGCGCGAGGATCCGCTTTCGCTCCCGTGGGGACACCGCTTTGAAATTGATCTCGAACAGGTGGAAATTTCCGGCGAGGTGGTTCCGGTGAGCGGCGGGCTGAACCTGAATCTATATCGCGATTCGCGCGGCAGCCACGAACAGGAAGACATCAGCTCGTCGCCATTGCTGCTGCGCGCCGGAAATCGCGTTGAGGCGCTGGTGCGCGCGCGCCCGCCTCGCAATTTCCTTGATCCGGGCGCTTTTGACCTGAAGAGCTACCTGGCGCGCCAAAAAGTAGATCTGACCGGCACGTTGCGCAGCGCGGAGTTGCTGACTTTGATTGACACTCCTCCGCCCACTTTCACGCAGCGATTTGCGCGCGCGCGCGGAAATCTGTTGGCGCGGGTTGATACGCTGTTTGCAGCGCGGCCGGACCGCGCGGCGGTGCTGCGGGCGATGCTGCTTGGCGACCGGAGCTTCGTGGATTCGCAAGTGGTGCTCGCGTTTCAGAAGACGGCCGTATATCACGTGCTGGTCGTGGCGGGGCTGCATGTGGGCGCGCTGGTGGTGTTTCTGGTGTGGCTGTGCCGTCGCTTGCGATTCTCGATTGCAGCCACGAGCCTATTCACCATTGCAGTGCTGGCGGCGTACGTGGGCGTGGTGCAGGACCGGGCGCCCATTTTCCGCGCGGCTCTAATGGCGGCGCTTTATTTGTGCGCACGGCCACTTTTCCGGCGCATAGAATTACTGAATACCGTCGCGCTCGCCGCGCTGGCTCTTCTGCTCTGGCGGCCCGACTCGCTTTCGGATTCGAGCTTCGAGCTTTCGTTTCTTGCCGCGAGTGTAATCGCCGCGCTGGCCATGCCCTGGATGCAGCGCACGAGCGCTCCTTATCGCGCGGGTCTTGCGCATCTGGGCGACGTGACGCGCGACGTGGCGCATTCACCGAAGGTCGTCCAGTTCCGGATCGAGTTGCGTGCCGCTTCGCAGTGGTTTGCGGCGCGAATGCCGCGCCGGCTTGCTCCACGAGCCGGCTTGCTGCTTTCCGCGCCCATACGCGCCGGACTGCGCTTGTGGGAAATTGTTCTGCTATCCGCTGTGATTCAGTGGGGGATGATGCCGCTGCTCGCCGAGGATTTTCATCGCGTGAGCCTCGCCGGACCGCTGATCAATATTCCCGCGGTGCTCCTGGTGGGAGTCATCGTGCCGCTGGGATTCATCGCACTCGCTTTTACGTTTGTGTGGTCGCGGCTTGCCATGGCGTTGGCGAAGGTGCTGGGCGCCTGCGTTGGATGGCTGCTTGCGACGATTGCGTGGTTCAGCCGGGTGCCGCATGTGTCGTACCGTATTCCCGGGCCGCCGGTGTGGCTGGTGATTTCATTTTTTGCCGCGCTAATTATTCTCGCGGGCGCCGCACGTGCCGCCGCCACGCTGCGAGCCACTCGATTCGCACGCAGGCAATTTGCTCCGCCGATTCGACCGGCGGAGTGGGTATCCGGCATCGCGCTTGCGGCGCTGACCATTCTGATCGCGACGCATCCGTTCGCGCCACGATTGGCGAGCGGAAAACTCGAAGTTACCGTGCTCGATGTGGGACAGGGCGATTCGATCTTCACCGCGTTCCCCAATGGCCGCACGATGTTGATTGATGGCGGAGGCATCGCGGGCTCGGAGTGGGCCGGCGGATACCGCACGGGGATTGATATCGGCGAAGAAGTTGTTTCACCCTACTTATGGTCGCGCGGCTTCAAGAGGCTCGATGTGGTTGCGCTGACGCACGCACATCATGATCATCTGGACGGGCTGCACGCGGTGCTGGCGAATTTCCGCGTGGGCGAATTGTGGGTCGGGCGCGATGAGGAAACGCCCGCTTTCGAAACTTTGCTGGCGGAGGCGCGCGCGCGGGGAGTGGCGATCGTCCATCAGAGGCAGGGCGCGCAATTCGATTGGGACGGTGCGAAAGGCGAAATTCTGTGGCCGCCTGTGGAGCCAAGTGTTTCTGAAGCATCGAACGACGATTCACTGGTGATGCGAATTTCAGATGGGCCTGTGCGATTCCTGCTGCCGGGTGACGCGCAGCAGAAAGTGGAAGACTTGCTTGTGGCGCAGCACGCTGGGGTTGATGCCACTTTCCTGAAGGTGCCGCACCATGGAAGCAAAACTTCCTCGACAGAATTATTTTTGGCCGCGGTTGCGCCGCAGATCGCCGTGGTTTCAGTTGGTGAAGGGAATGCGTTTGGGCACCCGGCGGAAGCGATTGTGGAGCGTTATGCGCGGGCGAGGATTCGATTTCTGCGCACGGACCGCGACGGCGCTGTGACGGCGCTGACGGACGGGCAATCCCTTACCGTGCGCACTTTCGCAGAAA
>Ga0308309_10001920_pt1 | contig 12369 bp, 8 predicted proteins | sample HubBroMetageWFT5_FD_192491 | JGI IMG/M metagenome (GOLD analysis project Ga0308309, IMG submission 192491) | Warmed and freeze-thawed soil microbial communities from the Hubbard Brook experimental Forest, New Hampshire - Hubbard Brook CCASE Soil... | ecosystem: Environmental > Terrestrial > Soil...
GGGTGCGCCATTGGAGCCCTCTGGATCCGCACCGAGGTGAGTTCATAGACCGTCCTAATAGTGCACGTTTGACGCCCGCCTCCCGTGAATGACCTGATCCGGCCCATAACGGTGCTTCGATTGTGACATTGACACTATATCGTTGACGTTTCCGAAATTAACGAGTATAATATGGAGTTTTTTGGTGTGGTGTGGTTTGGATTGGTAGCGATGATGGCAAATCTCATTTGGCTACACTCATTTGAGTCATCTGCCAAGCCGGGGAGCCGTCCCATTGTCTCCGAGCGGATCGCGAAGTGCGGTCGGACGGGGGCTCTCGTGCGTGTTGATTCCCTGCTAATAACAGGAAGAACAGGAGGGCGCGTCCGGAATAGTTTCGGAGGGGCTGGCCCCGCAATTCCAGGCGCGAGGTGAGCTCCCAGGTACCATCCGTTAGAAATGATCCACTGGTGCGATTATTGTCGCAGGACAGGATATTGAAGGGTCGGTACCAGACCGTCTGCCGATCCCAAGCTGTTTACCAAAATTTACCGGAATTAATTTGACGAGAACGGGGGTGCAGTCACAGCTAACGCGAGTAGGCGGTGAAGCCGGGTTGACACGCTGCGCCAAGCCGAACTCGATATCTCGCGATCACCCTATCAGACTGGCAACCGAATTGGGTGATACCCAGGTTCAAGCACGCGACGCGCGATGACAATCGTCAGATGGCGAACAGACAGACCAACGAACGTATCGCGTGAATGCTCTTCAAGCACGCCGAGTGTCTTAACCGACTCGCTGACCATCTCAATGCCAAGCGTCAAGTATCGGCAAATCAGTCGATTAGGCCGAGATTCACGAAAGTTCGACCCATAAAAAAGGGCCTGACCTTACGTCAGAGAGGTGGTGAACCTCGCGGCAGGAAATCGGCCGGATGAACTTGGTTTCGTTTGCCCTACGGCGACCGATCACTATTTTGGTGCTGGCCATCGCGGTAATGATGACGGGTTTGCTCGCCATCGAGCGGATGCCCCGCGACGTCTTTCCCAATCTCGGTGTACCGGTTCTCTATGTCGCCCAGCCCTATGGCGGCATGGATCCGGCCCAGATGGAAGGGTTCATCGTCAACTACTACGAGTACCACTTCCTCTACATCACCGGCATCGAACATGTCGAAAGCAAATCGATCCAGGGCGTAGGGCTGGTCAAGCTTCAGTTTCAGCCGGGCACGGACATGGCCGGCGCCATGGCGGAGACAGTGTCCTACGTGAACCGTGCCCGCTCCTTCATGCCGACCGGAACAGTGCCACCCTTCGTCCTGCGCTTCGACGCCGGCAGCGTGCCGGTCGGCGATCTGGTCTTCTCGGACGAGAGCGGAAAGTTGGGCGTCAAGGACTTGCAGGACGCTGCCCTCTTCCGGGTACGTCCGCTGTTTGCGACCTTGCCGGGCGTATCGGCCCCACCGCCATTTGGCGGCAGCCCCCGCACCGTCGTGATCAGCGCCGATCCCGACCGGCTGCGCGCCTATAATATGAGCCCGGACGAGATTGTCGAGGCCATAGCGAAGGGCAACACGATCACTCCATCAGGCAACGTGCGTATCGGCAACGAGATACCAATGGTTCCGGTGAACTCGGTGGTGACGGACGTAGGGCGTCTGGGAGACGTCCCCATCCGCTCCAACGGAACCCGCACCATCTTCGTCCGCGATATTGGAACGATCGCCGACTCTGCCGATATCGAAGTTGGCTACGCGCTCGTCGATGGCCGCCGCACCGTCTACATTCCGGTCACTAAACGCGCCGACGCTTCGACGCTCAGTGTCGTCAATCTGGTCAAGCAGAATATCCCAAAGTTCCAGGCGGTGCTGCCGCCGGGGGTGAAGGTCAGCTATGAGTTTGACCAGTCGCCCTTCGTCGTGCGCGCCATCCTGGGCCTGGCTGAGGAGGGCCTGCTCGGGGCGGTGCTCACCGGGTTGATGATCTTGCTGTTCCTGCGCGATTGGCGCAGCGCTCTGGTCGTGGTGGTGAATATCCCGTTGGCGATCCTGGCAGCGACGATAGCACTGTGGGTGTCCGGGCAGACGGTCAACCTGATGACGCTTGGCGGACTGGCTTTGGCGGTCGGCATCCTGGTCGATGAGGCGACCGTCGTTATCGAGAACGTCCATTCGCATCTTGGGCGCGGCGCGGCTCTCGCCAATGCCTCTTATGACGGTACGATCGAGACACGTGTCCCCGGTTTCCTCGCGATGCTCTGCATCCTCGCAGTCTTCATCTCCGCCTTTTTCATGCAGGGTGCGGCGCATAATCTCTTCATCCCGCTGGCGCTGGCCGTGGGCTTCGCAATGGTCGCCTCCTATGTGCTGTCTTCTACGCTCGTCCCGGTCCTGTTGATCTGGGTTCTGCGGACCTCGCACAGTTCCCATGCGGCCGGTGGCTCGCGGTGGGACCGGTTCCAAGACCGGTATCGCGATATCTCGTCTCGCGTCGTGCGGCGGCGATGGATCGTCGTGCCGGTCTATCTCACTGTCGCTGTGCTGATCATCGTCTTTGTCGGCAGCATTCTGGGCCGGGCAATCTTCCCGACAGTCGATGCCGGACAGTTCACGCTCCGCATGCGCGCTCCTGCGGGCACCCGCATCGAGGAGACTGAAAAGCTCGCCAACATGGCGTTGGACATTGTCCGCCGCGAGGTGGGCCCGCAGAATGTCGAGATCACTCTCGGGTTTGTCGGTGTGCAAAACGCCGCTTATCCGATCAACACCATCTATCTCTGGACAAGCGGGCCGGAAGAAGCGGTTCTGCAGGTGCAGCTCAATCCGAAGGCCGGCATAAGAGTAGCCGAGCTCGAGGAGCGGCTGAGGCAGAAGCTGTCGCAAGAGATGCCCGGCGTGCGTTACAGCTTCGAGCCCAGCGATATCGTCAATCAGGTGATGAGCTTCGGCGCGCCGACGCCGATCGAGGTGGCGGTCAGCGGCCCTGATTTCACCAAGACGCGTCCTTTCGCGCAGCAACTTCTGAAGGCGCTGGGTGAGGTTTCGTCCCTGCGGGACCTGGAATTCGAGCAGGAGCTCGACTACCCGGCGGTGAGCGTCGACGTCGACCGCGCCCTAGCTGGCATGCTTGGCGTGACGGCGGGCCAAGTCGGCCAGTCTCTGACGGAGGCGACTTCTTCGAGCCGCTTCACGGTCCCCAACTTCTGGGCCGATCCCAAGAGCGGCGTCGGCTATCAGGTGCAGGTGGAGGTTCCACCGCCGCGCATGGATTCGTTGGAGGACGTCAAGAACATCCCGATCAGCCGGAATAAAAACGTCCAGATCGACCTCCGGAATGTTGCGGATGTGAAGCCAGGCACGGTGCTCGGCGAGATCGACCGGTACAACATGCAGCGGATGCTGACGCTGGAGGCCAATATTGGCGGCGAGGATCTGGGCGGCGTCGCAGACCGGGTGTCGCAGGCGCTCGCCAAGGCCGGTGGGCCGCCGCAGGGGGTGAACGTGGCGGTGCGCGGGCAGGTCGTGCCGATGGCGGAGATATTCAATGGCCTCGAGCTCGGGCTCTTGGTTGCGGTGATCACGATCTTCCTGCTGCTGGCGGCGAATTTTCAGTCCTTCCGGTTGTCGCTTGCGGTCACGCTCACGATCCCTGCCGTAGTCGCGGGCGTTGCGGTCGCGCTGTGGGTCAGCGGCACGACGTTGAACATCCAGTCACTGATGGGGGCGATCATGGCGATCGGCGTGGCGGTGGCCAATGCGATCCTGCTCGTCACCTTCGCCGAGCGCGACCGGATCGGTGGCGCCCATGTGCCGGATGCCGCGGTGGCGGGGGCGGCGAGTCGGCTGCGGCCGATCCTGATGACGAGCTGTGCGATGATCGCTGGCATGTTGCCGATGGCGATCGGCCTTGGGGAAGGCGGTTCTCAGACAGCGCCGCTCGGTCGCGCCGTGATCGGCGGCCTGACCGGGGGGACCATCGCCACGCTGATCATCTTGCCGGCCATTTTCGCCATTCTCCAAGGCGAGCGCACGCGAAAGAGCGCCTCGTTGCTGCCCGCCGGCTTAGCGCGAATGATGAAATTGGAGCCGCATTCGGTCGATAAAATTGGTGCTGGATCGTAGGACCAAATTGCTCATTGCACGGGCTCGAATACCAGTATCGCGGCCTCTTGATCACCGATCGCCTGAGATGCCACATAAAACCTGTTGAATTGGGGTACTAAAAGCGAAGTGCCCGAACCGGATCTGGTCTTGATCTTGGAAATCACGTCGTAGTGGTTGGGGTCCTTCTGCTGGTAAACGTAGATCCAGCCTGGCGAGGCTTCGGGCGTCCCATACCAACGCCCGCCCGTCATATAGACGCGCCTGAGGTTGGCGTCGTAATACACTCCATCCATCGTTTCGGGCGCTGGCAGGCTTTGAATTTCCCTGCCCGACGGGCTGTCGTAGACGGTCATCTCCGGCGGAATCCTCGTGCCGACAAATAGCCGGTGCCGGACCCGGTCGAGCGCCATGTCTGCGGCACCGTCACCTCTAGCGGGCCAACTCTTGATGAGTTCGCGCTTCTGGGTATCGAATTGAAAAATCAGGTCCGCGAGGGAATCACAAACGAGAAGGATTCCGTTGTCTTCCATCGCGATCTCGGCGAGATGACCGGGGCGGGGCGTCGGGACGGTTATGGCCCCGAGAAGCTGGTCGTTTCCCGCACCACGCTTCGGCTGCAGAATACCCACTCGCTCAGAGGCATTATTTCCTGCCATCTGACCGCCGTAGCCGAAGTAGACGAGGTTGCTAGCGGGGTCATAGAAAAAGCGGTTCGGACCAGCCTCGACTTTGAAGTCCTGAACCAGCCGGAAGGTGTCGCCTTGGAAAACTCTCACATGGCCATCGAGGCTGGTTACATACAATTTGTTGAAGTCGCCGCCCAGGAACAGCGCGTCCTGAGCGTCCTTGAATCCGGCGAGACTGTTGATCACCTTCCCGCCTGTCAGATCCACAACCTCCAACGTATTGTTGGTAACGGCGGCCACAAACAGTCGCCGCTTTTCCAGATCGACACCCATGTGATCGAGGCGCCCTTTGACCCCCGGCAACGGAATGGTTTGCGTTAGCCTGAGCGGCTGCTGTTGCTCCTGGGCGGATGTCGGGACGGCGAAACCGGCAAACATGGCAATGCAGCAGCACACTGCAAATAGCTTCGTCATGGCTTCGACCTCCTCGTGAAACGACATTCCCACTTGGTCGTCTTTTTGGGGGGCAAGCCTAGCCATGTTTCAGGGCTCTCGCTCAGTGGCGGACCACACGGCGCCTCTCTCCTGTCGACGACGCGATACTTGTCGTGATCAGGCAGCATACGCAGAGGCCCACGATTGCATCAATCGCCGGCTACCACCACCACCGCATGCCGTCGATTGATGAAGCTTATTTGCTCTCGGCCGTCTGTTGGAAAAGCGTGCGCAGCCACAGATGAGCGGGCTGATCAGCGAACCGGCGATGCCAAAGCATCGTGGTGCGGATAACGGGCGATGCAAAGGGAAGCCTGCAGATCGAAAGGCCGTTGGACCGCACCCAATGCTCGGCGAGGCGGCGGCTGAGCACCGCCACCATATTGGTGCTGGAAAGGATGGCAGCGGCGGAGAGGCGGGGGGCGCGGTGCGTTATGTTCCGGGCCAGACCTCGCGTGCCGAGCCACTGATCGACAAAGCTCGAATCTTCGCCGCTCGACGAGATTTCGAGATATGACAGGCCGGCGAGCGCCTGCTCCGTAAGCTCGCGCTGAGCGGCCGGATGGTCGCGCCGCATAGCGACGACGAACGAATCTTCGAGAAGCGGGGCGACCGCGAAACGCTCCCCGACATCGTCAAAGGTGCCGATCGCGAGATCAAGCTCGCCGCGATCCAGCAGGGCCGGCATGTCCCGCAGGCCGGTCGGGCGTAGATCCAACCGTATTCCCGGTGCCGTTGAAATGACCGCCGTTACGAGCGACGGGGCGAGGATCACGGCCGCATAATTGTTGAGGGCGAGAACGAAGAGGCGGGTGGCCTCCTGCGGAACGAAAGTCTCCGGCTCGAGCGCGAGCTGCATATCGCTCAACGCCCGGCGCAGAGGCCCCGCGAGCTGCTCGGCCCGCGGGGTCGGCGCCATCCCATCAGGCGTGCGGATGAACAGTTCGTCCTTGAGCATGTAGCGCAACCGGCTCAGGGCGTGGCTGACGGCAGGCTGGCTCAGGCCGATTTTGCTGCCGGCGCGGGTCACGTTGCGCTCTTGCATCACTGCGTCGAAGACGATCAGCAGATTGAGATCGAACGCACCCCAATTCACGTGCCCACTCTCCTTCCCGAGTAAGGACTAGACTGTCGAGGCAGCACTGTTTCTTTGCCCCTGCGTCATTCAAATTGTGCATTCAACGATGTTATCAATGCATTTGCAACATGCGGTCCCAAGCGCAAGTTTGGGTTGGTGTGCAGCTGAGGTGACGAATGTCCCAGGTCTCGACCTTGACGGAAAGGAATTCCGATCAGCGGGTCATGCTCGCCGCGTTGTTCACCGAATTCCTCAAAGTCTCGCTGTGCAGCTTTGGCGGCGGGCTGGTGTGGGCGCGCCGCTCAGTCGTCGACCAGCGGCATTGGATGAGCGAACATGAATTCGCGGACACGTTGAGCCTGATCCAATTCCTTCCGGGGCCGAATGTCATCGGCATTGCGGTCTGTGTGGGAGCGAAGCTGCGAGGGGCGGCCGGCGCTCTGGCTGCTCTGTCGGGCTTCGTGGTAATACCGTGCGCGATGGGCTTTGCGCTCGGCGCACTGTATCTGCAGAGCGCCAAATTGCCCGTCGTTCAGAACATCCTCGGCGGGGTTTCGGCGGTCGCCGCCGGACTGCTGATCGCGACCGGGGTCAAGCTGCTGATGCCGCATCTCAACCGTCCGGTGGCGGTACTCTTTGCGGCGCTCGCCTTCGCCGGCATCGTGTTCACCAAGGCGCCGCTCCTTGTCGTGCTGCTCGGCTTGGCGCCGCTCAGCATAGCGGTCGCAGCGGTCGAATCGGGGAGAGCACAATGAGCAGCCACTCGGCGCCCGTCACACTTGCGATACATCTCGCCTTGTTGTCGTGCATCAGCTTTGGCGGGTTCCCCTCGGTCCTCCCAGACGTCCACAACTTCGTCACCGCCAACGGCTGGGTCACAGACCAGGAGTTCACTAACTTTTTCGCCCTCGCGCAGGCGGTCCCGGGACCGAACATGATCCTGCTGATGAGTTTCATCGGCTGGAAAGTGGGCGGAGTTCCCGGCGCGATCGTCAGCGCCATCGCAACGTTCGCGCCGGCCTGCGCAATGTATTTTGCGGCCCACCAGCTGTCGGATCGGTTTCGTGACGCAGCGTGGCAAATAATCGTGCGCCGGGGTCTCGTGCCGCTGACGATCGGGCTAGTCATCGCCAGCGGCACCGTGATGGCGCGCGCCGGGGATGCCAAGTGGCAGGGAGTAGCCCTGACGATCGCGACGGCTGGGCTGATGATCCGGACACGCATCAATCCGCTCTGGATCCTAGCAGGAGGCGGTGCGTTTGGTGGCCTCGGCTTGCTCTGATGCAAGGTTCAGCAAGCCGTCGACCGGAGCACATGTCCTGCGTAATTCGTCATTGGCATGTCAACGTGACGTCAATGCATTTGCCGCATTAGGCGCGCGACCTAAATCTCTCATGCGCAGCCAATTGCCTCCGGGTTGCCCGGCCAGTCGGGTGTACCGAGGGAGGCATACATATGACCGGCATCGTCAAGATCGCGCTTCGGCGCCCCTACACTTTTGTCGTCATGGCACTGCTGATCCTGCTCTTCGGGATTAGCGCCGCCTTTCGCACGCCGATCGACATATTCCCGAGCATCAACATTCCGGTAGTCGCCGTCGTATTCAGCTATACGGGGTTGCCTCCGGACGACATGTCGGGCCGCATCGTCACATTCTACGAACGCGCGCTCACTACCAGCGTCAACGACATCGAGCATATCGACTCCCAGTCGCTCGCGAATTTCGGGATCATCAAGATCTTTTTCCAGCCGACTGTGAACATCAACGCCGCGTTGGCTCAAGTCGCTGCGATGTCGCAGACGGTGCTTAAGCAGTTGCCGGCCGGCATCACGCCGCCGACCATTCTAAGCTTTGATGCATCGAGTGTGCCGGTCGTGCAGATCGCGCTGTCGAGCAACCAGCTCTCCGAGACGACGCTGTACGACGACGCGACAAGCTTTATCCGGCCGCAGCTGGCCTCGGTCGCCGGCGCCGCAATTCCTTTGCCGTATGGCGGCAAGGTCCGGCAGGTTCAAGCCGATCTCAACCAGCAGGCGCTGCACACCTACGGCCTCTCAGCAAGCGACATCGTCAACGCGTTGACGATCCAAAACCTGATCACGCCGGTTGGGACACGGAAAATCGGCAAGTTCGAATACACCGTGAATCTGAACGACTCACCAAGCGCGATCGCCGCCTTCAATGATCTGCCGATCAAGACGGTCAATGGAACCGTCATTTATATGCGCGATGTCGCCTACGTCCACGACGGCAACCCGCCGCAAACCAACGTCGTCAAGGTTGACGGCAAAAATGCTGTACTACTCTCTGTGGTCAAGTCGGGCGCGACCTCGACCCTGTCGATCATTTCCGGCATCAAGCAATTGCTGCCGAGTGTCGCTAACACCCTGCCATCCAGCCTCAATTTGACGGCTGTTGGCGATCAGTCGGTCTTCGTCATCAGCGCCGTCTCCAGCGTTGTCCGCGAAGCGGTAATTGCAGCGGCGCTGACGGGGATGATGGTTCTGCTGTTCCTCGGCAGCTGGCGCTCTACCTTGATCATCACCGTGTCGATCCCGCTCTCGGTCTTGGCGTCTGTCGCGACGCTGTCAGCGCTCGGCGAAACGATCAATGTCATGACTCTGGGTGGGCTTGCGCTCGCGGTCGGTATCCTCGTCGACGAAGCGACAGTTACGATCGAGAATATCAACTGGCACCTCGAACAAGGCAAAGAGGTCGAGCCCGCAATCCTGGACGGCGCCCAACAGATCGTCGTTCCGGCGACCGTTTCGCTGTTGTGCATCTGCATTGCCTTCGCGCCGATGTTCGGACTGGGCGGTGTTGCGGGCTATCTGTTCCGCCCGCTCGCCGAGGCTGTCGTTTTCGCGATGATCGCGTCCTATGTCCTGTCGCGCACCCTCGTTCCCACAATGGCCAATTACTTGCTGCGCAAGCATGTGGTCGACGCGGGAGATGCGGTTCATCACAACACCGAGATCAACCCGGGTTCTGTTCCAGCCAAGCCAAGCCGCAATCCGCTGGTGCGGTTCCACAAGGGCTTCGAGCGCGTTTTCGAGGCGATCCGCGCGCATTATCGCGGCCTGCTGGACCTGTGTCTGCACAATCGCGGCAAGGTGATCGCCGGCTTCTTCGGCTTCGCCCTGTTGTCACTCGCGTTGGCCCCTTTTCTCGGCCAAGATTTCTTTCCGAGCGTCGATGGCGGGCAGATCAAGATCCACGTGCGGGCGCAGACCGGTATCCGGATCGAGGAAACGACAAAGCTCTGCAACCAGATCGGCGACTCGATCCACAAGATCATCCCGGCCGATCAGCTGGCCGGCATCGTCGATAATATCGGCCTCAGCGTCAGCGGCATCAACATGGCCTACAACAACTCGGGCACGATCGGCGTCGAGGACGCCGATATTCTGATCAGCCTTAAGCCGACGCACGCGCCGACAGCGGACTACGTCAAGACGATGCGCGAGCAGCTGCCGCGGCTGTTCCCGGGCACCTCCTTCAGCTTCCTGCCCGCCGACATGATCAGCCAGATCCTAAATTTTGGAGTTCCTGCGCCGATCGACCTGCAGGTGGTCAGCAACGACCTGCAGGCGAACCGCAAATACGCCAACGAGCTACTGTCACGCATCAAGCGGATCCCCGGCATTGCCGATGCGCAGATCGAACAGGCCTTTGAGCAGCCGACCCTGAACGTCAATGTCGACCCGCTCTCTGGCGGGACTGGTGGGTCTCAGCGAGAAGGACGCTGCAAACGACGATGCTGACGACCCTCGCCGGCAGCTTGCAGGTCAATCAGATCTACTGGCTGAACCCAAAGACCGGCGTTTCCTATCCGGTCTCAATTCAGACGCCGCAGCGCGAGATCGACACGATGACGGGGCTGCAGAACATGCCCGTTACTCCTGGCGCGGGGACCCCAGCTGGCTTGCAGCTGCTGGGCGGACTGGCCACGATAGACCGGGGACCGAGCGACGCGGTCAACTCGTATTACAACGTCCGGCCCGTCATCGACATCTATGCGACGCCCCAGAATCGCGATCTCGGGGCGGTCGCCACCGACGTTCGCAAGGTCATGCAGGACACTGCCCGCGACGTGCCCAAGGGAACCAATGTCGTGCTGCGCGGCCAGGTAACAACGATGACGAGCGCTTACCAGCAGCTCTTTGTCGGCTTAGCCTTGGCCATTGTGCTGATCTACCTGCTGATCGTCGTCAACTTTCAATCTTGGCTCGATCCATTCGTGATCATCCTGGCCTTGCCAACCGCTCTCGCCGGCATCATCTGGATGTTGTTTGCAACTGGCACGACGCTATCCGTGCCCGCGCTCACCGGCGCGATCATGTGCATGGGTGTCGGCACGGCAAACAGCATTCTGGTGATCGCCTTCGCGCGCGAACGCATGGCTGCGGGAGCCGACGCGATCACCGCGGCGATGGAGGCGGGCAGCACCCGCATCCGGCCGGTGCTGATGACGGCGCTGGCTATGGTCATTGGCATGGTGCCGATGGCCGTCGAACCCGGGCAGAATAGGCCGCTCGGCCGGGCGGTGATTGGCGGGTTGATATTCGCTACCTGCGCCACCTTGTTCCTCGTGCCGACGGTGTTCAGCCTCGTGCATGGCCGCGAGCGCAAGCATATCGAGGCATCGCCATCCGGCCCCGCTTTGCCAAGCCGCGCCTGACCCCTTTGGAGTGATTTATGTCCTCGGCGCCCACGAAAACCCTAAGCCGCCGCCGACTCTTGATGATCGCCCTGGTGGCGCTCACCATTACCGGCGGCGTCGCGGCGTACGGCATTATCCAGAGGGCCCACAGCGCGGCGCAAGTCGCGCAGTGGACCGACCAGCAGGCAATCCCGACTGTCGCGCTCGCCCGCCTTCGGCGTGGGCCCGGAGTCAGAAAGGTGACCCTGCCCGGCACTATCCAGGCTTATTACCGGGCGGCAATCTACGCCCGGGTCAGCGGCTATCTGCAGAGTTGGCAGGCGGATATCGGGGCTCATGTCAAAGGTGGGCAATTGCTTGCATCGATCGATACCCCGGACCTGGACCAGGAATTTGCCCAAGCCAAGGCTGACTTGGCTACTGCTACTGCTAATGCGCAGCTTGCTGCTGTCACAGCCGAGCGCTGGAATGCCTTGGTAAAGTTGCAATGGGTGTCGAAGCAGACGGCAGATGACAAGAATGGCAGCGCGGCCGCGACGAAGGCGACAATGGATGCGGCCAGCGCCAATGTGAAGCGGTTGGAAGCAATGGAAGGCTTCAAGAACATTGTTGCTCCGTTCGACGGCGTCGTCACAGCGCGCAAGACCGACATCGGCGCCCTGATCAATGCGGGCAATGCAGGGCAGGAGCTGTTCGAGGTTTCCGACTTGCACAAGGTCCGCATCTACGTCCAGGTGCCGCAGGCCTTCACCGCTGAGCTCCAGCCGGGGCTGCAGGCGACCTTCGAGATGCGGCAATATCCCGGCCAGCAGTTCGACGCGAAGGTGGTCACGACATCGAATGCGATGGAGCTGAACTCGCGCAGCATGCTGGTCGAGCTGCAAGCCGACAATGCCGACGGCAAGCTGTTCGCGGGCGCCTATTGTCAGGTGCATTTCCAGCTGCCGAACAACCCGAACGAGATGCGCGTCCCGGCGACGGCGCTGGTGCCGGCTGACCGCGGCGCGCAAGTCGCCCTTCTCGGCAACGACGGTAAGGCGGTCCTCAAGCCCGTCCAGCTCGGCCGCGACTTCGGAGACAGTGTCGAGGTCGTCGCCGGGCTTTCCCCGTCGGATCGGGTGATCGACAGCCCGCCCGAGACATTGCAGAGCGGCGATCAGGTCCAGCTGGCCGCGACGACGCCGTTGGCGAAACAGGCTGCGGCGCTTCCATCACCGACCAAGGCTGATTGAGTTGTTGATGCCCGGGAACTCAGTGTTCTGGAGGAGCTCAGCGAAGATATCGCAGGAGAGCTGAGGTAGGGCGCCATGATTCCGGAGGGCTCCTCCTCTTCCTCTGGCAAGGTAAGGCGCGACGCTACACGGAGACTATAGCCCTGCGGGCGCGCATTCGTGCGGCTATTCATCGTTGGCCGCCCGCAGC
>Ga0308309_10001922_pt1 | contig 12363 bp, 10 predicted proteins | sample HubBroMetageWFT5_FD_192491 | JGI IMG/M metagenome (GOLD analysis project Ga0308309, IMG submission 192491) | Warmed and freeze-thawed soil microbial communities from the Hubbard Brook experimental Forest, New Hampshire - Hubbard Brook CCASE Soil... | ecosystem: Environmental > Terrestrial >...
TACGGCGGGCAGGCCTGCTGGCGACCTTGTAATCTCCGGGATAGAGCACGACGCAGCGGTTGAAGCCTTCACCATCGCTTTCCGTGCGCAGGTCAGTTTGATCGCGCAGTGCGAGGTGAATGATGCGGCGCTCGCGCGACGACATGGGCGCGAAGTGGAACGGAGTGCCGGTCTGGCGCACTTTTTCGGCGGCGACGGTGGCGGCCATACGCAATTCCTGAAAGCGAATTGAGCGCTGGTTCTTGCAATCGAAAGAAATTTTTTCATGATCGCCAGAAGGCAATCGAAGGATTTCGAGGGCGATCAGCTCCAGAGCACGCAAGAGTTCACCGCCCCGGTCAAGCAGCAGGGCAGAGTCCGGACCGGACAGGTCGACAAAGATCTCGGGCTTCTCCCACTCGCTTTGCGCGGGCGGATCGACGACGATGCGATACTTGAGGTGAAGTCCGCCGTCGGAGACAACGGCTTGCAGAAATTCGTTAATTCGGTTGGCGGCGGCGAGTTTGTCCATAGGAAAGCTCTTGATGATTGGCTTTGCTCGAAATCTTAAAAACTTTTACCACAGAGGAAGCAGAGGTTCACAGCGTAAGTCCTGGCACGAAATCAAAATCCTATATCAACTCCGGCGTAGAAGGTTGCAAGCTAAGAGCTAAAAGCCAAAAGCTGACTCACTTATCTTTCTTCCGCGCGCGCTTCTCCATCATTTCGCGCATTTCACGGCCAAGGCTGGTGCGGTTCATGACGGCCTGCTGTGCAATCGAAATCAGATTGCTCTCGGTGTAATAGAGATTCAACCCCGCCGGCAATTTAAAGAAAATAAAACCCATCATCAGCGGCATCATGACTGTGAGCATTTTCTGCTGCGCCGGGTCGATGCCGGCTTGCGGTGTCATGCGCTGCATCACGACCATGCTCACGACCATTAAGATCGGCAACACCCAATCCGCGGCGGACAGATCGCTGATCCAGAGCCAGTGCGCGTGGCGAAGTTCCAGAGCTCCTCCCAGCATCTTGTAGTAGGCAATGAGAAACGGCATCTGGATCAGCAGAGGCAAGCAGCCACCGGCCGGATTCACGCCTTCTTTTTTATACAGAGCGCTGATCTCCTCGTTCATCGCGGCCTTCCGCGGATCGCGCAGCGTGTACTTTTTGTATTTCTCCTGAATCGACTTAATCTGCGGTGCAACCCGCTGCATCTTGAGCGTCGACTTCAGCTGCGTGATGCGCAGAGGTAGCAGCGCGATGGTGATGATCAAGGTTTGAAGAACGATCGCCCATCCCCAGTTGGGAACGATGTGGTTGTAAGTCCACTTAAGCCACAGAAACAACGGCCGGGCCAGGACGCCCCACCAGCCGAAATCGACAATGCCGCGCAGATCGGGGTTGTCGTTCTTGATGGTCGAAACAGTGATGGCATCGAGGACCGCCAGTTCCTTTGGGCCAACGAATAACCGCTCGGTAGTTTGCCCGCGAAGGTCGCCGACCGCGGCGCCCAAAACTTCGGCCTTATTCTCTTTGGCCCCAGCCTTGTCGGGAATTTCGATCGAGTTGCGCAGCATTACCATCGCGGCGGTTGCCGGATCGCTCGGAATAAAAATCGCGGTGAAGTATTGATCCCCTGTGCCGGCCCACTCAAATGGGCCTTTCAAGGTTGCACCGCCGTTGATGTTTTTGATGGCCAGGCGCGAGATGAAGCTCGGAAAGACAAGGGCCGTGCGCTCGGTCGAGGCGTCATTGTGGTAATCGATGCGAGCGGCGGCGTAGGAGGCGGGAGTCTGTTCGTCGCCGAAGCCGGCGGGCCATGCGGGCGCGGCCAGAATCTCTGCGCCCTTATAAACGACGGTCGTTTCTACGTTCAAAACATAAGTATGGTCAAAGCGAAAATTCTTACGAACTACAAGATCCTGGTCAGCGTATTCGAAGGTGATCTGAGCTGGCGCGGTTAACCGGCCTTGGCTCGAAGCTACGTAAAGTGCGGAGTTCAACCGGTTGCGCACAGACTCGTCGTAAGTCCAGAGAGACAGCGGATAGCCGTATTTCTCCGCAGCGGGGACATTGACGAGATCAAGCAGGCCGTTCTGAGTGTCGTTGTTGAATTTTTTGAGAATCCACGATTTGACCTGGGCGCCGCGGTTGGTAAAGGTAATGCGGTACAGATCATTCTCGATCACAGTTTCGCTTTCAGCGGATGCTTGCTTCGTAACCGTGCTCGATGGGATCGCCGGCATGGCTTGCGCCGGAGGCGATGAAATAGCTGAGGGTTGTGCGGGAGCCGTATGCGTTTGCTGTTGGGGCGGCGTCGCTGGTTGAGGCAAGTATTTCTTCAACAGCGGTTGCGAAACAATCAACACGATGAAGGTCAGGAGAAAGACGAGAAGGAGCCGGCGCTCGCCGCCTGGTTCCTGTTGTGGATTTTGAAATTCGGCCAAAGTTTCCTGAGTCCCTCGTGGGTCAAAGCCCAATCAAGTAAAACCACGTTTGCAGTATGCCTGAAGGCATACCTACCAAGAATAACCGCATGACGTCAGTCAAAGTTCCCGCTGCCGCTAGCGTGTTTCACTACCGGGTCATAGCCGCTACCGGCAAAGGGAAGGCAGCGGAAGATTCGAGTGAAGGCCATCCATCCGCCGCGGAGCGCACCGTACCGCTCGACCGCTTCGATTGCATACTCGGAGCAGGTCGGCACATAGCGGCACGCCGCCGGCAACATAGGCGAGATGGCTCGCTTATAGGCCTGCAACAATTGCAGCGCGACGAACTTGGCAACGTGCTTCAAACACGCCCTCCGGCTTCCGGCTTTCGACGCGTAGATTTCGGGTCGATTAGTGCTTCGCCCTGTGTCCGCAGCGCTAGCTTTTGCTCGATGACGGCGAAGGCGCGAGTAACCTCGTTTAGCACAACCGGAAAATCGATGGTCAGCAACGACTTCTTGGGATTGATGACCACGTCGGCGGCAATCTTAACGGCTGGCAGGGTCAGGCGCACCGCCTCGCGCAAACGGCGCTTCATACGGTTCCGCTGAACGGCTCCGCCCAGGGCGCGGCCAACGGTGAATCCGATTCGCAGGCCGTGTGGCTCTGACCTGCCCTCTGTGGCAGCCGAAGCGGCACCAACCCGCGTTTTTCCTTCTTCTTCCGCAATTTTCTTTGCTGGCCGCGGCCAGTAGAAGACCGTCATGGAGGCCGAAAAATGGCGGCGTCCCTGTTTGTAGACACGCTCAAAATCAGCATGTCGCAGAAGGCGTGCCGAGCGCGGAAATCGAGCTGTTTTTTGCGGCGGCATGGCGAAGTCCCACTGAATTCCCAGCGCAGCCTCAGCCATCATGCCCTCAGTTTGCGGCAGGCGGCTGCGTGTCTCGACTGTGGAAATTAGCGGCACGGGAAACGCTACTCGCGGAAGCCGGGCTTCACGGAGACCCGTTTCCGTCCCTTGGCGCGGCGGCGGGAAATCACCTTCTGGCCGCCCTGGGTCTTCATGCGCGTGCGAAATCCATGTTTCTTGACTCGCTTGCGCCGGTTGGGTTGGAATGTACGCTTAGGCATGAAAGATAGCTGCTCCTGATTCCGTCGACAGTGTTAGGACAAACGATGAGTATAAATGACGGGGTGGGCGGAGGGCAAAGGGTCGCCAGCCAGGTGTAAATGCTCCAAGATAATGTCACCCCATAACTGCAACGAGACTTTGTCACCCTCCGAGGATGGTGACGATGAGTCAGAGGGGTCGACAACACGTGAAGGTGACGGAAAATGCTGCATTCTTATGCGGACCTTCGTCACATCATAGCGACAGCCCGGCCGATTCTCGCAAGCACTGTCTCCTTGCCGAGCACCTCCAGCGTCTCGAACAGCGGCGGCGCGTTCTTCCGTCCGCAAACCGCAACCCGGATCGGCTGAAACATCTGCCCCGCCTTCACGCCCAGTTCCTGCGCCGCGGCGCGCAGAGCCTGATCCAGCGGATCGTGCTTGAATTCGACATTCGCCAGGACGTCGCGAGCTCGAGCCAGGACCTTCAACGCCATCGCCAAATCACCCCTTTGCGGAATCAGCTCGGCTGGATCGTAGGGCGGCAGTTGGCTCACAAAGAAGAAGTCGGCTGCCGTCAGCACGTCGCGCAACAGCTTGATGCGCTCGCGAATCAGCGGCGTGATCCGAAGCATTTGTTCCAACGCGATGTTGAAACCGGCGGCGTTCACGATCGGAAGGAGGCGTTGGCTCAATTCTTCGACCGGCAAAGCGCGGATGTGCTCAGCGTTCAGCCAGAGCGCCTTTGGGTCGAATGTGTCTTCTGGGGCGGGAACACCAGGGTCCCTCGCTTCGCTCGGGATGACAACTGGGGAGTTCGGAATGGCGGTAGAGCTCGGAACGGGGCTAGAGAGTGATGGGTTGGCCGCCAATGCCGCCTCTTTGAAGTTCACCACTGCGTTCGATCGGTTGATGCCTTCCAGCGAAAAGATCTCCGTCAGCTCTGGCAGCGACATATTCTCGCGATCGTTCTTCGGTGACCACCCCAGCAGGCACAGGAAGTTAATAAAGGCTTCGGGCAGAAATCCGGCATCGCGATACGTTGTAACGCTCACGACCGGACCGTGGCGCCGCTTGGAAAGTTTGGTGCCATCGGGCGCCACCAGCAGGGGCAGATGCGCAAACTGCGGCGGCCTGCATCCGGCAGCTTCGAAGATGAGCACGTGTTTGAAAGTGTTCGTGAGATGGTCCTGGCCGCGGATTATGTGCGTGATGCGGAGGTCAGCGTCGTCCGCGCACGAAGCGAGATGGTAGGTCGGCATTCCGTCGGAACGAAGCAAGGCGAAGTCCTCAATATCGGCGGCCTCTTTCACTTGCTCACCATAGACAGCATCGGTGAAGCGAACAACGTTTCCCGGCTCTCGCGGCACACGAAAACGCAGCGCGAATAGTTCTCCCGCTGCGGCGCGCCGGTCGCTTTCCGCCGGCGAGAGTTCTCGCGCTCCGGCATTAAAAAGCCACGTCCCCTGCGCGCCGGATTTCTCCGCCGCACCAGCGTGCGCAGGCGTGAAATCGCGGTAGGCCAGGCCCTTCTCAAAAATCGCCCACGCCGTCTTGCGATGTAACTCGATGCGTTCAGATTGCTTATACTCCTCGTCCCAGGTGAGGTTCAGCCACTTCAGCCCTTCAAAAATCGAATCCACGGAAGCCTGCGTGTTCCGTTCGACATCCGTGTCGTCGAGGCGAAGAATCATGGTTCCGTCGTTATGGCGCGCGTAGAGCCAGTTAAAGATGAAAGTGCGGGCGCTACCCACGTGAAGAAAACCGGTAGGCGACGGCGCAAAACGGACGCGCGGCTTGGACGCAGGCGTTGAACGAGATTCCAGCATAAGTGGGGCGAAATTCGATGGTAGGGGTCCACAAAAGTATCGTCAAGCGAACGGAGACGGGAGTGAGCGGAGACTCGCCAGTCAAGTGACTGATTCCGAGGGCGAGGACATGGCCTTAAATCTTATTGTTTTCACACCCCCAGCTATGAAAACATGCAGTGATTAACCCTTTGGCCTAATCGCGCAACTAATTCTCCACGGGAACCCAGCGCCACCCTCATGAACAGCATCGCCACCAGTATCGTCATCATCCCAGGTGTCGTCGCTCTATTGCTCTGCCTCTTATTCACCTATCTCTACCAGCAGAGCCGCCAGGCATACTTCCGAGCGTGGCAGATCGCCTGGGCCTGCTATGCAATTCACTACGCTCTCGATGCTCTTCGTTACTACCGGCCACCGGCGACCGCTGCGTATTTTTTCAGCTCACTCTTTTCGGTGGCGATGGCGGTTTGCATCTTCGGCTCCACGCACCTGATGCAGGGATCCTTCCGCCCGCGCTGGTATGACTGGGGCGTGGCGGCTGCCGGATTTATTACGTCCTGTATCGACCTGCGGGTGCATTTGCTGTCCAGCAAACTTCCGCCGGGGCAGCGGCCGCTTAGCCTGGCGGTTGTTTTTCTTAGCGCGACGCTGCTCTACAGCTCGGCGGTTTTTTATTTGCACGCTCACCGCAAAGGTTCGGTGGGCTTCCAGTTGCTCGCTTTTGCGCTGGCTCTGTGGGCAGTCCTGCTGGGGTCGATTCAATCCAACAACCCGTGGATGGAAATGTTTGGCAGCGTCGGCCACGTCCTCGGCCCGGTGCCCCAGATGCTGCTCGGCATCGCCATGGTGATGGTGTTATTTGAGAACGAGCGCAACGCTGTGCAGGAAAATACGCTCGCGCTTTCGACCCTCGGAGTGGATCCGCGGCGGCTGCTTTCGGCGGATGATCTCCTGCCCAGCATGCAGTCGACGCTGGATCGCCTCGCGGACGCGCTCTCGGTGCGAAGGGCCATCATCTATGTTTCGGAACGCTGGCGCGGTTTGTTGCCCTCCGTGGAGCGGGGCTTTTCCGCCGAATTTCTGGAAACACTAGCCAGAAGCGGAGCCGGAGAATACATCTGCGAACTGGCCTACCGTCAAGGCGGATTGTTCACCGCCCGCGATTTAAGCCAGTTGACCGAGCCGCTCCCGGTCGGCTCCAGTGGAACATTTTCCGAGTTCAAACGGGTCTTCACCGAAGCGGAGATTCGCAATCTGACCGCGGTGAGCCTGCAGACCCGCGAGCACGCGCTGGGCGTGATTTTATTTCCGCACGCCGACCGCAAAGCCTTCGGCAGTTCGGGTCCGCGCCTGATGGTTGGACTGGCGCTGCAACTCGGCCTTACTCTCGACAACTATCTGATGGCGCACGATGCGCACCGCCGCACGCAAGAGTATGAATTGCTGACTGAGATTGGACAGGCGATCAGCTCGCGCCTGGATCAGGACGAAGTCCTGCGCACGATCCATACCGAGCTGGGGCAGATTTTCAATACCAGCAGCTTCTACATCGCCTTTCAGGAGGGGGACGAGATTCGTTTCGAACTGGAAGTGGAGAACGGCCGAATCCTTCCCAAGCGTTCGCGCAAACTAGAGAACGCATTTACCGAGTACGTGATTCGCACCGGACAGCCGCTGCTGATCCGGTCGGATGTGGAAAAGACGCGGACGCGACTAGGCATCACTTTTCGCCCCGATCTGCCCGCCAAGTGTCTGTGCGCCGCTCCGGTTCTTCTTGGAAACAAACCCGCCGGCGTGATGATGGCGATGAGCACAGAACGCGAATTCGTCTTCGAACAACGCGACCTTGACGTACTGATGACCGCCGCCGGCCAGGTGTCAGTCGCGGTGGAAAATGCGCGCCTGTTCGCGGAAGAACAGCGGCGCTCGCGGCAACTTGCGTTCCTCAACAATATTTCGCGCACCGCGATTTCGAGCGACGATCCGGTCCACATGCTGGGGCAGATTGTCGGGGAAATCCAGAAGAATTTCAGCTTCGATCACATCGGCATCGGCCTGCTGGATTATGGAACGAAGGAGATCGAAATCAAGGCCGAGGCCGGCGCCACGGCTCACGCCATGGGCAAACGGGTTTCGCTCGGGATCGGAATCCTTGGGCGCGTGGCGCGTACGGGCGAGCGTGCTCTGGTACAGAACGGTTTGGAAGGCCAGATCGGCGCGCTTCTGCCGGAGTCGCGTTCGGTGCTGTGCATACCTATCACTTACGGCGAAACGCTCCTCGGAGCTTTGAATATCGAGAGCCGGAACGACAGCGCTTTTTCGCCGCAGGATGTCCTGATTCTCAACACCTTGGCCGATCTGCTGGCCACCGCGCTGCATAACGCATTCGTCTTCCAAAAGCTGCAACAGCAATCGATCACCGATGGACTGACGGGAATCAAAACGCGCCGCTTCTTCTGGGAATCGCTCTCGGCGGAGTGGAAGCGCGCTTCCCGGTCGGGACGGCCGTTCTCCGTGGTCTTGATCGACCTCGACAAGTTCAAGGAAGTCAACGACACCATGGGCCACTTTGAAGGCGACCTGGTGCTCGCCCGGGTCGGGCGGCTGCTCGAGCAAAAGTCGCGGCAGTCGAACGTGGTGGCACGCTACGGCGGCGACGAGTTCATCATCCTGATGCCCGAGACTGGCGCGGACCAGGCCCAGGTACTGGCAGAGCGCTTGCGGCAATGGATTATCGCCGACCCGATGCTCAGCGAGCACCACATCACCGGCAGCTTCGGCGTGGCTAGCTTCCCGACTCACGGGTTTTCGATCGAGGACGTGATTCGCGTGGCCGATGCGGGCATGTATGTTTCAAAGCGCTCCGGCGGCAATCGCGTCTCGGCCGCCGAGGAATTTTCCGAAGGCGAAGAGTTTGCCACGCAGCGGCAGCAGATTTCGTCCTACATCGAAGGCTTTCTGCAGCGTGAGCATAACGGCCCGGAGCATCTGGAAGAATTGCGCTCCATGCTGCTGAAGTTTTGTGGCGGCGAGGAAGATTGCAACGTTCCGTTGCTGAAGGAATCGATCGAAGTTCTCAGCCGTGCGGCCGAATCGCGCGAGCTGCGCACCTCCGGCCACGGCGATCTGGTGGCACGCTATGTCGAGATTCTGGGTCGCGCGCTGCATTTACCGACGGAACAGACCGTCGACCTCATTTATGCAGCGCGGATTCATGATGTGGGAAAAATCTTTGTGCCGGAGCGCATTCTGAATAAGCCGGGGCCGCTGACCGACGACGAGTTTTTCCTGACCAGGATGCACGCCCGCGTGGGCGCGGAGATTGCCGGAATTCTGCCGCGCAGCGGCATGATGCGCCAGGCGATCCAGCACCATCACGAGCGCTTCGATGGAACCGGCTATCCAGATGGATTGAAGGGCGAGCAAATCCCGCTGTGGGCACGCATTGTCGCACTGGCGGACGCCTATGCCAACATGCTGACCGAGCACTCGCTCGCCGCCGCACGGACACCGGAGCAGGCACTCGATGAACTGGCGAAGATGAGTGGAACCGGATTTGATGGAATGCTGGTGCGGTTGCTGCTGCGGGAACTGAAGTCGGAACGAGCGTCGTCGGCGAAGGATGGGTTCTGAGGCTCTCAAAGGCTGGTCGTCTCAGGGCAGGCAGTGTAATTGGATCCTGGTCTCTCCTCGGCTTCCCCGACTGGCGATGAGATGTTCCTGATGTCTATTTTTCTACTCTTGTGCTGACTCACTGCCTCAGCTACGATTAAGCGAGAAGATCATGTTGGACTGGTCAAAATGTCCCGCGGTCGAAAGCGTCCCTGGCAAGCTCAGTGGCGCTTGGGTTTTCCGTGGCACTCGCGTCCCCGTGTCTGCCGTATTCGAGAACCTGGAAGACGGCCTCACCATAGACGAGATCGTCCAAATGTTCGACGGGCTTTCCAAAGACCTGGTAGTAACCGTGCTCGAATTCGCAGCTCAGAGCTTGGACGCGCCGCTGATGGCACGGTGATGCTGATCCTGTTTGATCAGGCAACGCCATTCCCGCTTCGCAAGTTCCTTCCCGGCCACGTTATCAAAACGGCTTACCAGCAAGGTTGGAGCACGCTCCTGAACGGTGATCTGCTGCGCGTCGCCGAGGAATCTGGCTTCGATCTTTTGTTGACGGCCGATAAAAATCTTGCTTATCAGCAAAATCTCTCCGATCGAAAAATCGCTATTGTTGCCCTCGGCAAGAACAGGTGGAGTCTGATCGAGCCGGAGTTGGATCGCATCGCGGCGATCGTGAATGCTGCCCTTCCGGGAAGCTATCACCTGATCGACCTTCCATCTAAATCCGGGGCGAAAACGTAGTGGCGGCTTGCAACTCCGCCGTGGAAACGCGAAACTACAGTCCATGCCCGTCTCCCTCTCGCTCTCCAACAAAGTCGCGCTCATCACCGGAGGCTCCCGCGGTATCGGCGCCGCCACAGTTCGACTCTTCGCCGCAGCCGGCGCGAAAGTCGTTTTCAGCTATCAAAGGGCCCGCGAACAGGCCGAAGCTCTCGCCCAAGAATGCGGTGAGGCCAACTGCCACGCCGTTGCCAGCAACCTGTCTGGCGCTGAATCTGCTCGGGGATTGGTGTGGGAGACCGTGAAGCATTTCGGACGCCTCGACATCCTCGTCGCCAATCACGGGGTCTGGCCTGCGCAGGATGTCGCCATCGAGAAAATGACGGACGAGCAATGGCGTTCCACTCTGTCGATTAACCTTGACGCCGTATTTGGCCTGGTCAAGCACACGGCAGCGCAAATGAAATCGCAACCGCGGTCTGGTTCTGCCGCGGGACACATCGTGCTCATCAGCTCCACCAGCGGGCAGCGCGGCGAGGCCTACCATGTCGACTACTCCGCTTCCAAGGGTGCGCTCATCAGCATGGTGAAAAGCCTTGCCGTGGAGCTGGCGTCATCCGGCATTTACGTGAACTCGGTCGCTCCCGGCTGGGTGGACACTGACATGTCAAAACCTGCGCTGGACGATCCCAAAAGCGGCGAAGAAATTCGGCGCACAATTCCCCTGGGTCGCGTCGGCAAGCCGGAAGAGATCGCGGCTCCGGTGCTGTTCCTGTGTACCGAATACGCCGGATTCATCACCGGCGAAATCTTCAATGTGAACGGCGGAGCCGTACTGGTCGGCTAGGGGCTCAGGCTAGTCTTGCCCCTGAAGGGCTGGCCGATTCGCGTCATCCTTCTCTCGTGGTTAGGTTTCGCGGACAAGAGTGTCCGCGCCACACGAGCTGCGACACGGGCGAACCCGCAAGCAGCTACAATCCCTCTTCGGGCATCACACTGCTTTCTGATTGTAGTTTCTGAATGAAACTTTTTGCATGAGTCATTTCGCTCTCATCGTTGTTGCTGCTCTTGCCATGGCCGTAAGTAGTTCTTTATCTTCAGCTCAGACTGGAGCTCAGACTACCGGGCAACCCGCATCCGAATCGACCACAACCGTCCAATCCAGTGCGCCGACCGATCAGGAAAATGTCCGCAAAGCCCGTGCATTGATTGACCAGGCGCTTCAGGCGCTGGGAGGACAGGCGTATTTAGACATTCATGACGTGCAGCAGGAGGGCCGCACTTACAGTTTCTATCACGGCCGCCCCACCAGCAACGGAGTGGTGTTTTGGCGGTTCGTCGAGTATCCCAACAAAGAACGCATTGAGGTGACCAAACAGCGCGATGTGGCCATGCTCTATAACGGCGATAAGGGCTACGAGATCACCTACAAGGGCGCGCACCCGCTGGAAAAGAAGGATCTGGACGATTACCTGCGGCGTCGCAAATTTTCACTGGAGACGGTCTTGCGCTCCTGGATCAACGATCCCCAGGTGGCCCTCTTCTACGACGGCAATGCGCTTGCCGGCAATCTTCCGGCGCAGCAGATCACGCTGATCAATGCGAAGAACGAAGCCGTCAACCTCTTTTTCGATGTCGAAACCCACCTTCCCATCAAGAAGAGTTACAGCTGGCGCGATCCTTTGGACAAAGAGCGCAATCAGGAAGAGGAAATCTTCGACAACTATCGCCTGGTGCAGGGAGTCATGACGCCCTACGGCTTCACCCGTTATTTCAACGGAGACATGCAAACCCAGCGCTTCGTGAATTCAGTCCACTTCAATCAGGGAGTCAACGAAACGATGTTCGACCCCGACTCCCATTACGATCCCAACAAACAACCGGGCAAGCACGAAAAGTGAACAAAATTGAATTGGCTACCGGCCATCTTCTCTCGTCTTGCTCAATCATAAGCCGCTGATATAATTACACTTATGCGTTACAGGGAAAGTGACGAAGTTGGTTCGTGGCAGAAGTGAAAGCCACGCACTGTGGCGTTTTTACCACAGTCGACATTTGTTACGCGGTTGTAATCTACTCCGTCACCACCACTTACACGACGACTTTTGACTCAAGAGCAAACACTCCGCAACGCCGTGGAATGCAGTGGGATTGGTCTGCATAGCGGCGCGCCGGTTTCCCTGCGAATGCTTCCCGCTCCGCCCGGAAGCGGCGTCGTCTTCCACCGCGTCGATTTGGACGGCTTCCCCATCGAGGCCATCAGCCGTAACGTCGCCCGCGTGAGTTACGCCACCAGCCTCATGAAAAAGGGCGTTCTCATCTCCACCACGGAGCATCTGCTTTCCGCCTTCGTCGGATTGGGCGTGGACAACGCCATCGTCGAGCTGGACAATCTTGAGCTCCCGATTCTCGATGGCAGCGCGTTGCCGTTTGTGCAGATGATTCAGAAGGCGGGGCTCCGCAAGCAGCGGCGGCCGCGAAAGTATCTGAAGATCCTCCGCGAGGTCGAGATGCGGGAGGGCAACAAATTTATTTCGGTGTATCCCGCCGAGAGTTATTCGGTCTCGTATTCCATCAACTTTCCGCACCCGCTGATCGGCAAAGAGACTTTTCAGGTGGAGCTGGCGAACGGCAGCTACCTGCGAAACATCGCGCCCGCCCGCACCTTCGGCTCACGCGAAGACGAGAAAGCCATG
>Ga0308309_10001923_pt1 | contig 12363 bp, 9 predicted proteins | sample HubBroMetageWFT5_FD_192491 | JGI IMG/M metagenome (GOLD analysis project Ga0308309, IMG submission 192491) | Warmed and freeze-thawed soil microbial communities from the Hubbard Brook experimental Forest, New Hampshire - Hubbard Brook CCASE Soil... | ecosystem: Environmental > Terrestrial > Soil...
TTTCTAAACTCAATGGCTAGCTTGTGCAGCTCCTTCGCCCCGCCCCATTCGATCAACGGCAGCACCCGCACATCCAGCATCTCCGCCGTACACGCCTCCGCCGGCCCGGCCCAAGCGCGCCCCGGAATCCCCAATGCCGCAAACAAAACTCCAATTGTTAAGATAGGCTTCACGGCGACACTCCCCCACTAGCAACACACCCCTCATCTATTCCCTTAGACCACACCTTCCACCGCCAGGATGCCCGCGAACGAGAACACTTGTCCGTCCTGTACCCCCGCGAGTGGCACGATGGATCCCTAGTCCATTCGCAAATTAAAACAATACGAAGGGTGCCCCAGGTTCGCAGTTTGAACCTGGGTCTTGGGGTTTCCTCCCCCACTCTCAATCGCTTCGGGTTTCCGGTAGTGGGTCAGTTTGAAATTATGCAGGCGTAACATCTGGCGCAATACAGGTCTCGCGCTTGCCCTCCCAGCCCTTCGTGATTGCGTGCTCTCTTCCATAACCATCTACCGCCTTGAGAGGGCTGGGCCGTTTGAGCTTTGCCGGACTACTTTCGAGCTTCAGCGGGTTAACATCTTTAATCACAAAATGTAACCAACCTTCAACGCCATGCCCTTGCTGCATCGGCATGGCGGAAAGACGCATAAGATCGGGAACTTCTTCTTGATGTATAGGATTTTCAATCTTATTACCCGTGATTGCGTCAATTCTATAAGAGGTTCTTGTTTGAACCCATCCACTAAAACCAAACTCGCTCTTGAGTTTAAGTAATTGCCCATTCAACTCTAGCTCTAATTCGTACTCAAGAATCGAACCTACGCCTGGTCCTTCATTCACGATGTAGGCTTCTATAAACACATCACAATCTACCGTGTAATCTTTTTTTGGTTGATTATGATGTTCCGCATATATATCTAAGACTTCCTGAAGCATTTCAGGTGGGGCAATGCCAGTGCGTGGGTGAATATTGAATTGATACAGATGTCCGGTAAATGAAGGGCGGACTTTCGTGGTTGCTAGTTCGTTCTTTAGTGATTCCGCCCTTCGATACTCAGCTAGCCATGCGGTGAAAGAAGATAGAATAAAAGCAATCCAAACCCAATGCCAAAATACAACTGCTGATTGGCTGTGACTTGGTGAATAAATCCCGAGCACCTCTCTAAGTAATGAGAGAGGCCCGGTCATAAGAGCCACCGTAAGGCTAAAAATACGCAGCCACCGCCAAAATCCTTTAAGCAACGCTCCTCCGTAAAGCTAAAGCATCCGCAATCGGATGGTACTAGAGATGCGCGGTTCTTTGTTACTCCAATAAGTTCACAATCTCTTCAATTTCCCAAGGGCGGGCGGCCAGGTCGTTCAGCGGGAAGACGGATCGGGGTGCCCCACACGTCGGTTTAACGTGTGGGGCTTTTGACGCTCGAATTGAGGACTAATCTGCAGCGGCGGATTTTGCCGCGCCCGAAAAGTGGATGGTGATTAGGAAACCGTTCGTGCCGGCATAATCGAACTTGTGGCCATCTCCTTCGAAGGCTTCATGCTTGCTCTTCCACATGCGGAAGCCATCGTTGGACTGTGCGCCCCAGTATTTCAAGTTGCGCATGACAACTTCGTGACCGGGATTATCGCCCTCGACGCGTTCGAGAAGAACTTCACCCTTGCCGCTGTTCATCTTCGCATGAGCTACGCCTGTCTTGGTGTCGACATTCCATGAGAATGCGGCGGTTCCCGCTCCTTTTTTCTGCCAGGGAATCGGATAGAGCTGGCCGAGGATGTCACCCAATGCGGCTTGTTGTTCTTTGCTGACGCTAGGATCGAAGTTCACCACCAGCCAGGAGTCCTTGCCAGTACTCCAGTCACTCCCTAGGTCGGTAGCGATCCAGACCTTCGCGCCATCCAGCTTGGTATCTTTGTAATAGCCCTTGTCCACTTTGAGAACAAGGTTGGCGCGGCAAAAATGCGCGTCCATGTGATGCTCATCCATGTGATCGGTGGAATGCGTGTTGAAATAGCAGGGACAGAACATGTCGCAACTGCACGCTTCGATGTAGCTGGCAGTCATATCAAAATCGGGTTTGGAAGTTTTCTCCTGCGCAGAAGAGGTGAAATAGATGAGACTGGCAGCGAGCGCAAGCAGAGGAAGCAAAAGGAGTCGAGGCAAACGAAGCATAATCCCTCCCATCAATTCATTTGGAATAGGGCCCCACCAGGAATGATGCAACTCTACTCCCGGAGTTTGGAGGATTCAACCGGATTTCCTTTTGAGTTCGAAAACTGCACCAGTCTGCACCCATCTCGGCGCGTGGCTCGGACGTTTTCCCACCACCTAGGCATTGTAGTTCGCCACAACTCGTGCCACATTTCCAGCCGCTAACAGCTCCATGAATTCTGCCGTGCGTGTCCCCTTTTGATTGAGGCAGCAGAGCACCACGCTGTTTACGCCCCAGAGCACGTCCTCAAGGTGAAAGTGAACTTCAAACCCCGCCAACTCCTTCCAATGCCCCGACTTACGCCCCATACGCGCCGTTCGAATAAGTACTGAAAAAGAAATAACTTGACAAGTTATCACAGATTGCGGTATTATCGGGCTGGATTTCCCTCGACTGGATCCGTTTACCTCCCTCCCCAAATCCAGCAACATTAGCTTCCCGCCGCTGACCTTCGCAATACGCAGGAACTCCCGTTTACCCCGAGCGCTTTGGGAGAGCGGCGATTCATCTTCGTAACACGAAGGAATTCCCGCAACTCCATTCGCTTCATAACTTTACTTCATAACTCGCGGACACCCCCGGGTGGGGGGGCATGCCAGCTAATCTCAATCTGAGGACCAAAATGGAACAACACACGCAAGACTCCGTATCACCCGAACCCAACGCTTCACCTGAAACTAACGCTCCTCACCACCGCCAGCGGTGCCGCGCGCTCCGCCGCGACCGCAAGCAGTGCCGCCTCTTTGCCCAAAACCCGGCCACCAGCCTCTGCGCCCGGCACGCCGCTTACGCCGAAACTCCTGACGAGCTGCAGGACACCACCGACCTCTCCAAACAACTCTTGGTCGTCAACCAAGGCGGCTACTGTTCCGCCGAGTCGATCAACGCCATTCTTTCCAATGTCGTCGAGCTGCTGGCCAAGGGCCGCATCTCGCCCCGCCGCGCCTCGGTCATCACCTTCGCCCTAAGCCTCCTGCTCCGCAGCGTAATCGTCACGGACCGCCAAATCGCCAACACGCCCCCTCAAATCACCTGGGGCACGTACCGCCCCGGCTCCAGTCAGGACGAACCCGCGACCGGCGCACACGACAACGCAGACGCCAACTCGCAGGCTCACCCTCAAACCAGCCACGATGCCATGGAAAATTACGCGCGCCTGAGAACCTAAGCCGGACCAACCTAAATGCTAAGAGCTATCAACTGTAGGGGCACGGCACGCCGTGCCCGTCTGCTCCGTCCGTTCTGCCCGCGTGCGCGCACGAACCCGCCGCACTATAGACCGGGGAGGACACGGCAAGAGCATCGTCTCCAACGCAAGACGATCGTCTCTCAACCGAACCAAACTTCTCGGCGCTCCGCCCACGGGTCACGGAACACGGATCACGGAACACGAAGAATACGCCCCGAATCTCGCGCCGGTCACGCGCACGCCCTACGCTTCCACATGCGCCAAAAATCTCGGCGCCTTCCGAAATTTCGTCGCCTGCTCAAACGCGTACGCCAGCTTGATCAAAACCGGCTCGCTCCACGCTCGCCCAAAAAACGAAATCCCCACCGGCAAACCGAAATCAAATCCCGCCGTCACATTGATATTCGGATAGCCTGCCACCGCCGCGAACTCGGAGCTTCCTCCGCCAAACGAGTCGCCGTTCACAATGTCCGTCAACCACGCCGGGCCGCCCGTCGGTGCAACAATGGCATCGAGCCTGTGCTTGTCCATCGTCTTGTCGATGCCCTCTTTGCCCGCCAGCTGATGATTCTTCGCAATCGCCTCGACGTATTCCTTCGTTGTCAGCGGCCCCTTCTCTTCGGCCTTCACAAAATTTTCCTGACCAAAATACGGCATCTCCTTCTCCGCATTTTTGTCGTTAAACTCAATAATGTCCTTCAAGGTTTTCACCGGGGTGTTCGGACCGAGCCAGGCCAGGTAAGCGTTCAAGTCCGCCTTCAGCTCGTACATAAATCCGAGAAATTCCGTCTCCCCAAACTTGCCATACGTCTCAAACTCCACCGGATCCACCAAGGTCGCCCCCTGCTTCTTCATTGCGTCGAGGGCCGCCTCCATCAATTTGTCCACCGCCGGATTGAACCCAAACGCTTTCCGCAGCACTCCGATCCGCGCGCCCTTCAATCCGTCCGCATTCAAAAACTGCGTGTAGTCCTTGAAGAATTTTCCATCGCTCGCCACCGTCGCCTTGTCGTCCACGTCGCCGCCGGCAATCGCTCCCAGCAAAATCGCCGCATCCCGGACGGTACGGCACATTGGTCCCGCCGTATCCTGCGTATGCGAAATAGGAATAATTCTGCTCCGGCTCACCAGTCCAACAGTCGGCTTGATCCCCGCAAGTCCGTTCGCCGAAGACGGGCACACGATCGATCCGTCTGTCTCCGTTCCGATTCCAATCGCCGCGAAGTTCGACGAAATTCCCGCGCCCGTTCCCGAGCTCGACCCGCAAGGATTCCTGTCCAGCGCATACGGATTTTTCGTCTGCCCGCCGCGGCCGCTCCATCCGCTGATCGAATGGTTCGACCGGATATTCGCCCATTCGCTCAAGTTTGTTTTTCCCAAAATCACCGCGCCGGCGTCGCGCAATTTCTGGGCGATGAACGCATCGCGCGGCGGCTTCGATCCCACCAGCGCCAAAGATCCCGCTGTCGTGTGCATGCGGTCCGCCGTCGCAATGTTGTCCTTGATCAAAACAGGAATCCCATGCAGCGGCCCGCGCGGTCCTTTTTCTTTTCGCTCCTTATCCAGAGCCTCCGCAATTTCCAGCGCATCGGGATTCGTTTCAATCACGCTGTTGACGCTCGGCCCGCTTTTGTCAATCGCCGCAATCCGCGCCAGATACTTTTCCGTGATCGCATGTGCGCTATATTTTCCAGACTTCATTCCATCCTGCAATTCCCCAATCGTAATCTCGTCCAACTCGAACGCTGGAACTTCCGCGGCAGCCGAGTTTCCCCTCGATGCTCCGAACACTGGCTGCAAAACCGGACCAGCCGCGACCGCCGCTCCTCCCAGCAAACTGGCCTGCAAAAATCTCCGCCGACCAGGTGTCTCGTCCGCGCCATTCCGTCGGCCAACATCCCCGGATTTCGCTGTGTCCGCTGCCGCTTTGCCGAACTTGTCTTCCGTCTCTTTTTTCATGTTTGGATCCCCCCGGCCTCTCTCCCTCGAACGAAGTCCACAGATAGTACGTCAAATAGGCATCTTTTCCCCTCTGAAATCCTGCTTTCCCTGGGGTTTATCTCCAGGAACGCTTCACAAGAAAATATTTTCCCTAGGTCCCAGACTCCGCTACAATTCTTCTTACGCGGAGTCCCCCCGTAGTCGGTTTGCCATGCAGCTGACTTACTCAAACGGCCCACTGCCTCTCCAGCCGCACCGCACAGGTGCAGGGAAATTTTTGCGTTCCCATCGATTTGCCGCTCCCGCAATCATGTTTCTGAGTTTTGCGACTCTCGGAGCCACCGTTTCTCGCGCACAAGACCAACAAAGCCAATCCGTCGCCGAAGCCGCCCGCCAGGAACGCACTCGCAAACAAGAACAGCAAAAGTCCGCCAAGCACGTTTACACCGAAGAAGACCTCAAGCACGCGAACATTCTGACTCCAGAAGATCGCGCGCAAATCGAAGCGAAGAAAAACGAGTGCGCGCAGAAAAATAATTGCCCGCCGGCCGCTCCGCAGAATCCGCCCGCAGCTCTCGATGCAAATTCACAAACTCCGGGAACTTCTCTCAGCCCCGAGACTTCTCTTGGCGAAGTCGCGCGCCAACTTCGCAAGCAAAAGGAATTGCAAGCTCTGAAACCAAAACAAACGGAACAGTTCCATCTTCCATTTTCTACTCCCGCGCTCGCCTCTCCAATTTTGCCGGAGCGCTCCGCGATCCGTCCTCCGGCTCAACCGGTTCTTCGCCCCAAAACGAAAACGCCTTCCAATGTTTTTCGCCGCGATCCGTTCTCAGCAGTTCCCGTTCGTCCGGAAGTTCCCCGAGCCGAAGTTCCGCGAACTGAAGTTCGCTGGAATGCCCACCCGGCTGTCCCTGAAAATATTCGTCCGACGGTTCAACCCAAAGTTAGCAACGACGTTCAACCCAAAGTTCGCGAGGACGTTCAACCTAAACTTCGCGAAGAGGTCCTCCCCGCCGTCCGTCCCAATGTTCGTCCTACTAATGTTCGTCCCCATTTTAGTAAAGAGGTCCGCCCGACTCTTCGCGCACATAACCGGCTGACGATTCCCGCTCAACCAAAAATTTCTTCCCCCGTCGCAGCTCCCAGCCTTCTCATCCAACCTATGCAACCGCCGGCTCCGTCAAAGTCCATACAACCTTCCGCGCCCTTGGCTGCGATCTCAACGACCCGCCCAGCCCGACCGCAGCCCGTCGCTAATTCCGCCCCCGTTGTCAGCCCGGTCGCAACACAGAAAACCGTGAGCGTGCAGCGCGGCGATTCTCTCTGGAAGCTGGCGCAACAAAATCTCGGCCGCGGCAATCGCTGGCCCGAACTCCTTGCGGTCAACCCGAGCATTGCCAACCCCAACCAAATCCGCGCCGGTGCCGAACTCATGCTTCCCACCATCGCAGCTACCCCAGTCTCAGTGCAAAGCGCCACGAACGGCGCCGCTGCGGGGATTAAAGTCCGCAAAGGCGACACCCTCTGGAATCTCGCAAAGGCCAATCTGGGCCGTTCCTCCGCCTGGCCCTGTCTGGCTGCCGCCAACCCCTCTGTCAGCGACGCCAATCACATCTACGAGGGCCAGAACCTCGTCTTGCCGTCTGCCTGCTCAACGGCTCTGGTTACTCCCACCTCTTCGACGTCTCCATCCCCAGCCGCCCGGCCATAGTTCGCACCCGACCGTTATGAATCCCTCCCCTGCCGAATTCTCTTTAAGTGTTCTATTTTCTTACGCTTGCAGGCCTGTCCTTTGGCCCGTAGGCCCGCTATCCCAATTCGGCTACAATATTCTTGTATTTGCTGTCACAGCCCAGCTGACTGAGGCCGAGGAGCGCGCGTGATCCACAGCAAGATCTTTCACAACGAAAACCTGCTACCCATTGAAAAGGTTAGGCTTTCGCCCGGCCAGGCTGGCCTACTCTGTGGCTGGGGCCTCTTTACTACCCTGCGCATCTTCCACGGCGAGGCTTTTGCTTACGAGCGCCACTGGCGCCGCTTGGAAAAGGACGCCGCCATCATTCATCTGCCCATGCCCTACACTTCGGCCAAAGTCCGGCTCAATCTGCATGAAGTGATTCGGGCCAATCAGGTGTCGGAAGGCGCCGCACGCATTTATCTCGTCTATAACCAAGTTGGTTTTTGGCAGAGCGACGAAAAAAATCCAGAAGTCGACCTGATTATTTACACCGCGCCGCTTCCGCAATATCACGAACCGGTGCGGCTTGCGCTTCGCGAGCAAGGACGACATGCTGCTTCGCCGCTGGCCGGAGTGAAAACAACTTCGTGGCTGCAAAATGTTTGGTCAGTTGCAGAAGCGCAAAAAGAAGGCTTCGACGAAGTTGTGCTTCTCAACGAGCGCGGCGAAATTGCGGAATGCACGGCGGCAAATATTTTCGCGGTGAAAAACGGAAAAGTTCTCACGCCGCCTTTGAATTCCGGCTGCCTCGAGGGCGTGACGCGCGGCATTCTTTTCGAGATTGCGCCAGAAGCTGGAGTCGCGGTTATCGAACAGTCTCTTCGACCGGAAGATCTTTACACCGCTGACGAGATTTTTATTTCTTCCACCAATCGCAATCTTATCGGCGTGGGCGAGATCAACGGCCACAAAATCGCTACCGCTCCCGGTCCGGTCACGCACCAACTCAACAATCTGTTCGACGCTTGCGTTTCGGACTACGTCACACGCCGGCTCGCCGCTGCTTCGCACTGACGCAGTGACATAACGCACAAAGCGGGCGGGGCCCTTACAGGATAAACAAGCCCCGCCCCCACATGTCAGTTGAGGCTTGCTTCTCTTGACAATCGAGAGGAGTGGCGTGATACTTCTCTCGACTCTCTAGGGGAGAGGCCCGTAGACAAACCCGCCAAGCACGGACTTAAAGGACAAACGATGACCGACACTTCCGCGACCCTGGTGCAAGGGACGCTCGACATGCTCATTCTGAAGACGCTCGCGCTTGAACCGCTCCACGGTTGGGGGATTTCGCAGAGGATTCAGCAGTTGAGCCATGGCGTTTTTGAAGTTAATCCTGGTTCCCTTTTCCCGGCGTTTCGGCGGCTCGAACGAAGCGGTCTTCTGGAGTGCGAGTGGAAGACTTCGGAAAACAACCGGCGCGCGAAATATTATTCGCTGACAAAGGCTGGGCGGCAAAAGTTGAAGAGCGAAACGAAAGAGTGGGAACGGCAAGTGGCGGCGATTGCAAGGATTTTGCAGACGGCAAGTTAGCCGTGGCAAGACGGAGGGCGGGGCAAGCCCCGCCCCTACAGGAGATGGGCTGAGTTGCGCACAAGAGAGGACGAGAAAGATGTGGGCAAACCTTTGGGGTGGGATTCGCGGACTCTTCGGCAAGCGCAAGGTTGAGCAGGAGCTTGACGACGAGTTGCGCGATTTTCTCGACAAATCTATCGCAGACAAATTACGCACTGGAATGACCCGCGAAGAAGCGCACCGCGCGGCGCGGCTGGAAATGGGTGGCGTGGAAGTGGTCAAAGAAAATGTGCGTTCGGCGAGTTGGGAGACACACATAGAAACTCTTTGGAGCGATCTGCGATTCGGGGCGCGCCTGCTGCGGTTCAACAAAGTGTTTGCAGGCGCCGCGATTCTTTCTTTGGCGCTGGGAATCGGCGCGAATACGGCGATTTTCCAACTGCTCGACGCTGTCCGGATGAGGACTCTGCCCGTCAAGAATCCTCAAGAACTTGCTAGCGTGCGCATCGATGAGCGCCACGGATTCAGCGGCAGTTCCAGTGGCCGCTATTCCGATCTCACATACGCGATGTGGGAGCAGATTCGCGCGCAGCAGCAGGCCTTTTCCAGCATTTTTTCCTGGAGTCCCACCGAATTTAATATTTCAGCTTCCGGCGAGGTCCACGACGTACAAGCGTTGTGGGTGAGCGGCGAATTTTTCGAAGCGCTCGGCGTCGAACCCGCGCTTGGCCGCCTTCTCACTCCTGCCGATGATCACCTCGGATGCGGATCGCCCGGCGTCGTCATCAGCTACTCCTTCTGGCAGCGCGAATACGCCGGCGACCGATCGGTCGTAGGCCGAACGATCTCCGTAAACCGGCATCCCTTCCAAATCATCGGCGTTGACGCGGCCGGTTTTTATGGTGTGGAAATGGGCCGCTATTTCGACATCGCCGCTCCTCTCTGCGCCGAACCGATCGTGGATGGCGCTGAATATGCGATGCTGCCGAGACGCGACAGTTGGTGGCTCGCAACGATGGGTCGCCTGAAACCCGGCTGGAATACGGAACGAGCTTCCGTGCAACTTCGGACGATTTCTACCGGCATCTTCGAAGCTGTGCTGCCTCCGGAGTTCAACCATGAACAAGCCAAGCGCTTCCTGACCTACAGACTTGGCGCTTTTCCCGCGGGCACCGGTGTTTCCAGCCTGCGGGAGGACTACGAAAACCCGCTGTGGCTACTGCTCGCCTTGGCAGCACTCGTGCTCGTCATCGCCTCTGCAAATCTTGCAAACCTGCTTCTTGCGCGCGCGAGTGCCCGCGAAAGAGAAATGGGAATGCGCATGGCCGTCGGCGCCAGTAGATCGAGATTGATCCGGCAATTGCTTGCGGAGAGCTTGCTTCTCGCCGCCATTGGCGCAACTCTCGGGACGCTGCTCGCTCACAGTTTGAGCCAGCTTCTAGTCGCTTCCCTAAACACGCAGAACAATCCTTTATTTGTGGATCTCGGAACAGACTGGCGCATGCTGGGCTTTACAATTGCGCTGACGGTCTCTACTTGCATCCTTTTCGGCTTGGCGCCTGCGCTTCGGGCGACGAGCATCTCGCCTAGCATCGTGCTGAAGGAAAGCGGACGAGGAACAACAGAGGGAGGCTCGCGGTTCGGCTTACGCCGTATTCTGGTGGTCTCTCAAATCGCACTTTCGCTTACTCTGCTTGTTGGCGCGCTCCTCTTTGCCCGGAGCCTCGGCAAACTTGCCGCCGTCGATGCTGGCTTCCAGCGGGAAGGCATTCTTCTGACGGACATTGATTTTACGCCTTTGAATCTGCCTGCTGAACGCCGCATTTCTTTTGCGAAGGAGCTCCTGGATCGCATACAAGCAATTCCAGGCGTGGATTCCGCCGCGACGGCTTCGACCATTCCGCTGAGCGGCAACATGGAGATTCATGACATTCTTCCCGGTGTTTCAGGTTCGGCCAGCGAGAATAGTCCCTCGGCCTTCGATCGCGTGAGCCCAGGGTTTTTCCGAACACTGCAAACACCTCTGATCGCTGGGCGAGACTTCGACGAGCACGACGTTGCGGGCTCGCCGCTGGTTGCCATCGTCAATGAAACGTTTGCACGAAAAATCGTCAAGAGCGGCAACCCGGTCGGCGCACTGCTTCGTGTGCGACGCATGAGCAAAATCTCCGGCCCCTATCAGATCGTGGGCTTGGTGAAAGACACCAAATACAGCGATTTGCGCGAAGACCCCCTCGAAATCATCTACACCCCTAACGCCCAAAATGATCGTCCAGGTACGGATGAACAAATTCTAGTCCGCTCCAGATTGCCGCTTGCCAGCTTGATCTCCGACATAAAGAGCATGGCGAACGATGTAAATCCCGACATGGATGTCAGCTTTGATGTCTATCACCGGATGATTGAGGAAGGTTTATTGCGGGATCGCTTGATGGCGCGTCTGTCAGGATTTTTTGGCGTGCTCGCCGTTTTACTCGCGGTGATTGGGCTCTACGGTGTGATCTCCTATATGGTGGCCCGGCGGCGGAATGAGATTGGGATTCGGATGTCGCTCGGGGCGGACCGGCGTTCGATCATCGCTCTCGTCCTGCGCGAATCCCTATTGTTGCTTTCGATAGGATTGGCCCTCGGAGTAGCTCTCGCGCTCGGCGCATCGAGGGCTGCAGCTTCCATGCTCTTCGGCTTGAAACCTCACGATGCCACAACGCTTATCACGGCCACGGTCATACTAGCTGCCATCGCTCTTGCGGCCAGCTACGTTCCCGCGCTCCGCGCTTCTAAGCTTGACCCAATGGCTGCGTTGCGGAACGAATAGCCTCTCTGCGTGCTACAATCCCGTCCCGAGTATTCCATGCCTGATACAGCATCCATGTCGATGGGAGGAGCAGTTCTCGAAGTCGTCTCTCCTGACGGCGCGCGTCGATACGTGCGCATCACGCAGACGCCATTTCTGATTGGCCGAGGCGCAGAAACCGGCAACCATCTCCAACTTTCCGACCGCCGGATCTCTCGCAATTGCGCGGCGGTGGTTATCGAGGCTGGCCGGCTGTACATCGAGGATCGTGGCCAGCGCCGCGGACTCTTTATCAACGGTGAAAAGGTGGAAAGCCGGCTTCTGAATGACGGCGATTCCATTACCTTCGGCCTGGAAGATTCTTACGAAATTCTATTCCGGTCGGGCGCTTCCAGCGGTGAAGAGTCTCTTCCCAATCTCCTCACGCGCATCGAGCACATCACCAGCTCCGAGCCTGTTGGCGGCGGTCTCCGAAAGCTAAACCTGCTTCTGGAAGCCACGACACTACTGCACTCGCAGCTTCCACTGGATTCCGTGCTCGGCACGATGCTCGATCACGCCGTCTCCGTGACCGACGCTGATCGCGGCATGCTTCTTGAGGCCGACGCTACCGGCGCCCTCAAAGTGCGTCTCGCCCGGCGCACAGGCGGGCTGCGACTTCCGCCTGAGAGCATTACGCCGAGCCAGACAGCGATTCAGCTCGCGCTGAGGCAACACTCCCCCGTGGTTACCGAAGACATCGAACGCGCTGAGATCGATCTGCAATCTGCGCAGAGCATCATTGCGCAACGGCTTCGCGCAGTTGTAGTCATTCCTCTCTTTGCCGTGCACCGTTCCAGTTCTCAGGATTCCAGCAGCTCGGCGCCAGCGTATGGGCAATCTCTCGGAGTGATCTATCTCGATTCGCGACGCCCTGCTGCGTTTTCGAAACTCGACCGGCAGATTCTGGACGCTCTGGCTGCAGACGCGGCCAGCA
>Ga0308309_10001925_pt1 | contig 12361 bp, 8 predicted proteins | sample HubBroMetageWFT5_FD_192491 | JGI IMG/M metagenome (GOLD analysis project Ga0308309, IMG submission 192491) | Warmed and freeze-thawed soil microbial communities from the Hubbard Brook experimental Forest, New Hampshire - Hubbard Brook CCASE Soil... | ecosystem: Environmental > Terrestrial > Soil...
GCGAAACAGCACGGCCAGAATTGCGGGCGAGTGCCGGACGTAGCGAATGGCATCGACTGTTGCGCCGCTCAACGTTTCCGGCGGCGATGTCTGTTGGCGAATTGGCCTCTTCCATTTCACAACGACAAGAATCACGCCGAAAAACGAGACAAAGTTCGCTACAAAGGTTGCGGCGACACCGGCCACAGCGATGACGACACCCGCCAGCGCGGGGCCAACGGCTCGCGCGAGATTGAATTCGATCCCGTTCAGTGCCGATGCTGGGGCGATGTCTTCCTTGGACACAAGTTCGGGAAGAATTGCCCGCCACGTGGGAGTCTCGAAGGCATCTCCTGCCGAGAGAGCAAAGGTCAGCGCCAAGAGCAGCCAGGGCGACATCATGTGAGCGATGGTGAGGACGGCGAGCAGCAGAGCCACGGCCATCATCCAGCACTCGGTGAAGAGAACCAGTTTGCGGCGGTCGACGATATCGCCGGCGGCGCCCGCGGGAAGGGCCAGTAGAAAATAGGGCAGCGAAGCGGCCGTCTGGGTGAGCGCGATGTAAATCGGTCCCGCGCCGAGCGAGACCATCAGCCAAGCAGCGCCTACGTTTTGCATGAAAGTGCCGATGTCGGAGACAACATCAGCGACTAGAAGATTGCGGAAGGTAGAAGTGCGCAAGGGCCGCCATAAGCTCGACGACCCCGGCGCTGAAAAGCTCTGTTCAGAGGTATCGGTCAATCGTTCGCGCCTACTGGCATTCGCCCTATGATCCGTCAACCATAACTGCAGAGCCAGGCAGAAGTCACGTTTTCGCGAACCTGCCAAATAGCGCGCCGCTCCGCACGAGGGCGGCGCGGGTCGGTGAACGCCGGGCGGGTTATGCCTTCACGAACTCGACATCGAGCGTGATGGTTACTTCCTCGCCCACCATGAGGCCGCCCGTTTCGAGCGTCGAGTTCCAGACCAGGCCGAAATCTTTGCGGTTGATGCGGGTCGTGGCAGACAGGCCGATTCGGGTGTTGCCCCATGGGTCTTTCATCGGAGCACTGGGCCCCTCAACTTCAAGCACCACGCTGCGCGTGACGCCGTGGATCGAAAGATCGCCTTCCACCGATAGCTGGTCGATCGCAGTCTTTGAGATAAGAGAAGACTTGAATGTCAGTGCCGGGAACTTTTCGGTGTCGAGAAAGTCCGCACTCTTCAGGTGCGCATCCCGCTGCGGTTCGCGAGTATTGATCGTAGTGGCGTCGATCGAGGCTTCGATTTTTGACTTCGTGATGTCGGAGGTGTTCAGCTCCAGCTTGCCGCTCACGGCGCTGAACTCGCCCTTCACGTTCGAGATCATCATGTGCTTGACCTTGAACTGGGCTTGCGAGTGAACGGGATCGATGTTCCAGGTTGTGGTCGCGGTTACTTCCGAGATACTAGCTGCGGTCATAATAAGCGCTCCTGTTTGTTTACGGCTTTTAGAGAGATGTCGTGGCGACGAATAAGTATGCAAAATAAAGGCGCGCCCTGTGACAGCAGTCCTGCGCCGCGCGGATCGAACGATTCGGCCTACCGAGCTTGGCACCTGGTTCCGGGAGAGACATCACGCGATGCAGTGTTTTTTTGATACCGCAGAAGGTGAGCAAGAAAATAACACTTTCGGGGTAATGCAGCTCGCAGCCGCGCGATAGCTTGGCCGGCGGCAGTCAAATTGCTGTAGGTTAGACTGTTCTTTTTAGGAGGCTTCCTTGGCCGGTTCTGGAAAAATTTCTCCCGCACTCAAGAAGCGCGCTGCCCAGATCAAATTGATTCTCATGGATGTGGATGGCACGATGACCGATGGCAGCGTCACGCTGCTCTCCCAGACCGACGGCACTGCGCTGGAAATCAAGACCTTTGACGCACACGATGGTCAGGGACTCACGCTCGCGCGAACGGCCGGCTTGCGTACGGGCTGCATTACCGGACGCGAGAGTGCTGCGCTGCTGCGCCGCGCCCACGAAATGAAAATGGAATTTATCTATATGAAGCAGCCGGTGAAAATGCCGGCCTACGAGGAGATTCTGGCGAAGGCGGGACTCGCGGATTCTGCCGTCGCCTATATTGGCGACGACCTTCCGGATATCCCGTTGCTGCGCCGCTCCGGCCTGGGGGTCGCCGTGGGCGACGCGGTTTCTGAAGTAAAGAAGGCCGCACACTACACGACGAAAGCCCTTGGCGGCCACGGCGCGGTGCGGGAGGCGATCGAACTGGTGCTGCACGCCAAAGGAATCTGGGAAGAGATGATCGACAAAGCGCGAGCGTGACGGAAGACTTGGCTTTCAACGCCTGACATTTACTGGTTAATCAGCGTTCTTGGCTGCACCGTTCGCTTTGAGTTTTCCGTCAGAGATTGCAGCGATTCAAGTACTACGTTAGAGATCTGATCTTTTCGTGCGCGCCAGCGCCAGTTTCCATCGGGGCGGCCGGGGACGTTCATACGAGCTTCACCGCCCAGATTCAGCAGATCCTGCAACGGAGCGATCGCGAGCGCCGCTGGTGATGACCAGGCCATGCGCATCAGTTCCGGAGCGGCGTCGGCACTGCTACTGATCGAGTGCTGGAGGTAATTCCAGAAGTTTTGGCGCTGGTCCGCGGGCAATTCTTCGTACCATTGGCGGGTCGTGGCATTGTCGTGAGTACCGGTATAGACGACAGTGTTGGAAACAAAGTTGTGGGGAAGATACGGATTGTCCGTGTGCCCGTCGAAGGCGAATTGCAGGACGCGCGTGCCGGGTACCTGAAACTGATCGCGCAGCGCGCGGACATCGGGGGTAATCAGACCTAAATCCTCAGCGATGAAGGGCAGATGGCCCAGTTCCCCTTGCACCGCCTGAAAAAAACTATCGCCCGGACCCGGGACCCATTGCCCGGACTGAGCGTTCGGCGCACCGGCTGGAACATGCCAGGCAGCGGCGAATCCCCGGAAGTGATCGAGGCGGATTACATCGACGTGATTCAGAAGGGCGCGCAGGCGATCGATGCACCAGCGATAGCCAGTGGAACGGAGCGCATCCCAGTTGTAAACCGGATTGCCCCACAACTGCCCTTGCGCGCTGAAATAGTCGGGAGGAACTCCAGCGACGAAGCGCGGCCGGCGCTGCTCATCGAGCAGGAAGAACTCCGGGTTCGCCCAAACGTCGCTGGAATCCTGGGAAACAAAAAAAGGCAGGTCACCGATCAGGCCCACACCGTGGCTACGGGCGTAGTCCTTGAGTTGATCGGCCTGACGAAACAATAGGAATTGTGCGAAGCGAATCCGGTCCAGTTCGTCGGCCAGTTCGCGCTGCGCCTCTGCGAGCGCAGCGGGAGTGCGGCGAACCAGTTCCTCCGGCCATTCGAGGTAATAGGCGCCGTTGTATCGGGCTTTCAACGCCCGGAATAGAGCGTAGTCGTCCAGCCAATGCGCGTTCGTCGTGCGGAATTCGTCAAGAGCAGATCTCAGGCCCTTGTCGATGCGGTTTCCAGATTGCCCGGCCTTGAAGTTCGCCCAGGCTTTTTCAATCAGCCGCAGTTTGAAGGTAATGACGGAATCGTAGTCGACGACGTCTGCCTTCGCGGAAATGCCGGACTGACAATCGCTTGCTTGCAGCAACCCATCTGCGATTAGCGAGTCAGGACTAATCAACAGCGCGTTGCCGGCAAACGATGATAGCGATTGATAGGGCGAGTTTCCGTAACCGGTCGGGCCGAGCGGCAGCGTTTGCCACCAGCGTTGGCCGGCCTGGTGCAGGCGATCGATCCATGAGCACGTGTCCGGCCCCAGGTCGCCGACGCCATAGGGCGAGGGTAGAGATGTAACGTGCAACAGCAAGCCCGACGAGCGATAGTCCGGCGGGAAGGGTGGAACGAGCGAGAGTTGCTGTGGCGCGACGGGAGACCCCTCGCTCACCGCGCCGCTCCGTCCGGCGACGCGGAGTCCGAGCCGAGCGCGTTATTCACGATCTTCCGGGCTTCGCTCACGATCGCATCCAGATGCGCCTGATTCTTGAAACTCTCGGCATATATTTTGTAGATGTTCTCGGTGCCCGAGGGCCGCGCCGCGAACCAGCCGTTCTCCGCCACAACTTTCAGGCCGCCGATCGGAGCATTGTTACCCGGAGCTTTGGTCAGCTTGGCGGTGATGCGCTCGCCGGCCAGATCGGATTCCTTGACCGCGTCGGGTGAGAGCTTCTGCAGTTTCGCTTTCTGATCGGGCGTCGCGGGCGCGTCGATGCGCGTGTAGAGCGGGTTGCCGAACTCCGCGGTCAGCGCGCGGTAATGTTCGCCGGGATTCTTCCCGGTCCGCGCGGTGATTTCCGCTGCCAGCAGATCCATAATCAGGCCGTCTTTGTCGGTGCTCCAGACTGTGCCGTCGAGGCGTAGGTAGCTCGCTCCCGCGCTCTCTTCGCCGCCGAAACAGAATGAGCCATCGACCAGGCCCGGCACGAACCATTTAAAGCCCACCGGCACTTCGCGCAAGTCGCGGCCGAGTTTCTTCACGACGCGGTCAATCATGCTGCTGCTCACCAGCGTTTTTCCCACGGCGACGCCATGCCGCCAGAGGGAGCGGTGCGTGAGCAAGTATTGGATTGCGACGGCGAGATAGTGGTTGGGGTTCATCAATCCTGACGCCGGAGTGACGATTCCGTGCCGGTCGGAATCAGGATCGTTGGCAAATGCAACGTCGTATTGATCTTTCAGGCCGACCAGCCGCTCCATTGCATAGGGGCTGGAGCAGTCCATTCGGATTTTGCCGTCATGGTCGACGGTCATGAACGAAAACGTCGGATCGATGACCGGGTTCACGACGACGACATCGAGGCCGTAAATCGAGTTGATCGGATCCCAGTAGTGGAGCGACGAGCCGCCCAGCGGGTCGACTCCGAGTTTGAGCTTCGCGCTGCGAATCGCGTCCATATCGGCGATGTTCTTCAGGTCGCGCACGTAGGGCAGTACGAAGTCTTCTTGATGCGTGGTCGCGGCCTGCATCGCCTTTGCGAACGGAATACGTTTCACGCTGGAGTTTCCCGCACGCAAGAGTTCGTTGGCGCGATCTTCGACCCAGCGCGTCACATCGGTATCGGCTGGGCCGCCGTTGGTGGGGTTGTATTTGAAGCCGCCATCTTCGGGCGGATTGTGCGACGGCGTTATGACGATGCCGTCGGCGAGATGTTCCTTGCGGCCTCGGTTGTAGGCGAGAATGGCGCGCGAGATCACCGGCGTCGGAGTGACTCCGTCGTTTTCCTGGATGATGGTCTCGACGTTGTTCGCCGCCAGAACTTCGAGCGCGGTCTGCTGTGCGGGGGCGGAGACTGCGTGAGTGTCTTTGCCCATATATAGCGGGCCATCGGTTTCCTGCTGCCGCCGGTATTCGCAGATCGCCTGGGTGATGGCCAGGATGTGGGCTTCGGTAAAGGTTCCGCGCAGAGATGAACCGCGGTGCCCGCTGGTGCCGAAGCTGACCATCTGGGTGGGATCGTTGAGGTCAGGATGGCGGTCGAAATATTCTTTCTCGAGGCGCGCCACGTTGACCAGCAACTCTTTTGGAGCGGGCTTGCCGGCGAGCGGGGAAATGAACTCCCCACCGGTTTCGCTTGCGGGGGATTGTGTATCTACGATACTGGGCATGGTTCCACCTTCCAAATGCCGGAATTGTATTCCGCAATGGTGCGGTCGCTGGAAAATTTTCCGGAGCTGGCCACGTTGAGGATTGCTTTCTGCGACCAGGCGGCGGGATCGGCGTAGAGCGTGCCGACGCGATCCTGCGCCTGGCAATAGGAAGTGAGGTCGGCCAGGTGCATGTAGTGGTCGCCCTGGGTCAGAAGCGTGTCGCGCAAGGGAGCAAAGATTCCTCGTTCATTGGGACTGAAGTGGTCGGAGAAAATCAGATCGAGCGCGGCTCGCGTTTCGGGCTCATGATCATAGTGCCATTGCGGGTTGTACCAGGAGCGGCTGTTCTCGACCTGTTCGACGGTGAGGCCGAACATGAACATATTTTCTTCCCCGGCTTCCTCTACCATTTCGATATTTGCGCCGTCGCGGGTGCCGACGGTCAGAGCCCCGTTCATCATGAATTTCATGTTACTGGTTCCGCTGGCTTCGTAGCCGGCAGTCGATATCTGGTTCGAGACATCGCTGGCCGGAATCAGCCGCTCCGCCAGAGAAACATTGTACTCAGGGAGAAAAACTATGTTCAGCCTTCCGCCGACAGCTGGGTCAACATCGATCGTCTCTGCCAGGTTGTTGATGAACTTTATGATCAGCTTGGCCAGCTTGTAGGCTGGTGCCGCTTTACCGGCGAAAAAGAATGTGCGCGGCACCATTTCAAGGTCGGGATTTTCCCGCAGCCGGTTATAACAAACAACGATTCGCAGAGCGTTCAGCAACTGCCTCTTGTATTCGTGAATGCGCTTGATCTGGCAGTCGAAGATGGAGTCCGGGTTCACAATCTTTCCCGAAGTCAACTTCAGCCAGTTGGCAAACTGCACCTTGGCCGCGCTCTTCGATTTGAGGAACACTTCACGAAAGCTATGGTCGGCGGCGTAGGGCTTGAGTTTGCTGAGCTGGCTCAGGTCTGTCTTCCAGCGCTCACCGATCATTTGCGTAATTACCTCAGCCAAGGCTGGATTCGCCTGGAGCAGCCAGCGTCGCGGAGTTACGCCGTTGGTCTTATTGCTGAAGCGCTCCGGGAACATTTCGGCGAGATCCTTGACGGTCATGGTACGCAGCAACTTCGAGTGGACCTCGGCCACGCCGTTGGTGCTGTGCGAGCCGACGATCGCCAAATTCGCCATGCGGATCTTGCGCTCGCTGCCTTCGTCGACCAGGCTCACGCGCTGGACCTTGCCCTCGTCGCCCGGGAAGCGGAGGCGGACTTCGTCGAGCAATCGCCGGTTGATCTCGTAAATAATTTCCAGATGCCTCGGAATCAGTTTCTCGAACCAGGCGATGGGCCATTTTTCGAGAGCTTCCGGCAATAAGGTGTGGTTGGTGTAGGCTAAGGTTCTTTTCGTCAAATCCCACGCCTTGTCCCATCCCAAGTGCGCGTCATCGAGCAGGACCCGCATCAGCTCCGCAACCGACATGGAAGGATGCGTATCGTTGAGCTGCATCGCAACCTTTTCTGGAAATTTATCCCAGTCAGTATTGTGGCGCAGGAAACGGCGCACCAGGTCGGCCATTGAACATGCAACCAGAAAATACTCCTGCAAAAAGCGCAGGGCCTGGCCCTGAGTGGTGGAATCGTCGGGATAGAGCACGCGGGTCAGCGACTCCGCTTCGAGAGTTTCGCCCAGTGCTCCCACGAAATCACCGGTGCCAAACTTTTCCAGGTCGAAGTACTCGGGCGCAGCGGCGGCCCAGAGGCGAAGCGTGTTGATCGTCTTTCCGCCATAACCCACCACCGGTCGGTCGAAGGGAATGCCGATAAGGCTCGAGGGCCGGTCGGGGATGACGTTCAGCTCCCCGTCGCGGACCTGGAACGAGACGTTCAATTTGATTTCGACTTGCTCGTGCTGGCGTGCAATCTCCCAGGGATCGTCGTCACGAAGCCAGTTGTCGGGATTTTCCTTCTGCCAGCCGTTTACGATCGACTGCTTGAACATGCCATATTCGTAACGCAGGCCGTAGCCGGTCGCCGGGAGCTGCATGGTGGCCATCGAGTCGAGGAAGCACGCGGCCAGGCGACCCAGGCCACCGTTGCCCAAGCCCGCGTCGGGTTCCTGCTCGACTAACTCGAGCCAGTCCATGTTTTTTTCTTTAACCACGAGCTGCACAAGGGGATCGAGCAGCAGGTTGGAGACGTTGTTGGCCAGCGAACGCCCGATCAGAAACTCCATGGAAAGGTAGTAAATGCGCTTGGCATTCTCGCGCTCGTAGGTGGTCTTGGTCTGCACCCAGCGTTGGGCCAGGATGTCCCGGACGGAATGAGAAAACGCCTCAAAGCGCTCCCGCGCGCTGGCCACTCTGGGGTCGATCGCCCGGTCAAAAACCAGATGCCTCTCGTAAAGGGCGGTGTCGGTCCCGGCCAGCGGAATCGGGTCGGTGAAGTACTGTTGCAGAAGGTCTGCAGGGCCGGCAGGGTTCGCCGCCATGGGAACGACTTTTGCGGAACCTGGCCGCCCGACACTCTTTGTACTCATTGGGTAATCCTTGTCTTCTGATTTATTGGACCGGGGTTAGGGTTCATCGGAAACTTCGTTAGGATTGTGCTCCCAATTTCCGACCTGATTGATGAGAGGCCGATGTGTCTGTTTTGCGAGAGCGCGCTGTGTACATCCGTAGCAAATCCGAGTGCAACTCGATTGCCAACGGGCACCTCCGGCGGAGAGTCGCGCCCGTCGATTGGCCCGTGAATCCCCGAAACCTCTTGCGCCGCCGGGACTTATGAAGCGGCAGTTCGCCAAAGGGTTGCTGCGCCAGATGAAGCTGGTTCCGGCAGTGTCAGCGGCTCAGTGACGGACATCTGCCAAGCGTCAAATCTCCGCCTTCTGATCGCCCCCCCTTGAACCGCAGTCGCGGCTATCCGCCAGCCGAAACGCTCACGGAGTCAACAACATCGATCAACCTTGGAAGCGGCCGCAGCTTTGGCAAGACATGTGCACTCTGGCTGGTGGGCGTCGGTGCGTCTCCAGAGATCGCAAGAGTTAGCCGTGTCAGGGTTGGAACGTCGATCATGCGAAAATTTTTCACGTTTGTCGGAGAAGTAAGTGTCTTCGGGCTGAAGGGCCTGGTGCAGGCATTTCGGCCGCCCTTCGAATGGGAATTCTTCCTGAACGAAATCGTGGAAATTGGCTGGCGGTCCCTCCCGCTGATCCTCTCCGCGGGTTTGGCTCTTGGAATTGTACTGTCGATGCACACCCGGGGCACGCTGGTGCAGTTCGGCGCAGAAGCGCTGATTCCGAGCCTGCAATCGGCTTCGTTTTTCAACGAATTGGGCCCACTGATCACGGCGTTGCTGGTGGCGGGAAGAGTCGGCGCGGGAATCGGCGCAGGGCTAAGCAACATGCGCGTGACCGAACAGGTCGACGCCATCGAGTCGCTGTCGATCGACTCCTTCAAACTGTTGGTTGTAACCAGGATCGTTGCCTGCATTCTGATTTTGCCGATGCTAACGCTCTTCATGGATTTCTCGAGTTTGGCGGGTGGTTTTCTCAGTGAGCGGCTGGCCTCACACATCTCGGCGCAACTCTATCTTGACCGCGCTTTCAAGTCGATCGAATGGGCGAACTTCATTCCCCCTACGCTGAAGACCAGCGTTTTTGGCATGATCATCGGCACAATATCGGGGTTCTACGGCTACACCACCGACGAAGGGTCCGAGGGAGTGCAGCACGCGGCTACCAACAGCGTGGTTCTGTCTTCCCTTCTGATTATTCTGGTTGACGTCATCCTGGTAAAGGCGATCTTCTTCCTCTTTCCGAGGAACGCCATATGAGCAGTCTGGTCGTTCCTGTTTCGAAGGAAAGCAACATTAACGGCCCGGTCGCGGTGGAGTTCCGGAACGTAACCAAGGCGTTTGGAAGTAGAAAGGTTCTCGACGACGTATCCTTCCAGGTTTGTGAGGGTGAGGCGCTTTGCCTCATGGGCCGCAGCGGAACCGGCAAGAGTACGAGTCTGAAACTCATGATCGGCCTGACCAAGCCCGACAGCGGCAGCATCTGCATCGGGACGGAGAATATCGCGAATGCCAACGAGGACCAACTGTCTCGCGTTCGCCGCCATATGGGTTTCCTATTTCAAAGTGCCGCCCTGCTGGACTCGTTCACACTAGGAGTCAATCTTTCTCTGCCGCTCATGCGCCTGGATAAGACGAAAACTCCCGAGGAAATCGAGCAGGCTGTGGACGACACGCTTAAACGTGTGGGTCTCGATCTGGACAAGAATAAAATGCCAAACGCACTTTCAGGCGGGATGCGCAAGCGCGCCGGCCTGGCGAGAGCGCTGGTCCTTCGCCCGAAGCTGCTGCTGGTCGACGAGCCGAGCAGCGGACTCGACCGGATCACGTCTTCGGAGATCGACGACCTGCTTCTCATGGTGAAGAAGGAATATCGTACGGCGCTGGTGATTGTTACTCACGACGTGCGAGGTGCGCGAAGGGTTGGTGACCGCATTGGAGTGCTGGACCAGGGCCGCATGATTGGCCTGGGCACCGCCAGCGAATTGGACAAGAGCGAACACCAGGTCGTGCGGCAACTGATATCGGAGTACTGAATGAAAATCAACTATGCAGCTGTTGGTGTATTTGTCCTCTCCGCGGTGGCGTTGTTTACCATTGGTCTGTTTCTGATCGGAAACCGCCAGGAGGCGTTTGTTCACCACATAGATTTCTTTACCGGACTGAAGAACGTCAACGGACTCGCGCCGGGGTCGAAGGTCCGCGTGTCGGGCTTCGAGGCAGGGCAAGTCACGAGCATTGAGATCCCGAACCAGCCGTCGGAAAAATTCAGGCTGAAAATGCATGTCGATGACAAACTTCGCCAACTTATTCGCGACGATTCCTTCGTGACGGTGGAATCCGATGGCCTCGTGGGAGATAAATTCCTGCTGATTCATCAGGGCACCGAACAGCAGCAGGAGGCGGCCGCCGGGACAACCCTGCCGGCCAAGGAACCGATTGAACTCTCGGCCGTTATCGAGAAGGCGACCGGTTTGATCGATCAAGCGAACAGTGCGATTGGGGATATAAAAACCAAGGCCGATGGAACGCTCGATGCCATCACGGCGACGGTCAACAACACAAATGGAATCGTGACCGGCATCCGGCAAGGCAAGGGCATGGTCGGCATGCTGCTCAACGACGAGCAGCAGGTGACGGCAGTAAAGAACGCGATCGGGAACGTGCAGCAGGCCTCCGCCAATCTGAATCAGGTAACGGTTCAGGCGAAGCAGGTCATGACTGACTTTCAATCGCGAGATCTCTTCGCGAAAGCTCAAGACACGTTGAACAATACGAAGGAAGCATCGGGGCAACTGGCGCAAGCCTCACAGCAGGTCAATCTTACTTTGACCGATGCCTTCGGTCCCGACCGATCGGGCGAGAACGCGGCCGACAATATCAGGGAGACTTTCTCGAACATAAACCTGGCGACCGCAAATATGGCGGAGGATACCGAAGCTCTCAAACATGAGTTTTTCTTTCGCGGATTTTTCAAGAAGCGAGGTTATTACAGCATTAAAGATCTGACGCCTGAGCAGTATCGCAGCAACCCCTACTTCAACAACCAGAAGAATCAGCGGGCATGGCTCAACGCTGCAGATGCTTTCGTGAAGGACTCGAAAGGTATCGAGATCCTGTCTCCAGCCGGCGAGCAGGAAATCGATCAGATCGTTGGCTCCGCCAAGGATTCCGTGACCAGCGACGAAATTATTGTCGAGGGCTATTCGAACCAGGCTTCCGCCGCCGATGAGATGTCTACTTCGAGGTCTCGATCCTTACTTGTGGCTCGTTATATGGAAAAGCGCTTCCACCTCAGCCCCCAAAATATCGGGCTGATCTCATTGAACGCGGCCGCGCCCTCATCGTCGGGAAAAGAGTCGTGGGATGGCGCCTGCGTCGTCCTCGTCCCGCCCGACATAAAGCCAGGCAAGGATCGGCGCTCGGTGAGTAAAATAAGAACACCGACCAGCGGGAAATCCACAACTGTCGCAGATCAATCAGGAGACAAGCAATGACGTTACTTGAGTCGCTAAAGAAATACACCACCGTGGTCGCAGATACTGGCGACATCGAAGCCATTGCCCGGCACCGGCCGCAGGACGCGACGACCAATCCTTCGCTGCTTTTTCACGCTGCCCAATTGCCTGCGTACCGGCATCTGGTGGAGGAGGCTACCGATCTTGCTCTGAAGCGGGGTGGTAGTCACGAAGAGATGGCAGCGGAGTTCATCGATCAGCTTTTCGTCTTGTTCGGGTCCGAGATTCTCAAGGTGGTCCCCGGACGTGTTTCGACCGAGGTTGCGGCTCGCCTGAGCTTCGATACGGCGGCAACCATCGCCAAGGCCCGCAAGCTGATCTCGCTTTACGAGAAAAAGGGCGTGGCGCGCGAGCGCATTCTGATCAAGATTGCCAGCACATGGGAGGGCATTCGGGCAGCGGAGCTTCTGGAGAAGGAAGGCATCCACTGCAACCTCACGCTTCTGTTCAGCTTCGCGCAGGCGGTCGCGTGCGCCGAAGCGGGAGTGACTTTGATTTCGCCTTTCGTCGGCCGCATTTACGATTGGTACAAAAAAGAGAACGGCGGCAAGGAAATTTCTCCTGACCAGGATCCGGGCGTCGCCTCCGTCACGCGCATCTACAACTACTTCAAGAAATACGGTTACAAGACCCAGGTGATGGGCGCAAGTTTTCGGAATACAAATCAGATTGTCCG
>Ga0308309_10001926_pt1 | contig 12347 bp, 13 predicted proteins | sample HubBroMetageWFT5_FD_192491 | JGI IMG/M metagenome (GOLD analysis project Ga0308309, IMG submission 192491) | Warmed and freeze-thawed soil microbial communities from the Hubbard Brook experimental Forest, New Hampshire - Hubbard Brook CCASE Soil... | ecosystem: Environmental > Terrestrial >...
GCGATTGGGATGGGGTCGTAGGATCATGGCGGCGAATCTGCCGCGACGGCTCGATCGAATTATTTAACGAAGGGAAAATATTGCGTAAGCGTTTCTACATACTTTTCGTGGCGCGGGGCGATGACGGCCAACTCCGCAAGATTCCCATTCCGGTTCATTATCTTTACGTCCTGGTGGTAGGCGCGGCGATCGGGGCATTAAGCCTCACAGGCATCGCCAGTTCCTACATGAGAATGCTGCTGAAGGTTTCGCACTACAACGAGCTGCGTATCCAGAAAGATGAATTGAAAAACCGCTATTCGCGGCTCGAGCAGGTGGCCCAGGAAAGGGACATTCAAGTGGCCTCGCTGGGCTCGCTGGCCAGTGAAGTTTCTTCGCTCTACGGTCTGAAATCGAACCCGGCGCTGGAATCGGAAGTGTCCGACCACGTTCAGGATGCCCAGGTGAGCTCTTCCCTGGATCGGCTTTACGCTTTGAAGGACACTGCGCTGAGCGGCGCAGCCGCGACTGGGATCTCGCTTGGGCTTACCCGCAATGCAACCACGGCGGACTGGCTAAAAGCCAATTCGGCTCCGAATCTTTGGCCCGTGGAGGGTCCAATCACAGGGTCGTTTGGAGAGAGAATCGATCCGTTCAACGGCGAGGGTGCGTTTCACCGCGGAGTCGACATATCGGCTTCCTACGGACAGCCGGTGGTAGCTCCCGCGGACGGCGTTGTAACCTTCGCTGACTTCATGGGTGGATATGGGCGGGCGATCGCTCTTGACCACGGCCACGGCATCACTACCCGCTATGGGCATCTTGCCAGCTATGCGGTTGTGCCCGGACAGTATGTGCGCCGGGGCGACACTATCGGATACGTCGGGTTGAGCGGCCGCAGCACCGGTCCACACCTCCACTACGAAGTCCGCATTAATGACACACCAGTCAATCCCCACAAATTCCTGCGGCTGACTATGGCGCATGCCGGCGGATTCGCGGCAGGAAGTTAGAAACAGTCGTAGGCCGTTCGTCGTTGGCAAAGTCCCAATTCATCCATTTTACTTGCCACGCGAGCGGCGTGTTGTGCTAGCCAACGACCCAGGGACCCACGACGAGCAACCGCTTCTACTGCCTCAACCCCATCCAGCGTTCTGAAACCACGATGGAGTTTCCCGGATTCTGGGGATCGTAGCGCACAGACGTCGGCAGGCCCAGGCGGCAGGAATGCAGGTTGATGAGTTGCCGCAAGTAGGTCACGTCCTGCGAGGCTTCGTAGGATACGCCCGCCACGTCATAGTGGAAAATCAGGAAGGTGGCAGGCTTGCGTCCGTCGGGCTGCATCTCCTGAACGTCGATGACGGTTCCATCGGTAATGCGGCCGATGCGGTCGAGCCAGGCTCGCCTTTCCCGCTCGAGTTCATCGGACCCCTTGGGCTTGCGACGCAGCAGCAGATACGCCGCCAGTAAGGCGCCCGCGCCACCCACAATCATGGTATAGAGACGAATTGGAATCATGACTTCCGGAAAGAACTCGCGCAGTTAAGGGCCACAACGTCATAAACAGCATAAAGCCTGATGGGGAATCACGGAAGAGGTTTTGTGATTACGAAGGTGAAACGCGGGCAATCCGGTCAAGCTGATCCCAGCAAACCACAACTAGGAGTCGCCCTCGAGTTCCTGGGGGCTTTCATTGATAGAACTTCGGCGTGGTCAGTTTAGGCCCGGCCCTTTTTCGCGGCCGCGGCGATGACTCCGGCTTTCTCCCACGGGCGCTTCGGCCGATCCGCAGTAGGCTTGTCGCGATTCTCGACGCGGTCATAGTGATACGATTCGCTCACCGTGCCCAGCGATTCGTTGTACAGGCTGGGCAGGCCCAAGCCTTCCTTTAATTCCTCGGTGAACTGTTGCAGAGCTTTCAGATGGTCCGCGGTCGCTGGAACTTCGGTCTTGGCAGTCTTGAGAAACTGCTGGTATCCCCGATTCACCAGCTTCGAAATTTCGCTGCCAATCAGGTAGCCGGGATAAGCAAAAATCTTTACGTGGTCGTCGCCATTCTTCTGGATGGCGGCCGATACGTTGTATTTCCTCAAAAACACGCGGGCTTGCGTACCCGGCGCTTCGAGCAGATCAAAACCGTGATCGCGCAGCCAAGTCAGCGCCTCTTCATAAGTCCGTTCTTCAACCTTCGGGGCCATTTCGTCCTTTGTTCTCATTTAAGTTAGATGCGGTTCCCTGAAAAAGGTACGAGGTTCGCATCTTCGGTGGAACCAATCAGTCTCTCTTATAATCTAATCAATCGTTTCTGAGGCTTAATTTCGCGTCTACCGGACATTACGTAGGTCACGGCCTCTAAGTTTGAAGCTTATGCTGCCCGTCTCCTTAAATATCGTGGCAGTCCCCCGTTCCGCGACACATGCGGATCAAAGCGATGTGCCTGTCAATGCCCCATTGGGCCAGCAAACGGTCGATCGTATCGGCAACACGCCATTGCTTCGCCTGGTACGCATTGCCGGCGGTCTGCCGGGAGTCGAAATCTTGGGCAAAGCGGAGTGGCTCAATCCCGGAGGCTCGGTCAAAGATCGCGCGGCCGCCAACATCGTGGCGCAAGCCCGGGCCAATGGCAAGTTAACATCCGGTAAAATTCTGCTGGATTCGACCAGCGGCAATACCGGAATCGCTTATGCCATGATCGGCGCCGCGCAGGGATTTCCGGTGACGCTGTGCATGCCGGCGAATGTCTCCGTCGAACGCAAGCGCATCTTGCAGGCTTACGGCGCGAACATTTTGTATACCGATCCTGCGGATGGTTCCGATGGTGCTATTCGCATGGCACGTGAATTAGCCGCTAAGCATCCGGATCTCTATTATTACGCCGACCAGTATTCCAACGATGCCAACTGGCAGGCTCATTACCATGGCACAGCCAACGAAATCTGGCAACAGACAGAAGGACGCATCACGCACTTCGTTTCGATGTTGGGCACGAGTGGAACCTTTATGGGGACGACGCGGCGCTTGAAGGAATTGAATCCACGGATTCGCTGTATCTCCCTGCAGCCGGATTCGGCGTTCCACGGAATCGAAGGCGCAAAGCATATGGCCAGCGCCATCGTTCCGAAAATTTATGATTCGACGCTGGCTGACGCCGACTTAGGGATTTCCACCGAAGACGCGTATGCCATGGCCAAGCGACTGGCCCGCGAGGAAGGCTTGCTGGTGGGAATATCAGCGGCGGCGGCCGTAGTCGGGTGCCTGCAACTAGCGCGGCTGGTGAAAAAAAACGAGCATGCCGTGTTCGTAACCATTCTGTGTGACTCAGGCGACAAGTATTTGAGCGAGAGATTCTGGCAAGAAGAGCAGGGGCCAAAGTTCTGATTCGACCGTGACAGTTTTGACAAATTGACTTTGCCTTGACAAGAGTTGTTTGTATTGTGTGCTACTATGTCGCCCGCTAGTTCGTCAGGGTCTGGAACGGAGGGCACATATGAAAACACTAAGGTTAGGCAGACTGGCGGCGGTTTCGGTCCTGCTGAGCATTTTGCCAGCGTCAGCGCAGACCTTCAGGACGCTGTTTACGTTTGATGTGCTGGATGGACAGGGTCCCATCCAAGGGGTTGTACGGGACGATGCTGGAAACCTGTACGGGACCACCTACTTCGGGGGCACATATACGTACGGGGTTGCCTTCAAGATAGACAAATCCGACAGCGAGACCGTGCTGTACAACTTCGGCACCAACTCGGCATTCCCCGCCTCCTCGCTCATTCGGGACACCGCTGGGAACCTCTACGGTAGTACTCAGAGCGGCAAAATTGGGAGCGTGATTTTCAGACTTGATCCGAAGAATAAGGAAAAGATCTTGTACGAGTTCACGGCCTGCTATCCGTGTTTAAAACCGGACCTGCCGGATGGGGCGTTGCTGATGGACTCTGCCGGCAATTTCTTTGGCGCAACGCTGGGAGGGGGCGTCAAGGGCAAGGGCGTGCTCTGTCAATTTGGGTGTGGGGTCCTCTTTAAGCTAGACAGCGCCGGCAAACTTCATGTGCTCTACGCGTTCAAGGGTGCGAAAGACGGCGCTCTTCCCTACGCGCCATTGCTGCAGGACGCGGCGGGAAACCTTTATGGCGTAGCGTTGAATGGTGGCGATTTTTCTTGCCCACAACAGCCCCTGTCCGGTTGCGGAACAGTGTTCAAACTTGCCAAAGACGGGAGGCTCACGGTTTTGCACAGCTTCACCGGAGGGAAGGACGGAGCATTCCCGTCGGCAGGATTGCTGATGGACAGTGCTGGCAACCTCTATGGCGCAGCGCAGGCTGGCGGCCAAAGCGGATGTGGTCTCAATGGCGCGGGCTGCGGAACATTATTCAAGATCAGCAGCAGCGGTAAGTTGAGGGTGTTGTATACGTTCACGGATGGAACGGACGGAGCCTACCCCAATGGACGCCTGGTCCAGGATTCTGCCGGAAACCTTTATGGATCAACCTATGAAGGCGACCAATTGCCCACTTTCTATGGAGTCGTATTCAAGCTGAGTAAGGCCGGCAGATTCACGGTGTTGCACACCATGAATGGGGGTTCAGACGGCGGTTTTCCCTCGCCTCTGACCCGGGATTCTACCGGTAATCTCTACGGAACTGCATACAGTTCCGCTGGATTTGACCCCGGCGGAACCGTGTTCGAGGTCACCCCTTGAAGAAAAACCTTTGGGTAGTGACCGTGGTGTCTGTTTCTCCAGTGTTGGGAATTTGATCTGTGCTCCGAAGTCCGACTTTTCCATGTTGAAGATCGGCCAATCCAACTATGATTCGTTGCGCCAGCATGGCGAGGAGACTTACCCGCACGAGTGTTGCGGAGTTTTGCTTGGTCAGATGGGCGGCGAGTTGCGCACGGTGAGTTCCGTCGTCCGCTGCGGCAACACGCGCACCGACTCGCCGCATAACCGCTATGACATTGATCCGCGCGAACTGGTTCGCATCCAGCGGCAGGGACGCGAGCGCGGAGAAGATATCGTCGGCTTTTATCACTCCCATCCCGACCATCCCGCACGCTGGTCGCCGACCGATCTCGCCGAAGCGCACTGGTTCGGTTGCTCGTACGTGATTACTAGCGTAGAAAAGGGTAAGGCCGCCGTGACGAATTCATTCGAGCTGACCGGTAGCGATGAGGCCGACAAGAAACTGCTGGACGAAGAGGTCGAAGTGATTTGAACGTTGTGGGGCGGACAAGAGCGTCCGTCCTACACGCTGAATCCGGCAGGCTTCTTTGGGCATCCTTTATCACTATGACGAAAATCAATATACCCACACCCCTCCGGCAATATGCGGGCAAGCAGCCGACGGTCGAAGTGAAAGCTGCTACCGTCTCCGAAGCCTTGTCCGGATTGGTTTCCAAGCACCCTGACCTGCGGCGGCATCTTTATACCGACGAAGGCAAACTGCGTTCTTTTGTGAATGTCTACTTGAACGACGAAGACGTCCGCTACCTGCAAAAAGACGCCACTGCCCTCAAAGACAGTGATACTATTTCAATAGTGCCTTCGATTGCCGGAGGCTGGTGAACTGATGAATTGCGGATGGACCACTCCTCGAATGTCCCGCCACAGCGCCTGCTGTTGTTGTTCGTTCTGTTGTTGTTTCTAGTTGTCCGTCTCGTAATCAACAAAAATCCACCGTTCTGAAGCGAGGTTTTATGGCCACCATTACAGAAGTCAAACCAACCGAAGCCAAGCCTGACGCCGCTAGCCTTACTAATGACGAAATCCTGCGCTACTCGCGCCACCTGATCATGCCCGAGGTCGGCATGGAAGGTCAGCAGAAGCTCAAGGCTGCGAGGGTTTTGTGTATCGGGGCGGGTGGGCTGGGTTCGCCCCTAGCTCTATATCTGGGCGCGGCAGGCGTAGGCACGCTTGGGATCGTGGACTTCGATGTGGTGGATTACACCAACCTGCAGCGCCAGATCATTCACACTACGGCCGACGTGGGGCGCAAGAAACTGGATTCCGCTGCTGAAAAGTTGAAGGCGATCAATCCATTTCTAAATATCCGCAAATTCGAGGCTCGGCTGAACAGCGACAACGCGCTCGAGCTGTTTCGCGACTTCGACATCATTGCCGATGGCACCGATAACTTTCCCACTCGCTATCTGGTGAACGACGCCTGCGTGCTGACCGGCAAGCCCAATGTTTACGGCTCGATTTTCCGCTTCGAAGGGCAGGCCAGCGTTTTCGCGACAAAGGATGGCCCATGCTATCGCTGTTTGTATTCCGATCCGCCGCCGCCGGGGCTGGTTCCGTCCTGCGCCGAGGGTGGAGTGCTGGGCATCTTGCCAGGACTGGTGGGCGTGATCCAGGCCACGGAAGTCATCAAGCTGATTCTGGGTAAGGGCGACCCGCTGATCGGACGGCTGCTGCTGATTGACGCGCTGGGCATGAAGTTTCGCGAGCTCAAGCTGCGCAAGAATCCCGATTGCCCGGCCTGCGGGACCCATCGCACCATCACAAAACTGATAGACTACAACGAGTTTTGTGGAATACGGGGTGAAGAAAGAAGCCAGGAGAAACCAGTGGAAGCAGGTGTTCCCGAAATACAAGTCGAAGAACTCAAGCGGCGTCTGGATGCGGGCGAAGACCTTTTCGTGCTCGACGTGCGCGAGCCTCATGAATATCAGATCTGCAATATCAAGGGGCATCTGATCCCGCTGGGCGATCTGCCCAAGCGCGTGCACGAACTCGATTCCAGCCGCGAGATTGTGGCTCATTGCCGCTCCGGCGTACGCAGCGCCAAGGCGGTGACCTTTCTGCAACAGGCGGGATTCAAGAAAGTGCACAATCTCGCCGGTGGGATTCTGGCCTGGGCGGATCGCGTCGATCCTAAAATGCCGAAATACTAAAACGGCCTCAGCAGACGCACGCTTCGCTATCGCCAAAAAAATGGGGAGCCTTTGGCTCCCCATTTTTTAGGCTCCACCCTCTACTTGCTGTTGCTGTTGCTGCTGCCGCCGTCCATGCTGGCGGTTTCCTGGCTAATGGCGAGCGCATACCTCTTTCCGCCGAAGTGAATTTCAGCGAGCGATCGGCTGCCATCATCGTTGGTCTTGACCACGGCGGCGTTGCTACTTGGGGTCTGGCTCAAATCAATCAACCGGGCGGGAGTTGTGGCTACGACTTTGCTGCCTCGCAGAATGCTCAACTCAACGCTGGGACCGTTGCCGTCCCACTTGACCGAGTAATCTCCTGCCGGCAATTGTTTTCCGCTCACGGTGGCCGGATCGATGAGCTCCATCGAACCCTTGTTGGAAGCGGCGAACGCGCTTGTCGCCAACAGCACAGCCAGTCCCAGCAGTAAGCCCTTAGAAACGTTTGCCAATTTCATAACACTCCTTTTTCTTTCCCGAAAGCGTCGGGAACCGGTTCAGGGCGGCCTGGACTCGGCTTTCACGAAAAACTTGCGTTTTGCCGCGAAAGCCTTACAATGCTGCCGCGGGGTTAAGGAGAAAGCGCGTGGCCGCAAGACCGCGGGCTCTCTGCTGCAGGGATTGTGCTCATCTGGGCCGCCAAACCGAGCGTGAGCCAGTCCCTTAACCCCTGAAATTGTTTCGCATCCCGGGCCTCGCCCGGTTTTTTATCCCCACTGTTGCGAGATACGTTTCTCGATGCTCGAAAGTTCCCTTGCGCTTTGCATCGCAATTATCCAGTTGGACGCTTCATAAGCGGCATCGTTAGCAGATGCGCGTGTGCGTCACGCGACACATCGATTCTCTGTCTTGTTACAGTGCTGATCTTTTTACAGCTGTTCACAAAAGTTCACACAAGCTTCGCATTAAGCGTTGCACGTGCATTTCCAGAGGAAGAAAAAGAATGTATTGATTCCAAGTGAGAGCCGTAGACCGTGGAACGCTGATCTGTCCGCTAATGGATTGGCTGCGTTCGGAAGCGAACAGGAACTGCTCGCGTTATTCCACTATCCGCACGAGCGACGATGCTCGCGCCTACACTGTTTCAATCTTCAGAATCACTTTGCCGAAGTTTTTTCCTTCGGCTAACAATCGATAGGCCTCGGCGGCACGCTCCATCGGTAACACGTGCCCGATCACAGGACGCAAGTGGCCTTGCGATGTCCAAATCGAAAGTTGTTTCCAAGCTTGATTCATCAGCTCCCGCTTAGCTGATAGATATGTCAACCACAATCCATGCACACTCGCGCCCTTGGCATAGAGCATGCGAGTATCGAGTTCCGGTTTTTGTCCGGTCGCGCTTCCGTACACGATCACGCGCCCGAAATCGCGCAGGCAGCGGACGCTCTTCGCCACGTGCTCGCCGCCCAACATTTCGAAGACGGCGTCGACACCTTCACCGTGGGTCAGATCTTTGATGGCTTCTTCGTAATCGCCCCGCTTGTAGTTAATACCGTGCTGCAGGCCGACTTCTTTCACCCGCGCGAGTTTCTCATCGGAAGATGAGGTCCCGTACATTTCCGCGCCGAGCAGCTTTCCAATTTGCACCGCAGCTGTTCCCACGCCGCCGGCCACGGCGTGGATCAGTACTCTCTGACTAAGTCCGCCCATGGGCTGCCCTTCGCCAATGAAGCCCGCCTTCCAATACGCAAAAAACGCCGTGAAGTAAGTTATCGGGAAAGCCGCTCCCTCTTCGTCCGTCCAGTTTTTCGGGACTGGCCACAACGTTCGCTCCGGGCGGCGGCGCGCTCAGCGAAAGCTGCCCACTGCGTGTAACCCATAACCCGCTGGCCATCGCTTTCCCTTACCCCACAAAACTCCCGGCCGGCCACCAGCGGAGGTTTCGGCGTCCCGGGATAACCGCCCTGCGTGGTCATGACGTCGGCAAAATTCAGGCCGCCAGCTTGCACCCGCACCAATTCCTGGCCCGCGCTGGGAACAGGATCCGGCATATCCCGCACCTCAAGCACCTCGGGTCCACCTAAGCGGCTGATGACAATAGCTTTCATAACCGACAGTCTACCAGCAACTTTGCCGCCCCGTTTCCGCCGCCCGCGAAGATCACGACGCACTGTGACTTCGGTAATCGCCGGGGCTTCCCCGCAGGTATATACTTCCACTGGAATATTTGTAGGGTGCTTCTGTCTGGTTTTTGGACGGAGCGGGGCGAAGTTCATAGCCGTTTCATTCATAAGCTCCGCATAGATCATTGGCCGCAATAGGTTCGGCAGTTGGCGGCCGGTGCGGAACTCCACTTTAAGCGCGTGGGTTCCGAGGAGGTCCATCTGTGGACTTGATCGCGGTTCGAATATTATTTGTTCTTTTTGTTGCTATTACTTGCTATCTGATTCAGCCCTTCGGCCTCGATCCCAAGCTGGATGCGGGCGTAGGGACGGTGCTGGGCATCGCCATCGTCACTTTTGAATGGCGCCTGCGTCTAGTCAGCTTGAAGCGTCTGATTGGTGCGGCGATCGGCAGCGTGCTTGGCATCTTCGGTGCCTACCTGTTCGCCCTGGTGATCCGCAACAGCGTTTCTCCCGGACACACCCAGAGTTTCCTACAGATTATGGTCATGTTTTTGATGGCGTACGTCGGCCTGGTCGTGGGCGCCAACAAAGGCGACTTGCTCAATCTGGCGGCGCTCGGCGGCATTTTCGGCGGCGAAAAGCAATCCCGGAAGAGCTACAAGATTCTCGACACCAGCGTCATTATTGACGGACGCATCGCCGACATCGCCGAAACTGGATTCCTCGATGGCGTGATCGTGGCCCCGCAATTTGTCCTGCGGGAACTGCAGTTGGTTGCCGATTCTGCGGACTCTCTCAAACGTAATCGTGGCCGCCGCGGGCTCGACATCTTGCAACGGCTGCAGAAGATCGCCTCGGTGCAGATACAAATTGTCGAAGACGACTTTCCCGCTGTCCGCGAAGTCGATCTGAAACTGATTGAACTGGCAAAGCTTTACGAAGGCAAAATCATCACCAACGATTTCAACTTAAACAAAGTGGCGCAACTGCAAGGCGTCGCCGTCCTGAACATCAACGAATTGGCGAACTCCCTGAAGCCGATCGTGCTGCCGGGCGAGACCATGAAAGTGTTCATTCTGAAAGAAGGCAAGGAATATAACCAGGGCGTCGCCTATTTGGACGATGGCACCATGGTGGTCGTCGACAATGCGCGCAAAATGATTGGTAAGACCATCGACATCTCGGTCACCTCGGTGTTGCAAACGACTGCGGGAAAGATGATCTTCGGCAAGTGGGATGAGCGCGCCATGGCCCGTACCGAACCGCGGCCAGCGGTGGTATTGACCACGGCGAACGCCGTCCCGAATGGAGAGCCGAAAAAGACGGCGCCGGTCGTGGTCGAGCGCCCAGCAGAGTAGCGACACGCGAAACTGCTTAAGGCCTTTCTGAGTTTTTCGCCACGTGAATCCGGGGAAATTCGTGGCCGGTATTTTTCCGAATTTCACTGGATAGAACTTGTTGAACTTACTTTGATGGTGTTTCCGTTAAGTGTGCCCGCTAGGCTCACCCGCTGACCGGCCAGCCTCTCGAGTTGGCTCACACTTCCCGCCAGCGCATATTTTCTATTTCCCTGGACCAGTACGTACTTCGATCCATTGCGCACGCACATCTTTGCGCAGTCCATCGAGTTCATGCCAGAAGCCATGTCATGCCTCGCCCCGCAATGGTCGTCGGTAATCAAGCCGGCGAATACGCGTTCCCTGGGACTTTCGGCTGACTGAGTTGCAGCACCCGGCTTGGCGCCGTTCGAGCCTGCGAATGCAACCGCGGCTCCGGTAAAAATAACGGCCGCGCCCAAAGCGACTGCCAAGGCTGGTGTGACGCACCAAGTAATGAGTGCGAACCACGAGCGATTCTTGTTCAATTGTTCTCCTTAACATCTGCGCGTATCGGGTTTTCGAATATCGCCCTTCCTAGTCAAGCAACTGGGGGGCCACATTAATCCGGCTTGCTCTTACCTAAGTGGCTAAGTAAAAACGACTTAGAGGGGGGCGATCCACCGCCCACCTTCCGGGGCAGGGAAAAGTTGTTCCGAGTCGGGCAAATGTGGCTAAGGTAAATTCCCTAGGTCGACTAAGGACACTCGTGTCGCGAAAAAAGCTCTTTGCCTGCGACCGGATTTGAAATGCGGCAACTACACTCGTATACTTGCAACCCGCAATGAAGGTAATTGTGATCATTCCGGCCGCGGGCTTGGGAACGCGCATGTCCTCGCCTGCCAGCGCCAAGGGCAAGAAGCCGGTGGCGACCAAGCAGTTCACCGAACTGGGCGGCACGCCTATCCTTATTCACACATTGCGCAAGTTCCTGACGAGTGCTGAAGTCTCGGAGATTTACGTTGCGCTGCGAGGAAATGAGATCGAATCATTCCGCGCGCGCCTGGAAAAAGAAGCGAAGGACACTCCGCAGAAGAAAATTCATCTGGTGGAAGGCGGAGAGCACCGGCAGGATTCCGTCGCCAATGCGTTGAGTTCCTTCTCCGCCAGCGATGACGACATCGTGCTGGTCCACGATGCCGTGCGTCCCTTCATCACCGAAGAAATCATTCATGAGGTCATCCGATCGGCCCAAAAATATGGAGCGGCGATTGCGGCGCTGCCGGCGGTGGATACCGTGAAACAGGTCGAACGAACATCCGATGGCGCCTTGATTACGGCGACCCTGCCGCGGGAGCGTGTGGTCCTGGCGCAAACCCCACAAGGCTTTCGCTACGATGTTCTCAAGAAAGCGTTCGACGAGGCCGCCGCAGACAGCTTTGTGGGAACCGATGAAGCCGCCCTCGTCGAGCGCTCGGGCCACGCCGTAGCGGTGGTGATGGGCTCGCCAAGAAATATAAAGATCACGGCGCCGGCGGATATGGAGTTAGCAGAGTTCTTCCTGAAAAGGTCGTGAGGCACACTTGCTTCACTATTTGAAATCAACGGAGATTGAAATCGGGATGTTGCTTAACTTTGGAGCGCGGCCACAGTTTCGCAGACTTCTCTTTGACAACGAGAGAAAAAAAATCCGTGAAAATCCGTGGAGATCCGTGGCCGGGGTTTCAGCATGAGAATTGGCTACGGCTGGGATTCTCACGAATTCAAAGCTGGCATTCCCCTAAAGATCGGCGGAGTGACTCTGGATCATCCTAAAGGCTTGGGCGGCCACTCCGATGGCGACGTGCTTTTGCACGCGCTTACCGACGCTCTGCTCGGCGCCGTGGCTGCGCCTGATATCGGTACGTTGTTTCCGCCATCCGATCCCAAGTGGAAAGGCGCTGACTCCGCGGTTTTTCTGCGGGAGGCCTTGCAGCGCGTGGGGGCGGCGGGTTATGCCGTCGTGAATGTAGACTCTACGCTCATTCTGGCCGCTCCCAAGATTGGTCCGCATGCAGTTGCCATCCGAGAG
>Ga0308309_10001927_pt1 | contig 12343 bp, 10 predicted proteins | sample HubBroMetageWFT5_FD_192491 | JGI IMG/M metagenome (GOLD analysis project Ga0308309, IMG submission 192491) | Warmed and freeze-thawed soil microbial communities from the Hubbard Brook experimental Forest, New Hampshire - Hubbard Brook CCASE Soil... | ecosystem: Environmental > Terrestrial >...
GTCGGTGGCGGCCCGGCCCGAGCCGTCCATGTAGAACGGCGTGGAGTCATGCTCGTGGGTGATCTGCCAGCCCGCGGCCGTCCGGCGGAGCCCGACGGTGGACCGGAACCACAAGTCGACCTGCTCGCCGTCCGTCTTCGTGCCTGTCATATGGGTGAGGCCATGGCAGAAGGCGACGTCGTCACCTGCCTCGATGACCAGGTCGCCGATGTCGTAGCCGATCGGGCCGTCCCAGGTCTGGAACCAGCTCTCGATCCCGGCCGGGGCGCGAGCCTCATCTCCGGCGTAACGCAGCGGCGGGGCCAGGCCGAAGCTGACGACCTCGGGAGCGAGGTGGGCCACCGCGTGCCGGGCGTCCTTGGCGGTTATGGCGGCGGCGCGGTCGTTCAGCAGCGTCCGGATCTGCGCCTGGGCGGTCGTCTCGGTCTCTGTGGTCATGAGCGCGAACGGCCGCACCTCGACCTTCCGGTTGCAGGCCTTCGACCCCTCGGCGGCGAGCTTGAGGACCACGTCGAGGTCGGCAGCCTCGATAATCCACAGGCCCCCGAGATACTCCTTCGACTCCACGAAGGGCCCGTCGGTGAACAGCGCCTCGCCGCCCCGGTTGTCGATCACGGTCGCCGTGCCGGGCGCCGCGAGGCCGCCGGCGAAAACCCAGTGGCCCTCTGCCGCGAGCCGGTCGTTGAACGCGTCGATCGCTGCCATCTCATCCGGGCGAGCGCTAGCCCCTGACGCTCGCCATCTGGCCAGGTCGGCCGTGTTGTCGATCACAGAAACCAGATACTGCATCTCCGATCATCTCCTGTGCTTCGGGGCGCCCTTCGCGGGCGGCCGCTCACCCCTGCTACGAACAGCTCTGCCCCGATCCGACACCGCCTCGCGGACTACTTTCAAGGACTTTCTGGTACGCCGGCTAAGGCTAGGAGAACGTCGCGGCTCCAGGTCGGCCGGTCAACGCGCAGCTGGCGGGCCTGCGGGCTCCTGGCGCGCAGACGATCCATGGGACGACATCTGGGAGAACCAGGGAAACGCCAATCCGCATCTCCCTCACCGGGGCGGGTCCGGAACCCGACGCCGTCACCATGACCGCCGTCCCAACAGATGTGAATTGTCCGACCACGACGGCAGCCCCAGTGGGCGCAGCTTCCCGTTTTTCTTCGGGATGTAGACACGGCGGGCCGGTGCGAACCGGTACCGCTCGCGTCGCATCTGCCCGATGACCTCATCGATCAGGTCTTCGGACATGCCGTCGGCGGTTTCCTGACTGGGCCCCGGCGTCATCGCACCCTGGTTGGAGTAGATGTTGCCGTAAGCAGCCAGATACAGGTTCTTGTTGAACATCTGCCGGTACAACTGCTGTTCCCTCAGAAGCCGCTCCGGTATGACCAGGGCGCCGACGAAAGTGCACTAATTTAGTCAGATATGTCCTTCTCTCATGAACTGCGCCTAGCGCTGTCAACGATTTGCCTGGGGCCAGGCGATCTGCCAGCGGAGACTGTCGTTCATATTCCCATCGATCGATGGCGGCCTGATGGCTTGCCATTTGTCCGGCTGGCTAAGCTAGCTGACGATGAACTGGTGATCAGAGATGATTCGGCCGTCGTCGGCGAGAATCAGGAACTCGAGTCCGACCGAGGCCACCGAGCCGTCGTCTACATTGACCATCTCCCATTGAACCTTCACGGCGTTGTGATGGGCCGCCGGTGGCCCGGCCCTGCGGAAGCGGTACTTTCCTGAGCGGACGTAGGCCTCGTAGGCGCTCGTGACTCGGTCATCAAGAGCCTGGTAGTCCGTTGCCTCCGTCGATGGGGTGTAGTTGGCGCCGCCCGGCACCCAGAGGGCTTCGATCGTCCTTCTCCGCTGCTCGGCGTCTGGCTCGTTCCACACTTCCACGTACCGATCGATGAACTTCATGAACTCTTCTGTCATAACAGTTCCTTTCGTTGACGGCGCCCTTTCGGACCCGTGCATTCGCGGCCGTCCTCATTTGGGGGCCGCTTGATTTCCTGGCAGCAGCCAGGTCAGTGCGGCGACACCTAGGAGCAGGCAGCTGAGTTCGACCAGGCTGGTGGCGAAGGCGTGCGCAAAGCCATTGCGAAGTTCAGTGAAGAAGATGACGCCGGTGATGGCAACGCCCAGGGCGTTGCCCATCTGTTGCATCGTGGACAGGACCCCGGACACCGTCCCGGCGCGCTCGCGTTCGGCATGTGACAGCACCGTGGCTGTCAGCGGGGTGATCGTCAGGCCCTGGCCTGCCCCGACGAGAAGCAAGCCTGGGACGAGGGTCCACAGTGAACCCGCCGCACCGATCTCGCTGACCGCTGCCAGCAGAGCGCCGAACCCTGCCGCCAAGGTCAGCGCGCCGGTGGCGATCAGCCAGCGCCCGTATCGGAGCGTGAGCGCGGGTGCACGAAGGGAGGTGGCAACGAACGCGGCTGCGAGGATCGTGAACACCGAACCTGCTTGCAGGGCGTCCAGCCCGCGGCCGTGCTGCAGGTAGAGCGCGAGCACCAGGAAGAAGGAAGCCATAGAGCACCAGAGCCCCAGCTGCGTTGCCAGCCCGACCGCGAGCGAACGGCGGCGAAAAAGGCCCAGTTCGATCAGCGGGTCTCCGCCGCGCCGGCCAAGCCAGCTCTGGTGCAGCAAGAACACGATAGCCAAGGGGACAGCGAGCCCCAGGCACAGCCACGTCCAGGTCGGCCAGCCCACTTGTGGCCCTTCGACGAGAGGCAGGACGAGCGCAACCGCCGCGAGCGTCACGAGCGTCATCCCGGCTGGGTCGAGGCGGCGGGCATGCTCGGCCCGGCTCTCGGGGACGAGTCGCCGTATGAGGCTGAGAGCGGCGATGCCAACCGGCACGTTGATCAGGAAGATCAGCCGCCAGCCGAGTCCCCCGACGTCCCAGTGAATCAGGATTCCTCCCATCAGCTGCCCTCCGGCGGCGGCCAGCCCGAGGGTCATCCCGTAGACGCTGATCGCCTGGACGCGGTCTTGACCCGTGTAGATGACGCCAAGGATGGAGAGCGCGCTGGGGCTGATCATGGCGGCGGCCAGTCCCTGCACGAGGCGGGCGGCAACCAGTGAGGCTGGGCCTGGGGCCACGCCGCACGCGACCGAGGAAAGCACGAACAGCAGCAGGCCGATGGCCAGAAGGCGGCGCCGTCCGATGTGGTCGCCGATGCGCCCCGCCGTGATCTGGAAGCTGGCGTAGGTGAGTCCGTATCCGGCGACCACCCATTCGATGGCACTGCCGCGCGCGTGCAGGTCCGCCTGAATTGAGGGGAACGCCACGTTGACGATGAAGAAGTCCGTGACGATCATGAACGTCCCGGCCATGAGAACGGGAAGCGCCGCCCACCGGCTGTTCGCATACGAACGCATCCAGCGAGCGGGCGCCGGGACCCCGGTGGTCTCGATCGCGCTCACCGCTTCTCCCGGACGCACACCGTGCGGCCCTGTGCCGGCACTTCCCGCATGGACCGGGACCCCGTCGTGTTGGGGTGTGCGTCGATCGGCGCCGCGCTTCGGCGCAGAAGGCGCGTGTTGCGGTGTCACGTCAGGGCGGCGAACGCCGCCGCAAGCTTCTTGCGTTCCGCAAGTGACACCGAGATCGGCCGCCCGGCGGTAATGCCGCCGTCGACGGCGATGTCCTGACCGTTGACGAACGACGACGCGTCACTGGCGAGCCACAGCATCACTTGTGCGACGTCTTCGGGCGTTCCGGCCCGGCGGATCGGCTGGTGGCTCTCGAGCGCGGCGAGGAACGCCGGCTCGAGCTGGATCGCCGTGCGGTCAGCAGCGGCCGGGTCCATGCCCGCAGCCTTGCCGAAGATACCGGTCGGAACGGGTCCCGGAGAGACGCTGTTGACGCGGATCCCATGCTCGCCAAGCTCGACGGCGGCGCTTCGGGTCAGCTGGATTACCGCCGCCTTCGCCGCCGAGTAGTCGGTCGCTGTCCAGCCGCCGAGCCGGCCGCCGGTGCTCGCAGTGTTGACGATGCTCCCCGAGCCCTGGCCGAGCATTACCCGCGCCGCGTACTTCATCCCGGCGAGCACACCGCCGACATGGACGGCCATGATCGCCCAGAAGCGCTCGAGGTCGATCGTGTCCAGTCCGCCCGGCGGGCTGCCGCCGATTCCCGCGTTGTTGATGACGACGTCGAGACGGCCGAACCGCACCACTGCGTCCCCGATGAGGTCCTCCACGTCGGACTCGACCGTCACGTCCGTCGGGACGAAGCGTGCTCGCGGCCCGAGCTTCACGACGAGGTCCTTGCCCTCAGGCTCTCGCCGCCCTCCCACGACGACAGCGGCCCCCTGAGAGACAAACAGCTCGGCAGCCCTGGCTCCGATGCCGCTCGTCCCGCCAGCGATCACCGCGACCTTGCCCTCAAGTGCTCCCATGTCTCCTCCATAATTAGATCGACTGGTCGTTCTACTATTGAAGTAGATCGCATGATCGGTCTACTGTCAATCCCGAACGCGGTATGATCCGGTGACATGACGCTCGTGAAGAGCCCGGGGCCGCGTGAACGCCTGCTCGAGTCCGCGCAACGGCTGACGGCGACCCAAGGGGTGGGCGTGGGCGTGGACGCCATCCTTGAGGACGCCTCGGTGGCGCGGCGCTCCCTGTACCAGCATTTCGGCGGGAAGGACGGCCTCATCGCCGAGTCGCTGAGGGTCTCAGCACGCAAGGACGAGGAGCGCTATCGCGCCACGCTCGCCTCCGGCGGAGATGACCCCCGCAAGCGGGTCTTGGCCGTCTTCGACCAGCTGGACACGACGACCTCAGCCCCCGGCTTCCGGGGCTGCCGTTACGTGTCCGCCGAGCTCTCCCTGACCGACGCCAGCCACCCGGCACACGAGGTAACGCGGGCGTACACCCAGCGTCTTCACCAGATCTTCGAAGCGGAGCTCGCGAACCTCGGACACCATGACCCCGCCGGAGGCGCCGATCAGATCCTCGTCCTGATCGATGGCATCCTCACGATCGGCGCCATCCGTCCGGAATCGCATCCCGCCCGGTCGGTCCGGCCCTTGGTCGAGCACATCCTCGAAGCGCAACCCGGCTGACACGATCAGTTCCTGATCCGCGAGCACGCTGCGGTTGAAGAGTGGCTGAGCCGCCAGCCTGCCAGGCTAAGCGATCGCGTTCCGCCAGATCAGAGCGCTCTGCCACTCGCTGCGGCGGCTCCCTGTAAAACCGTCGGCTCAGCCTACGTTGGTTCGAACCCAACACCTGCCACTACCTGCGGAAACGGCCCGTGAGCTGGGTTTCCCCGGTCTCGCGGGCTGTCGCTTTTAGCCCGGCGAGGTCCCGCTGAGTCCATGAGAGTCCCGCTGTGTCTAGCTGTGCACGGACATATAGATGACATGCATCGGGCTTGCGCGGCCGTTAGCGGCTGAGCTGAGCTGGTGCTGACCTCGCGCCGGGAGGACCTCCTCAGCTCAGGCGCGTCACGATTAGCTGCGTAAGGCATTCGCGTGCAGGGCGCGCTGGGCGTGCCCTCGGGAGCTTGAGGAGGTCCCGATGCCTATCGTAGGCGGGCTGGATATCCACCGGAAGCAGCTGACCTTCGACTATCTCGACACGGTGACGGGGGAGGTGCAGCGTGGCCAGATCGCCCCGGCTGACCGGGCGTGTCTGCGCGGGTGGCTGGCGCGGTTCACCGGCCGCGGCGACGTCGCGTTCGCGCTGGAGGGATGCACGGGCTGGCGGTATGTGGCCGAGGAACTGGCCGCCGCCGGTGTCGCGGCGCATGTCGCCGAGCCGGCGGACACCGCGTTCGCCCGCGGTCGCAAGCGGCACGCCAAGACGGACAAGACCGACTCGCGGCATCTGAGGGAGCTGCTGGCCGAGGGCCGGCTGCCGGAGTGCTGGATCCCGCCGTCGCACATCCTGGAGTGCCGGGCGTTGCTGGAGCTGTATCACGACCTTCGGGCCGAGCACACCGCATGGGTGCAGCGCATCCACGCGGTGTTCTTCCACCAGGGCGCCCCGGCGCTGGGCGAGGCCGCGCTGCGCACCGGCCGCGACCTGGCCGCGCTGCGCGCATCGGCGGCCGCGCACCTGTCGGTGGCCGGGCAGCTGCAGGTGGCTACCGCACTGGACGTGCTGGCTGCCCTCGAGGCTCATCTGGACATGCTGCGTCACCAGCTGGTGGACACCGCCCGCCACCTGACCGGCGCGAAGGTGCTCGCCGAGCGGCTGTATGGGGTCGGGCCGGTCACGGCGCTGGCGATGACCTGCTGGCTGGGCGGGGCGGGCCGGTTCTCCTCCTCCCGCAAGGCGGTCCGGTTCGCCGGGCTGGACATCACCGTCTGGTCCTCCGACCGCAAAGGCCCGCCCGGGCGGCTGTCTCGCCAGGGCCCGCCGGTGCTGCGCTGGGCGGTGTATGAGGCCGGCAAGACCCACGCCCGCGCCTCGGCCCCCGACCACGACTACTACGCGCAGGTCAAGGAACGCAAGGACGGCAAGCGCGCCGCCATCTCCGAGGCCCGCAAGATCCTCCGCCAGGCCTGCCACATCCTGGCCGAGCTCGGCGACGACGCGCTCACCGCCGCCTGAGCCCGGCATCCCGTCCATGGTGGCCATCCTGGCGCGGCCGGCCAGGCGTCGAGCCGGAGCCGAACTCACCAGATGGGGCATAACCGCGGCCAGCTCCCGCCAGTCCGCTGTCAGCCGCAACGGTCCTGCCGCGCAGGGCCAGGCGGACGGCCTTTATAGACTGAGCGGCCGCATCCCCCGCAGGCGGGGGACACCCAATCGATCATCATGTCGCCGGGCGCGGCAAAGCGCCCGCGGGCCTAGGTAAGCCTGGCTGTCCCCCTCGCCGCCCCCCGTCCCGCCAAGCAGGTCACCCCGGTCCCCGGCAAGAAAGGCCCACGCCAGCCCCCACCCAAACCGCCGGCCCTCGCGGTTCGCTCCCTTGCCCCCGCCGACCATGATCCGCTCCCGGGCGGCCGCGTCAAGGGCGCCTGCGGCGCCGCTACGCGGGCGCTTCGCGCCCCCTGACCCGGCCGCCCGCTCGCAGGAACCGGGCAGCGATCAGGGCAAGGGAGCACAGTGAAGCACGCCCCAAAACGGTAAACCGGCCATCGCGGAACCACTTGCGATCACCGCGGCGATGCAGGTAAGCGGACAGTGCCCGCGATCATGAACCCGGTTCGGGTGGCCGGATCGCTCTGGACGAGGAGGCGGAAGAAGCGGTTCACCGAGCCGCTTGCTCCTGGATTTCGATGGTCCGCCGTCCCCGCCAGGCCCGGGGAAAGATCACTGGTGGGCGGACGGTCTGGCCCACGCATGGCCCACAGGATCCGTGGGCAGTCGCGAGAACCCTGCTCGTGTGTCGGGTATCGCCTTGGACGGGGCGGAACTGTGCCGCCTGGCGCCGTGGCGCTTCATTTGCGCTGCCATACCAGGACAGCAGGCCGCGCCAGCCTTGGCCCGCTTGGCCTGCACAGTGCGGCGGCTGCCCACGGGTGAGCCGGCGACGGTGCGGGCGTGCCGGGCGGGCCTTCGAGAGGCTGAGCCCGGCGCGGGGGAGCGCCGGCCGCGGTGCCGCGCAGCGGTTTCGCCTTGATTCTAAAATGACTCAATTCGGCAACAAGCACGGTTCGCAGGTAGTTGTCATCGTTACCGCCGAACGGCTGATCGATGCCTAGGCCCAGCTGATGGTCGACGTTTGAGTTCCAGCTGATGGCTGACGGCTTCTAGGTCTACCAAGCAGTAATCGGATAATACCAATATGCCATAAAACCCCAGATTAGCTTTAGTAGGATCTAGCCGGTTGTCTTTAATAACTGCACTAGCATTGATAATTCTTGCCGTATCTGGGACCATCGGGCAGAACCCGAGGGGGGCCTGTGATGGGAACAGTTCGAGACCGTGGAAGGATCCGGCTTGCGCGGTGGATCCTTATCCCTCTGGCCGGGATATTAAGCGTCAGCAGCTTAGCTGCGCCCGCCGGGGCCAGCACTGGCCCCCAGGTAGCCGCCAGCACGCTCGCAAACGTGCTGTCCGTTGCCAGCAATAACAACGCCGACAGCGTCAGCGGCAGCGACTGCGCCCTGCTCTCTACCGGTCAGGTGAAGTGCTGGGGGGCCAACTTCGACGGGCAGCTTGGCAACGGAACCATCACCAATCACTCGGATGTGCCGGTCGCGGTCACGGGCATCAGCGATGCCAAGGCAGTCGCCAGCGATACCTACGGCAACAGCTTCTGCGCCGTCCTCTCGACTGGTGGGGTGAAGTGCTGGGGGGCCAACAACGAGGGCCAGCTCGGCGACGGGACCACCACGAAATCCGATGTGCCGGTATCGGCCAAGGACATCACCACGGCCACCGCAATCGTCGGAGGAGATCCCGGAGACGCTGACGGCTTCTGCGCCCTGCTGTCGACCAAGCACGTCGACTGCTGGGGGTACAACTTCACCGGCGAGCTCGGCAACGGGACCACCACGAACTCCGACGTGCCCGTCGCCGTGCGTACCATCACGAACGCCGCCGTACTGATCAGCGGCTACGCAGGCTTCTGCGCCCTGCTATCGACCAGCCACGTCTACTGCTGGGGGGACAACACCTACGGCGAGCTCGGCCGCGCGACCGCCAAGGCGAACTACTCCGATGTGCCGGGCGCGGTTACTGGTATCACTGATGCCAAGGCGGTCGCCAGCGGTGACCTCGGGAGCTACTGCGCCGTGCTCTCGACGGGCCAGGTGAAGTGCTGGGGGGACAACAGCTACGGTGTGCTCGGCAGGGGAACCACGACAAACTCGGATGTGCCGGTAGCGGTTACTGGTATCAGCGATGCCAAGACAGCCGCCAGCGATGGCGACGGCGAAAGCTTCTGCGCCGTGCTCTCGACAGGTCATATGAGCTGCTGGGGGTTCAACAACTACGGTCAGCTCGGCAACGGGACCGCCACGAACTCCGATGTGCCGGTGTCAGTCAGCAACATCACCACGGCCGCGGCAGTCGTCGGAACCCTCTATGGCTTCTGCGCCCTGCTGACGACCAGTCACATCGACTGCTGGGGGTTCAACTTCTACGGCGAGCTGGGCAACGGGACCGAGACGAGTTCCGAGGTGCCCGTCGCCGTGCATACCATCACGAACGCTGCCGCACTGATCAGCGGCGTCTACGGCTACTGCGCCCTGCTGACGACCAGCCACGTCGACTGCTGGGGGTACAACTACTACGGTCAGCTTGGCGACGGGGCCACCATGACCTCCGACGTGCCGGTAGCAGTCCTCGCTGGCAACTGATCGAAGCTGCCAGAGGTCCCGTAACTGCGTGTAAAGGATCAACTGGGGCCGATCCGCCCAGCATCAGGCGGAGCCGATCTGTAAAGGATCAAGCAGAACAGCACAATGGACCGACGTCCTATCGGCGTCCTTTGCTTTGGACCCTTCCTGCGTTACCAACGGCTGATCGAACCTGTGCAGGTCACCGACGAAGCACGCGGCTGGCTCGTCCGCTGGGGCCTGCTAGCGCGAGAAGACCTGACCAAGCGCGTGAGCGACCTGTCCGTCGGGCAGCAGCGCAAGATCGAACTCGGCATACTCGTCGGTTCAACCCCGACACTCTGATCCTCGACGAACCCACCAACCACCTATCATTCGACGTCGTCGAATCCCTGCGATACGCCTTCACCGAATTCCAAGGCCCAGTTATCACGGTTACACACGACCGGCGGCTCATCCGCCAGTTCCCACGGACACTCTGGACCGTTCACGAAGGAAATATGTACATCACCGACTGCGCTGCGGCATAGAATTCCGAGGAGCCCTTACGCTCACACAGCACTGCGATTTGGCGCTAGCGATACTCCGCGGCCAAGCTGCTGTTAACCGGCTAAGGGCGTAGAACCAGCCAGGCCGGTTCACAGAGTCATTCCGGTCGTCCCCGGGGGCGCCCGCTGCCGTGCCACTCCGCCCACGCACCCCGGCATGGTGTCCGTTGATGTCCGGCGAGCGACGGCCGCTTGCGGGTGCTCTTGGCTGAGGAGTGGTTAAGCGCCATCCCAACGTTGTGCGCGGAGAACGTTTCCGCAGCTTAAGGCGTGTCTTGCCTGCGGTGTGGGGGCTCCCTGTAAACCGTCGGCTCAGCCTACGTTGGTTCGAACCCAACACTTGCCACCAGTGACTATCCGTAGTACCAGCAGGTTAGCGTGGTGATTAGAAATCTTGTCCCCGCCCGGATCGCCGGGCGGAACGGGCGGTGCGCAAACCGCCCGTTTACCAGGGCGACTGCACGCGCGGCAGGTTATCACTCGCGCTCCGGTCGCCCTCACCGGCCGGTATTGCGTTCGCTTATGTCATCCTGACCTGTGAGAAGGACCACACAAACTAGAATGAACCACATATTCGAGCAGATCGGCAGGTTGCCGCGACTTGCGGCCACGTGTTCGATCGGTCTGATCACGGACACATGGCGGACAGGATCTGGGCAAAGCAAGCGGTCCGGCGAACCGCTTGCCGTCACGGACGGTGACGGCATTCGCCGGCCACCCGCCGCGACTGCGTACGCCACGGCCGGAGGTCCTCCCGCGTGAGCCGCAGCATCAGGCCGCGGATGTCCTGGCGCCGCCCGACGCGCCGGTGCAGCGCGGCAGGACGGCGAGCTGGTGGCGCAGGATCAAGATCTCTGCGGTCTTCCATGTCTCCTCACGCCGGGCTAGAGGCAGCCACGCGGCTAGCCACGTGGTCAGGAGGAACATGAACCGCAGGCACATGATCGATGATCGTCACGGCCGGGACGCCAGGAAGAGCAACTTTGCTGGCCGGAGCCATGGACGAGATTTTCGGCATGCACAGCGTGGCCAGCGTCATGAACCGCTGGTCAGGAGGTCACGACATTCCGGAGCGATACAGGCACGCCATCGCGCAGGATCGATCAGCCGCCCCCGGGGTTGCCAGCGAATACTCGCTGCCGTATATTTGTGGACGGGTAATGGAGGGGGCGACTCTGATGGCCGCGAAGCGCAAAGTCGACAACTTGATGGCCCTGGCGGTGCTGGCCACCGTCGTCCAGCAGCCGATGCACCGCTACGAGATCGCGTCCCTGATGCGCGCCCGAGGCAAAGACCAGGACATGGACGTCAAGTGGGGCTCGCTCTACACCGTCGTGCAGAACCTGGCGAAGCACGGCTTCCTGGAGGTGGTCGGCACTAGTCGGCAGGGTGCCCGTCCGGAAAGGACGGTGTACCAGATCACTGAAGCCGGCCGGCAGGAGATGCTCGACTGGACCCGGGAACTGCTGTCCACACCGGAGCCCGAGCACCCGAAGTTCGCCGCCGGGCTCTCAGTGCAGATGATCCTGTCGCCAGACGAGGTGATCGCCCTGCTGCGGGCCCGGCTCGGCAGGCTGGAGGAGTCGATCGCCGCACGTCGTGCTGCGATCACCGAGCATCTCAAGGAGATTCCCCGCCTTTTCCTGGTCGAGGACGAGTTCGCCGTTGCGATGGTCGAAGCGGAGGCGGCCTGGGTCCGCGGGCTGCTGGAGGAGCTGACCTCGGGAAGCTTCCCCGATCTCGAGTCGTGGCGGGCCCTCCACGGCGACGGCGAGATGCCCCCGGGGCTGGTCGAACTCGCGGAGAGGGGCCTACCAGGCGGCTAGAGGACTCTCAACGGCCCCGGGGCGGTGCGCTAACACCGCCGCCGGGGCCCCGGGGGGGCTGCTTGCAGCCATCCCCGTCCAACGCTCTCGAACCGATGCCCGCACGAGTCGAACCCGGCCACGAGGTGGCAACCAAAGGATAGCTGGGTTCTGGTGCGTGATCTCGGCACAGAAACGACCGACGAACACCACATGTAGGAGAGAACTCATGTCCACAGCCACAGCCACAGCGTCCAAAGTCCGCGGTGCACTGGTCATCGGCGGCGGGATCGCCGGTCCTGTCGTCGCGACCGCCCTGCTCAAGGCCGGCATCCAGGCGACGGTCTACGAGGCCTACCCCACCCTGGCCGAAGGAATCGGCGGCGGCCTGGCCCTGGCCCCCAACGGCCTGGCCGCACTCGGCCTCATCGGCGCAGACGATGCCGTCCGTGCCCTCGCCACACAGGTCACCGGCACGGTCATGGCGGTAGGCGGGAACACTCGCAGACTGCCCAGCCTGGCGGACGTGGAGCCGCTCCAGATCGTCGGCCGCGGCGACCTGCACCGGGTGCTCCACGACCGGGCGGCCGAGTCGGGCGTCCGCTTCGAGTATGGTAAGCGCCTGGTCGGAGTCGTCGAAGGCCCGAAGTCGGTCACGGCGAAGTTCGACGACGGCTGCACCGCGACCGCCGACATCCTGATCGGCGCCGACGGCGTCCGCTCCACCGTCAGAACCCTGATCGAC
>Ga0308309_10001929_pt1 | contig 12341 bp, 11 predicted proteins | sample HubBroMetageWFT5_FD_192491 | JGI IMG/M metagenome (GOLD analysis project Ga0308309, IMG submission 192491) | Warmed and freeze-thawed soil microbial communities from the Hubbard Brook experimental Forest, New Hampshire - Hubbard Brook CCASE Soil... | ecosystem: Environmental > Terrestrial >...
CGTGGAAGGTCTTATTGAGCAGGTCATTCACGATGTAAACAAAATGAGCGGCGACCGGGTTCTCGTCGCCGTGGACGTTCCTTCGGGCCTGATTTCAGACGAGGAGGAAACAAAAGGCGCCGCTATCGCCGCGAATTACACCGTCACGTTTACCGCTCCGAAAGCGGGTATGTTCGTCGGCCATTCGAGCGATTTCGTCGGGCAACTCATCGTGGGCGAGATCGGTTCACCCCCTGAATTGATCGAATCCACGGGGAAAGGGAATCTTCGCTGGAGCGAGGTAGGTGAGTTCCGCAAATACGCAGCGCCGCGCGCTCCGGCTGGCCAGAAGGGTGATTACGGCCACGCGTTGATTGTGGCCGGCTCCGTCGGAAAAACCGGAGCGGCCGTATTGTCGTCGTGGGCTGCGCTCCGCGCGGGTGCAGGGCTTGTCACCGTTGCGACGCCTGAACCTGTGCTTCCGATCATCGCCGCCCACACGCCTGAAATCATGACGGTTCCAATGCCCGCAACCGCGGTCGGCACCATCAACCGCAGCAGCCTCGATGGAGATCGCTTCACGGAGGTACTGAAAGGGAAGCGCGCCCTCGCGATTGGCCCGGGCCTCGGCACACACGAAGAAACGCAGCGCTTCGTTCGCGACGTGCTCGCCGATCAGAAAACGGTTCCGGTGATACTTGACGCCGACGGCTTGAACGCATTCGCGGGGCGCGCCTCCGAACTGGAAGCCCCGGACCGAATTCTCGTTCTCACTCCCCATCCCGGCGAAATGGCGCGCCTTCTGGGAAGGTCCGTTGACGAAGTTCAGTCGCACCGCGTCGAAGTCGCGCGCAAGGCTGCCGGGGATTGGAATGCCTTTATCGTCCTGAAGGGACACCAAACCGTCATCGCCTCGCCGGGCGGCGAAGTCTTTATCAACTCAACGGGAAATCCCGGCATGGGCACCGCCGGCACGGGCGACGTTCTTACAGGAATTCTCGCCGGTCTCATCGCGCAATATGGACGAAATGTGAATCCTTCCGGCATCGCTCAACTCTTGGGCTTCGGCGTTTATCTCCATGGTCTTTCGGGAGACATTGCTTACGCGGAATCTGGAGGAGCGCCGCTGATGGCGTCCGATCTGATTCACGCCCTGCCGCGCGCGTATCAACATTTCTATTCCGAGTGCGGCCGTGACTAGCAGAGAGTTCGTCACGCATTCTTCCGAAGAAACTATCGAGCTCGGCCGCGAAATCGGCGCCTCGCTCACACCTCCCGGTCTCGTGCTGCTGTCCGGCGACCTCGGGGCGGGGAAGACCACTCTCACCAAGGGAATCGTCAGCGGCATGGGCGCTGCGAAGGAAGACGAAGTCACCAGCCCCACGTTCACACTCGTCCACAAATACTCCGGAAAATTTGCCGTCTACCACGTCGATCTTTACCGCATCGGAAATTTCCACGACCTGGAAACGCTCGGGCTCGAAGACGTTTTCTCCGAGCAGGCCATCGTCATCGTCGAATGGCCGGCCAAGCTCACCCTGCGCACCGATTGGCCCGTCCTCCGCATTCACCTCGAGCACATCGCCGAAGACACGCGCCGGCTGACCATCGAAGAGATCGCCAGCGCCGCTCATTCGTAGAGCCACCGAATTCAATCGCAATCAATTCTGCGGTTTATCAATCACTTGCTTGGTCTGCACGGAGAAAAGTTGGAAATCGGAGAAGTCGTGATAAACGATCCGGCGCTTGGTGTCCAACTGGCAGTATCCATCCACCTTCTGCGGGAGCCAGATGGTCACATCCTGCGAGTGAAATTGCACCGGCCCGTAATCGATGGAGATCATCCAGTCACGCACTTGCATCATTGGAATTGCTTCCATCAGTGAGGTTTCCAAATGAACCACTTCGCCTGAATCTTTCGCGATCCATGCCCTCCCCTTGAGCCGAGCCTGAAACGTGGTAATCATTGGACCGCTGAATGAAAGAGTCTCGGCGGGCTTGTCCGCTCGCTGGTGAAACGCAATCACCCACGCGGCTTTTCCGTTGTACATCCCGAGTCCCTCGCAAGTCATTTCGTAATCGCGTTGCAGGCGCGGCAGAAATATCAAAGCCATTTCCGGCAGGCCCTTATCTTCCGAACTTGCAGGGAAGGCGTAGCTGTTTCGGGAAGGAGTGCGAGTCTCTTGCACGGAAAGTCTTGCGGTCTTATCAAACGTGACCAGATAATCGAACGTCCCGTTTCCGCTGTCCTGCAGCGCGCCGCCATTGTCCAGAAGTTCGTAGTCGATTTTCTCGCTCGCGGTGAAGTTCTGCAGGTTGCTGACCATTTCCGTTACGCGCGTCCCCGCTTGCTCCAGCACTTCGGATACCTGGCAGGGAGGATCATTCGCAAGACCGCGGACCGCCACATCGACGTTCGGCGGAGCCCAGACCATCGGGCGCTTCTTCGTTTTCTTTTCTTTGGTTTTCGCAGCCGGGGCATCCTGCGGGGCGCGAATTTCTTTCGGTGCCGCCGTGGGACTGCTTGCGATGACCGCACACATGGCCGCGCACACCGCCGCGCCAAGAATTGCTCGCGCAAGCCGGCGATTCCTCCGCGGGAGCCCCGATCCCATGCTCCTCAACGATTCACCGCCCTACCCAAGCCCCATGATCTGAAATCCGGCGTCAACGAAAATAATATTCCCGGTAACGCCGCGCCCCAGATCGCTCGCCAAAAAGACGGCCGTGTCCGCGACTTCCGCAATATCCGTGTTGCGGCGCAGCGGCGCGTGTTGCGGAACGAACTCGAGTATCTTCGAAAAATCCTTGATGCCGCGCGCCGAAATGGTTTTGATCGGCCCCGCGGAAATTCCGTTCACGCGAATATTCTGCGCGCCAAGTTCGCTCGCCAGGTACTTCACTTCCGCCTCGAGCGCCGCTTTCGCTACTCCCATCACGTTGTAATTCGCCACCACGCGCGTCGAGCCAAGGTACGTCAGCGTCATGATGGACCCGCCGCCGGTCATCAACGGCGCGAGCGCCTTCGATAGGGAGACCAGCGAAAACGCGCTCACCTCCAGCGCGAATTTAAATCCCTCGCGCGAAGTGTTCACGAATGGCTGCCCCAAATCTTCGCGATTTGCAGACGCGATGCTGTGCACCACGGCATCCAGCTTGCGTCCCTCTGCTTTCAGCGACGCGGCGAGCCCGTCAATGTCGGATTGCGTTTGCACGTCGCACGGATAGAGGCCGGAGGCGCCGAGCGGTTTGGCGAGGTCTTCGACACCGGGTTTCGCGCGCTCGTTCTGATACGTGAGCAGCAGCGTGCCGCTTTCGCGGACCACGGCCTGCGCGATGGCGTGCGCGATGCTCCACTGGTTCCAGACTCCCAGGACGAGGACGGTTTTGCCTTTTAGCAGGTCGGGCATAGGCCGTTATTTTAACCGGAAAGCACGGTGCAAGCCAGAATGCAGAAGTGGTTCTGCACCAGCGCCAGATCGGCCCTGCCTGCTGCGCGGCAACTACGAATTCAGCTGCGAAAAGCGACGGTGGTATCATGCGATTTTGTTGGACGAATTTCATGGCACAAAGACGGGCAGCCAGGAGTGGCCGTCCCACCCGAACAAAGCTAACGGGCGAGCCGATCCATTGAGGGGAATTTAAATGGGCGACACAGTTGTAGAAGGGCTGATCATTGATCTCCTATTGTGGTTGGCGAAGGGTGAAAGGACATACGATGAAGTGATGGATGCGTGGAGGACGTCGTGCCCCAAGCTTCCGGTTTGGGAGGATGCGAATGACCGGGGGCTTGTGGCGCGGGAGGAAGCCAATGTGCGCTCCGTCGTTAGGATTACGCCGGCGGGGATTTCACTTTTGGAGGAGCGTGGGCTTGTCCGAGATGGAAAATGAAAAAGTTGTTAAAGCGCCGTTTACTGCGTAGTAGAAAATGTTAAGTTGTTGTTTATCAGTAGGTTAAAGAAGCGGCTAATCCCTGTACCGGGGATTAGCGAAGCGAACTTTCCGCCCTCCTGCAGCTTTCCCAAGTGAATTGCGATCCGCGGCTAAAAAAATTTACAGCTCAGTGCGAATGCACCCAGCGGAGAATTTCGCGGACTACGTCTGCGAGGAGCGGCCAGAGGAGGCCGGAAATTGCGATGAGGACGGCGAGGATCTTTTTTGAGGGAGTGGTGTTTTTAGCGGTAGCCGACACGGTGGCTCCCGGTAGGTGAGCGGTGCAGAAGCCGTCGCGAACGGCACGCCGACCGCAGCGCTCGCCGCGCGGACCGAAGTATAGGCACGGGCCCTGGTCGCCGGGGGCGGGCTTGGCCAACTCCATGTCGCCGGTCTCGATTCCGTACTCGTTTTCGGCTCCGGGAGGAGGCACGAAGACGGGAGTCCCAATGGGATTCGTCCGGAAGACGGATTCCGGGTCGGGTCTGCCCCGACGCGCATTTACCATTACGCGGCCCTCCTTTGCAGCCACGATACCATGCGACAGAGTTCGGCTAAAGTTAGAGATTACCGGTCTGCAGCCTAGCTAGCATGTCTGATACGCATATCGCGCCGTCGCCCTCCCATCCGGCCCGGATGAAGCTGGAGCCATGCTCCGCCGAAATCCGGCTGACGAAGCTGGCGCTGGGCCTGGACAACATTCATTACGACGTCTTCCTGAGTCCTAAGTTTGTGGACTTCACGAGGAAATACCTGCTGGATTTGATCCGGCAGGCGGTGAACATCAGCCTGCTTTACGGAAACGACCGCAAGCAATCGGGGTCGGGCGCGCCGGAACATTCCGCGTTCCGCAAAATGCTTACAGAAGTGCTGCAGGAATCGCTGACGCGCGCAAAATTCCAGCAATCGATTGAAACCGACGTGCTGCACCAATTGGCGCTGCTGAAATACCTGACGCAGGAAACGGGGAATCAGTTTTCGAGCTTGCTGGTGGAATGCAAAGACTGGATCCGCGCTCGCGGAGAACTTTTCGAACACAGCGAGCAGGCGCACGTGATGAGGTCAAAGATCGCGGAAGTGCAGACGGATCGCAAGAACGTGGTTCGCCAGGTGGGCGACACGCTCTGCCGGGTGTGGCGCGAAGTGGAAGAAAGCGCGATCGCGAAATCGCGCCGCGCACTTTTCGGCGAGGATTTCCACGAGACGTACGGACTGTTGCAGAACCGGTTCCTCTTCGTCGAGGGCGGCAACGACGATCATTTGTTCCTCGAGCACTACGTGCTGCTGGGCAATTTCATGAACGATCCGGACCGCTTCGACGTGTTCGACGCGCTGCTGCTGGATTTTGTAAGGGAATTCGTGCTGACCGGCGACAACGTGGAGGAGCTGGGAAAGGCACGCAAGACGCACGAGCGGCTGCTGGAGCAGGCGCGTTTGCTGCGGTCTGAGCTGGTGCGGATCGAGCAGGAGCAGGAAGAAATCGCGGGGAAAGCGGGCGAGAGCGGCGACGTGTTCCCGTGGCTCTTCAAGCGAAAAACGGGCATCCCGGCCGAGTCGCAGACGGAACTGGATGATTTGAAGAGGAAGTTCGCGTCGCTGGAACAAAATCTGGAAGAGCTGGCCCCGCAAATTGACGCGGCGAAACAGCGCATGGATTTCATCGCGGAAGAATACAAGAGCCGGCTGGGGGATTACCTGAACCAGCCGGAAAATGCGCGGCGGCTGTTTGACGCGCAGGCCCCCACGGGGGAAGGGGAAGCTTCTTCGGAAACGCGCGGGCAGCTGCTGGAGGAGTGGGTACACCGGTTGGAGGAGCGCGACCTGCTGTTTCACGTGCTGGCGAGTTACGAGCTGCGGAAGATTTATCGCGACTACACGCCGCCCATCCACTTGCAGCAATTGAAGAAGGCCATTGTGAGCCGCGACGAAACAAAGCGCGTGGCGACGATACTAGAGCAATTTCCGGCGCGTAAGATTTCGATGAAGAAGCTGGACGAGGCGTCGCGGGCCATACGTCGCGTGTCCCATGAAGATTCGCTGACAATTGGCCTGCAATTCGCGGAAGACCTGATGCGGCTGCGACGCGACCGCCGGAATTACCAGCAAGTGGTGGCGTGGATGGAGCGCATCAATCTGGTGCGTTCGGAACGATCGAGGGAGCTATCGCGCGCGAATAAGACGCTCTACGAATTCCTGCATCCGGAGGAAGGGCGGCCGGTTGACGATCCCGTGATCAATCATGCGGTGATCAAGGCAGATGTGCGCGGCTCAACGGGGCTGACGAAGGATCTCTTGGGGCGCGGGATGAATCCGGCTTCGCATTTCAGCATGAATCTGCACGAGCCGGTGAAGAAGCTGCTGGAGCGCTATGGCGCGGCGAAGGTGTTCATCGAAGGCGACGCGATCATTCTGGCGATTTACGAGACGGAATCGACGCGCGCGACGCAACGCGCCGTGGCACGCGCCTGCGTGCTGGCGCGGGAAATCCTTGCGGTGACGCAGGCGTACAACACGCGGGCGAAGACCACCGGGCTGCCGCCGCTGGAATTGGGCGTGGGCGTGGCGTTTCAGGATTCGGCGCCGTCCATTTGGATGGATGGGGATTCGAAGATCATGATTTCGCGCGCGCTGAATCTTTCGGACCGTCTATCGAGCTGCGCGAAGGTGGCGCGGCGGCTGTTTGCGGCGAATCCGGCGCCGTTTAATGTGTATCTGTTGCAATCGTTGATGGACGACACGACGATGGACGAAGGCGACGAATTGCTGGTGCGGTACAACCACAACGGAATTGAAATCAACGAAGAGGGATTCACGAAGCTCAGCTCGGAAATTGCGCTTGCGCCGATGGGCGGGAATTTTCCCATGCCGTGGGGAAAGGAACGCGTGCAGCTCTATTTTGGCGAGGTGCCGCTGGGCGAATCCATCGAACCGATTGTAATACGCAAGGGATTCGTCAGGCAATTGCTGCCGGGCGCGAAAATAGGCGCGCCGGGAACGCGCGCGTACTACGAAGTGTGCACCGATCCAAAGCTGCTGGAGCTGGCCCGCAAGAAAGTGGGAACCACAAGCGCGAAAATTTGATTGGATCGGCGCGGGCACTTATAATTGCGCGCGACGGAGGCGCAAGGGGCCCGGTGGTCCTCGCAGCCTTCAAAGCTGCCGTTCGAGCCCTTCGCGGGCCTCGAGGGTGGGTTCGACTCCCACACGCTTCCGCCACAATAGTGTTGGATTGGATGGGGATTGGGTATGCGTCGTCAGCGTTCGCGTGGAGAGGGAAAATTCAAAGCGGCCCGAGGCTGGGCCACCCCCCGTGACAACAGGTGCCACTGATGCATTGCCAGCCGCGCCCAAGTGTCGAGCTAAAGTTTCTGAAGCACTTCAATGGGAACCTGCGCTTGTTGCCGGAGTCCCTCGATTGCGTCGTCATATTCCCCCGCCATTTCCTTCGAGAAGAGGTTTTCCCCGAGGTTCCATTTTCTCACGCAGTCAAAGAGAGCATTGACAGTAGGATTCTCAGGGAACACGCCGCCAAACCGGATCATTCGTCGTGAAACAAAGGCCAATTCATGCGCGTCATCTTCAAATTCTTTTGTGGCAAGCTTTCTATCGTATTTGACATTAAATCTCTCTAGCAGCGTGCGGAATTCCTCAGCCGCATCGTAAAGGTCAAACCATTTCCGCTGCGTCCAGTCACGCAGGTCCCGTGCTGCCAACTCCTTGGTCAAATCGAGCGAGTTTTGAGCGATGCGTACTGAGGCTTGTGCTAGATAAATAGATATGGCGGAGACACCAATGGCAAGCGCGAGGGACGCCAGTGCAACCCAGAAGCTAGCCGACTCGTAGTCTATTTGCCCGGTGAGACTATGCATGCTTGGCTCCAACAATCAGTGTTGACAGAAGAGCGTTAGGAAAGATTAATACCCTGAGTTGTGAAGTATTCGTTCTCCCATTCGGCAAGCGTGGCGCGCATGAACGCCTCTCGACGTGCGTCAATCTCCGTATCTACCGGGCCGATTTCCATGGACGACCTCCCAACGGCTGGCATGTTGAGGCTTACGAGGTGAAATCGGTCGTCCTCTTTGCTTAGCCAATGAAGGCGCGGCCGCAACACTTGAGGCCAGGACGTGCCAGCCACAGTCCAAGAGTCGCACAGCCAGCCTGCAAGTCCTCCGCCTCGCGTATTCAAATGCAGAGTGCCCCACATGCTGATTTGACCGTCAGAGATTTGTTTTGTGAAAACCTTGACCACTTGGTCTGGCATAAATCTCCGACGACTAACCTAACTTCTTGAGAAGCCATTGCTTGGCTATATAGACGAAATCTTGGATTCCATAGCGTAATCTGACAATACCCTTTGGATTGTTGCCAGGGCTTTGTGCCTTATGATACTCGCCATCGCTGGTTTGGATAAAGATTGGACAGTTGAAAATCTGCTGAAACTTACTTGCGTCGCACTTTATTGTCGGCCCGGCAAGTGACAACACGTCACCGCCAGCCGTTCGAATGTCCGCAGGAACGCCCTCTCGCTGTAGGTGACGAACGCCGTGAATCACACCTGGGTCATGCGCATCAGCCCGTTCTCGCACCCATACAGACACGATAATCTTCTTAACGGTCGAATCGCGGGAGACTACTGAGACGTTAGGCATGAGATCCATATTCACATTATTATCTGAATCGTTTGGTAGCCGGCGCATTTTTTCCAGATTCCATCCTGAATAGCTCCAGTTTGCCCCGATGCGGAAACCCGGATATTTCAGCAGGTACCAAAGAATATAGGCACCGCCCGCGATGAAGCCCGTCGCAAAAACATCGCCGAGGAAAATGCTTAATGTTTCCATCCAGAAGGAAAGCGGTGTTGGAGCGGGCTGGCTAATTACAGATATGGCTAAGTACACAATGGACTATATATCACGAAACTCGAATGAACTTTCGGTTGGGACTCATTTCCAGGAGGCTCGCATGTCAATGCCGGGCCGCATGCGCAATGGTGACCGCATAAAAGGGTCGAATGAAGTTGCGGACAGTGTCCCGGCACGAGTATAAAATCAAAACTGAAATGAATGTGTCTCATAGAGGCTTCCTCGAATGAGCTCACGTCCCTCAGGGGTTGAAACCCCTGAATTATTCGATTTTTTTGGAGCGCCTGAAGGCGCGCCCTCCTGAAAACCGCTTATGATATGGCTTCATGGCAGATTTCGTACCGTAGGGGTTAGCGGATGAAATTACGCAATGGCATTTTCATGATGGGGATCATGATGGGGACGGCGGCTGTAATGTGTGCGGCGAATATCGGGGCTGGCGTTCCAATCGAGGTGAAGCAGGCTGCGGGTGCGGCGGGGGAATTTCACTGGAACTGGCATGACGCGCAGACGCTGCGCGATGACGACGCATTGCGTGGCGCGAAGGTGGCGAAGGAAGAGAGGCACGCGATTGCGGATGCGATCGAAGTGCAACTGAGGCCGATACTGGGGGAACTGGGCAAGACGTTGGCGATGGAGGTTCGGGAGGCGTCGCTGGAGACGCGCGTGAAACTGATTGATCTCGACAATGATGGCATGCCGGAAGTGATCGCCGAGGCGGCGGATAGTTGCAACGACTTGGGGAATTGCCATATCTGGATATTTAAAAAATCGGGGCAGGAATACAAATTGATCTTGGACAGTATTGGGCAGACGTTTACGGTGCAAGCGACGAGCACCAACGGCGTCAAGGATATCGTGGTGGCGATGCGCGAGTCGGCCTCGGAATTCAACCTCAAGGAATATCACTACGAGGATGAAAAGTATAAAAGGGCGAGCTGCCATCATGCGGACTGGGAAGCGGCGGCGGGGCAGACGGCGGAGAAGCTGAAGGAACCCCGGATCACCCCTTGCGTCGATGGGCAGTAGGATGATTTCGGATTCCATGCGCGGACGATTGCGCCGTGAGCTCCCAAGGCTCGACTAGGACGAGTGGACTCCCACGGGAGCGGCAGGGAGGGAGCGAAGCTTTTCCGACATGCCACCCTCAAGCAATGTGGCGAACTGGTCGGGCGGAACGGGACGGCTGAAATAGTACCCCTGCCCCTCGTTGCAATGGCGAGCTTGCAGGAAGAGAAGTTCCTCGGACGTTTCCACGCCTTCGGCAATCACGCGGAGTTTCAGGCTTTGTCCCATGGCGATCACGGCGGTGACAATGGTTGTCTCGTCTGGCGCCGTGGCGATCTGCCGAACGAATGACTGATCGATCTTCAGGGCATCAATGGGAAATTTTCTGAGATAACTGAGGCTTGAGTAGCCGGTGCCGAAATCGTCCACGGCGAGTTGGACGCCCTTGGCGCGGAGCGACATAAGGATTGAGGCGGTGGATTCGGCGTGTTTCATGAGAACGCTTTCGGTCAGCTCGAGTTCGAGGCAGTGCGGCTCCAAGCCTGTGTCTTTGAGGACAGCGAACACACCTCGGAGAAAGTTTTCGTCGCGAAACTCCATCGCGGAAATGTTCACTGCCATGGTGGGCAGGGGCAGGCCGGCGTCAATCCACGCCCGGGCCTGCTTGCATGCTTCATGAAGAACCCAATTTCCGATGGGGAGGATGAGGCCGCAGTCTTCCGCAACGGGGATGAATTTTGCAGGAGAAACCGGACCACGAGTGGGATGCGTCCAGCGGAGCAAAGCCTCGGCGCCGGAAATTTGTCCGGTGGCGAGGTTGACCTTGGGCTGGTAATGCAGGGTGAATTCGGCGCGTTCGATGGCGCGGCGCAAACTTTCTTCGATGGACTGGCGCTCGACGGCGCGTACGTTCATGGAGGGCTTGAAAAACTGATAGCTCTGGCGGCCGTTTTCCTTGGCCTGATACATCGCGGTGTCGGCATTCTTGATGAGCGTTTCGGCATCGAGACCATCGTCGGGGTAAATGCTGACGCCGATGCTTGCGGTGACGTGAAGATCGTGCCCGTCAATCGTGTGAGCCTCGGACACCCGCTTGAGGATTCTCATGGCCGTGACGGCGGCGTCTTTGGAGCGGTCCACTTCGGGAAGCAGGACGACGAATTCATCGCCGCCGAGCCGGCTGACTGTGTCGGTGCCACGGACGCAATCGATCAGGCGCTCGGTGACGGATTTAAGAAGCTTGTCTCCGGTGGGATGCCCGAGGGAATCGTTGATGTGTTTGAAGCCGTCTAAATCGAGGAAGAGGAGGGCGACTCTTTTCGAGTTGCGCTTCGCGAGAGCCATGGCCTGGGTGACCCTGTCGTTTACGAGCATGCGATTAGGCAAGCCGGTAAGGTAATCGTGCTCGGCAGAGTGGGTGATCTGGAGCGCCATGGCGCGGGCCGCACTCACATCGCGGAAAACGATGACCGCGCCGGAAGTTTTGCCTTCGTGGTCGTGAATGGGCGCGATGGAGTCTTCAATAGGAATTTCGAATCCGTCGCGGCGGATGAGAATGCTGTTCGGCGGAAGGTGGGAGGATTCGTTTGTCCAAGATTTCACGACCATTGGATTCGAAATGACCTCGCGCGAGGTGGCGTTCACAATCCGGAGAACTTCCAGCATGGGGCGTCCGGCGGCTTCCTGCAGCGACCAGCCTGTCATTTTTTCGGCGACGAGATTCAGGAAGCTGACGTTGCCCATGACGTCGGTGCAACAAACGGCGTCGCCGATGCTGTTGAGGGTGACCTGGGCGCGTTCCTTTTCGGTGAAAAGGGCTTCTTCCATGGATTTGCGTTCGACGGCGTAGCGGAGAGCGCGGAAGAGTCCTCGGGTATCGATTTGACCTTTGATCAGGTAGTCTTGCGCGCCTTCCTGCAAGGCTTGGGCGGCGAGGGACTCGTCGTCCATACCGGTGAGAACAACGAGAGGGACGCGGGGCGCGGCTGCACGAGCCCGCCGAACCGCGGAGAGGCTCTCTGAATCGGGCAAGCCGAGGTCGAGCAAGATAAGATCAAAACCACCCTTTGCGAGATGGTTTTCGGCCTCAGTCATGCGGTCCACATGAGTCAATTGGAACTCGCGCGAGTCGTGTTCCTTGAGCATTTCGCGAAGTAAACGTGCGTCTCCAGGATTGTCTTCGACCAAGAGGAGCACGTTGAGGGATTTTTTCGGCATCCTGGTCACCCCTGCTGCGGCAGTTTGGCTTTTGTGAGCCAGAAATCATTGATGCTTTTTACCAGAGCTTCGAACATGTCCAGCTGGACGGGCTTGGTGAGATAGCAATTGGCGTGGAACTGGTAACTTTTTACGATGTCCACTTCGGCGTCGGAAGTAGTGAGAATGACCGTGGGAATTGTTTTGAGAAGGTCGTCTTCTTTGATCTGAGCGAGGACCTCGCGGCCATCCATTTTGGGGAGATTGAGGTCCATGAGGATGAGGTCTGGCCGGGGAGCATGATCGTGAGCCCCCTCATGCCTCAGAAAAGCCATGGCCTCGATGCCATCGGTAGCAACATGC
>Ga0308309_10001931_pt1 | contig 12336 bp, 7 predicted proteins | sample HubBroMetageWFT5_FD_192491 | JGI IMG/M metagenome (GOLD analysis project Ga0308309, IMG submission 192491) | Warmed and freeze-thawed soil microbial communities from the Hubbard Brook experimental Forest, New Hampshire - Hubbard Brook CCASE Soil... | ecosystem: Environmental > Terrestrial > Soil...
CAACGGAAGTGGATGTGGACGCGCTGGCCGACGGCGAAGATGTTGTGATCGCAGCGATCATGGAACACATCGAGGAAGCTGGAATTCACTCGGGCGATTCTTCGTGCGTGCTCCCGGCGGTTACGCTGAAGCCTGCGATTCTAGAACGCATTCGCGATTACACTGCGCGGCTGGCTCGTGCGTTGAATGTGGTTGGTTTGATGAACGTGCAATACGCGATTCAGCGCGACAAAGTGTACGTGCTGGAAGTGAATCCGCGCGCTTCACGCACTGTGCCGTATGTGAGCAAAGCGACCGGTGTGCCGCTGGCTAAAGTCGCTGCGCGATTGATGACGGGACGCAAACTGCGAGAGCTGAATCTGTCTTGCATCGAAACGAAAGGCGTAAAGGAACTGGCTGCCGGGAAATTCTACGCGGTGAAATCGCCGGTGTTTCCGTTCAACAAATTCCGAGGCGTGGACACAATTCTTGGGCCGGAGATGCGTTCGACGGGCGAGGTGATGGGGATCGCGTCCACATTTGGCCTGGCATTCGCGAAAGCGCAGCTCGCGGCGGGACAGCGTTTGCCGCTGCAAGGCACGGTGTTCTTGAGCGTGAACGATCACGACAAGCGGCACTTGGCGTTTGTGGTGCAGGACCTTCTGGCTGCGGGACTGAAAGTTGTCGCCACACGCGGCACTGCGGCCGCGCTTGCTGGCGCAGGAATCGAAGTGGAGACGGTGTTCAAAGTGAATGAAGGCCGGCCGAATATTGTGGACTTGATTAAAACGGGCAAGGTGGATTTGGTGATCAACACTCCGCTGGGACGCGAATCTTTCTGGGACGAGAAATCGATTCGTCGCGCGGCGATTCGTTACAACATTGCGTGCATTACTACTCTTTCGGCTGCGAGCGCCGCTGCACGTGGAATCCGCGCCATGGCCGGGCATGCGGCCGAGGTGGGAGCGTTGCAGGACTTGCATCGCCGCAAAAGTGCGGCAGCCGCGGAGCGCTCTTAAAGCGCGCAAACCTCTTTTAGTGCACTCCGCGGGTTAAAAACTCGTTCGTTGGTATAAAATAGCGGCGTGAAACTTCACGGAATATTTTCTCCTTTAACGACACCTTTCGCGTCTGATGGCGCAGTAGCGCTTCCAAAGCTGCGTGAGAATATCGCTCGTTATAATAAAACGGGGCTTGCCGGATACGCCATCAACGGATCTACGAGCGAATCGGTGCTGCTGAAATGGGAGGAAGTTTACCGCATCTGGGAAACTGCCCGAGACGCTGCTGCCCCGGATAGAATTCTTATTGCCGGCACGGGTGCTGAATCAACAATAGAAACGATTGAGCACACGAATCGTGCGGCGTCACTCGGCTACGCTGCGGCGTTGGTGCGAACGCCGAGTTTTTATAAGCCGGCCATGACGGAGAGTGCGCTTGCGGAACATTACCTGCGAGTCGCGGACGCTGCGCGGATTCCGATTCTCGTATATTCGGTGCCGGTCTTTACGCATGTTACTGTCGAGGCGCCTTTAATCGCGCGGGTTTCGAAACATCCGAACATCGTTGGAATGAAAGACAGTTCGGGAAACGTGCAGGGAGTTGTTGAAATCATCGCTGCCGCGCCGAAGGAGTTTCAGACCCTGGTAGGTTCAGCGTCGACTCTGTACGAATCGCTCGAGAAAGGCGCGGTGGGAGCGATTCTTGCTGTTGCCTGCGCGTTCCCGGAGTTGTGCGTGGAGATTTACGAAGCGTCGCGTGCCAGTAAACCAGCGAAGGTGCATTCGCTGGCGCAGAAGTTAATTGCACCCGCTAAATTATTTGGCCCTCAACATGGTATTGCCGGTCTGAAATATGCGCTGGACCGAATCGGATATTATGGCGGCGCACCCCGAAGTCCACTTCTACCAATTAACGAAAGTGCCCGCAATGAGATTGACGCAATGCTCGCGTCCGTTATGGAAGCGCGCCCCAGCTTTAATTAATCCATCGTCTTAGGTAACGGGAAATACTTAGCCAGCGGAATTCCGATACTGCCGACGTTCCCGTTGCGAGCGTCACGCAGAAGCACCCTAAGTTCGATTGCGCCGGGCGCAATCGCGATTTCCTTTTTGTAGCGAATTCCTTCCTGTAATAAGGCCTTGAATTTCGCATCATCGAAATTCAGGTTCAAGGTCTCATCTACAGCGGAGATCGGCTGATCCTTGCCGCCTACCTGGATGAAAACAGTATCCACTTTTGCCGTCCAGCGGCTGTCGTTTGACACAAAATTCAGCTCATGCGGGTCAAAATAAAGCATCATGCTCATTTTTCTTTGAGGCTGGAGGACAATTGATTGAACGTGGACTTTCATCCCGATACTGGTGGCATCGAGCGGACCGGTTGCGATTCGAGCAATCATGGCTTGCCGAAGTTCTGGAGTAAGTTGAGGTTCGGGTTGAGCAAAATAGCCTTTACGCGCCTGGATGCGTAGGCTCTTTGCCTGCTGGAGCTCGACTTTCACTTCGTGAAATGTCCCGTCCCACGAAATATTCTCGGGATAATAGCCAAGCTCGTACGTTACACGAGATTCGTCGATGGCCTCACGAATCGAGCCGAAGATATCGTTGCCGTTGTAGAAAGCTTTGCCGCCCGTACGGTCGGCCATAACCAACATAGTGGCCAAGTTCGCGGAGTCTGGAGATTTCATCCTCGCTAGACTCCCGCCTCTAGTCTGTATAGGCTGCGCACCTAGCCGCATGGTCTCTCCTCCTCCATATTCGGAAATGGACGTCGGCCCGGAATTCATTGCGAAGGTTGCCAGACCACGTGCATCTACGGGATAAACTGCCAGGTTTGCATCGTTAAGAGCACGGGCCGCTCCTTCAATGTCTTTGTCAAAAGCGGCGGTGTTGTCGTTTGGGCCTACCATGATGTTGTCGAGCCCAACAATTATTGGAAAACTTCCCGAAACCCATATTAAGTTTTTGCGCCCGGCTAAATTACCCACATGGTTGGCAATCTCAATCAACGCCGTCTTTGTTTTTTGCACGCGATCTTTTGTGAGGAATAACGTTTCGGCTGCATAGGAGTCACTTAGGAATTTATCTAACATTTCGTTACCTGCGTCTTTTTGTGCCGGAGCGCCGCGCGTGGGGAGTTCGTTCGGCGCGTGACCACCGTATTGTTTGAGCGCTGCCAGAAGGCTCGTTGAATCGCTGGTAAAATCATGGAGAACACGAAGTTGACTACCCAGTGTGTAAAGGGCGATTCGATCCTCGGGATGGATTTGCTCAAGAAATTTGATCACCTGTTTGCGCGCGAAGGTTTGGTCTTCGAACCTGGTATTTAATCCGTCGAGAAGTATGACGGTGATGCCGGTCGGTACGGCAGCACGCTCTCCGGCACGGTTGGTATAGAAGTCTGGCGGCAGGGCGGGACCAGGAGTCGTGGGAAGCTGATTGGTTTGCACGGAGAAGACCTGAATCGTCTGCGGTTTCTTTTCATCCAAAACAACGAAGTCGTCTTTTGTAAGTCCAGTGACCGGGCTACCGTGCTTATCTCGCACAACCACGCTCAACTGGATAAGTCTCGTGGTGGAACGTATGGGCTGTGATGGAGTTGCCCGCGAGGCTTGCGCCGACTGTCCGGCTGTTGTGGGAACGTCTGGGGAGTCCTGGCCATAATTGGGAACAGCTAACAAAGCCCAAGCTAGAACACCGGCGGGTAAGGTGAGTTTTTCCGAAGGCCACAGGCGCCCGAGTTTACTATCGTAATACGTATATGGGAATAAAAAGACTAGAGGCGAGGAAGCATCCTCTTGCTAACTTTGTGTGTTGCCACGCGTCCCATCTGCATTGCTGCGCACATTTTGCGCGTGTATCATGAATGCCTCCATGGAGTCTCACTGTCTTCCGTTTGGCAGAATTCCGCATACGACCAAGCTATTTTCCACGTTTGCAGAGAATTTCAACGAAATAGCTGCTTACTACGGACAGCCGCCGACTGTAGCGGGTGTCTTAGCGGCGGCTCGCAAGATCAAATTGGATGAAAACGTTCAGCGCGCAGTGGTGGAGGTTCTTCGCGAGCAGAATGCAGCCTTCGGCGCGGGCCCGGACACGACGCGGAATCTGGAACGGCTGGCCAAGGGAGCCGCGGCAATCGTCACCGGGCAGCAAGTTGGACTGTTCGGCGGTCCGGCGTATAGCCTTTACAAAGCCATAAGCGCGGTTCGGTATGCGGAGGAAATAACTAAGGCCGGCGTCGATAGCGTGCCGATTTTTTGGCTGGCCACGGAAGATCACGACTTCGCCGAGATCAATCACGTTGCATGGAATACAAAACAGGGCCTTGCCGAATTCGAATTAGCTGCACGCGAATCGGATGTGGGTCGTCGGGTAGGCGAAATCAAGCTTGGTGCACCTGTAACTGCGCTAGTGGCCAAGGCCGTTGGAAGTCTGGAAGGATCGTTCGAGGAAGAAGTTGCGCAGGCTCTTCGCGAGTCTTATACCCGCGATGAAACCTGCGGGACTGCGTTTGGAAAATTGATGGCGCGGCTTCTCGCGGGACGGGGAATTATTTTTCTGGATCCCCTCGACCCGCGATTCCACAGACTCGCAGCGAACGTTTACCGGCGTGCACTGGACGGGGCGGAAGCCTTGCGCGCTTCGCTCATCGCGCGATCGAAGGATTTAGATAAGGCCGGATATCACGCGCAAGTGAAAATCACCGGTGAGTCCACTTTGATTTTTTACAATGTGGACGGCCGCCGGCAGCCGCTTCGTATGCGCAGCGGCAAATTTACGGCCGGCCGCTCTTGGTTTACCTTGACGCAATTACAAGCGGCAATCGAGAAAACTCCGGAGCTTTTCACTCCTAACGTGCTTTTGCGGCCTATCGTTCAAGACACGCTGCTGCCGACCGCCGCATACATCGGAGGCCCCGCCGAAATTGCCTACATGGCACAGGCTCAGGTGGTTTACGACAAGCTTCTCGGACGGATGCCGTCGATTTTGCCGCGCGCGGGTTTCACCATCGTCGATCCGCTGGCCGCGCGCCTGCTTACAAAGTTTGGACTCGAGATTAACGACGTCTTCAGCGGCCATCAGCATTTGCGGGCGCGCATGGAGCAAAAAGCTCTGCCGCGCGCTCTGGCAAGCCGTTTCGATACTGGCGAAAAAACGCTGCGTAAGCTATTGAAAAGCTATCAACTCCCGCTTATGAAGCTCGATCGCACGCTCGTGGGCGCGCTGGACTCAGCGGAACGCAAAATGCTTCACCAGTTCGCCAAGTTAAGAGGGAAGGCGGGACGGGCCGAGAATTTGCGGATAGGCGTTCTCGATCGATATGAACGGATATTGCTTGATTCGCTGTATCCTCATCGCGGTTTACAGGAGCGCACCCTCTCACCGTTGTCATGGCTTGCGGAATACGGACCCAGATTCGTGGATAATCTTTCCCGGCAAGCCAGCATAGAGTCAGCCCAACATCACATCGTTTACTTGTAGCGCTGCGGCGTGAGAGTTGTTCAAAAGCATGAGTGCAGTCGCAGTCTCTCCCAAACGCCGCAAATCCCGTGTTAAAATGCGCGCTCATTCTTTTACTCGCGATCTTCTGGAGGCAAGTTCGATGAAAATCACACCAGGAAAACAGGAAGGCATGAAGGCGGTCTCGGACGCGCGCGGCGTGATCGCTGCGGCGGCTATGGACCAGCGCGGCTCGCTCAAGAGCGCCATCGCCAAAGAAAAGGGAATCGACAAGAAAGATGTGACCGCGCGGATGTTGGAAGAATTCAAGACCACGGTCGTGAAGGTGTTAACGCCTCATGCCAGCGCGATTTTGCTCGACCCGGAATATGGACTACCGGCAGCAAAAGTTCGCGCTCCGAACGCCGGTTTGTTGCTCGCTTACGAAAATAGCGGCTATGACAACACGCGTCCCGGCCGGCTTCCCGACTTGCTCGACATATGGTCGGTGCGTCGACTGGTTGCTGCGGGCGCGGATTGCATCAAGATTCTGCTGTACTACACGCCGTTCGATTCTTTTGAGATAAACGACATCAAGCATGCCTGGGTCGAGCGCATCGGAGGGGAATGCACCGCCGCCGATGTTCCATTTTTCCTAGAATTTGTAGGTTACGAAGAAAACGGGGACGAAAAAGGCGCGGCATTTGCGCGCAAGAAACCTGAGATCGTCACACGCAGCATGGAGGAATTTTCCAAGCCGCAGTATGGCGTAGACGTGCTGAAGGTTGAGGTTCCGGTGAATATGGCATTCGTTGCTGGCTCCAAAGCTTGCAAAGGCGAGTCGGTTTACACGCGCGACGAGGCCAAAGAGCATTTCCGCAAGGCAGCCGCGGCAGCGAAGAAGCCGTTCATTTACCTTTCGGCTGGCGTGAACAACGATGTTTTTGCCGAAACGCTCGAGCTTGCGGCTGAATCTGGCGTGAATTTTTCGGGCGTGCTGTGCGGCCGAGCCACGTGGAAGGAAGGAATTCCGGTTTACGCAAAACAAGGCGCAAAAGGGTTGGAAGACTGGCTGCAGGATCAGGGCGTGAAAAACATTAACAACGTGAACTCCAAGCTTTCGGCGGCGAAGCCTTGGTTTAGCTTCTACGGCGCAAGTTCGGCGGCAGCTTTGTCTTAACTGTTCTGCCAAATAACTGCAAATGTACGCCATTTTGGACGCTGCGCAGGAGATTTGCGATTTCCGGAGTGTGACGAGAGCGTTTGCGGAATGCGCGCGTTTCCGTTAGAATCATTGTTCAAGCAGATGCATCTGATGCAATTGTGTGTGCAAGACGCGGATCTGCGGCCTCCCTGGCTCCTGGACATGCAGAGGTAATGACGGAAGAAAATTACGGAATCAATCTAACTTTCGACGCCGCTGACGAATATCGCCCCGAAGCACCCCCTCCCCCTGAAATTCCCGCTTGGAAAAACGGCAGCACTCGAATTGGAATCCATACATCCATTGCTGGAGATCTTTCCGGAGCGCTGGAAATAGCGCACGCGCTGGGCGCCAACGCGCTGCAGATATTTTCTTCCAGCCCGCGCATGTGGGTGCGCGGGCCTTCCCGAATTTCAGAAGCAGACGCAACGCGATTTCGAGACCGCCGCAAGGAATTGGGACTTGGTCCCCTCGTAATTCACGACAATTATTTGATCAACCTCGCCTCGCCAAACCCGGTGCTGCGGACGCGCTCAGTGCAGGCGTTTCATCAGGAAATCGTCCGCGCGCTCGCGTTAGGTGCGGATTTTCTGGTGGCGCATCCCGGCTGTTGCATGGAGAGCGGAGCCGCGGCGGCAGTCGCTTCAATCGCAAACGGACTGAAGCAAGCCACGCGCGGCTTGAAGCTCGACGGTCTGGAAATCCTGTTGGAAAACACGGCCGGACAGGGAACGTCGATGGGCTCGAAATTCGAAGAATTGCGAGCTGTTTTGGATGCGTCTTCGGATTTGCCGCTGGGCGTTTGCATCGATACTGCCCACACTTTCGCAGCGGGATGGGATATACGCACGACTGACGGCCTGGACAAAACTTTGCAAGCGATTGACAACACAATCGGGCTGGAACGTGTTCGCGTAGTTCACGTGAACGATTCAAAAACACATCTGGGCTCGCGCGTGGACCGCCACGAACATATTGGAAAAGGCAAGATCGGCCTGGAATCGTTTGGCAGACTATTGAATCATCCGCAGCTTGCTGGACGCGCCTTCATCCTGGAGACGCCTATCGACAAGCCGGGTGACGACCGCAGAAACGTCGCTGCGTTGTGGAAGCTGATGGGCGTAGTCATTCCTGTCAACAACGGCGCGCGCGACGGGATGAAGCCTCGTCGAAAGAAGAAAAGCAAAGTCCACGCACACGGAAATGTGAGTAAAAGAAAAACAGCCGTGAAATCGCGTGCACGTGTGGTTGCACGACGAAAGTCTCGAGGGAAGTGAACTTGTTCGAATACGATCCGCGGCAGGTCGAAACGAAGTGGCAGAAAGTGTGGGCGGAGAAGAATGCGTTCCACGCGATAGAAGATCCTGCGCGCCCGAAATATTACGTCCTGGAAATGTGGCCTTATCCTTCGGGAACTTTGCACATGGGCCACATGCGCAACTATACGATCGGCGATGCCGTCGCGCGTTACAAACGCATGTGTGGGTTGAATGTGCTTCACCCGATGGGCTGGGATTCGTTCGGATTGCCCGCGGAGAACGCCGCGATTAAGAGCGGAACTCCTCCGCGCGAATGGACCGACTCCAACATTGCGCAGATGAAGGCAGTCTGCGAACGATTCGGTTTTGGTTACGACTGGCAGCGCGAGATTTCGTCGTGCGATCCGGATTACTACCGCTGGAACCAGTGGTTTTTTCTGCGCATGCTGGAAAAGGGCTTGGCTTACCGGAAACGCAGCCGCGTGAATTGGTGCCCGCAATGTGCCACAGTTCTCGCGAACGAGCAGGTAGTGAATGGTTGCTGCTGGCGCCACGAAAACACCATTGTTGAGCCGAAAGACGTGGAGCAGTGGTTTCTGCGCATCACGCACTATTCTGATTCGCTACTGGATGGAACGATTGAATTAGCGGGCGGCTGGCCGGAACGAGTGCTGGTGCAGCAGCGCAATTGGATCGGGAAATCTCATGGTACGCGCGTGAAATTCGACGTCTCGCAGATGCCGGGAAAATCTCTGGAAGTTTTCACCACTCGGGTTGACACGATCTTCGGCGCTTCCGCGATTGTGCTTTCGGCGAACCATCCGCTGCTGGAAAGTTTGCTGGAAGGTGTGCCGGGACGCGGGGCCATTGAATCGCAGTTGAAAGCCATGCGCCAGAAAAGCATGCGCGCCGCCGACATCGCTACGGCTGAAAAAGAAGGCTTCTTTACCGGACGTTTCGCTGTCAATCCATTTTCCGGCGGCAATATTCCGATATGGGTCGCGAATTTTGTGCTGGCGGATTATGGAACCGGCGCTGTAATGTGCGTTCCCGCGCACGACCAGCGCGACTACGAGTTCGCAGACAAATATCATTTGCCGGTGAAAATTGTGGTTCAGCCGCTGAATGCCGCTCCGTTGCGGCTCGATCGTATGAGCGAAGCCTACACCGAGCACGGCAAGTTGGTGGATTCCGGCGCCTATACCGGCCTAACTTCCGATGAAGCTATCAAGAAAATGTCGGCAGACGCAAAAGCGAAAGGTTTTGGCGACTCCGAAACGACGTATCGGTTGAAAGATTGGGGCATTTCGCGGCAGCGATATTGGGGTACGCCGATTCCGGTAGTTTATTGCGATACAGACGGCATCGTTCCGGTTCCGGATCACCAACTTCCCGTGCGCTTGCCGGAAAACGTAAGACTCACCGGAGAAGGGCAATCGCCGCTCGCGTCAGTCCCAGAATTTGTGAACACTACATGTCCGAAGTGTGGAGGTCCGGCACGGCGCGAGACCGATACGATGGACACGTTCGTTGATTCTTCCTGGTATTTTTATCGCTTCACCGATCCGCGAGACAATCGCGCTCCGTTCCAAAAAGACAAAGCGGAATACTGGTTTCAAATCGATCAATATATCGGCGGCATCGAACATGCCATCCTGCACCTGATCTATTCGCGATTTTTCTGCAAAGTGATGCACGACCTCGGAATGGTCAACGAGACTGAGCCGGTAAAGCGGTTGTTTTCGCAAGGTATGGTTCATAAAGACGGCGCGGTCATGTCGAAATCAAAAGGCAACGTAGTGGGCGCGCTGGATATGGCCGATAAGTACGGCTGCGACACGGCGCGCATGTACACATTGTTTGCCGCGCCGCCGGAGCGCGACTTGGAATGGAGCGAGCAGGGAATCGAAGGCTGCTCGCGCTTTCTGAACAAACTGTACCGGCTGGTCGTCAAACATGCGGATGGCTTGCGAGACGTGCGAACGGATCAATCCGCGCAGACAGATTTCGCCACCGCTACGGCTAAAGAGAAGACGTTGGTGCGTAAGGCTCATAAGACGTTAAAGCGCGTGACCAATGATTTCGAAGTTCGCTGGCATTTCAATTCCTCCGTCGCGCTGATTATGGAACTGCTCAATGAGTTGCAAGGCCAGGAACCACTCGACGTGGAGATGTAGCCGGTCATCCTGAAAAGTGTGCTGGAGATTCTGTTGCTGATGCTTTCCCCTATCACGCCGCACATTGCGGAAGAGCTTTGGGAAAAGCTCGGGCATCCAACCGATCTTTTGAGCGTGAAGTGGCCCGCATATCGGGAAGATCTCACGCGCGACGAGCAAGTCGAAGTAATAATCCAGATTAATGGCCGTCTGCGCGGGAAAATTGTGGTGGACGATGGTTTCGGCGGAGATGAAACTATCGCTCACGCGCTGAAAGACCCGCGCATCTCGGTTTTGATTGACGGAAAAGAAATCGTGAAAACGGTGGTGGTGCCGAAAAAGCTGGTGAATATCGTTTTAAGATAAGCCGGAGAGGTTAATGACGCCAAACAGCCGCGCGGTTCCAGCCAAACTAGGGTACCCCGGCCAAGCAGCGGGAGGCACGGTGAGCACACGACACGGAATCGTGGTCCTCGATTTCGGCGGGCAATATACGCAGTTGATTGCGCGCCGCATCCGCGAGCAGCAAGTATTTTCAGCGATTCTTCCTTGTAGCGCATCGATTGAGGAAATCCGCGCGCTTGAACCCGCAGGTATCGTTTTGTCTGGCGGACCCAGTTCTGTTTACGACGCGACTGCTCCGGTTTGCGATCCGAGAGTTTTGCAGCTGGATGTTCCAGTGCTCGGGATTTGCTACGGCATGCATTGGCTCGCCCACACGCTCGGCGGAAAAGTTGAAAGGGCCGAGCGCCGCGAGTATGGCCCGGCCCAGCTAGACATCGAAAACGGCTCCAAGCTTTTCTCTAACTTTCCGGGGCAATTCAAAATCTGGAATAGCCATGGCGACCATGTGGTTGGTTTGCCGGAAGGTTTTACTGTTACTGGACGAACTGACAATGCCGTCGGCGCCGTGGAGCACGTTGGAAAGAGATTCTACGGTCTCGAATTCCATCCTGAAGTCAATCACACCGAACGCGGCACGGAAATCCTGAGCAATTTCGTTTTTCAAGTGTGTGCTGCAAAACAAAACTGGGATCGCGCCGGATTTATCGCCTCCATGGTCGAAACGATTCGCAAACAAGCGAACGGCGCTAGGGCTATTTGCGCACTGAGCGGAGGAGTAGATTCCGCGGTCGCTGCTGCGTTAGTGCATCGCGCGATTGGCGATCGCCTAACCAATGTTTTCGTGGATACCGGTCTTTTGCGGCGCGAGGAATTCCGCGATACCCTTGAGCTTCTGCGTGCGCGCCTGGGGTTGAACGTGATCGGCGTGGATGCTTCGGAACGTTTTCTGGGACGCCTGAAGGGAATCCCTGACCCGGAAGAAAAGCGCAAACGTATCGGCGGCGAATTCATCAACGTATTTGTGGAGGAAGCACGAAAGCTGACGGCTTCGACGCGCGGATTGCCGGTGAAATTCCTGGTGCAAGGCACGCTTTACCCGGACGTGATCGAATCTGTATCGGTAAAAGGGCCTTCGGCGGTCATTAAGACTCACCACAATGTTGGCGGGCTTCCTGCCGATATGCCTTTCAAGTTAATCGAGCCGCTGCGCGATCTGTTTAAGGATGAAGTGCGGCTGATCGGCCGCGAGCTGGGCTTGCCGGAAGAAATCCTTACCAAACATCCGTTTCCCGGACCCGGCTTGGCTGTGCGGTTAGTCGGCGAGATTTCGCGCGAGAGACTTGAGACCCTTCGAGCCGCGGATGCAATCGTGGTGGAAGAAATTCGTCGCGCCGGTTTATACGAAAAGGTTTGGCAGGCTTTTGCCGTGCTATTGCCGGTGCAAAGTGTAGGGGTTATGGGCGACGGCCGGACGTATGGATACACAATCGCGGTGCGGGTGGTGGACTCGCAGGATGCAATGACGGCGGACTGGTCTCGATTGCCGCGTGAAGTGCTTGAGCGGATTTCCGTGCGGGTCGTAAACGAAGTTCCCGGAGTAAACCGGGTGGTCTACGACATCAGCTCGAAACCGCCAAGTACCATTGAATGGGAGTAAGGCCGACACACCGACATCGAGTCCTCTCTAGTAACCGGGAAGACCTAGCGGTTGGCCATTTTCTGGGCCATGTACAGCAAAAGCCGGCGGTCGCCTTCGTCAACTCGACTCAGCAACCGACGGAAGCGGCCCAGGAGCCGCGCTTCTTTTCCCTTGCTTCCCCACGCGATGTCGTCCGCAGTCTTCCGTTTCGGAAGATTTGGCAATACGGGTGGTTCCTCGCCGTCGTAGAATAGCTGGTAGAGCGGAACTTCCATGGCTCGGGCCAGCTTTTCCAGAGTCTCGATCGCCG
>Ga0308309_10001934_pt1 | contig 12320 bp, 7 predicted proteins | sample HubBroMetageWFT5_FD_192491 | JGI IMG/M metagenome (GOLD analysis project Ga0308309, IMG submission 192491) | Warmed and freeze-thawed soil microbial communities from the Hubbard Brook experimental Forest, New Hampshire - Hubbard Brook CCASE Soil... | ecosystem: Environmental > Terrestrial > Soil...
CCGGGCGTCGAACACGTTACCGCGTTCGTCGGCTTCAGTTTGCTCAGTTTTGTTCAAACCAGTTACAACTCGACTCTTTTCGTGACCCTCAAGCCGTGGGGTGAGCGTAAGACGAGAGCTGAGCAATTTCAATCGCTCAAGGCACATGTGAACCAGCAGTTGAGCAGGTTGCCCGCGGCCGTCGCCTTCGCTTTTTCCCCGCCAGCTATTCCCGGTGTAGGCACTGCGGGCGGATTTACATTCATCCTCGAAGACCGCTCGGGCAGCGATATTCAGTTCCTCGCCAAGAACCTGGGCACTTTTCTTGAGGCTGCGCGAAAGCGGCCAGAAATCGGCAGCCTGAGCACCACTTTCCTCGCGAGCGTCCCGCAGGAATTTGTCGATGTAGACCGCGACAAAGTGCTGAAACAAGGCGTAAACCTCAACGACGTTTACCGGACGATCCAGGCCTTCATGGGCGGCTATTTCATCAATTACTTCAACCGCTTCGGGCGCCAGTGGCAGGTCTACATCGAGGCGGAAGGCGAAGACCGCGCCCGGGCGGAGAACGTCGGGCAATTCTACGTTCGCAACGGCACAGGGGAGAACGTCCCGCTATCCACCCTGACAAGCATAAAGCCGCGGCTTGGGCCCGAGTTCACGATGCGTTTCAACGAATACCGTTCGGCGCAAATCAACGGCAGCGCGGCGCCGGGCTACAGTGCGGACCAAGCCACGGCAGCCCTCGAAGACGTTTTCAAACAGACGATGCCGCGCGAGATGGGCTTCGACTATTCCGGCATGTCCTTTCAGGAGCAAAAAGCCCGCGAAGGCGTTCCGCCAGCGGTGATCTTCGGACTGTCACTGCTATTCGTCTTCCTTATTCTGGCGGCGCTTTACGAAAGCTGGTCGTTGCCGTTCAGCGTACTACTGAGCACGCCCGTGGCGATCTTTGGAGCTTTCGGAATCCTTTGGTTGCGTCGCGTTCTGCTCGGCGTTTTCCTGCCGCCTTACCTGGTGCAGATGGAGATCGACGTCTACTCGCAAATCGGACTGGTCATGCTCATCGGCTTGGCAGCGAAGAACGCGATTCTGATCGTCGAATTCGCCAAGGACGAATACGAGAAAGGAAAGCCCTTGGCAGACGCTGCGCTCGAAGGAGCCAGACTTCGTCTGCGACCGATATTGATGACGTCCTTCGCGTTCATTCTCGGTTGCGTGCCGTTGTGGATCGCATCTGGCGCGGGTTCGGTAGCTCGTCAGATCATGGGCACAACTGTCATCGGAGGCATGATGGCCGCGAGCCTGATCGGGATTTTCTTCATCCCAGCGATCTTTTATTTGGTCGAGAAGTGGTCAGGCGCGGGCAAGGAACGGGCTCCGACCGCGCTGCCAGGAACGCCTGCGCCGGCGGAGGGCGATTGAAATGGTCAAAGGCCGCACGAAGAACCAGCAGATTCAGTCATGAGAAAAATGGCGCCATTTTCTGCGATCTTGATCTCGATCTTAATGGTTGGGTGCATGGTCGGGCCCAATTATCACAGGCCCGTAGTGCAGACTCCGAACGCATACCGTGATCTTGGAGGGAGCCCGCAAGCCCAGGCCCAAGCGTCGTCCTTCGCAGACCTTCCCTGGTGGCAAGTCTTCCAGGATCAGCAACTGCAAGAACTCATCCGCATAGCCCTGAAGGAAAATTACGACCTCCAACTGGCGACGGAGCGCATCGCTGCTGCGCGTGCTCAAGTTACCATCACGCGTTCGAGCTTGTTTCCGCAGGTGCAAGCTGGTGGCAATTTTAACGGCGGAAAAGACCCGACCACCCAGTCGAAGTACAACATTCTGGCCCTCACGGCTGACGCTGCATTCCAGTTGGACCTCTTCGGTCGCCTGCGACGCGCGACTCAGGCCGCGCGCGCCGAATTATTGTCCACTGAGGATGCGCGAGATACGGTCGTACTCACCCTCGTCAGCGATGTGGCAAGCGACTATTTCACGCTCCTGCAACTCGATCTAGAACTTCAAATCACACGCGACACGGTGAAGACCCAGCAAGATTCCGTCAAGCTGACGCAGTTGCGGCTCGACCACGGCGTTGCCACCAGGCTGGATGTGCTTCAAGCTCAGCAGGTGCTCGATACTGCAAATGCGCAGCTGCCCGACATCGAGAGACAGATCGGCCAGGAGGAAGACGCAATCAGTGTTCTCCTTGGTCATTATCCGGAGGGTGTGCGACGTGGGCACCCGTTAGCCGAGCAGCCATTTCCGCCGGAGGTGCCGCCGGGTATGCCTTCGACGCTGCTCGAACGCCGGCCGGACATTCGCCAAGTCGAGCAAGACCTGATCGCGGCGAACGCCGAAATCGGCGTCGCCAAAGCTGCGTTCTTTCCACAGATTTCGTTAACGGGATCAGGCGGGGGTGCTTTCGGCCGGAGCACACTTTTCTCCGGCCTTATGAGCTCACAGACCGGAGTCTGGTCTTACGGTGCCCAGGTCAGTCAGCCGATATTTACTGGTGGCGCCCTGCGCGGGAGTTTGAAATTGGCCGAGTCGCAACATCGCCAGGAACTGATTGCTTATCAGCAGGTCATCCAGCTAGCGTTCCGCGACGTTTCCGATGCACTGATCGGTTATCAGAAACTCCATCAAGTCCGCGTCGCGCAGGAAACAACGGTCAAGGATCTGCAGGATACAGTCGACACGTCCCTCTTGCGCTATCGGGGAGGCATCACCACCTACCTCGAGGTCCTCGATGGGCAGCGATCGCTGTTTGAAGCCGAGCTTACTCTCGCCCAAGCCCGAGGCAGCGAGTATCAAAGCCTGGTGCAACTCTACAAGGCACTGGGTGGCGGCTGGCAGTAGCCTTTCCGGAAATCTGCGGACAAAGTTACATGCCAGGATTGCGCAAAGATCAGCAACCCAACTGGGAATTAAGCATCTTCAAAAGACAGACTCATAGCGAGATACTTCCAGTGGCGTTCGCGGCCGCGTGGTGGCTCACGCTCATCCGACTTTGTCGGTGATCTGGGATTGGGCGTATGCATTTTTCCCAGGGTCCCAGTCGGGATACGCTCTGGCTTGGATGGACAATTCCACCCGACGAAACACGGTCTTTACTTCAGATTGATTCACACAGGTCAGGTACATTCTCTCGGAGCACTCCGCATAGCCAGAAATGTTCTTGCCGTTTGTGGCCCGTCGTTGCGGACATGGCGAATAAATAGACCTTGCCATCTCGCAGGTAGCGGAATTTCCGCTGGCAGTTCGGGTTGGCACACTGGCTCACCACCGGAGTTCCAAACACGTGGCGTTCTGCATGCTCTGACGATGCCAGATCAGGACGAGCTGCACATCACGAGATGGAGGGCTCTTTCCTTGCGTCTTTTAGTTCATCGCGACATACCACGAAAGTGGTACCAAAAGATTCCGATGCCGGGGGATTCGATCTGCTCTTTGACACACGTAGTCTGGACGGGGAGTTGCGCGAGGCGGACATCACGATCAAGTTAATGTTCAGTCTAAGAATTGAGAATGCGGTGAGCTCATTTCGAAGTACGGCGATGGGGCTTTGCTTCCTCCCCGCATTCGTTCTCGTCGTTAGGTACGTGCCGGCAAATTCACAGTTGCAGCCCTCCTCAAAGTCATCGGCCTCAAAGCCGCAATGGGTTCTCACTTGGAGCGACGAATTCAATGGCCCTGGCGGCTCGGTGCCGGACCCGGCTAAGTGGGTGATCGAGAGTGGTGGAAACGGCTGGGGTAATAACGAACTACAATATTACACAGCCCGCAGCCAAAACGTTCGGCAGGAAAACGGCAATCTGATTATCGAGGCCATCAAGGAGAAATTCACTGGGCCGTCTGGGGTCCAGCGCGGCTATACCTCGGCACGTCTCAAGTCTCAGGGACGGTTCGCGCAAAAATATGGGCGATTTGAAGCGCGGATCAAAATTCCATACGGACGAGGGATGTGGCCATCCTTCTGGTTGCTCGGCGACGATTTTTCTACTGCTGGGTGGCCGGCGTGTGGAGAAATCGACATCCTGGAAAACCTTGGGTCAGAACCGTCGACCGTCCACAGCAGCATGCACGGCCCTGGGTATTCGGGAGATCATGCGCTGACCGGCGGCTTTACTCTTCCGAACGGACGCGTTGGCGACGATTTTCACGTGTTCGCCGCCGAGTGGGAACCGGAAGTTGTACGCTTTTATATGGACGAGAAGCTTTACGAGACCAAGACGCCAGCGGACCTCCCGTCGGGCAAGCGTTGGGTGTTCGACCATCCGTTTTTCGTCGTCCTGAACTTGGCAGTTGGTGGCAGTTTGCCCGGGAGTCCGGAAGATGCCACCGTGTTTCCGCAGCGGCTGCTGGTGGACTATGTTCGCGTGTACTCGCGAAAGTGAGGGCCTCGTCCGCAAGCGCTCATGGGGTACGTCGGTAAAATTGCACGGACGATGAAAGTGCAAATCGGTGCCGACTAGCGTAGGCTTATTGTCCAAGTTCAAGGCACGTGGGATCTCCTTCGCAGTAGTTAACCCGCCTCTGTTCGGTAATTGTGAGGGTTGCATGAAAGTTGGGCTGACACTTTTCTCGGTGTTGTTACTCACCGCTGGAGAAATGCTCGCCCAATCGGACCGTGCTTCGATCACCGGCACCATAAAAGACTCCAGCGATGCGGTCGTTCGAGACGCACAAGTAACCGTGACCAACGCAGAAGACAGCATCCAGGCGAGTGCAGACACGAACGCCATGGGGGTCTATACCGTGTTGAATTTGCCCATCGGACGGTACACACTGGAGTGTTCCAAGCAGGGGTTTAAGAAATACGAGCGCTCCGATGTCAACCTCACCATCAGTCAAGTAGCGGAGATCGACGTGGTGCTGATAATTGGCCCAAGCACCGATACTGTCACCGTGACTAAGGATGCTCCACTTCTTCAGACGCAGACTTCCTCGATCTCGACAAATCTAGGCAATGCCGCCATCACCGATCTCCCCTTGAACGTGCAAGGCGGGCGCGATCTGGCGGCCTTTATGTTCGCGTTTGTTCCCGGCGTGGAAGGCAGCGGCAGTACCCCCCAGAGCCAGGATTACGCTTCGCACATAAATGGCAGCCTAAGTCAGAACAAGGAGGTGATGATCGACGGAACCTCAGCCGTGTCGCAAATTGGCGGGTATCTCAGTGAATCAAGCCCTCCGATGGAAGCGGTTCAAGAATTCCAGGTAACCAGCGCAGGCGTCCGGGCTGACGACGGGCGCACTGGCGGCGGGGTGTTCCGCTATGAAATGAAATCCGGCACGAATACCTGGCATGGCAGCGGTTTCTACTACATGCATAACGAGGCTGTCGACGCCAGATCCTGGGGCGATAAATACAACGAGGTCGTATGCCTGAATGACGACAATGGCGTCGCGGCGCAGGCCGCCAGTTGTCAGCGCGCGTTTGGCAAGCCCGCGGATTCTTTGTATACCTACGGAGCTAGTTTCGGCGGTCCTATCAAGAAGGACAAGCTCTTCTTCTATTCAGCGTGGGAACGCTACACGTTCGCCAACTACGGCATCGGCGGGCTCACGTCAACCGTCCCCACGACAGCGTTCTTGAACGGCGATTTCAGCGCTCTCTTGAATAAGTCAGTCGTGCTCGGAACCGACAGTGCCGGCCAGGCCGTCTATCAAGGCGCAATCATTGATCCGCAGACAGGAGATGCATTTCCGGGGAACATAATTCCCGCGGCACGGATCAGCGCGATATCGCAGAACATCATCGATCTCTACAAGGCGTACTATCAGCCGCTATCGCCGACTCTTACCAACAACAACGCGTTACCACTAAGCAGCCCTGCGACCTGGTACCAAAGCAATCAAGCCAGCATTAAGCTCGATTACAAATTGTCGACGAATCATCTTTTGGATGGATCGTTCATTTACGCCTACATACCTCGCTTGCTATCGGACCAAGGCGGGATCTGGTCAGCCGGGTCACAGGATGGTGGGCCCATGGCGAACGCGTATGACCACAACACGACCGCGCCCTCAGCGCGCTTTCGGGATTCGTGGACGATCTCAAGCTCGCTGTTGAATGTGTTCAGCGTCACATTTAACCGATTCCGCAATCCGAGCGAAGCGCGATCGCGAAAGGGTGACTGGTCTTCAACTTTGGGACTGGGGGAATTCGGTGCAGGGAATTTTCCTATCATCGATTTTGAGGGCGTAAATGGCGATGACCAACGTTACGTTGCGGGCCTGCCAATCGATGAAACCAACCTCGGCAGCCAGTTCAACGACTTCTACGCCGCGAACACTTTCATCTATGACGACAATCTGTCCTGGGTTAAGCGTCGACAAACCTACAAGTTTGGCGTCGACTTCCGTGTCCAACAGTTCAACTCTCACGGAGACTACGGAGTTCCGACCTTTGTCTTTGACCCGGCGCAAACCGCCGGCAACTTCGGTGCCAACGCCGGCTTCGGATTTGCCAGCTTCTTGTTGGGTGATGTAAATCAGGCGTCCGTCAGCGAGCCGGATAATACCTACGGCCGACGAAAATCGGTGTCCTTATTTGCGCAGGACGACATCAAGGTTACGCAGAGATTTACTTTGAACCTGGATCTGCGCTGGGACTTCAACGGACGCTATCACGAAAAATATGGTCACTGGTCGAACTTCGACACCACAGCGCTGAATCCAGTCACCGGCCAGCCAGGCGCCTTGGAATTTGCGACCAGCGGCAGTAATTCGTTCGAGAAGAAGCAGTACTATCACAACTTCTCCGGATATGCCGGTGGTGCATATCAGCTCACGCCGAAGACGGTTGCCCGCGCATCGTTCGGCGTGTTTTATATTCCCCTAAATCTGAATACTTTTAGCGGCATTCCATACGGATTCAACCCCGGATTCGTATTGAACAACCAGGTCCTGACGGCTTTCAACTGGGACAGCGGTTACCCTGGACAGGCGGTCGACATCGGCAAGAATCCCAATTTCACCCGCTATGGCATGGTCTCGATTGATCCTCGTATGCTGGAGCTCGGTAATGTTCAAGCGTGGACAGCGGGTGTTCAACGGGAGATCAGCCGCGATCTAATTCTTGACGTGACCTTCATCCAAAACCACGGCTACCATTTGGAAAGCGGATATGTTGCGGCGAACCAGCCCCAGCTATCGGCGTACACTGCGCTGGTTCAGGCGGGCAAGCAGTATGCGACAGTCTCTGAGCCCGGTTTCACGGGGCCCGGATGGGCTTCCGTGGCGCCATTTCCGAACGTCGCCGCGACTTTCGGGCCGCTCTATTATGTGGGTTCACCGCTCGGCAACACCGACTATCAATCCCTGCAGATCGCGGTAAAGAAGCGAGCAGCCTACGGGCTTTCCATGCTGGCCAGCTACAACCTGTCGTCATCTCACGGAGACGTGGACGACAGTTTCGAAGACCTTTATTACACGGGGCCACTCCAGGACGTTTACAATTTGCAGCGGGAGCGCCATACCATTTCTGACTTCGACGAGACCCATGTCGTAAAGGGATATGTGCTATACGAGCTGCCGTTTGGCCGGGGCAGGACATTGCTTTCTGGCGTGGGCCCATCCTTGAATGCGTTAGCAGGCGGGTGGACGGTGAGCGGAGCCTTCCACTACAACACAGGGACGCCAATGAGGATCCCAGCAAACGTCTATTACCCTGGGATTAACAACGTGTATTCCGACATTGTTCCGGGATGCGACATCAGCGAGCACTACAACGGCCAAGTCGGCGGGACCTACTTTAACCCAGCGTGCTTTACCAATCCGCCGAACGGGAAATTCGGCGATGCGCCTGGTTACTTAGCGAGTCTTCGCAATCCAGGTTTCGCTTCCGAGGATGTTGGCGTGCAGAAGTCCTTGGGCCTCGCTGACGAGCGTTACCGGCTCAACTTTTACTTTCAGGCATTCAATGTGTTCAACCACCACGGCTTCAATGGCCCGAACACGCAAATCGGAACGGTGGGTTTTGGCAAGGTGCTGCCGGAAGATCTCAACGGCCTCCCCGGACCTCGGGTTGGTCAATTCGGTGCGAGGTTGAGTTTCTGATGGACAGTACGATCCATTCCGGCGTCTCCAGTTGTCGATCGAACAGGATATCAACGCTTCTGCCGTATGGATGGATTTTAGGGGTGCGTCGTCCTGAGTTCTCAACCCGCACTCTGGGGACGGCGCTGCTGGTGATCGTGTGTATTCTGTTGGGCGGTTGGGGTGCACCACAAAGCGGGAACGGTTCTGCCGGCCCAACCATCGAATTCACTACTGTTCCAACCGCCGGAGCAGGAGATCCCGAGAAGTTGAGCATAATCAAAGGGCGCGTCATCGGCGCCCAACCTGGGCAACAGATTGTCATATACGCCAAGGGTGAGACGGCCTGGTGGGTTCAGCCGTTTGCGAACCAACCTTTTACGAAAATTCAGCCCGATGCGAAATGGAGCAACTATACCCATCCGGGAACAGAATATGCCGCGTTGCTTGTGGGAACCGATTTTCAGCCGCCGCTCACCAGCAATGAACTGCCCAACGCAGGCGTGTTGACTTTTGCCGTTACCCACGGTGAGCCCGCATTCTGGCAGAGGTGGTGGTTCCCGTTCGCATGTGTGATCGCGGGCGTATTCGTGATATTTGGCTTTCATCGTCTGCGGCTTCACCAGGCCACCAGGAAACTCAGCATCCGATTTGAGGAACGGCTCGGTGAACGCATGCGCGTCGCACAGGAGTTGCACGACACATTGTTGCAGGGAGTACTCAGCGCGTCCATGCAACTCCACGTTGCCGTAGATCAAATGCCAGCCGATTCGCCCGCGCAACCTGCGCTGAACCGTGTTCTCCAATTGATGGGACAAGTCATCGAAGAAGGCCGGAATACGGTTCGCGGACTGCGGTCGTCACTCGGGGGTGCTCACGATTTGGAGCTCTCATTTTCGAGAATCCCGCAAGAGCTCAGCGTCCAAGAAGAGATTGGGTTTCGCGTGATTGTGGAAGGTCCGGCGTTGCCATTGCAATCGGCGATTCGTAATGATGTTTATAACATCGGCCGCGAGGCTGTGGTCAATGCGTTTCGCCATTCCCGGGCGCGCAACGTGGAGGTGGAATTAGAATATGGCGTCAGCCAATTGCGAGTTATTGTCCGCGACAACGGCTGCGGGATCGATTCCAGGGTACTGCATTCAGGACGCGACGGACACTGGGGCCTTTCGGGAATGCGTGAGCGGGCGGAAAGAATCGGAGGAAAACTCAAAGTGTCTAGCAGCGCGACCGGTGGAACTGAAGTTGACTTGCGTGTCCCCAGCCATATTGCTTTCGAATCCCATCATTCGAATCGCGGGTCTAACTGGTTTGTGAGGCTCCGTGCTCCAGGCAAAGCGGCGTCCGATTCCGCACGTGAAAAGCGAACAGGGTAAATGAGCGAAGCGATCAAGATCCGCGTGTTTTAGTGTCGATGACCATCCTCTGATGCACGAAGGCCTTGCCACCGTCATCAAGAATCAGCCGGAGCGCGCCGCGGGTTCATCCAACTCTGAGTCACATCTCCAGACAAACTTTGGTCATACCTCGAAAGTGGTACAAAAAGATTCCAAGCACTAGGGATTCATTCGATGCTTGATGTCTCTACTCTAAACAACGTCTATCAGGAGGCCGCGGTTGCAAAGGGCATTTTCGACGTTCCCGGATGGGTTACCCGGAGCCGGCCTTTTGCTACTTCGAGCTGTGGTGGGATTTGCTTTTCTTGTCCAGGGCGGCACCTACCTTGTCGATGGGCACAGCTTGGGATTGCTGACCTTGGCGGTTAGCCTACTGACGGTCGCGAGCGGCATCTTACTGCTGATTGGCTATCTAACTCCCTTGGCTGCTGCCCTGGCCGGATTGGTCTGTGTGGGTAGCGCGTTTTCGTGGTTCCCAACCCCTAACCTGGAATTGTTTGACGCCAAATTGACGGCCGCGTTGGCGACGGCGATTGCAGTCGCTCTCATTTGTCTCGGCCCCGGGGCGTTTTCACTGGATGCCCGCCTATTCGGGCGCCGAGAAATTATCATTCCATCGGCTCTACCAAGAACGTGAGCCATTTATGGCAACCGTTTCCGTTTGCGCTCGGCACTCGGATCTTCCCCGAGAATGCGTCGCCACGCGATCGAACGCAATTCCCCAAAGTGACAACGGCGAGAACCATTCCGCGACCTGACTTACAGAGCGAGGTCTCATTCTTTCCTGCACAGCCGCGGAACGCTTGTCCAGGAGCCGAACCGATGAATCCCGGCAGCGTCTCAGACCATCTCACATGTGAAAAGTCATGGAACAATCCAAAAACGAAAGAGTGTTGGTCGTAGAATCCGGCGATGCGTTGAGGACAAGCATCGTCAGCGTACTGACGGATGCTGGCTATGAAGTTTCGACAGAATCCGGCGAAGGAATGAAGTCTGTGCTCGCTTTCGGACCCGATGTAGTGATATTAGGCGCCGATCCTCCCCAATTGGATTGTTGTGACCTTCTGTCCGAAATCAAAGGCTCCGAGCGGGCCCAGAACATACGTGTGGTCATGCTGTCTCCGGGAGGATCAGCGCAGCGCACCAGGGGGCTAGACTTGGGGGCCGATGACGTTCTATCTGTGCCCTTCGATCCTCATGAACTCTTGTCTCGCGTGCGCTGGCAACTGCGGGATGAGCACACTATTCAGAACCTTCGGCAGCAGGCACGCACGACCGAAGAGAGCCGAGCTGTGGCCCAGCAGGTGGTGACCGCGGTCAATGAAGAGCGGCGGACAGTTCGAGTCGGGTCGATATTGGCCTTTGCCGTATTGGTTGTTGCCGCTGTAGCTTTTCTGATCTTTTATCACCGCACTCAGCAACAGAATACCCGCGTTTATGCAGCTATCACGAAACTACAGACTGGAGTCCTGACGCAACAACAATTGATGGACCGTTCGCATCAGGCTGTGGAAGATGTGCAACGCGATCCCGTGCCGCGAAGCGATTCCGAGAAGCTTCAACTTCAGAAGCAGAGCCAAGACCTGAGATCGCAGATTGCGAACAGCAAGGCCGAAGACATCTCTGCACTTCAACGCCAGTTGAGCGAGGTACAAGGGCGCTTGCAGCGAGTTGAGACTGAAGGCAAAGTCGCGCAGACGATTATCCAGTCCTATGAGCCGAGCGTGTGCCTCATTCACGTTGTCGTTGGCTTTCGTGATCGCACAACAAGATTGCAATTGCACTATGCGGGAGTAACAAGCACAGGCGAACCGGTGACAGACGAGCATAATAACCCGCTCCTGAGTGTGACCGGCACCGGTCCTGAAGTACACCTCGATGTTTTCGGCACCGGATTTCTTGTCTCCGACAAGGGGCAAATCCTCACCAATCATCATGTGGCGGAGCCTTGGTGGGACAATGATGATTTAAAGGAAATGACGAACCAGGGTGTTGAACCGATGCTCGCCGAGATGACAGCCTATTTCCCGGGCATGAGCCACGGCATAGCCATGACTGCAGAAAAAATTTCCTCGGATGCGGATGTGGCTCTTCTGAAGGGCAGTATCTCAGAACCAAAACTTAAAAAGGTCGTCTTCGCCGATGGTCATCCCTCCGCTGTCAGCGGCGGACCGGTCGTCCTCCTGGGATATCCCACGGGCCTCAATGCAATCCTTGCTCGCACCGGCGAGGACACACTACGATCCATCGCCACCACCACCAAAGGCGATCCGAAAGAGGTAATGGAAGAACTCGCCCGGCGGCACTTGATCCGCCCGGTTGTCACGCAAGGCCACATCGGCGATGTTCTGCCCGATAAAATCATCTACGATGCCCAAACGACCTCTGGCGGATCTGGCGGGCCTCTTTTCAGTAGCGAGGGCAAAGTTATCGGAATTAACTTTGCGATGGTCCGCGACTTTGGCGGATCGAATTTCGCAATCCCAATCACCTACGGGGAGTCTCTCTTGAAGCCCTAGATCACGCACCGCGTCCGTCCAAGAATGTGATGGATAAAGAGCCGGAGCAAGCGCGCACGAATAGGCGACCGCGAGACGGATGACGCGACGGGGATGTTTACCAGCCGGGAGGATCGAAGCCTAACCCGTGTCCCACGGCAAACAGCAGGTGCCCGAGACGAGAGCCAGAGTGTAACTGGCTTGACGAATTGGGATCTCTTTTTTTTGGACGCCAGGACTTACCCCGGAAATATCTTCCACTTCCCAGAAGCCCGTTTCTGGACCTCGTTGATCCCGCTGCCCGGAAGTCGTGACTCGGCCCCGACCGCGATTTCTAACGCATTCCCTTGGCCAACCGCACACTGCCGGGACTTCTCCGCAACAACAGCATGGCAGAAGCGCCAAT
>Ga0308309_10001937_pt1 | contig 12315 bp, 11 predicted proteins | sample HubBroMetageWFT5_FD_192491 | JGI IMG/M metagenome (GOLD analysis project Ga0308309, IMG submission 192491) | Warmed and freeze-thawed soil microbial communities from the Hubbard Brook experimental Forest, New Hampshire - Hubbard Brook CCASE Soil... | ecosystem: Environmental > Terrestrial >...
TCCGGCGATTCCGGCTTCGAGGGCAATCCAGCCGGCATCCCGGCCCATCACTTCTACCACCATGATGCGATGGTGCGACTCAGCGGTGGTGTGGATTTTGTCGACGGCGTCGGTTGCGGTCACGAGCGCTGTATCGAAACCGAATGTGACCTCGGTGGCGGAAAGATCGTTGTCGATGGTCTTGGGAACACCGACGATGTTCATGCCTTTCTTGAAAAGCTCCAGTGCGATCGTCTGCGAACCGTCCCCGCCAATGCTGATCACGGCATCGATTCCAAGCTTGCGCGAGTTGGCGATGACCTCATCCGAAATATCGCGGACGACTTCTACGCCATTCTCGACCGTGCAGTAGTGGAAGGGATTGCCGCGATTCGTGGTTCCGAGGATGGTGCCGCCGCGGGGCAGAATTCCGCTGACATCGTCGAGGGTGAGGGGACGCGATTTTTCCGGCCAGATCAGGCCATCGAAGCCGTCGGGAATGCCGATGACCCGCCAGTTGTACTTGAGAATGGCGGCTTTGACAGCCGCGCGGATGACTGCATTCAGGCCCGGTGCATCTCCGCCTCCGGTACAAATGCCGATACACCGGATGTCAGACATTGTGGCCGGTTATTGGATCGTGGTGATCGTCACGAGGGGCGCCGTAACCGTCGTGGTGCTCGGGTAACTAACCGAAAGCGTGGTCTGCACGCCGGGGCTCGCGGTTATGGTCGTAATGGTCACCGGGTCTCCCTGAGATATCGAGAAATCGGTAGTGTCGGACAAGGTCCAAGTTGCGGTTGAGGAGACGTCAACTGGGCTGCTCTCACCGGTCACGGTGGCATATGCAAAGAACGTTTGGCTTCCGCCACTCACCTTAATGCTTACGTTACCCGAGGGCTGGGTCTTGAGAGCGGTTACGTTTCCCAGAGCCACTGTGATACTCGAAGTACCACTCGTCGCCTGAAAACCCGCCGTGATGGTTGCGGTGCCAACGGAATTGCCCGTCACCAACCCTGAAGAATTCACGCTAGCAGTAGTTGACGCGCTGCTGCTCCATTGCACACCTGAGCCGAGGGCCTTGGTAGACCCATCGTTATAAGTTCCGATGGCGCTTTCCTGCACGGTCGCACCTTGGTTGATGGTCGCAGTAGGACCTACGGTGATAGACGTCAACACCGGATCGACGAAAAACCCGTTGCATGCCACACCTGTGGCGAACAACAAGAGGGTTGCAAAAGCAGCTGCGAGTTGAAGTTTCTTCTTACTACTCAGCATGTTAGGAAGGCCCTCAGGGAAACCGTCTTTGCGGACAGTTCACAAGCGGCGTCAATAAATTGTAGCAGAGAAGATTCCCAGCCGGCGTATACCTTCATACACGGCGGTACCTGTCCTGTCACGTCACGCCACAGTAAAGAACGACGGTGCCTGGGCGGAGTTGCACGCTAAATTTTGATGGTAGGCAATTGGCATTTAGCTCTCAGTCCTCAGCCCCCACAACGGGTTAACGGGTATCGGCGAGAAACCCGGTTGGCTAACTGCTAATTGCTAAGAACTGGGTGCTGTCGTTATCAGCGTTCCGCGTAGTATCCATCTCTGGTTTGCACCACCAGGTCTTTCTGTTTGGCTGCCAGGTTGATCTTGTGATAGCCAGCTTCAGCGTTGCCTTTGTCCGGGGTGTAGCCCAGGTTGTATTGCGTCCGCAGTTCCTCTGCGATGCTGTCGTAGATTTGATCGATCGCCTGCTTTTTGGAGACTTCGTAGAGACGGCCGCCGGTTTCCCTTGAAATCTGATCGAGGATTTTCTTGCCATCCACGCGGGGTTCCTGCGGATTGCGTCCACGACCACCGCCTCCGGATCCGCCACCTCCCGGCCAGCCTCCGCCGTGCCGGCCCATTCCTCCGCCCTGGTGACCAAAACCGTTGCTATCCTGATGGTTGTCGGCGAACAGGATGGAGTAAACCACAGTGTCGGCGCGTTGGGCCGCCTCGATCGCGCTTTGCAGCGACTCCTTGCTGCCTCGGTCGTCCCCGTCGGAAAGGACGATAAGAGCTTTTCGGCCCTGTTGCTTCTTCATCAGTTCGTTCGACGCCAGGAAGATGGCATCGTAAAGCAGAGTGCCCGCTCCTCTGCTCATTCGAGGTTGGCCAGTCCCGGAAGATTGAGGGTCGGAAGAGCCCGATCCAGAGGAGCCGGGATCGGATCGTCCGCCGCCGCTGCGTTCAAGTTGCGGCGCATTTAGCAATTGCAGGGCCGCCTCCAGCTTGTCGTGAGATGGCGTGAGGTCCTGAAGAAGTTCGACCTCGCGGTCGAAGTGAATGAGGAATGCCTTGTCTTTCGGGTCGGTGAGCATCTGGTCGAGAAAGACCTTGCTGGCATTTCGCTCCTGATCGAGGACGTTTCGCTGGCTCAGGCTGGTATCGACCAGCAGCCCGAGGGTAAGAGGCAGGTTGGTGTCCTGTGTAAAGTATTTGATCGTTTGCGGGCGGCCATCTTCCTGAAGAACAAAATCATCCTTGGTCAGATTGCGGACAATCTGCCCTTTCTTGTCACGAACGGTGACCGGAAGCGTGACCACTTTGACGTCAACCGACATGGTGGCAACGGTCTGGGCATTGCCATTGGCATCGTGATTTTGCGCTGGCGAAAGAGCCACGAGCAGGAGGATGAGCGCGACACGCAGGCCGAAAGCTCGTCGCATGATCTGAATTGTGGTCATGGAGAGTGTTCCTAGGGCTGAATGCCCATTTCTTTTCCAAGGTCGACCAACTCCGTCCGAAAGCCAGTCAGCGACTTGTCCAGTTTCTCCGTGATGGCAACCAGTTTCTTGTCGTCGATCTGCGATCGTTCCAGCTCTTTCGCCAGATCCTTGCTCTGTTTGGAAACGTCCGAGTCCGCCTTGCTGAGCTTCTTGATCTGAGGCTTTAATCCTGATTGCTGCGCGCTAGAAAAACTCCCGACAAATTGCTGGAGTTTGGTCTGTGCCTCGTCCAGCGCATCGCTCAAATCTGTGTAGCGGGACGAATTCGGCGTGCTTGCATTGTTAGGAGCTTGGATCAGATTCTGCGCCTGTTGGCTGGCGGTTTCGGTGCTCTTGTTCAACTGCTGAAACTGGGCAAGTTGGTCCGGGGTGGCCTGGAGCGCAATTGCGCGATTGAAATCGGTCATGTCGCTGGTGTTGGGCGTCGGGTTGGATGCGCCCGTCGAAGGGCGGCCAGCACTGTGTCCTCCACGCTGGGCCAGCAGCGTGGAGGAGCACGTGAGGAGGACAATCTGACAGAGCAGCACTAACGATCGATTCAAGATGGTCCCACTCCAAATATAGTAACGACCAGAGGGCCAATCCGAGGTAAAGAATCCGTCAAGGAAGGTAAAACCTTGTAAACTCGACAAGCTCTCATGAGAACACGATGTCGCCTCTCCCCGCTGCTTTTCTTTCTCTTTCTCTCTGCGTTCCTGCCGTCGATGGCCCTTACGCAGGCGGTCGCAACGCCCTCACAAAAGCAACAACCAGCCGGGAACCTTGGAGTCGCCGTCAGGGTTTGTGAACGCTGCATTCGCGCCCATGAGGAATTCCTCGCCTCAGACGCGCTGCAGGGACGTGGCAGCGGTACCCATGATGAACTGGTGGCCGCGACCTACGTAGCATCGCAGCTACGCCAGTACGGCATTGAACCGGCGGGTGACGATGGCGGTTACATTCAGCGTGTGCCCGCCATTCAACGGAACATCGTATCGCCGCCACGCCTAACGATTTCGCCGCCGGTGAGCAACCCTGCGGGTGAGGCGATCGCCTGGGAGTACGGCAAGGATTTCCTGGTCGTGGTTCTGACGCAAACGGACTTTTCTGGACCGTTGCGAAAACTGAATGTGGACAAGCTTAACGACACTGGGAATCCAGCCGTCGAGGCGGGCGCAGTCGTGCTGATTGTGGGTGCGGATGAAAGCAAAGTCAGGCAGACAGCGTTCTCATTAGCTTCGGCGGGCGCGTCTGCGATACTCACACTCGCGCCCGATAGCGAGGTTAAGCATTTCGACGAGGGGGGCGAGCAACTGCCCAAAGTGGCCAACCAGTTGAAGGACGGCTCCTCAGACGATAAGAAATTCAATGTGCTGGAGTTGAAGCGGGATGCTGTCGACGCGATCGAGCAGCTGCCGGAAGGTAGCGTGGTGAAGTTCGAAGCGCGGTCGTCCGAAGAAAAAGGGTACACATGGAATGCGGTGGGCATGCTGCGAGGCAGCGATCCGTCGGTGCAACGCCACGCAATCCTGTTTTCGGCTCATTTGGATCACTTGGGAATTGGGGTTCCGGTCAACGGCGACGACATCTACAACGGTGCAGACGATGACGCATCGGGCACTACGGCTGTACTCGAAATCGCGCGTGTGCTAGGCCGAGGACAGCGTCCGCGGCACACCGTGCTGTTCGCCCTGTTTGGCAGCGAAGAGATGGGCGCGATCGGATCGACGTATTTCCGCAACCATCCCCCCGTGCCGCTGAAAGAGATTGCCGCCAACCTGGAATTTGAAATGATCGGCAGACCGGATCCGGCGGTGAAAAACGATACCCTGTGGCTCACGGGATGGGAGCGGTCAAATCTTGGTCCGGAACTGGCAGCGCATGGTGCTCATCTGGTGGCTGATCCGCATCCTGGTGAGAACTTCTTTGCGCGCTCCGATAATTTTGTTCTGGCAAAAAAGGGCGTCGTAGCGCAGACGATATCAAGCTATGGCTTGCACAAAGACTATCATCAGCCCAGCGATGATCTGGCCCATTTGGACTTCAAACACTTGAATGCAGCGATTGGATCGCTGTTGATGCCGCTGGAGTGGCTGGTGAATTCAGAGTTCCAGCCTAAGTGGAATGCGGGAAGGCGGCCTTAGCACTTATGGAAACCGGGCGTGTCCGCGCCCGGTGGGACGGGCGAAGACGCCCGTCCTCCATTAATAACTGCTGGGTGCTTCTTTTCAGTTTGTCTTCTTCGCCTTGCTGATCTTCTCGTCAATGGGCTTGCGGCCGGCGAAGCCCTCGGTAGTGTCGTGCCAGTAATTGATCCCGTGTTCTCCGAGTTTCCAGCACAGCAGCACGATATGGCCGTCCACTTTGCAGGGAAAGTCGAGCAGTCCAATATCAAGATCTTTTACCTGGACGCCGGTCGCGTCAATCTCAGCCAGCGCGTCTTTCACGCGTGGGATGGCCTTTTCGCGCTCAGCCTTCCGGCGAGCCATGTGGACCACGTTGACCAGCAGGCCTCCCTGGAGGAAAACACGGTGAGCGAGTTCCTGAAGTTCAGTGTCAACGGCCTCGATCAGTTTCTTGCCGTCAATTGCAGTGCGCAGCAACGACTCCAAAACAGGCAGGAGAGATTGGGCTTCTTCAAGGGTGAAGGTTCGGTCGGCCATAGGGGTATGGGATTATTTTAGCACCCGGGTGGGTGATCGTCGTTGGTCATGGTTGTTGGCAATAGCCACGTGGGAACTGCCGCCCTCGGCTGTCCAGCCAAGCGAAGCTCGGCACTTCGCCTTGTCGGGGAGCGAGAGTTCAACGCGGTTTCGCAAAGATGCTGAGTAACTCAAGGATGATCACTGTGTTCAAGAATGCCGATCCCGCGCAAAGTGGGATCAACCAGAAGGCGAGTCCGGCTCCTCCTAAGTGATTTGCAAAATCGTGCAGGTAAGGCGATCTTGCTATTGTTGTCCACAGTCCGCCAAGCTGGACAAGGAATAACATGCCAAACAGAGCGACGTGTTTGCGGGTAAGGACAATGGTCATGGGGCGAATTATAGGACGAAACTTCAGATTTCGGCATTAACGCCGCGCTGCGATCGGCCCGGACAGCCGAGGGCGGCTGTCCCCACGTGGCATTGCCAACGGCCAAAGACGAACGACCAACGGCGCTATTGAATTTCCAGCATCCGATCCAACGCAACTCGCGCCCAGTATTTCACATCATCCTTCACTTTGATCTGGTTTACGATGTTGCCTTCGACCAGATTCTCCAACACCCAGCACAGGTGTTGCGGCGAGATGCGGAACATGGTGGTGCACAGACAGCCAGAGTCGTCGAGAGTGATGACCTTCTTCCCTTCCGCGGCAAATTCTTTGCCCATGCGGTTGACCAGGTGGATTTCGGTGCCAACCGCGAACATCGTCCCCGATGGCGCTTGGCGAATCATCTTCAACAAACCCTCGGTCGAGCCGATGCCATCGGCTTTCTGGCAGACTTCCCAGCGACACTCGGGATGCGCAATCACCCGAATGCCGGGATATTTGGCGCGGACGTTATCCACGTGCTCGGGCAGAAAGCGCTGGTGCACGGAGCAATGGCCCTTCCATAAAATTACTTTGGCCGCACGCAACCGATCCGGCGTCAGGCCGCCGTTGATCAGGTAAGGATCCCACACGACCATTTCGTTCAAAGGAATGCCGAGGTTGAAACCGGTGTTGCGGCCCAGGTGCTGATCTGGGAGGAATAGAAGTTTAGGTGTCTTGGCGAAGCCCCACTGAAACGCGCCCGGCGCATTTGACGATGTGCAAACCACGCCGCCACGTTCTCCGCAGAAAGCCTTGATCGCGGCGGTGGAATTCATGTAGGTGATGGGCGTGATGCCTTCACCGGCATCGGAGGTCAATCCGGCGGCGATAAGTTGCTCCCAGCAATTTTCCACCTGCGTGATTTCCGCCATGTCGGCCATGGAGCAGCCGGCGTTCATATCCGGCAGGATCGTCACCTGACCGGAGCGGCTCAAGACGTCGGCGCTTTCCGCCATAAAATGGACGCCACAGAAAACGATGTACTTGCCCCCTGCACGCGCGGCCTCTTGCGAGAGCTTATAGGAGTCGCCGCGGAAATCGGCGAAGCGAATGACTTCGTCGCGCTGGTAGTGATGTCCGAGAATCACGCAATCGCGACCCAAAGCCTCACGGGCGGCGGCAATGCGCTCGTCCATGGTATGGTCGAGGAGGACGAGGTAATTTTCCAGACTGCAAACTGCTGCTGCGGTTGCCATTGTCATGTCTCGCCTTCAGCTCCGGACGCGAATGCAATTGCGGCTATTCCGCAAATGGCGAACGCTGGATCCGGAACGGGGATGTTGAAAGCTTCCAGCGGCTCCAGCCGATTCACTACGCGTCGTTTGAAACTGCGCCGCGCCCAACCGGCGGGGATGTTGAAGCCACTAACTCTTCACAATAGTTAAGATGCTCAGCGGCGGCGGAAAGTATCGCCTTTTTCGAGCGACGAAAGTAACCACCATGAGTAACTGAGGATCTAGGTTATTGTGCACTGTTCGAGGGGCAGAACGCAAATTAAGGCCGGTTAATGTCTCTCGTGCCGCGGGGTTTATTGCGAAACGGCGCTGGCCAGTTCTTTGCGTCTGGTCCAGAAATAAAGGGCACAGACGCCAACAGTCAGCACCATTCCGACGCCGAATTCGGTGGTGATGTAGAGCGACCGGCCTAGTGGGGCGGTGATCCGATCAAAAATTGCCTGAATGAAAAGATTGTGGCTGGCATGGAGAACCGCCGCGGTCCATAGGCTGCCCGACTTCAGCCTCAGCCAACCCAGGATGTAGCTATCCGCGATCACCATGAGAGTGAAGCAAGTCAAGGCGAAAGCTGGCCGCGTGCCAGAGTTATAGTCGGCGAACAACAGTGCTGGATAATGCCAAACCGACCAGATGCAACCGCTCAAGAGACATCCCCAAGTAAAACCTGTTTGTTGAACTAGCCGCGGAAGGAGGAACCCTCGCCAGCCAATCTCTTCGCCCAGGGCACGTGCCATGCTGCTGATTACACCCACGGTGGCATAGCAAGGTATCGCTAACAAGAGGGTCACGGCGGTTGGCGATTGTGGAAATCCAATGCTTGTCCCAGGGAAGCGGCGAATGCCGAGAATGCGAACGAACCTGGAATCAGCGCCCAGGTCGCGAGGTACACCGGCAACGCATAAAAAATCGGGATGAAATAAGCCCACGCTTCATACTTCGCCGGCCGCCAATTCCAGCCGAGGGTTGCCAGGTCGATGCGAAAGAGCCAGCACGTGGTCAGGGCAGCAAGTGCTGGACACCACATCACCAGCCCTACGACCAGACCGTTTCCGGCGCCAATGTGCCCGGCGTGAATCATCACGAACTCGGGCAGGCTGCTGAAGGTAAAGACCAGCGCTAGATAAGTAAGTATCTGTTTGGCAAGCGGGCGCATGGTGCGGAATCTTATCACCGTACGGCATTTCTGAATTGGATCTCAGGGAATCCTGCCTTGCGAGGGGTCTGCCGTTGTCGCCGTATTTACGTCGATGTGCAAGTGTTGTCCGACGTCGATGTTTGGCGGATAGCAATTTCCGTCTGGGTTGTAATTTGCCGGACAACTCGCGGCGACCGCGGGCCTTTTTGGCGACTGGGCGTATTGCCATACGTCGGCAAAGCGAATACCACTGTCGGCGGGACTCGGCGCCCGTTTGGGAAAGGCGCAACCGGGCGAGGGCGGACAAGCATCGTTCGTGACCCAATACAAGATCTTTCTTGCGCCGGCATTCTGGCGGATATCGTCCGCGGTGACGATATCCTCGCCGCCTTCTTTTGCGGCGGAAATGCCCGAGCAGTAAATGCCGGTCCGAAAGCCGCCTGCAGTGATTCCATCCACCCACGCATGGATATAGGCTTTCTGTTCGGGCAGCATCCGGCCGCCTTGCTCCTGATCAAGGAAGATCACGGTTCGCGATGGAAATCCTTCCCGCCGTGCTGCTGCTACAGCAGCCTGCGCGTCGAACTTGCCGAGTTTGCTCGAGTACGAGACCGATTTCAGTTCATTGAACAGCCGGCCATTAAACAGCACCAGGAATCCGAAACCTGCCGATTGCAGCGTCTTTCGTTTGCCACTCCATGTGTTGGTCTTCGCACTGGGCGGATGGTTGAGCCAGAAACCGGCGTAGGAAAAAGTCTCGCGAAGAACCTTCAAGTTCTGATCGCCGGGATAATTATTGCGGTCAAAGCCCAGATATGACGGAGGGTTCTCTGTCGAGTGGGACTGTTGGGCCGCGCTCTGCAGACTTGGGAGCATTACAATTGCGGCCGTAACCGAGAGAAGCAAACTGATTCGTTTCACACAGCAATACTAGTTTAGTTTCGCGCGGCTCGCGACCTGGCACAGGTTGTTCCGGTATCGGAGCTTGATTTTAGAAAAGCAACATCCACGGCAGCGGACAGAAGTGTCCGCACTTACCCTTCGTGGGGGAAGGACTTGAATACTACTTCGTGGGACTTTGATGTGACTTTCTTGTCGGCATCGGTGCGGTTTTCAGTCAGCGTACCCTTCATGACGTAGTAGCCCTCGTTGGCTGGAGTTTTGCCTTCTCCGCGATCGACGGTGCCTTTAAATTCATACCAGACGCCGTGCACAGTGTCGGTGGTGAAAGCTAGTTTGGTTCCATCGAGCTTGCCGGTTTTGAAGAATTGATCGAGGAAGGCGCCGCGGTCGCTTTCGGAGTCGCCGAAGCGGGAAACGAAGCCGGTGACCCGGCTCGCATCTTCGACGGTAAGCTGGACGAATTCGCCTTCCCGCTGAAAGCTGTACATTCCCGAGTAGTCCTCAACCGGCTTTGCGGGGGCTGGGTTTTGCGGGGGATTCTGCCCAGCCAGCAGCGAAGTACACGCGAGCAACACCAGGGGAAGTGCCTCTGCCAGTTTCATATCGGTATTAGAGCACGGAAATTCACGGCCAGGAACTCTTTGCCCTGAGGCTTGGACCGCCGCCGCTCTATAATAGGAGGATTCTCGCCGGTCGCGAGGAGCGCATGAAACAAGGCCCGTTGCTAATCGACACCTCGCGCAAGCGCAAGCCTAACCCGGTGCCTGTGCCGACCTTGCTGGTCAGGCTTGAACCGTGGCCCAGGGTCTTTTTTCGAAATCTTAGGGACCTGCTATGGCCTCGGGCAAAAGCTCCTTTGCAATTGGTGTCGCGCCCAGCCGATTTTTGGCCTGACGTTTTCGTGCAGAGGCGGGTGCCTTGGTTTCAGTTCCTGCAGTCGACATTCGGCCACATCCTGGTGATTACGGCTTTGTGGGGATGGTCGGAGCTTTGGCCACAACGGCCGCAGATCGTCGAGCGCCCGGTCTTTCAAAGATCAGATGTCGTCTATTACGACGCTTCTGAATACCTGGCGCCGCTCGACACTGGCGGGGCGCACGCCCCGTTGCCGAAGAAGGGCGAGCCTGAGCACGCGGCTCAGCCAATCATCTCGGTGCCGCCCGAGGCGGACAATCGTACGCAGACGATTGTCACGCCTCCCAAACTGAAGTTGGATCACGATGTGCCGTTGCCAAACATCGTGGCCTTGGGGCGTCCGACCCCTACGATTCCCACTGCCACGATGGCGGGTTCGCCTTCGGATTTGAAACTTCCGATGCTGCCTTCGTCCGTGGTTGCACCGGCTCCTGATGTAAAGACTGCGATGAACCAAACCCCGTCTTTGTCGGATTCAGTGGTGGCACCAGCGCCGGAGTTGCACCCCGCGAATTCGAGGCGAGACATTCATGCTCCGCAACCGGCGGTTGTCGAGCCTCCACCTGCGGTTGCGGACGCGGCTTCGCGCAGATTAACCGATATCAATATAGGACATTCGCAGGCGGTGGCGCCCGCTCCGCAGTTGCCGATGGGAGACCAACGGGCGGCGTCGAGCATGGCGCCGATGGGAAATTCCGGCGGCGCAGTCGTGCCGCCCCCGCCTTCGGCTCAAGGAGCCGGGGGCTCTGGCGATGGACGCCTAGTTGCGCTGAACCTTCATCCCGTGGTTCCGAGTGGACCTGTCGAAGTTCCCGCAGGTAACCGGCGGGGAACTTTTGCCGCGACTCCGGAAGGCAAAGCGGGTGCCCCAGGGACGCCGGATATTTCCGGTGACCCTCATTCCGCTTCCGCAAGTGGTGTAGGCGGTGGCCATGGCAGTGGAAGCGCGTCGGGGTCGGGCGACAGCTCAAACGGCGTCCCCCCAGGACTTTTTGTGGGCGCCAGCCCTAAACCGGGGAACAGTTCGGCGGTTGCTGGTAGTACCCAGGGCGGGACTAAGGCAGTTTCATCCGACTCTCCACTCATCGCCAGCGCGACGCCGCCAAGGGTTACCGCGGTTCCGCCACATCCCTCGGAGTTGCCGGCCAATGCAACCAGTGAACTGGAGCGCAAGGTCTTCGGCGACCGGAAGTCTTATGCCATGATGCTGAACGTGCCCAACTTAAACTCCGCGGGCGGGAGTTGGGTAATGCATTTTGCCGAGTTGAAGCAAGCTGAAAAGCCGGGTGAGTTGGTCGCTCCGGTAGCTACGCAAGAAGTAGATCCCGGATATCCGATCGAGTTGATGCGGCAGAATGTCCAGGGCATAGTCATGCTTTCGGCGGTCATTCGCAGCGACGGATCGGTCGGCGAGGTGCGAATTCTCCGCGGAGTCGACGATCGCCTGGACGTCTATGCCAGCGCCGCACTGTCGCGCTGGCGATTCCGTCCCGCCACCAGGAATGGCGATCCGGTGGCGATCCAGACGGTAGTCATGATTCCGTTCCGGCCCATGCGAAAGCCCGGTTTCTGACAACTGGGACTCTTACGTCCCGGTGCCAACCACCGGAATCGTCTGTGGGCTGCCGCCTCCATTGTCACTTACCGCCAGATTCGCGGAGCGTTGCCCCTTGGCCTTCGGCTTGAACCTGACCTTGATTGTGCAATTGCCTCCGGCGGGAACGCTGCTTCCGCAGTCGTTGGTTTGAGAGAAGTCGCCTGGGTCGGTCCCGGTGAATGCGATTTGGCTCATTGAAAGCGCAGTCGTACCGACGTTTGTCAGCGTGGCCGGCACTGGCTGACTCTGGGTCCCAACCTTCTGGTTGCCGAAATTCACGCCAATGGGTTGGAGTTCGACCACCGTACCCGTACCGCTGAGGCTTGTGGTTTGCGGACTGCCTCTGGCATCGTCCGTGACAGAAAGTTTCCCGTTCGCAGCTCCTCCTGCCGTGGGCGTGAACGTCACTTGAATCCTGCAGTTTCCTCCAACCGGCAGGCTGGACGGGCAGTTGTTGATCTGGTTGAACGGTCCTGTCGCCGAGATGGCAGAGATGTTAACGGTCTGGCCACCCGTGTTCGTCAGGGTTGCGGTCTTCGGCGAACTGGTTGTGCCTACGAGTTGCGTCGCGTACGTCAAGTTGGAAGGCTTTAGCGAAACGGTGGAAGATGCTACGCCGGTTCCGGTGAGTGAGACGCTTTGCGGGCTGCCGACCCCTTGGTAGCTGACGTTCAGCGAGGCCGATTTCGCTCCTGCGGCTCTCGGAGTGAACGTGACGCTGATATTGCAGCTGGA
>Ga0308309_10001938_pt1 | contig 12315 bp, 5 predicted proteins | sample HubBroMetageWFT5_FD_192491 | JGI IMG/M metagenome (GOLD analysis project Ga0308309, IMG submission 192491) | Warmed and freeze-thawed soil microbial communities from the Hubbard Brook experimental Forest, New Hampshire - Hubbard Brook CCASE Soil... | ecosystem: Environmental > Terrestrial > Soil...
CTGTAAAGGCTCTGCTGCCAGGTAGAGGGGTGCCGCAGTCAAACTTTCTATCGCGCTATTATCGGTGGAAATGCTGGACGGCGCAGATCCCGCCGGCTTGTCGCGATATTTTGCCAGAGATTCGCCAGGCAAAATAATCGACACATGCCCTTCGGCAGCTGGCGCGTCTGCGGAACTGTCTTCGAAAGTCCGTGGAGAAGCGTACTTCGACGATGGAAGCTCGCGCCCAAATCGGCGGTCGCCTCCGCGCCCTGCGCTGCCACCGCGATTGTTCCGCCCGCGCCCGCCGCGGCCCCGGAAATTGCGCCCCCCTCGGTCACCACCATGGCCGTGCCCGCGGTTTTCAAATCGCGGACGGCTTGGACCAGAGTTATAGCTCGGTTCTCTGCGCACAACCGGAGGCGTCTGCGGAATGGCATCGGCCGCCGGTTGCAAACCTGATTCTTCGGCCGCACCGAACGGCACAGCTTCCACATCGGTTGGCTCCAGGGCCGGAACCGTAACTCCCGACGCCGGGAAAATCTGCCCGCCCTGTGCTTCCATCTTCTGGACTTTGTCCTCGACGGTGGTAACGATATGGTCGAAATCCTCAATGTCTTCCAGGAAATCGCTCACGTAAAGGAAGGCGTCGCTATCGAGGCCAATCTCCACAAAGGCGGACTGCATGCCTGGCAGCACGCGCGTAACTTTGCCTTTGTAGATACTCCCAACTAATGCAAATTCTTTTTCACGTTCAACGTAATACTCACAAAGCTGTCCTTCTTCCAAAATGGCTACCCGCGTCTCGTGCGGGTTCGCCGAGATGACCATTTCCTTCGACATTTACACTCCTCATGGCGCATCGGACGGCGGCGGCACACACGCCAGCGCGGAGCAAGACGATAGCTTGGACTCGGCGCGACGGGCCGCTCAGGAAAGACTTATCAGATTGTGCGATTGCTTTCCTCACCGATGCTTACCTGATCTTAAAATTGAATTTCCGGCCTGCGATATTCGCACGGCTCGGATTCTTACCAAAATTTGGACCACTCTCACGATGGCTCGCGGGCTCAGTTGACGAAACGACGCATACGTACGTTCATCACGAGTCCCAACGCCAAAAATACAAAGGCCGTTGCGGATCCTCCGTAACTCATCAGCGGCAGAGGAATTCCGGTTACCGGCATGTAGCCTATCACCATTGATGCGTTGACGAGAACATGAAAACCCAGGATGGCTGTCACGCCCATGACTATATACATCCCCGCACGGTCCTTGGCCTTCTGCGCGTTATCCACCAGCCGCAGAACTAATCCAAGATACAACAATAACACTACACAGACCCCGATAAATCCTTGCTCCTCGGCCAGCGCCGCCAAAATGAAGTCTGAATACCGCACGGGCACGAAACCCAACTGGTTCTGGCTGCCCTTGCCAAATCCTTTGCCCCAAAACCCCCCGGAGCCAACCGCAATCTCCGACTGCAAAACCTGATACCCCGCACTACGCGGGTTTTCTTCAGGATGAAGAAATGTTTCTATCCGCTGCTGCTGATATGGCTTCAGGTGCTTTCTCATGTTCCAGGCGAGCGGAATCATTAGCGCGATTAAGACGAAACCAATGGCTAGATGTTTCCATTCGATACCGGCAAGAAATGCGCCGACGACCGCGACGGGAACCAACACCATCGCTGTACCAAGGTCCGGCTGCATCAAAATCAGGCCTACCGGAATAATCGTGAGAACAGCCACTTTTGCCAAATCCGGGAGCGTCAGGCGGTCGGTGCGCACTTCGCTGAAAAACCGGGCCAGCACTATAATTATAATCAACTTCATCAACTCTGACACTTGGAAATTGGGACCGCCTCCCAGCGAGACCCAGCGTTTAGAGCCAAAATGCGATTGGCCAATCGCAAGAACCACCAGCAAAGTGCCCAGGCCGATCATATACAGCACGGGGGCCTGGTCCATCAAGGTGTGGTAATCGATTCTAGAAATGATAAACATGCCCGCGACGCCCAGGCCGAGCCACATTAATTGTTTCCACTGCATTCCGGCCATGGCGCTGGCGTGGGTCGAAGAATAAATTTCCAAAACGCCCAGCGTGGTGATGGCGGCAACGATGGCGAGCAGAACCCAATCAAAATCTTGCGTGCGCGGCCGATCCTTCATTAGTGTTGCACTCCAACTGTGGCGACGAGGGGCTTCGTCGAATTTGGTTCTGCCGGTGAATCCGTGGTGGCCTGCTGTTGCGAGCGAGCAGCTTTCTTGTCGTAATAGGCTTTCACAATGTCGCGCACGACGGGGCCGGCGGCTTCGCCTCCGTGCTCCATGGTGTCCTGCACGATTGCGGCGATAACAATTTCAGGATTGCGGCGCGGTGCGAAACCGACAAACCAACCGTCCATCTTTTTATTGCCCAGACGATTTGCAGCATCGTAACTCATCAATTGCGCGGTGCCGGATTTACCGCACAAATCAATATTCGCCAAACGGAGATGATAGCCAGTGCCGCCACCTTCGTTCACCACGCCGTAAAGTCCCTGCGTAACTTGTTCCACCGTGTTATCGGAAAGAGCGAAATGATCGACTTTCGGATTCGGAAAACTTTTCAGTAAATGAGGCTGAACCAGAGTCCCTCCGCTCGCGACCGCAGCAGCCATACGTGCCAGTTGAATTGGCGTGACGGTGACGGCTCCCTGGCCTACGGAAACAGAAATCGTCTCGCCGGCGTACCATTTGTGGTGATAGGCGCGCTCGACCCATTCTTCGGAAGGCATGAGTCCCGGTTCTTCGCCAGGCAAATCGATTCCCGTGCGATGGCCGAATCCGAGTCCCGATGCGTAGAAAGAGATCTTGTCGATTCCGAGCTGTTTGCCGACGTTGTAGAAGAAGACATCGCAAGAATCCACGATTGCGGCATGAAGCCCTACAATTCCGTGTCCCTTTGGTCTCCAGCAGTGAAACGTGCGTCCATAAAAGACGGCGGAACCCGGGCAGTACGCGGTGAAATTTTCCGGAACAGCTTTTGATTCGAGCATGGCCGTAGCCATGACAATTTTGAATACTGAGCCCGGCGCCAATTGCGCCTGGATCGCTCGGTTTAGTAGAGGTGTTTGTTTGTCGCTGTTCAGCGCTTGCCACTCTTCTTTAGCAACTCTTACGGAAAAATCATTGGGATCGAATGTGGGACGGCTCACCATAGCGAGCACTTCGCCTGTTCGTGCATCCATCGCGACGACCGCGCCTTCTTTGCCCTGCATGTCCGTCTCGGCAATGGCCTGCAGATCGTAATCAATGGTGAGCTGAACCGGCCGGCCCGGAATTGCCTCCACATTGTCGAGCGTGCGCATCACTTTGCCTACGCTGTTGACCACTACGCGGCGCATTCCATCGGTGCCTTCGAGCTGATCGTTATATTCCCTTTCGAGGCCAGCTTTGCCGACCAGATCACCGGGCCGGTAGTGTCCATCGCTTTGGTCCATGTCTTGCACCGAGACTTCACCCACGTAACCGATGGCACTCGCGAGCATGGAGTCGTGCGGGTATCTTCGGCGTTGAACCATCATCAGTTCAAGGACTGGAATATCGGCGCGATGCGATTCTACGAAAGCGATATCCGCCTGTGTGGCGGCCGGCTTGATGATGACCGGCATAAATTTCGGCTCAGATTTCGCGGCGTCGAGCGCCTGCCGCAAATCACCGTGATCCAATCCCAGACCATCTTCAATTTGAGGAAGACTTTTCTCCAGCGACTTCGGATCGTCGCGCATCAGCAGAATGCTGAAGGAAGGATAGCTATCGACAAGCACGCGGCCTTCTCGATCGATCATGGGACCGCGCGGGGCAATGATGGGAATTGAGCGAACGCGGTTGCGTTCAGCAAGATCGGCGAAGTGACCGGACTGCACCACTTGAAGTTTCCAGAAGCCGACCATGAGCAGCACAACGATGGTCACAAATACATAGGAGACCAACGCCAGGCGGCCCTGCGGGATTTTCTGGTCGTTAACGTTCCACGACGGCAATTGAACTCCTGCGTGACGGGGCGTACTAGTCCCTGCCGCCCCGTGAAAAATCGAGCCTCTACGAATCTCGAAGTATGAATGAAATTATCAGCCTTGCGCGTGAAAGCTGCAAGCAGTGTATGTCTAGTATGTTACCTGGACTTTTTCACCGTCTCGTTTCGGGACCGGGGCAAGCTACCCTTCTTTCCGGTCCTGCAGTTTAATTCAGAATTTACCTGTTGCTTTCCCAAAGGAAGTCTGGCATCCTTCCTGTTGGAAACCCAAATGGCGAATAAACAAAAAACGGAAGTTCTCCAAGGCACGCTGGCATTGATGGTCTTGAAAACTCTCGATGTTCTCGGTGCCCTGCATGGTTATGGGATCGCCCGGCGCATCGAGCAGATCAGCGGGGACCTGCTCTCCGTGAATCAGGGCACCCTGTATCCGGTGCTGTTGAAGCTGGAGCAAGAAGGAGCCATCGAGTCCGAGTGGGGTGCCTCGGAAAATAATCGCCGAGCGCGGTTCTACCGGCTGACAAAGGAAGGGCGCAAGCAGCTGCAGGCCGAGACTCAGGATTGGGAACAAACGGCGGCGATCATCGGCCGGTTCTTCGAAGCCAAAGCGGAGGACTTATCGTGAAATCCCTTAGGCGATTTTTTTTACGGCTAGCCAGCTTCACAACGCGTCGCGCACAAGACGAACGGTTGCGCGAAGAGATCGAGCAACACATCGCTCTACAGACCGCCGAAAATATTCGCGCCGGTTTATCGCCCGTTGAAGCGCGACGCCAAGCCCTACTGAAATTTGGCGGCGTGGAAGCTATCAAGCAAGACTATCGAGCGCGGCGGGGATTGCCGTTCGTGGAAAATGTAGTGCAGGACGTGCGATTCGCTCTCCGCCTGTTGCGCAAATCCCCCGGGTTTACCGCTATTGCCGTCGCCACCCTCGCTCTCGGAATCGGCGCCAACGCGGTGGTTTTTGCCGCCATGAATGCGCTGATACTGCGCCCGCTGAACGTGCCGCAGGCGCAAAGCCTATACGGACTTCAGCGCGAGAGCGATCATTTTCCGGCGCAATCCTATCCAGACTATATCGACCTCCGCGATAGCAACCGCAGCTTCGACGGCCTGGCAGCCTATAACATCGGGATGGCTGGGCTGGACACGGGTGAAAATACGTTCCCCGCCTGGCTTTATGAAGTGAGCGGAAACTACTTCGACGTACTAGGCATTCAGCCGTATCTTGGCCGTTTCTTCCACGGCGCCGATGAGCATGGCCCGAACAGTGCTCCGTATATCGTGCTCACCTACGCGTATTGGCACAACCGTTTTCAGGACGATCGCACCGTAGTGGGACGCACGGTTCAGCTCAATAAGCACCCTTTCACCATCATCGGTGTCGCACCGCCCGAGTTCCACGGGACTCTGTTGTTTTTATATCCCGATTCCTTCGTGCCCATGGTTAACCAGGAGCAAATCGATGGGGCGAGTTTCCTGAATGCGCGCGGAAACCGTTGGGTTTTTATGACCTTGGGACATTTGAAACAGGGAGTCACTCCAGCGCAGGCGGTTGCCGATCTGAACTCGATTGGCTCCTACTTGGAGAAGACTTATCCTGGAGACGACGCCCAAATGACATTTGTATTGGCGCGTCCAGGTCTGTATGGCGACTACCTCGGCCGCCCGGCACAGGCATTCCTCACCGCATTGATGATGCTGGCTGGATTAATTCTGCTGGCCGCATGCGCCAACCTCGCCAGCCTGTTTGCCGCACGCGCCGTTGACCGATCCCGCGAAGTTGCTCTGCGCCTCGCGCTTGGATCGAGCCGCCTGCGCATTCTGCGGCAACTCTTCACCGAAACTATCTTGATTTCCCTTATCGGAGGCGCGCTCGGATTGTGGGGCAGCGTCCTGCTGTTGCAATGGCTCAGGGCCTGGCAGCCATTTCCACAATTTCCCATCAACTTGCCTGTGAGCCCGGACGCAAATGTCTATGCAGTAGCTTTGCTCCTCGCTTTAGCGAGCGGTTTTCTCTTTGGCGCGGTGCCAGTCAGGCAGATGCTTCATACCCATCCCTATAGCGTCATCAAATCTGGCTCCACCGGTAAAATTGGCCGGCGTATTACCGTTCGCGACATATTGATTGCGTTGCAAATTACGATTTGCGCGGTGCTGGTTACTTCCTCGCTGGTGGCCGTGCGTGGGCTAGCGCGCTCGCTGCACGACAATGTCGGTTTTGTGCCGCAAAACTCCTTGCTGGTGCAAACCGACCTGCACATCGCAGGATACCGCAGCGAGGATGTGCCCAGAATGCAAAAACGTATGATTGAAGCCATGCAGAGCATTCCCGGCGTGACCTCCGTGGGATTTAGTTCCCAGCCGCCGTTGTCCAATGGCAGGCCGAGCGATTCGATTGTATTTACCGACAGCGCAACCGATCTGCACCCGGCGAATGCTGCAACCGACGCCATGCTGTTTAGCGTCTCTCCGGAATACTTCCACGCGGATGGCACGGCCTTGTTGGCCGGCCGAGATTTTACTTGGCAGGACGATGAAAACGCCCCGCTCGTAGCGGTAATCAACCAGGAGTTTGCCCGCAGAGTCTTTGGCTCCGCAACAAGCGCACTGGGCCGGTATTACAAGATGCCGGATGGAACGCGTAGACGAGTGGTCGGCGTGGTAGAAGAGGGAAAATATACAAGCCTCACCGAAACCCCGATGACCGCGATGTTTCTTCCCGTGCTGCAATCGCCCTCCACCCAGACGGCACTGGTGCTCCGTTCGAACGCGCTGAATTCAACCGAAGGCACGCAGCAATTGGCAGCAGCTGTACGGAGTAAGCTGCGTGGTTTGGATGCGGGCCTTTCTGCTCTCATCCAAACCCGGAGCGAAGCAATGGACTTCGTACTATTTCCCTCGCGGGTGGCGACCATGTCGCTGGGATTGCTCGGCGTGATGGGCGCGATGCTGTCTATAACCGGCATCTTTGGAATGGCTGCCTACTCGGTAAGCAGACGAAAGAGAGAGTTGGGAATCCGCATCGCCCTCGGCGCGCAACGCAAGGAAGTTTTACAGGCAGCGTTGGGGCGCGCGTTCAAGTTGCTCGCTTTTGGTTCCGCGACGGGATTGCTACTCGGAATTCTGGCCAGCCGCGTGTTGGCTTCCATCGTCTATCAAGCAACTCCCCGCGACCCGCTGGTATTGGCAGGCGTCGTTCTGGCGATGGCATTCTTGGGGCTGCTGGCTACTTGGATTCCGGCGCAACGCGCCCTGTCCATCGATCCCTTGATTCTGATGCGCGAAGAGTGAGCAGGAGGTTTGTTATGAAGTTCTTGAAGCGATTTTTTGCCCGGCTGACCAGCTTCACAACTCGTCGCGCACAAGACGAACGTTTGCGGGAAGAGTTCGAGGAACATATCACTCTACAAACCGCCGAAAATATTCGCGCCGGCTTATCGCCCGTTGAGGCGCGACGCCAAGCCATGCTGAAGTTTGGCGGCCTGGAAGCAATCAAACAAGATTATCGCGCTAAGCGCGGACTACCGTTCGTGGAGAATGTAGTGCAGGACGTGCGCTTCGCTCTTCGCAGTTTGCGCCACACGCCCGGACTTACCGCGTTCGTGGTGATCACGCTCGCGCTGGGCATCGGGATGACCTCAGCGACATTCAGCATGGTCGATGGGCTAATTTTCAGGCCCTACCCCGTGCCGCACCCAAGCAGCGTGGTCAATCTCGTGAGCACCACGCACGATAGTCCATACGACGATTTTTCCTATCGCGAATATCTGGACATTCGCAGCAAAACAAACAGCTACGACGGCGTGGTTGCAAATGCAGCGATGGAAGCGGTCGGCTTCAGCGCGGAACCCGGAGCCACGCCGCGCATCAAGGGCGGCATGATGATTTCCGGTAACTACTTCCACGTGCTCGGTGTGGAGCCGCGGCTTGGGCGAGGGTTTCGCGAGGACGAAGACAAGGTGCCCGGACGTAATCCCGTGGTCGTCCTGGGACCGGATTTCTGGAGGCACGAATTCGCCAGCGACCCGTCCATCCTCGGTAAAACGATTCTTCTGAACGGTGCGAAGTTCACCGTAATAGGCGTAGCTCCGGACAGCTTCCCGGGGATGCTGACGTTCGGGCATCCCGACTTCTACATGCCGCTGGCCATGGCACCAGTATTTTCGACCAACATCCAGAAGAGTTTCTTCGAGGATCGCGACGACCGCGAATTGACTGTACAGGGGCGTTTGAAACCCGGTACCACGCTCGAGCAGGCGCGCAATGAACTCGCCGTGTTAGCGAAGAATTTCGAAGAGGAGTACCCGAACGTCAATCGCGGCCGCGGCGCGGCAGTGTTCACCCAATTCCAAGCGCGAACTATTGAAGACGAGAATTGGAAGTTCGGCGTGATCTTTTTGATCCTCGCGCTGGCGGTTCTGCTGGTGGCTTGCACCAACGTCGCCGGACTTCTTCTCAGCCGTTCCCGCGCTCGAGCGCGCGAAATCGCAGTACGTTTGGCCCTGGGAGCCGGACGCCTCCGGCTTATCCGCCTGTTGCTAAGCGAAAGCATGATTCTGGCGACATTGGGTGGATTGGCCGGGGTAGCAATCGGCTATGGCGTCGTAGAGTGGTTCCACTCGAAAGACAGTATCGTCTTTGCGACCGAATTGCCGGTGGCGATTCCGTTCCAAATGGACAAGCGCGTACTGCTCGCCTGTATCGGATTGTCCGTCTTGAGCGCGGTTCTTTTCGGGTTGGCACCGGCGCTTCAGAGCACGCGGGTGGACTTGGTGAACGCTCTCAAGTCAGCCGACGTGGACGTCCCAGGACGCAAGCGCCTATGGGGCCGCAATATGCTGGTGGTCGCGCAGGTTGCTATGTCGCTGATGCTGCTCACCGCGTCTTTTCTAATGGCCCGCGGTTTCCAACATGACTTGATGCAGAATACCGGCTTCACCAAAGACCACCTGTTGATGACTAAGTTCGACCCGCGTCTCATTCAGTACAACGCGACTCAGACGCAGCAGTTCTACAAGCTACTCGCCGAGCGTATGCGGGAAACACCCGGCGTTCAGAGCGTGGCTCTCACCCAGAACGTTCCGCTTGGAGTGGACGAGTTTGACGGCGTGACGTTCGTGCCGGACGGTTTCCAGATGCCGCCGGATCGCACCAATTTCAATTCCACCATGGATACCATTGATGAAGGATATTTCGAAACCATGGGGATTCCCATCCTGCGCGGCCGCGCCTTCCTGCCCTCCGACACGGCGGATGCCCCGCGCGTTGCCATTGTGAACGGGCACTTCGCGAAACACTATTGGCCGGCAGGCGATGCCTTGGGCAGACGCATTCGCCTCGATAGCAGCACTGGCACGCCGGTGGAGATAGTAGGCGTCGCGGAGACGATCAAGTTTCAAAACATGGCAAGCCCGACGGATTTCGTATACATGCCGCTGTCCCAGCATCCCGTCGCGCGCATGGCCTTGATGTTGCGCTCGATCGGCGATCCGCTGCAATTGGTTCAGCCGGTGAAGGACGTCGTGCGTTCTCTCGATCCGAATCTGCCGATGTTGCAGACCCGGCCTTATGAGGATTTTTATCTGAACCAAGCCGTGAGAGGGCCGCGAATCGCGATCGACTTGGTCGGCACTATGGGTTTAGTGGGACTTTTGCTCGCCGTCGCTGGTTTGTACGGACTGGTCGCCTACAACGTAAGTCGCAGGACGCGCGAGATTGGCATACGCATCGCCCTCGGCGCGGCGAGTCCAGACGTGCTACGTTTGGTGCTCGGCAAAGGCCTCGTGCTCGTCGGTGTAGGAACAGTAATCGGACTGGCTTTGGGCTTCGCTCTCGAGCAACTCATGAATTCCATGCTCTTCGATTCCGGCGGCGTGGACATCCTGGCATATGCCGTGGTGGTGCCAGTGATGGTCCTGGTGACCATGCTGGCAGCTTACGTTCCCGCACGACGCGCCACCCGCATCGCGCCAACTCAAGCGCTACGCTACGAATAGCGCCGGAGCGCACTGTCGAGCCTGTTCACCTCGTTTGCCTGCGTGCTGGTGCTGGCGTACAATGCACATCCCATGCCCGATACTTCTGCCGTTACCGGCCGCACCATCTCCCACTATAGTGTCCAGGAAAAGCTGGGTGGCGGAGGAATGGGTGTGGTTTATAAAGCCAAAGACACCCGGCTAGGCCGGAATGTTGCTCTGAAATTCCTGCCCGACGATATTTCCCATGACTCGCAAGCCGTCGAAAGATTCCGCCGCGAGGCGCGCGCTGCATCAGCACTAAATCACGCCAACATCTGCACCATCTACGATATCGGCGAGTTCGAAGCCCGTCCTTTCATCGCCATGGAACTGCTCGAAGGACAAACGCTCAAACATCGCATCTCCGGAAAGCCCATCGAAATATCGGAGCTTCTGGAAATCGGCATTCAAGTCGCCAATGGACTCGACGCCGCGCATTCGAAAGGAATCGTTCACCGCGATATCAAGCCCGCGAATATTTTTCTGGTAGAGCGCGGGCAGGCGAAAATTCTGGATTTCGGTTTGGCAAAGTTATCGCTTGTGCATCAGCCAGCACCAGAGTCAGCGGGCGCCGCGTTCATGCGTACGCAAACGCATGTGCTGGATAAAGAGCAACTGACCAGCCCGGGGAGCGCCATGGGCACGGTTGCGTACATGTCACCCGAACAGGCGCGCGGGGAGGACTTGGACGCGCGTTCGGATTTATTTTCGCTCGGAGTGGTGCTCTATGAGATGGCGACGGGCTCGGTTCCCTTCTCCGGCGCGACCTCGGCTGTCGTTTTCGACGGAATCTTGCACTCCGCCCCGCCACAAGCCAAGCAACTGAACCCGCGTCTGCCGGCAGCGATTGAAAACATTTTCAGCAAAGCACTAGAGAAAGACGCCGATCTTCGTTATCAGACCGCCGCCGAGCTTCGTGCGGACTTGAAGCGTCTTAAGCGAGACTTGGATTCCAGCCGTCGCCCGACGGCCGAAAAGAGCGCTACGTCAAACACACCTGCGATGGGCACTGCGGCGGCAAAGAAGTCGGTTGCCGTGCTCTATTTCGAAAATCAAAGCGGCGCCAAAGAAGATGAGTATTTGCGCGACGGCATCACCGAAGACGTAATCACCGAGCTTTCCAAAATTCGTGGACTGAACACTTTTTCGCGTCCCACCGTTCTGGCCTTCCGGGACAAAGCCGTGACTCCGGCGCAGATTGGCCAACAGCTCGGCGCGGCTTACGTTTTGACCGGCACTTTGCGGCGCGCCGGGGCCCGTGTGCGCATTAGCGCGCAGCTGGTGGACACGCATACCGATTTTCCGCTGTGGTCTGATCGCTTCGACCGCGAGATGAAGGACGTTTTCGAAGTACAAGACGAAATGGCGCGCAAGATCGCCGAGGCTCTACGCGTAACGCTTTCTCCGCAGGAACTCGAAGCCCTCGCCGACAAACCCACGGAAAATCCGCAAGCCTACGACCTCTATCTGCGCGGCAAACGTTACGCGCGCCGTCTCACCCGCCAGGACGTGGAGTTCGCGCTGCAAATGTTTGAAAACGCGGTGTCGTTGGATCCCAGCTTCGCTCTGGCATACGCCGCCTGCGCCAACGCCTGCGCGATGTACTACTCGCTCTTCAGCCGCGATGCTGTGTGGATCGAACGCGCACGCGAAGCTTCCGGTAGAGCCGTAGCCCTGCGCTGGGACCTGCCCGAAACCCACCTAAGCCAAGCTTGGGTGCTCTACGCCGCAGGCCTCTACGACGAAGCCGTGCGTATGGTGAAGAAAGCAATCGAGCGCAAACATGATTGCGACGGAGCTTACTATCTCTACTGCCGCGCTCTTTTCGCCGCCGGACGCTATCAGGAAGTTATGGACCTGGCGGAAGCTGCCATTGAATCAAGCGGTGAGGACTATAACGTTTATGTGCCTATCAGAAACTGTCTCGGCGCGATGGGAAGAGATGAGGCCAAACTGAAAGTGAACGACAGATTCTGCCTCGCGCTTGAGCGGCACTTGAAACAAGTACCCGAGGACGCTCGAGCGCGCATTCTGCTGGGCGGCAACTACGCCGAATTGGGACGTACCGACGACGCTTTGCGTGAACTCAACCTGGCTGTCACCTTGCGCGCCAATGAAGCCTCCATTCTCTACAACGCCGCTTGCGTGTACTGCCTGCTGAAAAAAAAGCCTGAAGCCATGGACTCTTTGCGCAGAGCGTGGGAAGCCGGTTCCAAGGATGCGGTGTGGACACGGCGCGACCCAGATCTGGCCCTGCTGCATGGTGACCCGGAGTTTGACCGTCTATATCCAGAGA
>Ga0308309_10001939_pt1 | contig 12313 bp, 14 predicted proteins | sample HubBroMetageWFT5_FD_192491 | JGI IMG/M metagenome (GOLD analysis project Ga0308309, IMG submission 192491) | Warmed and freeze-thawed soil microbial communities from the Hubbard Brook experimental Forest, New Hampshire - Hubbard Brook CCASE Soil... | ecosystem: Environmental > Terrestrial >...
CTGGGATCGCCGCCCGGCTACTGCTCCGGGGGCAGACCAATTTCGTCAAGAGCCTGTTCAGCCTCGAGAGCGTCTATCGGCCGGAACTGCTGCACGCCGACCATGCCGCGCCCGTGGTCTATGAGATCCCCTTGCCGCCACGGGTCGTCGACGAGCCTCAGCGAGGCGGCAAGTCGCTCTATATTCATGCTCCGCGGGGACGCAAAGGCCGGGCGATCGACGCGGCCACCGAGCGCTTTGTCGAGGAGACTCGGATGGGAGCCGCGCCCTGAGGCGGGTTGTTACTCGCCGACCAGTTGCATGCTGGCGCCGCGCCCGCGCAGTTCAGCAAGATATCCCCTAACGACGCCGAATGCGGTATCGAACTCCATCCGCACCGGCATCATTAGATCGCCCGCCACCACCTGGGCATACCATATCCGGCCGCTCTTATAGGTGTCCTCGGTGCGGTCCGGATTGACGACGACATCCTCGCGGATGACCTGGCAAACCTGCGCCGGACCGGCGAAGTTCTGGTACCCATCGGCGGACAGCGTCTCCCGCTTCACATCGGTGAAGTGAAGATTGTAGAAGCCGGCGCCGTCGAACACCGGAACGACGAGCGAACACGGGCCGCCGTGGGCAAGCTGGCGCTCGATGATGAAATACGCCGTGAGCTGGTCGACGGTGCCGCGGATCTGGTCGGCCGCGACGAGAAGGGGCCGGCCGGTTGCCGGGGCCGAGGCATGTGTCACGGCGCCGTCGCGGCGGTAATCCAGCGCATAATGCCGCTCCACGCTGTTTCGGCGCACATCGGCGCGATAGGCTTCGGGACGAACTGCGCCCCTGGCGAACTCTCCGTGAACCGCCGAATGGCTCGTGAGGTCGACGAACACGCTTGCAAGCCCTCTGGTGTCGAGGTCCATCGTGATCTCGTATCGATCCCCGATCTCCTGGACGGTTGTGCGGTTGGTCAACACGTGGAAGCCGGCAAAACCGAAGATCTCGAACCGAGCGTCGATGCGATCTATTTCCGCTGCCGGCGCTTTAAACGCGGCAGGCGCAAAAACGAACGCCAGCGCAATCGCCGCCAACGGGGCAAAACGGGCGAAGATCATAATCGTGACCATCTCACAAGGCGCAACTGCAGTCCAGATATCGCCGCGCGGACTTTCCGACGGGGAGGACTCTGTCGGCTCAGTCGGGCAATCCAGCCGCCCGCAGACCCTCGACATATCTGATGATATCTTGCGTTCGGTGATACGGCCCCAACTCGTCCTCCAGATTGGAAATGCGTAGCTGGGGATCTAGCTTCTGCAGCCGCTCCCGCGCACTCTGGGCGTCTTCCCGGCGCCCGGCGAGCGCGTAGCTCGCCGCCGCGGTGCGCAGCGCAGTCTGGTAGTCGGGCCACTCGTGCAATGCCATCGCCGCCCAGGATGCGGCTTCTTCGTACCGGCCGGCGAAGAAATGGGCATGGGCGGTTGTCGTTCGCGTCCGGTTGGTCAGCGGATCGAGAGGGCTGAGCCGCGTTGCTCTCGCGAGGTGCTCAATCGCCACCTCCGGCTCGCCGAGCCAGACCCTGACCCAGCCGCTGACGATCCACGCGCTCGCCAGGTTCGGGTTGAGCAGAAGCGCTCGGTCGATAAAGGCGACCCCGGCGTCAAGCTCGCCGCCGACATAGGCTAGCGCAAACCCGCCACAACTCAGCGCGACGGCATCATCCTTGTCCAACTCTACCGCCCGGCGAGCCAAACGTGCGGTCTCTGCAATCTCCTCTTCTCGGTCAGCCATCCAGCCGTTGGTTTTGCGATGGCAGTAACTGTACGCGGCCATTCCATAGGCCGAAGCGAAATCGGGATCGAGTTCGATCGCCTGGTAAAAAAGCTGCAATGCTTCCCTATGGCCTTGCACGCTCCCTTCGTGGAGCGCCGCTCTCCCACGCAGGAAGTAGTCATACGCACCAAGACTCTCGGTCGGTTTGCGCTTGACGCGATCGATCTCGGCCTGCTCCAGCGCCGGCGAGATCGCGCCCACAACACTCGAAGTCACCTGATCCTGCAGGTCGAAGATGTCCTCGGGCGTACCGTCGAAGCGGTCCGCCCAGAGGTGGGCTGCGCTCTCGGCCTCGATCAGCTGCCCGGTAATGCGCACCCGATTGGCCGCTTTACGGACGCTCCCTTCCAGCAGGTAGCGGACGCCGAGCTCGCGGCCGACCTGCCGGACATCGACGGCGCGGCCCTTGTAGGTGAACGCGGAATTACGGGAGATCACAAACAGCGACCGGAAACGCGACAGGGCCGTCGTGATCTCCTCGACGATGCCGTCGGAGAAATACTCCTGCTCGGGATCGGCACTGAGATTTTGGAAAGGCAGCACGACGATCGAGGGTGTTTCGGGAACCGGCGGCGGATCGGGCAGTGGCCGCGCCTCGGCCCGCATGCCGTCATTCTCGACCGAGAAGGGCTCGACAATGGATCGGGCAGGGTTGCGGCGATCATCGCGGATCCGGCGCACGACCGCGTCCGTCTCCGGCTCCGGCCGCGTCCCCAGTTCGCGCGACAGGGTCTCGCGCAGCTGCTCGTATTGCCGAAGAGCGGTGGCGTGCCGGCCCTGAGCGGCATAGAGTTCCATCAGCGCTCGATGCGCCGGCTCGTGTACCGGGTCGACCGCAAGAATACGCAGCGCCCAGCGGATCGCCGGCTCCACCCCGATTGCTGCGGCGCGCTCCATCAAGCGCAGAAAAAGTTGTACGGCATGTTCGCGCAGCCGCTCGCGTTCGCCGGCCAGCCAGTCGTCGAACTCGCGATCTCGCAGCGAAAAGCCATCCAGCAAGTCAGCCCGATATAGCCCAGCGGCCCGCTCGAGCGCAGTCGGCGTGTCCTCTGCGATCGCCGCCTCGAAGACGGCAAGGTCGGTTTCGACCATCCCCACGGAAAAGCCGATCGAGCCCCCATCTGCCTCCAGAAACGGCGCGGGGCGGCGAGTGGCGGCCAGCAGCTGACGCAGATTACCGCGGGCCTGCGCATCCGGCATGTCTTCCCACAGCAATCCGGCGAGTCGGTCGCGCGACATGCGCTGCGCGGGTGCTGCGGCAAGGAGCGCCAGCAAGGCGATGGACTTTCGGGCGCCGAGCGCAACCTCCTGCGCATCCGGAGCGCGCAACTCGAACCGGCCCAGAATATTCACGCGCCAGCGGTCCATCATGCCCACCGCGACGCCGGCCCGGCGTAAGGAGAACGTATCGGGCCGGCCTCGGCGGATTTAGCGATTTCTTTACGCGCCGTCAAACGAGCGTCAATCGCCGCAGTGCGATAAGGGCGCCGAGCAACAGGCGGCGACAAACAGGAGGGACCCGGCCATGCGCAACTCAATGCCATCGAAATCGCCGATATGGAAGGCCGCCGCGCTGGCCGCGGGTGTCGGGCTCGCCATGCTTTCCTACCCCGTCCATGCGGCGCCGGCGAGCGGCGGCGACACGGTTCAAGGCCTCTACGATGCGCTGCTCGGCACGATGAAGAACGGCCGCATCCTCGGGCAGAGCGGGCGGTTCACGCAGATCGAGCCGGTCATCCGCCGGACCTTCGACATCCCCTCGATGACCCGCTTGTCGGTCGGCGCGTCCTGGGCCGGCTTGAGCGAGGCGCAACGCCAGCAACTCACCGAGAGCTTCGGCCGCTACATCTCGGCGATCTATGCCGACCGCTTCGACAGCTATGCCGGACAGAAATTGCAGGTCACCGGCGAACAGCCCAATCCGGCCGGCGTCATGGTCAAGAGCCAGATCGTCAAGGCCAATGGCGATCCGGTCAACGTCGACTACATGATGCGCCGCAACGGCGATGGCTGGCTGATCTCCGACATCTACCTCGACGGCGCGATCAGCGAGGTGGCGACCCGCCGCTCCGAATTCGCCGCAATCCTGCGAGCCGACGGCGTCGACGGCCTGATCGCCGCCCTCAACCGCAAGGCCGACATGCTCACCGGGACCATGGCGAAAGCTTACTAAGCTAGCGGAACGGCCGCAGCCGATCCGGCCCCTTGCGACCTCGGCGGCAGACTGCGATTCTGCCGCCGATTGTTTGTGGTAAGGGGCGGCATGACCAGATCGGTTGACGTTAAGACCGTCAGGGGATGGCTGGCCGACGGCGGCTACGACCTGTCCGCGTTCCGGCTCGCCGCGCCATGAAGAGGCTCCGCACCGCGACACTCGAGATCGCCTACGAGGAGAGCGGCCCGGTAACGGGCCGGCCGGTCATTCTGCTGCATGGTTTTCCCGACGACGTACACGCTTATGACGGGGTCGCGCCTCCCCTCGCGGCGCGCGGCTCGCGCGTGTTGGTGCCGTACCTTCGCGGGTACGGTCCTACCCGGTTTCTCAATGCCGGTACGCCGCGATCGGGTCAGCAGGCGGCACTCGGACACGATCTCGCGGATTTTATGGACGCGCTCGGGCTGGAACGGGCGGTTCTCGCCGGATACGATTGGGGCGGGCGCGCCGCCTGCATCGTAGCGGCATTGTGGCCGCAGCGTGCCACCGGATTGGTTACGGTCGGCGGCTACAACATCCAGAACATCGCCGAGGCGGCAAAACCGGCTTCGGCCGTGACCGAGTACCGGCGTTGGTACCAATGGTACTTCCACACCGAGCGCGGCCGGGCGGGTCTGGCGGCGAATCGGGGCCCACTGTGCCGGCTGCTTTGGGAATTGTGGTCACCCAATTACCGCTTTGACGATGCGACTTACGAGCAAACCGCCGCGTCATTCCACAATCCCGATTTCGTCGAGGTGGTAATCCAATCCTATCGCCACCGTTACGGCGTCGCGCCGGGCGACCCGGCACTCGACACGATCGAGGCGCAGCTCGCGCACCAACCGCCGATCACGGTCCCGACAATCGCTCTGCAGGGTGAAGCCGACGGCGTTTCGCCGCCGGACCGAACAGATCGGGCCGCCCATCATTTTACCGGCCCCTATCGGAGCCGCCTCATACCGCGCGGCGGCCACTTCCTGCCGCGAGAGGCACCGGAGGCGCTCGTCCAGGCGATCAGCGAGCTTTAGCTCGCATCACCGCAAGGCGTTGTGGATCAGGTAGTCCGCGTAATCGGCCGGTTTCAGCTTGAGTTCGATGCGGTCGCTCTGACCTGCCAGTGCCCGCGTCACGAGGATGTGGTTCTCGACCCGAGCCGGAGTGAGCCGAAACACGCCCGCCGCTCCCTTCAGCTTTGGATAGAGGTTCGAATCGATCATTTTTTCCTTGCGTCCGAGCCGATCGAGCGCTTCCGCCTCGCTTAGACCCTCGACCGCCGTTTTGCGCACGATCGTCCAATCGGTTTCGCCAGCCCAGCCCGCGGCGGCCAGCGCCTTTGGATCGTCCTCGGCGACCCCCACTTTGTAGATATTCTTGCCGAGCCCGACGTCGGAGGCCCAGCGTCCGAGCTTGGAACTGCGGGCAACGTAAAGAATCGGCATTTCTCCCCTCCGAGTGACATCGTTAAGGGAATAACGGCAACCGTGAGCCGTTACATCGGCGTCTTCGCTACCGAAGTCAAAACGCCGGAATGCGCCGATGCCGCTATTGATTGGAGCCGCAACCGCCGCGACCACGCTGCTGAGCATGGCCTTGGGCCAGATCAGCACCGGTTTCGAAGCATTCGGCGTACTCCTCGCCGCGATCGTCGTGATGACGCTGCGGGAGGAATAATCCGCGCGAGGAAACTGGCTCGTGGAATGCGCCAGTTCGTCGCAGCCGGCAGAATACCTCGTTCCGCTAAGGTGTTCGCTCTTCCGAGCACTTCCCGCTTACGCCGTCACCACGTGGACACATAGAATTACACTCTGTTAAGCTTCCGCTCGGGGCCAGGGCAGGTTGAGGGGCGGGGGCATCAGGAATGCGGCAGTGGTCGATCGCGGCAGCGTGGGGGCTCGTCCTCGGTTTCCTCTCACTGAGTGGCGCTCCGGTAGGAGCGGTAGGGCTTGATCCAGCCTTTAACCAGACCTTGGTCGGCCCGGATCACGCGACAGGCGCGGTAGTCTGGAACCACGGCCGCTCGATCAACACCGAAGATTCGGATTCGCCGACCCCGCCTTATCTGAGAGTCCTGCGCGATGCGGGGTGGGACGTTTTGCGCTTCAATCGGCCCCGCGAGGGCGATACCCTGACGGCCAGTACGCGCCGGCTGGTAGAGCTGGTGGGTCAGCTGAAGCACAAGGGCTATCGCCGCATTGTGCTCGCCGGCCAATCCTTTGGTGCGTTTCTCGCCTTGATGGCGGCCGACTCGTCTGAGGATGTGGACGCGGTCGTGGCGACAGCTCCCGCCGCCTTCGGCAATTTCGACGAGTTCTATGATTCGTGGCATCTCAATGCGACGCGGCTCTATCCGCTGCTCGAGCGGATCAAACGGGCACGCGTCATGCTCTTCTATTTCCACGGTGACGATTTCGATCCGGGCGGACGCGGCGAGCATTCGCGCGCGATTCTTGCAGCCCGGCAGATCGGTTACAGCGTCATCGACCAGCCGGCGTTCCTCGCCGGGCATTGGGCGTCGTCGACCGGCTTGTTCCTGCGCCGGTTCGGCAGCTGCATCCGCGATTTTCTCGACGCCGACAAGATCGAAGGCGAGCGGGTTTGCGAACCGGCCTGGGGAGAAGCGCCGAGCCCCGATATGCGCTTGCCGGACGAACTCGTCCATCCACGCACTGCCTTGCACGCCGCGGCCGTGGCCGCCGGCGGCTCGGCACCGGCAGGTTCCGTACCCGGAGGCGGGACCGGCGGGCGTCAGTCCTGGTACGGATTTTACCCAAACGGGCGTGAGGTGCTTCTCGCCATTGAAGAGACGCTTGGCACCGAAGTGTCGGCCGTCTACGCCATCGGGCCCGGGATCGACGAGAACGAGCCGGCGGAGTGGAGCCACCGCAAAGGCCGCATCGTCGATGACGAATTCATCTTCGAGGAACAGGGCAAGAGCACTCTGCACTTTCGGCCACGCGGGGTCGACGGTTTGAGCGCGACCTGGACCTCGCCCGATGGCAAGACCTCAATGGAAGCAGGTCTGCGCCGCCTCGACCTAAAGCATTTTGCCCGCCACGCTGACGCCCGGTAGCCCTCAGCCCCAGTAGCGGCCGCTGCTGCCGATCGCGACGACGATCAGGCCGAGCACGAGGTTGATCGTCACGATTGTGCGGATCTGGCCGAGCTGGCGGCCGCCCTCGGCCCAATCTTCCCGGCCGACCGCCAGGCGAAAACGGCGCCACGGGGCGAAATAGAGATGGAAGAACAGCAGCATCATCAAAATGCCGATCCCCTGCATCAGGTTCACGTGCAGCCCGACCTTGCCGAAGCCCCCAAATATCGTGAACACCATTACGTAACCGCTCGCCAATAACAGGACGATCGCGGCAATCACCCAGGCAAAGAAGCGGCCGAGGACGCGTGACCACAGAACGAGGCGCGGCCCCGGATCGAGCGTCGCTGCGGCAGGTCGGAGCACTTGGTGGGCGAAGAACATGCCGCCCACCCAAATGACGGCCGAGAGCACATGCACGATCAGCGCGGCCGTGGCGATCGCGCTCGTCTCGGCCATCGCTCAACCGCCATAGGCGGGACTCTTCCGCGCGAGGGCGCCGAACAGGTCGAGCATGCGCCCGCGCCATGCGGCGACCGGGTCACCAGCGGCGAGAAGCTCATAGTCGCTGATGACGCGGGCCCACTGGAAGGCGCCGAAGACGATGTAATCGGCATAGGCCGGAGCTCTACCGCCCAGAAAATCCTGGCGCTCCACGGTGCGGCGCAGCGGTGTCAGGCTCTCGCGGAAAGCCGGCAATCGCGCATCACGGTCCTTGACTACCTCCTCGAGACTTGTGCCGAACCGCTCCTCGCGCGATTTGCGGAAATAGGCTTGGTCCTTGGGCCCGATATGGCTGTGGATATCGAGGACGACAAAGCCGATCAGGCCGGGTTGGAGCACGGTTTCGGTCCAATTTTGTATGAACCGGGTCAACGCACGTCCTGCCTCACTGCCGAAAAGCGAGGGACGATCCGGGTAGCGCTCTTCGAGATACTCAGCGATCGTCGAAGAATCGTGCACCACCTGGCCGCCATCGACAATGACCGGCACCCGGCCGCCATTCGGCTGCGGCAACCTTGCCTTTTCGGTAAAGCGCCACGGCACGGTCTCGACCTCGAGCCCTTTGTGCGCGAGCGCCATGCGCGTGCGCCAGCAGAATGGGCTGAAGCGCCGGTCCGCCTCGACGCCCGCGAGATCGTATAGGCTGATGGCCATGGTCTCCTCCGCCGATGCTGATGCCGGCCGCCACTATGGGCCGGTGGCCGCTTGCCGAAAAGGCCGAGCTGTCATTGTCGTGAGCGCCCTGCGAGGGTGACAGATCACGATCCGGGGCCATATAGGCGGTAACCGCCGGCCCGCCCAGAGACTGTCTTTGCCTGCTCTCGTCATCTTCGATTGCGATGGTGTGCTGATCGACAGCGAAATTATCTTCGGCCGGGTTCTCGGCCAATGTCTGATCGCCGCCGACTTTCCGGTCACGATGGACGAGGCGATGGTGCTGGGTTTCGGCAAGAACCGCATCACCTTGACCGCCGAGATCGAGGCCCGGTTCGGGCGTACCCTGCCGCACGGGTTCTTCGAGACATTCCGCACCCAGGTCGATGTCGCGTTCGTCGGCGAGCTGACCGCGATACCGGGCATCGAAGATCTCCTCGCGGCGTTACCGGCGCCGCGCTGCGTCGCTTCGAACAGCCACCTCGACCGGGTCCGCCACGCGCTCTTGTTGACCCGGTTGCTGCCGCTCTTCGATCCGCACGTCTTCAGCGCCTCGCAAGTCGAGCGGGGAAAGCCTGCTCCCGACCTCTTCCTGTTCGCAGCACGGCAGTTCGATGCGCCGCGCGAGCACTGCATCGTGGTCGAAGACAGCACCGTGGGCGTCGAGGCTGCCGTCGCGGCCGGCATGCCGGTCGTCGGGTTTTGCGGTGGGGGTCACTGCCCCGCTGATCATGCCGATCGCCTGATCGCGGCCGGCTGTTCGCGCGTCTTCGCGCGAATGCCCGACCTCGCGGCCTTTCTCTGCGGGGCGGAATGCGAATAATTCAGATCTCGGACACGCATCTGAGCCGGATCAAGCCGCATTTCGCGGACAATTGGCCGCCGCTCGCGGCGTGGATCGCCGCGCAGAACCCCGATCTCGTCGTCCATACCGGGGACGTCACGGTCGACGGCGCCGATGTCGAGGACGATCTGCGGTACGCCGCCGAGCTGATGCGCTCTCTCGGCGTGCGCTTTCGCGCGGTTCCCGGTAATCACGATGTCGGCGATGCGGGGAACCCCCGTCAACCAGTCACCGCGGAGCGGCTGGCGCGCTGGCGGGCCTATTTCGGGCCGGACTGGTGGGTCGAGGATATCGAGGGTGTTCGCCTGGTCGGCCTTGACGCCATGCTGCTGGGCAGCGGGAACGGCGAGGAGGCGGCCCAAGCAGCCTGGCTCGACAGGGTAATGCAAGCTGCCGCGGATCGGCAGATCGCCTGGTTTCTCCATCGGCCGCTGTTTCTCGACAACCCTGACGAAGCGGACACCGGATATTGGACGGTGAAGCCGGAGTCGTTCTCTCGGCTGATCGAGCTGGTGCGGCGGCACTCGGTCATCCTGGTCGCCAGCGGTCATCTGCATAAGGCGCATCAAACCGTTTACGACGGCACCCGCTACTTATGGTGTCCGGCATCGAGTTTTCTGGTCGGCCCCGAGACCCAGCCGGCAATGGCCGGCGAAAGACGGCTCGGGGCCGCTCTCTACGAGGTCAACGGCACCGCACTCGAACCCAGCATCATCGATGTTCCGGGGCTCGCGCCTTATTGGCTCGACGACGTCATCGACGAAGTCTATCCGCGCCCGCAGGCCGACAACCCGTCGCCCGGCTGAAATCTTTTTCTTTGTATCGGTTCCGGTCTGGGTGCATCCTTGGTCAACGACTGGAAGGAGCACCGAGATGGCGGAAATACTGGGTCTGGGCGTAACCCATTGGCCGACATTGTGCCTGCCCAACGAGGGGCTGACCAGCGTATTCAAACGGACCCTGACTGCTCCGAATGTCGAGGTCCGATATAAGGATCCCGCCAACTGGCCTGACGAGCTGATCGCCGAGCTCGGTAATGACGACGGGCTTTCGGCGGCAAATCGCTGCGGCGAGCGTTTTGGCAACGACTTCCGCGCGATCCGCAAGGTATTGGACGACTTCAATCCGGATCTGGTCGTCGTCTGGGGCGACGACCAATACGAGAATTTCCGGGAGGACATCGTCCCGGCGTTTTGCCTGCTCGGCTACGACGCCGATTTCGACCTACAGCCGTGGCATACCAATGGTCACGCCAATGGCCATGGGGGAAACGGCGGTAAGCCCAACCGCTGGGGTGAGCCGGGAGACTGGCGGTTACCATTGCACGGGCACCGCGAGGCGGCGAAATACCTCGCCACCGGTCTGATCGAGCGCGGTATTGACATGGCCTACGCCTACAAGCCGTTGCACGATCCGATGGCGCACGCCTTCACCAATACTTTTCTTTATCTCGACTGGGACCGGAAGGGGTTTCCGTACCCGGTGATCCCGTTCGCGGTTAATTGCTACGGTCGAAACCTACTGCACGCCAAGGGTGGTCTTGCGCATCTCTTTCAGCCGCCGCGGCCGGCCAACGAAGCCGAAGATCCGCCCTCGCCGGCACCTTGGCGCTGCATGCAGGTCGGCGCCGCTGTCGCGGAGGTGCTTGCCGCCTCGCCGTACCGGGCGGCGCTCATCGCCTCGTCGAGCTGGTCGCATGCCTTCCTGTCGCCGAAGAACGGGTATTTGTGGCCCGATCACGAGGGCGACCGGCTGCTGTTCGACGCGGTGTCGCGGGCCGATTACGGCACCTGGCGGAAGCGCTCGCTAGCCGAGATGGAATATTCCGGCCAACATGAGATGCTGAACTGGATGGCCTTGATCGGCGCAATGGAGGCGCTCGACAGCCGCCCGGTAATCCAGGATTACATGGAGACTTACATCCTGGCGTCGGACAAATGCTTCCTGTCCTTCCCGCCGTGATCGCCCGCGCCGAACCGGCCTGACTAGATCCAGAAGGACTAGCTTCGCGAGTCGTTCCGATGATCGGTCGCCTGATCGGCTGGATCGTTTTTCTCGCCGGATTGGCGGTGCTGGCGCGCGACGGGTTCGTTTGGATCGAGACCAAGCAGTGGGCGCCGATCGCGCTCGGTCAGCTGTGGTACAATCTCAGCCCTTCGAGCCTCAACCTCGTCCAAGCTGTGGTGCAGCGCTACATACACCCGTTTCTATGGGACCCGATCATCGTCACGGTCCTCCTGTGGTGGGCGTTTGCGGTGCTGATGGTGCTGGGTTTGGTGATCCTCGCCCTCTCGGGCAAGCGGGCACAAACGAGGACTCCGCTCAGCCGTCGCCCATCTTGAGGGCGGCGAAGAAGGCGGATTGCGGGATTTCGACCTTGCCGAAACGGCGAATGCGCTTTTGCCCTTCATTTTCTCGGCCCGGCTGCTGGCATAGGTCAGCCAGGGCCTGCGCGCCGCGGCACTCTTCGCACACCGTCAGGATCGGCGCAAAATGGCTGTCGGGCTTTGGCTGGGCGCCTTCAGACGAAGCTCCTCGGGTCGCGGATATCGCTTGAGTGTTGAGAAATCCACCTTCCACATGTCCAATTCGAATAATTCACCGTTATCGTCAAGGTTTAGAACCGCGCTGACTGGGATGCCGTCTTCATCTGTAAACTCCGCCTCGGCGATCTTCTTCCCTAAGCGCCGCTCCCGATTATCTACATCCTTAAACCGCAAGCTGCCCATCCCACCATCTTTCATGTCTTCGACAAGACACCCGGACAATGAGCGCAGAACCTCTTTGGACTTGGGACTGTGTCGAGCCATTACGGTGATCAGGTCCATCTCTTCCTTCCGCAGTTTCCTCCAAGCGCTCATTTCAAGGACCCGTGATTCGACCGACATTGATAGTACCATCAGCTAGACCAAACGCTCTGTATTCGATCGCGACTCCGCTGACGCTGATGTTTCCAGTGATGTGTGCTCCACGCGGGGCTGGTCCCTGTCGAGCGAGATCAGCCCGGATTGCGTTCGAGACCGCATCGCGATCGAGGCCCAGCTGATCTGTATGGCGGAAAGTGTGATGCACTTGGTTTTCGTCGGCACCAAATTTAACGTTTGGTTGCTCTTGACTAAGCTGCTGGCCGATCGCCGAACCCTCACCTTCTGTGCGATCCGATTATTGTCAGTATCCCGTAGTGCTTGGCGTTTGCGGCGCAAATGGTGAG
>Ga0308309_10001940_pt1 | contig 12313 bp, 8 predicted proteins | sample HubBroMetageWFT5_FD_192491 | JGI IMG/M metagenome (GOLD analysis project Ga0308309, IMG submission 192491) | Warmed and freeze-thawed soil microbial communities from the Hubbard Brook experimental Forest, New Hampshire - Hubbard Brook CCASE Soil... | ecosystem: Environmental > Terrestrial > Soil...
AAGCTGCATTCGCTGGCGGAACGCGGTGACGCGGTTGCGCAATACGTGCTGGCGGACTCCTATCTGCACAACTATTCCACGAACAGCAATCCCACAAACGACGAGGTACAGTCCGCCGTTAAGTGGCTTCGAGCATCCGCCGCTCAGGGGAATGCCAGCGCGGAATATCGGCTCGGATATTTGTACGAACATGGCCAGGGCGTTTCCCGGGACTATGCGAAGGCCATGGAGAATTATCTTGCCGCGGCAATGCAGGGGCACTCGTCCGCAGAAAACAACCTGGCTTCGTTGTACCAGCGCGGCCAAGGCGTTCCAAAGAACTTGGGCGAGGCGTACGAGTGGTATCTGCGTTCCGCTGGGCACGGGAATCCCGTTGGCCAATGCAATTTAGCGAGCATGTACTACCTGGGAAACGGAATCCCGCGCGACTATAAGGAAGCGGCCAGGTGGTTTCGGGCCGCGGCTGATGCAGGATCGGCGGAAGCTCAAAACAGTATCGGAGTTCTCTATTACAAAGGGATGGGCGTGACAGCCGATTACGCCGAGGCAGCTCGATGGCTTCTGCTTGCCGCGCAACATGGGCTGCCCGGCGCGGAGACAAATCTTGCTTATCTGTACGAGCAGGGCAAAGGCGTGTCACAGGATTACGTCACTGCGTACAATTGGTATTCGCGAGCGTTCGCTGCGGGCGATGAATCCGCTGCCAGCCGTCGCAAAGAGATCGCGCACTTGATGACCCGTAAGCAAATCAACGAGGCTACTTCCAGCCTTAGCGAGGTGTCCTATCAGCCGCGGCAACCGCAGGGGTCGCCCGCGGTAGGCGCGTTTTCGCTGTTGCAGCACTAAGAATCTTCGCAAAACAAGGCAAAGGCGCCCGCCTCAGAAGGCGGCCGCTACACAGGATGAGCCAACAGCGCACGCCTTGCGTGATCAGGGCAAGCGCTCCTTCACGACGTTTTGGGTGAAAAGGGGGCCGGCCGCTACATAGGGAAGACTAACAACGGAGGCACGCGCTATTGACCCAGCGCTCGCGGGACATTCCAGTGTTGCCAGAGGCTCACGACTCGCAGTAGGAAGCAGGTAACTGCGCCTAAGCCGGCGGCCCACTTGACGGGGAATTGTATTTTGGTGGCAAGGACCATGCAGGCGGCGCCCACGAGAGCGGCGGTTGCGTAGACTTCGAACCTCAACACGTTGGGAACCTGGTTTAAAAGGACGTCGCGGATGGTGTCACCGCCGACTCCGGTGATGGTGCCCAGCAGCACGGCGACAAGCGGGTTCATTTTGTATTGCAAGGCTTTCTCCGTGCCTGCAATTGCAAAGATGGCCAGACCGGCGGCGTCCAGGATCTGGATGGCCGGAACCGGCACTTCTCGCACATAGTTGTGCAGGAAGAAAACCAGCACGGCCGCGCTCAAGGCGATTGCGGGATAACGCCAATCTCGCAAGGCCGCAGGTGGAAGGGCTCCGAGCAACGTGTCTCGAATAATTCCTCCGCCCAGCGCGGTGCAAAAGGCCAGGGTCATGATTCCAATGAGGTCGAGATTTCCGTTGACCGCAGCCATGGCGCCTTCGATGGCGAAGACCAGCGTTCCAGCAATATCGGCGGCGAAAAGTAAACGTTCTGGAGCGGTCAGGAGATGGAATTCGGTTTGTGCCAAAGGCGCTCTCCGATGGTTCATGATTCTATCTGAATCGATGGATTTTTCGAGAGAGGAAGAAGTAGCGAGAGTTACGTCCCGACTCGCTTCGATTGATTGCGGGCACGACTTGGACTGCGGGCGATACGCGTTGCGCGACTCTGGAAACTAGAGCGAAGTGCTGCCTGCGATACCGGCCATCGCCAGTGCGCGATGAGCAGCGCCAAGAATTGGCGCATCTTCGTTGAGAATGACGGAAATAGGGATGCGCGAAAGTATCTCCGTCATCGGACCTTTGTTCGCAAACGAGCGGCAAAAGGAGCTTACTTTCAGCTTGGGCAGTATCTTTACGGCAATGCCGCCGGCCAGAAAAACTCCACCGTAGGCGAGAACGCGCAATGCCAGATTTCCCGCTTCGGCGCCGAATGCGTCGATCCACCAATCCAGCACCTCGACGCATACGGGGCAGCTTCCATTGAACGCGTTATTGGTGATCTCGCTGGCGGAATTGGTTTCGCGTTCGCTAAAGGTGGAGTGGATCACGGTGGGATCCAGGAATTCGTGTAATTTGCGGAACCCCCGGCCGGAAAAGATGTCCTCGCAGGAGACGCGCGAAAGATTCTGCCTGAGGAAGAGAAGCAAGCGGGCTTCGCGTTCATCGCGGGGAGCAAAATCCGCGGCGCCTCCTTCGGAGGGAGCGGCACGATGACGTTGACCATCCCAATAAAGGACGGCTTCGCCGAGGCCGGTTCCCGCGGCGATTACTGCCTTATTCTCGCGTTCTTCCGCGACGCCCTGGTTGAGCGGGAAAAAATCGGCGGGAGAAAGTCTGTCCAGGCCAAAGGCTGTGGCCACGAGATCATTCAGAAGAACGACATCCTTGCCGCGAAGATTCAGAGCGGTGGCGATGGAGGAAGACTCCACAGTCCAAGGAAGATTAAACGCATACAGCCGGCCGCTGACCACGGTACCGGGAACTCCAAAGCCTGCGGCGCGCATGTGGGTGGATGGGTTTTCGGCGGACAACTCTTTGCGGAAGTCCAAGAGCATATCTTCGAAGGTGCGATAATCGCCGGTGGCGTAGCGGTGCCGCGCAATGAGGCGGAGGTCGGCGCCACGTTCTTCGAAAGCGGCCAAATGGCATTTGGTGCCGCCAATATCTCCCGCGATGATCATCAGCTCACCGGCAGTTGCTCTGCCCAAAAGTGACGGCTAGAAATCCAACTCAGAGCAATGCCCATAGGAGTGTAACAATTCTTGCCGAGAAGTGCTTTTGGACTTCGTTGTGCGCCGGTAGTGCGCGACCATTCCGGCTCATCAGCGGAAGCGTCGAATGACGAGATTGTGACGATTCGAGCGATACAGCCCGAGGACGCACATAATCGCCGCGCCTTTTGTGGAATAGATAATTTGGCGGATGCGCAGAAGAGCTTCGCGCTTTGGGACCGCAAGAAGTTCCGCAGTTCGAGAATCCGCAGCTGTGGCATCGACTTCTTCGTCGGCGTAACCGAGTTCGACGTGAAAGTCCCGCTCCAGAATGTGGAAGAGGGATTCGCGCTGCAGCGGGGCGGCCAACAAACCAGGGAAGTGCGCAGCAGAGAGGTAGCAGGTCTCCAGCGCGAAAGGTTCGCCGGCGGCATGACGCAAGCGTTCGAGTTTAATGACCTTGCTCTTGGGAGAAAGAGCAAGGCGTGCATTCACGTCTTGCGCATCGTCGATGATTTTCGCGAAAAGAAGTTTAGAGCCGACGGTGAGGCTGCGGCTGCCCATCTGTTCGGTATAGCTGGTCAACTTATTGAAGTGGATCTTGGGGGCAGCAACAAACGTGCCGACCCCGCGGCGGCGTTCGACCAGGCCTTCCTGCTCCAGGGAAGCCAGCGCGTGGCGAGCGGTCATCAGGCTGACATTGTGGATTTTCGCGAGCTCGCGTTCCGAGGGCACTGCGTCACCCGGTTTCAAAGTCCCAGCGTCAATGCTTTCGCGAAGCTTTCCCTGAATCCGCTGGTAGGCGGGGATAGGGGTTGGGCTTTTAACAGGCATTCCGTCTTCCTCGACTCTTTCCAAACTTAGGGCAAAGGTGTCTCCGCACCAGCAGGAGAAAGGCTGCACCGCCATTCCAGCTGCTCTATAGCTATATGGTAGTAGGATCTATTAGTGCTATAGTGCGGAATTCCATAATCCTCTATAAATCAATAAATCAGTTTTGGCAAGTTAAAAACGTGCTATATAGCGAATTTATGCGCTGCTATAGCAGTCCTCAGGTTGGAAGGCGTCTTAGAGATGCCAACCGCAACATACTTCCCCTTGCCTCCGCCGGACCGAATGGAAATTCGGGTTCGCTCATGCGCGAAGCTGCGCTGCAAAGCGAAATAGGGCGAAACGCTTCTGCCCCTCGAATCTTGAGGAAACGTGGGAGGGGGCTGGCTACGTCTAAGGCACAGGACTAATATTTTGTGTGGAATGACGGACTTCCGGCTTCCAGAGAGAGCAACCTGGTCCTGGTGACGTAGGGAACCCAGCCGATTGCGAAGAGGAACAACAGGCATGAGCGGCAGGAACGTGTTGAAGCGCGGAATTCTGGGCTTGCTGATTGCTGGGATGGCGAGTTTTGCGGTCTCGTTAGGGCACGGCGCACGCGCCAGCGCACAAGGGGCGCCAGCGAAGAGTCCTCCCGCCGTGGGAACTATCAAGGACATTTCTGCAGACTCGCTAACGCTAACGGCCGACGGTGGGGGAGAGATAAAGGTTCTGCTTACTGCGGACACGAAGATTTTTCGCGTGCCACCGGGTTCGAAGGATTTGAAAGACGCGGCAGCCATGGAAGTTTCGGACTTGCAACCAGGGGATCGTGTCCTGGTGCGCGGGAAGCCCGGCGATGCGCCACAGACATTCGCGGCTTCCGCCGTGATTGTGATGAAACAGGGAGATATCGCTCAGAAGAGGGCCAAGGAAAAAGAAGACTGGCAAAGGCGCGGCGTCGGGGGCCTGGTGAAAAGCGTGGATGCGGGAAGTGGCACCGTCACGATCAGCACCAGTGCGGCGGCGGGGAACAAGGATGTGGAGGTGCATACCTCAAAGGACACGATCATTCGGCGTTATGCGCCAGGATCCGTGAAATTTGACGATGCCAAGACCGGCCCGCTGACGGACATTCATGCGGGAGACCAACTGCGCGCGCGGGGCACGAAAAGTGCAGATGGCTCGGAATTTGGTGCGGATGAACTGGTGACAGGAGCGTTTCGGAACATTGCAGGGACAATCGTGAACATCGATGCGGCGGCGGGCAAGGTAACTGTGAATGATCTAGCGCTAAAGAAAAACGTGGAGGTCGCCGTCAGTTCGGACTCACAATTGCGGAAACTTCCCGCGCAAGCGGCACAGAGACTCGCGGCGAGATTGAAGGGAACTACGGCCGATGCGAGCGGAAGAACACCTGGCCAAAATGGTACAGCGACCGCAGCGAGTGCTCCGCCAACCACACCGCAGGGCGGCTCTGGCGCTGGCAGCGCGGGTACCGGAAACGGTGCCGGACAAGGCGGAGGCATGGGCGGAGGGAATCGCGCCGGCGGCGGTGATATGCAACAGATGCTGAGCCGGCTCCCTGCGAGCACACTGGCTGACTTTCAAAAAGGCGACGCGGTGATGATTGTGGCTAGCGAAGGAAAAAGCGGCGGCGATCCCACTTTGATTACGCTTCTCGGGGGAGTGGAGCCGATTCTGCAGGCCTCACCCGAGCAAGCGGTGTCCATCCTGACGCCCTGGAGCATGAGCAACGGCGGTGCAGGTGGCGACGCAGGCACACCGTAACGACACGATAGGAAAACCTTGACGCTGCCGCAGCGTCCAATGAATCAAATACAACGAAAGAAAGAGAACGATGAAGAGCCTGGGGAAAAACCTGATAAGAAAAGTGTACTTCTCTTTACTCGTTGCACTGCTGGTGGGTGGAGTTTTGCGGGGACAGACAGCGGCCACGGGAACGGGCGGAATTCGCGGGCAGGTAACCGATCCGTCCGGCAGCACGTTGGTTGGCGCGACCGTGTTGTTGACCACGCCTTCGGGCAGTTCGATGGATACGACGACTGCGAAAGACGGCTATTACGAGTTCAAGAATCTGCCGGCGGGCAAATATGGACTGAAGGTCGTTGCCAAGGGATTTTCCCTTTATTCCAAAGACGATGTGAGCGTGACCGAGGGGAAAATAACTCCGGTGAATATCTCCATGGTGCTGGAGATGCAGCAGGAAAAAGTAGTGGTGAACGACACTTCCGCGCAATTAGATGTGGCTCCTTCGAACAATGCAAATGCCATTGTGATACAGGGGAAGGATCTGGACGCGCTTTCGGACGACCCGGACGAATTGCAAGCCGAACTGGAGGCCCTGGCAGGGCCGTCCGCAGGTCCGAACGGCGGGCAAATTTACATTGACGGTTTTACCGCGGGACAGCTGCCGCCGAAGGCCTCCATCCGGGAGATTCGCATCAATCAGAATCCCTTTTCCGCCGAATACGATAAGTTGGGCTACGGCCGCATCGAGATTTTCACCAAGCCAGGGACGGATAAACTGCACGGCCAGGTTTCGATACTGGGAAACTCGTCGGCGTTCAATGCGCGAAACCCTTTTGAGGTGCCGCAAAACGGCGCGACGTTGCCGAGCTACAACTCAGAACAATACAGCGCGAATGTTGGCGGACCGATAAGCAAAAAAGCTTCGTTTTTCTTCAACATTGACCGGCGCAACATTCAGGATCTTTCCATCGTGAGCGCGACGATTCTGAACTCGGATTTCGCCATCGTTCCGTACAGCGCTGCCGTTGCCAATCCGCAAACGCGCACGAATTTGAGCGGCCGGATTGATTACCAGCTGACTCCGAACAATACCTTGACAGCGCGGTACCAATATTTTCGCGACAACGAAATGAACAACGGAGTCGGGCAGTTCAATCTTGCAGAGCTTGCGAGCAACGAACTCTCCGTCGAACACACCCTTCAGCTTACCGACACGCAGATTATCGGCGCGCACGCCATCAACGAGACGCGGTTTCAATATGTTCATGACAGCACCGATACGACCCCGCTGAACACGGCACCGACGGTGAACGTGGGGGCTGCCTTCGTCGGGAATGGAAGCGGTGGTGGAAACATCACGGATACGGAGAACCGGTTTGAAGTGCAGAACACCACCTATCTGAATTATGGCAAACATGCCTGGAAGTTCGGCGGCAGGCTGCGCTCCACGCAAGACGACAACACCACCAACGAAAATTACACGGGGCAGTTCACGTTCAACTCCATCACCGACTACCAGACGACGCTTCAACAGTTGGCAAACGGCCTCAGCATTGCCCAGATCCGCGCTACGTTCGGCGTGGGTCCGGCATTCTTCACGGAGACCGCTGGAAAGGCTTCGGCTAGCGTGAGGGTGCTAGATCTTGGATTGTTCGTGCAGGACGACTGGAAAGTGCGGCAGAACGTTACCATCAGTTACGGCCTGCGCTTCGAGACCCAGAACAATTTCAGCAACAAAGTGAACCTTGCGCCACGGCTGGGATTTGCCTGGGGCATCGGGGGCAGCGCGAAGAAGCCGCCAAAAACCATATTGCGCGGCGGATTCGGAATTTTCTACGACCGATTTACGTATAACCTCCTTCTGGCACAGGAACGGAATTCCGGGTTGGATCCGGCCGATAGCCAGGTTCGATTCCAGGTAACCGATCCAGACTTTTATCTGACCGATATTCCGCCGGTCAGCCAATTGCCGCAGTCCGGGACGGCGCCCAGCTTCTACCAGCCAAACAATAATTTGCATGCGCCGTACACGATACAAACTGGCATAACGCTGGAGAGGCAGCTGTCGAAGGTTGCGAACGTTGCGGTGACCTACTTAAATTCGCGCGGCGTCCACCAGTTTTATACCAACAATTTGAATCCATTTGATCCCGCCAGCGGCGAGAGACCCAACGGCATCGAAGAGAATATCTTTCAATACCAGTCCGAAGGTATCTTTAAGCAGAATCAGTTGATCGTGAACGGAACCGTTCGGGCCGGAACGAAGCTCACGTTATTCGGCTACTACACGCTGAACTACGCCAACAGCGATGTCTACACACCGACCAGCTTTCCTTCCGACCCGTTCGACCTACAGGAGGATTACGGACGCGCAGCGTTCGATATACGGAACAGACTGTTTCTGGGAGGATCGATCAGTTTGCCAAAGGCTTTTCGCCTGAGCCCGTTCATGATCGCTCAGTCCGGACCGCCATTCAATATCACAACTGGAACCGATCCCTATCAGGACGCGCTGTATAACGTGCGGCCGACGTTTGGGACTTGTCCGCCAGCCATTCAGACGCAATACGGCTGCTTCAACATAGTGAACCCAACTGCGGGCACCCCGATTCCGATCAACTTTGGGGAGGGGCCCGGGCGGTTCACCCTGAATTTGCGGGTGAGCAAGACTTTCGGATTTGGTCCCGTGATTGAGAATGCTTCGGCAGCCGGCGCGGGTGGTGGACCAGGTGCCGGCGGAACTTTTGGCAGAGGCCCTGGTGGACCGGGAGGAGCGCGAGGGGGTGGCCGTGGAGGTCCAGATGCTGGAGCGACCAACCGGCGCTATGCGCTGACGTTTGCCGTGGTCGGACGAAATATATTTAACAACGTGAATGTGACTCCGCCGATCGGCAACCTCAGCGCGCCTCCGGGAGTTTTCGGGGAGTCCAACGGTCTTGTCGGGAGACCCTTCAGCGACCCGACTTCGAACCGGCGGTTCGATCTGCAAATGACGTTCACCTTTTAAATAAGACTCTCGAAACAATTCTAGTTAGGGTAGTGGTGTGTGCCGGCTGGCGGTGGCTGCTTTTCTCTAAGCCGCGATTGGGCTAAGCTTTGCGTTCATTTTGTCTTGGCTTTATCGGTGGAGTTGAAAACGAGGAACCCTTGAGCGAAGAGAAAAAAGATCGGGAACTGGGGATGGGGCGGCCGATCAAGCGCCGCGATTTCCTGAATGGCATGAGCGTCGCCATTGGCGCGAGCCTTACATTGCCGCCTTCGATCTGGGGAGGATTTCTCGCGGATACCGACGAACAGTTCGCTCCGGAAAAGGCGCCTGGTTACTATCCGCCGAAAAGAACGGGGATGCGCGGCAGCCATGACGGATCGTGGGAAGTCGCACATGGCATGCGCGATGGAAAGACTTGGGAAAATCCGCAGAAAGACGCAGAAACGTATGACCTGATCGTGGTGGGCGCGGGAATCAGCGGGCTGGCTGCGGCTTTTTTCTACCGGAAACAGGTTGGACCGGCGGCGAAGATTCTGATTCTGGACAATCACGACGATTTTGGCGGCCACGCGAAGCGCAACGAATTTGAAAGCGGCGGCCGAAAGCTGCTTGGCTATGGCGGGACACAATCGATCGCGGGGCCAAAGCTGTACAGCACCGAGGCCAAGGAGCTGTTGGCGGAACTCGGGATCGTGCCGGATCGCTTCGAGAAATATTACGACCAAAAATACTACGCGCGGCGTGGTATGAAGCGCGCGGTCTTCTTCAACAGGGAAGCGTTCGGCGAGGACCGTTTGGTGAGCGGTCTCGGAAGGGCGCCAGATGCTGAGTTTCTCGCGAAGACACCGCTGTCTGACGCGACAAAGACCGATTTGCTTCGCTTGTTCAGCGAAAAGAAGGATTACCTTGCGGGGATAAGCACGGAGGAGCGAAAGACTTATCTGGCGAAGACCAGCTATCGGGATTATTTGCTGAACAACGTAAAGGTTGGCGCGGGCGCCGCCGGTTTTTTTCAGACTTCACTGTACGGGCTATACGGCGTGGGCATTGACGCGATCCCGGCGGGAGATGTGGCGGGGCTGGGTTATTTCCCGGGCCTCGACAAAATTGGTGTAAATCCCGAAGAAATTCCAGGAATTGGGCTGGAGGTCACGCGGCAGGACTATTCGAAATACATTTATCATTTTCCGGATGGCAACGCTTCCATCGCGCGGTTGCTGGTGCGCGCGCTGATTCCGCAAATTGCGCCGGGCCATACGATGGAAGATATCGTGTTGGCGAAATTCGATTACGCGAAGCTCGACGACGAGAAATCGCCGGTGCGCATACGATTAAGTTCGACCGCGGTGCATGTAGCGAATGTTGGCGATGCCGCCAGTGCCAAGACCGCGGAAGTCACCTACGTGCGCGATGGAAAGGCGCGCGTGGCGCAGGGCTCGGCGTGCGTGCTGGCTTGCTGGAACATGGTGATTCCGTATCTTTGCCCAACCATGCCGGACAAGCAGAAGGAAGGCTTGGCCTACAACGTGAAGGTGCCGCTGGTATATACCAACGTGCAATTACGAAACTGGCAAGCGTTCGATCGGCTAAAGGTGCACAGCATTCAGTTTCCGGGGGGATTTTTTTATGGGGCGGAGCTGGATTTCCCAGTGAGCATGGGCGGGTACGAGTTTACGCAAACGGCGGATGAGCCGTGCTTGGTGCATATGCAGTACGTTCCGGTGGGACCGGGCGCGACAGCGCGGGAAAAGCAGCGAGCCGGGCGGGCGCAATTGATGGCCACACCCTTCGCGACGTTCGAGAAAAATATACGCGATCAGCTGGGTCGCGCGTTGAGCGCTGGCGGATTCGATCCGGCGAAGGATATTCAGGCGATCACCGTGAATCGCTGGCCGCACGGTTATGCGTATGAGTACAACTCGCTTTACGATCCGGTCTGGGCGCCGGGACAGGCTCCGAACGAGATTGGACGACAGCCGTTCGGCGTCATTCACATTGCGAATTCCGATGCGGGGGCGTTTGCGTATACGAACGAAGCGATTGATCAGGGTTGGCGGGCGGTGAACGAGATTACGGAGAAAAAGAGCTGAGAGATGAGGCGCGGGCGTAAAAAGAAGTTGGATAAGGGGACGGAGGCTCGCCGGCTGGCGCGCAAGGTTGCGGGTGTTCCGGCGAACACGCGAGTTATTCCGGATAAGAGAAAGAGGCCGGAGAAGCATAAGCCGGATTTGTTGCGGGAAGAGTTGTAGGAAAAAGAGTTAAAAGCGCAAATCGCAACCCAAGACCCACCCTTTGCAAAAAGTAAAATCGCAAAGGGTAGGCCACCGACGAAACCCAAGAGAAAAACCGCACGCTGAAAACCGCAGGGTGCGGCACCCAGTTTGGAGTATTACTTTTGGAACTTTGCTAGGCCGGACCGGACTAGTTTTTGGAGCCTCAGCCGGGACGGTGCGCGGGGACAGCTTCGTCCGAACGAAAGAGCGGAAGAGGCGGGAGTTTGCGGCGCTCGGCTAGCTCGTCGGCGATGGTTTCCAGGTCGCCCTTGTTGAATCCCATCTCGCTTACGAGGACTTTGCCGTCCGGCGCGATCAGGAAAATCGTCGGGACGCTGGTGAGGCCGTAAGCGTTGGAAACGGGATAGCCCTGGGTATCGAGAAGCGTGGGAAACTTCACGCCATATTCTTTGTTGAACCCTTTTGTTTCGCGCGCATCGTCCTGGGAAATAGCTACGAAGGTGACGCCATCGCCGGCGTAGCGGTCCGCGAGTCGCTGCACATAAGGCATAGTGAACTGACAGACCGGGCAGGAAATCTTGAAGAAGGCCACGACCACCGGGCCCGACTTGAGTATGGAGCGCAGTTCGTATTCCTGACCTTCGAGCGACCTTAGTTTGAATGCGGGAGCGATATTTCCTGCGTCGATGTGCGTCAAGGGAGTCTCCAACCCGATCAGGCGCGCTAGTCGTTTTAATAATGGCATGAAACCTCGAGAAACGGATTCCTCAGGGGCTGAAGCCCGCGTATATCGGTAACACTTACGGCACGACTGAAGTCGTGCCCTCCCGAATGCAACGAAACACGACGAATCAGTGGATGGTGCGGGTTTTGCGCTGCATGTAATCCATCAAGAGATATTGGCCGAGATTGTAGGGCGTGGTGAAGTAGGCCTTGCCTTTGCACATCTGCGTAATTTTCTGGACGAATTGAACCAGGCTGTAATCGGTGGCCAGCATGAAGGTGTTGATCATGATGCCGGCGCGCTTGCACTTATTTACTTCTTCCAGAGTTTCGCCGACGACGAAGGGGTCCAGGCCGAAGGCGTTCTTGTATATGCGGCCGTCTTCGAGCGTGAGCGCGGATGGCTTGCCGTCGGTGATCATGACGATCTGGCGCATATCTTTGCGTTGCCGCAGCAGGATGCGCTGGGCCATGCGCAGGCCTTCGCGCGTATTGGTGTAGTACGGACCGACCTGCACACGGGCGAGTTCGCCCAGCGGAACTTCTTCCGCGGAATCATGGAACAGCACGAGGCTCAGCGTGTCGCCAGGATATTGCGTGCGGATCAGGTGCGAGAGAGCCATAGCCACGCGTTTAGCGGGTGTGAAGCGATCTTCGCCGTACAGAATCATGCTATGGCTGCAATCGAGCAGAACGACGGTGGCGCACGAGGATTGATATTCGCACTGGTGCACCATCAGGTCGCGATACTGCATGTCGATCGGGACTTTTGCGCCCTCGCGGCGAATGGCGTTGGAGAGCGTTTCGCTGACGTCTAGATTCAGCGTGTCGCCGAATTCGTAAGGGCGAGAGATGCCGCCGGATTCGACGCCGGTGGAAAGATCGCGAGTGTCGTGTCGGCCGAAGCTGCTGCGTCCGAGTGAACCCAGCAAATCCTG